>Ga0255334_1001364_pt1 | contig 11288 bp, 7 predicted proteins | sample EtOH5_35cm_T3_12_FD_202080 | JGI IMG/M metagenome (GOLD analysis project Ga0255334, IMG submission 202080) | Sandy soil microbial communities from University of British Columbia, Vancouver, Canada - EtOH5_35cm_T3_129 | ecosystem: Engineered > Artificial ecosystem > Sand microcosm > Unclassified ...
ATTGCGGATATGACTCAAATCACTCACGGATCAACACTCAAAAAGGCTGCAGGCATAGCCCGCCGAAAAATAGCCGGGAATTGTACCTGATCCACGGCGCAAGCGTCACGTTCGCAGGTCAGACGGCACCTACAAAAACGCCCCGGTCTTGCGACAGGGGCGTTTTAGACGACTTTTGTAGGAGCAGGCTTGCTGGCGACGGGCGCTCCGCGGTCATCCAGCCCCACCGCGGCGCCCCCATCGCCAGCAAGCCGGCTCCTACAAATTCGTGTGTTTTATAGAGTGCAATCAACCGGCTCGGCGCAGCAGGAAGACATCCGCCGGCACCAGCACCGCAAACAGCGGCGAGAAACCGAACACCAGACTCGAAGGCCCCAGCAGATCCTGGACGTGGCGGTCTCTGTAGGAGCCGGCTTGCTGGCGATAGAGGCGCCGCGGTGGGTCTGGATGACCGCCGAGCACCCATCGCCAGCAAGCCGGCTCCTACAAGTTCGTGTGTTTTATAGAGTGCAATCAACCGGCTCGGCGCAGCAGGAAGACACCCGCCAGGGCGCATACACCCGCCGGCACCAGCACCGCAAACAGCGGCGAGAAACCGAACACCAGACTCGAAGGCCCCAGCAGATCCTGGACGATGCGGAAGGTGAAGCCCACCAGCACGCCGGTGAAAACCCGCTGACCGAGGGTCACCGAACGCAAAGGTCCGAAGATGAAGGAGATCGCCATCAGTACCAGGGCGGCGGTGACCAGCGGTTGCAACACCTTGACCCAAAATGCCAGCCAATACCGGCCATTGTTCAGGCCCTGATCTGCCAGGTAGTGGATGTAACCCCACAGACCGGTGATCGACAGCGAATCCGGCGACATCACCACGGTGCTGAGCAATTGCGGGCTCAGCGCCACGTTCCAGCGCTCGACCGGTGCCGTCACCACTTCGGTGCTCTTGCCATGGAACAGCGTGGTCGTGACATCGCTCAACTGCCAGTGATCCTTGTCGAACTCCGCACGCTTGGCGAAGCTCGAGGACAGCATGTGGCGCTGATCATCGAAACGATAACGGGTCACGCCGTACAGCAGACCGTTGGGTTGCACCGAGTTGACGTGGATGAACTCGTCACCCTGGCGGTGCCACAGGCCATGCTTGGCGCTTTGCGCATCGCCACTGCCCTGAGCCAGCGAGCGATTGGCCTGCGCCGTGCTTTCGGTTGCCGGCGCGATGTACTCGCCGATCAACAGACCGACCAGCATCAACACCAGCATCGGCTTCATCACCGCCCAGACGATTCGCCCAACCGACACGCCCGCAGCGCGCATGATGGTCAGTTCGCTGTGGCTGGCCAGACTGCCAAGGCCGATCAGGCAGCCGATCAGCGCCGCCATCGGCAACATGTCATAGAGACGGCGCGGCGCCGTCAGCAGGACATAGCTCAACACATCGACCAGGGTGTAGGTGTCGCTGGCATCACCCATCTCGTCGATGAAGGCAAACAGCGTCGCCAGACCGAGAATGATCCCCAGTACCGCCAGGATCGCGATGAAAACGCTGCTGCCGATGTAGCGATCGAGCTTAACCACGGGCCACCTCCAGCGCGCTGCGGCGACTTGCCCGTTTCAACTGCAGAGGTTCCCAGTAGAGCAAGCCCAGGCCGATGGCCAGGAAAATCGCGTGAACCCACCACAGACCCAGCACGGGCGGGATCTTGCCCTTTTCGAGGGCGCCGCGAGCGGCAATCAGGATGCTCAGGTAAGCCATATAAAGAAGAATCGCCGGCAGCAGCTTGAGGAAACGGCCCTGGCGCGGATTGACCCGCGACAGCGGCACCGCCATCAAGGTCACGATGAAGACCAGCAACGGCAACGACAGACGCCATTGCAGCTCGGTGCGGGAGCGCAGGTCGTCACTGCCGAGCAAGGAACGGGTGGGCATCGCATCACGGTCGGTGACTTCGTCGCTCACGTCCGGTTTAGGCAGCAATACGCCGTATTCTTCGTACTTGATTGCACGGTAGTCCGCCTGTCCCGGGTTGCCGTCGTAGCGATAGCCATTGTCGAGAATCAGGTAGCGGTTGCCATCGGGGCGGATTTCCTGACGGCCCTTCTCGGCCACCAGCACGGAAATCCCGCGGTCCGTCTTGTCGGACGAGACGTTCTTTTGCGAAATGAACACGCCACCGAGGTGGATGCGATCATCCGACAGCGTTTCGGTGTAGGTCACCCGGGTTCCGTCGCGCAAGGCCTGGAAGCGACCCGGCTCAAGGGTATCGAACTCGGTCAGGGCGTCCTGCTTGTTCAGCAGCAACTGGAACTGATTGGCGCCTTGTGGCGCGAGGCTCAGGCTCAGCCAGGCCACCACCAGCGCAACCAGCGTGGCCGGAAACAGCGTCATGGTGAACAGGCGTTGCTGGCTCATGCCGGTGGCCGACAGCACGGTCATTTCGCTTTCGAGGTACAGGCGACCGTAGGCCAGCAGAATCCCGAGGAACAGGCCAAGCGGCAGGATCAGCTGCAGGAAACCCGGCAGACGAAAGCCCATGATCAGGAACAGCGAGCCCGGATCCAGAAGGCCGGCGGCCGCCTGGGCGAGGTATTTGATGAAGCGCCCGCTCATGATGATGACCAGCAGCACAGCGCTGACGGCGCTCAAGGTCAACAGGACTTCGCGGGACAGATAACGGAAGACAATCAAACCAGACACTCCAGGGTTGTCAGGCTAAGGCGGCCAAACAAGCAAACGTATCAGGCAGCCCGCAAGACAGAGCCGCCGAAAAAAGTTGGCGCATTATCCTGTGATTGGGTGCGCCTGTCACTGCGCAATGCGCTGGCGCAAGGCTATGCAGGAGCGAGCTTGCTCGTGATGAGCATCAACGATAATGCGGGAAGCCTGACACCCCGTGGCGCCCTCAGGTTTTTCGCAAGCAGGCTCGCGCCTACAGGGGCGCCAAAACATTGAAGATCGTACAACCGAGGGTTGTCAGGCTCGGGGACCGAGGTTCAAACTGCGGCCTTTGTCGCAAGCCGTGACTTGCGCCTTTCTATTTATGAGCAGGCTCGAGCAAATACCGTCGAGCCCTCGCGTGTTACCCATTAATTCAGGGACCCGGACATGGAACTGGTTGTAAAAAGCGTTAACCCGCAAACGTTGAAAACCGCCACTCTGGTGGTCGCCGTCAGCGAAGGTCGCAAGCTCGGTGCCGCTGCCAAGCAGCTCGACGAACTGAGCGGCGGCGCGATCAGCGCTGTGCTCAAGCGCGGCGACCTGGCTGGCAAGGTCGGCCAGAGCCTGCTGCTGCACAGCCTGCCGAACCTGAAAGCCGAGCGCGTGCTGCTCGTGGGCGTGGGCAAGGACGAGGAGCTGGGCGACCGCCCGTTCCGCAAAATCATCGCCGGCGTCCTCAGCACCCTTAAAGGTCTGGGCGGCAGCGATGCCGTGCTGGCGCTGGACGAAGTCGTGGTCAAAGGTCGCGACAGCTACGGCAAGACCCGTCTGCTGGCCGAAACCCTGGTGGACGGCGAATATTCCTTCGAGCAGTTCAAGAGCCAGAAAGCCGAACCTCGCGCCCTGAAGAAAATCACCCTGGTGACCATCAAGGCCGCCCAGGCTGAAGTCGAGCGTGCCGTGGCACACGCCACCGCGATCGCCAACGGCATGGCGTTTACCCGCAACCTGGGCAACCTGCCGCCAAACATCTGCCACCCGACATTCCTCGGCGAACAAGCGAAGAACCTCGGCAAAGAATTCAAAACCCTGAAAGTCGAAGTCCTTGATGAGAAGAAGATCAAGGAACTGGGCATGGGCTCGTTCTACGCCGTAGGCCAGGGCAGCGCCCAGCCGCCGCGCCTGATCGTGATGCAATACAACGGCGGCAAGAAATCCGAGAAGCCGTACGCACTGGTCGGCAAAGGCATCACCTTCGACACGGGCGGCATCAGCCTGAAGCCGGGCGCCGGCATGGACGAAATGAAGTACGACATGGGCGGCGCCGCCAGCGTCTTCGGTACCCTGCGTGCCGTGCTCGAATTGAAGCTGCCGATCAACCTGGTGTGCATCCTTGCCTGCGCCGAAAACATGCCGAGCGGCAACGCTTCGCGTCCGGGCGACATCGTCACCACCATGAGCGGCCAGACCGTGGAAATCCTCAACACCGACGCCGAAGGCCGTCTGGTGCTGTGCGACGCCCTCACCTACTCCGAGCGCTTCAAGCCGCAAGCCGTGATCGACATCGCGACCCTGACCGGTGCTTGCGTCGTTGCACTGGGCTCCCACACGTCGGGCCTGCTGGGCAACAACGACGAATTGATCGGCCAACTGCTGAGCGCCGGCAAGGCTGCCGACGACCGCGCCTGGCAACTGCCGCTGTTCGATGAGTATCAAGAGCAGCTGGACAGCCCGTTCGCCGACATCGCCAACATTGGCGGCCCGAAAGCCGGCACCATCACCGCCGCCTGCTTCCTGTCGCGCTTCACCAAGAACCTGAACTGGGCGCACCTGGACATCGCCGGCACGGCCTGGACCAGCGGCGGCAAGGACAAGGGCGCCACTGGCCGTCCGGTTCCTCTGCTGACCCAGTACCTGCTGGACCGCGCCAAAGCCTAACCCTGTAGGAGCGAGCTTGCTCGCTCCTACAATTCCCGGGTCAGCTCCTGTCGCTGCCTTGGGCTCAGGAACCGCAATGACCAAAGTCGACTTCTATATCCTGCCCAGCGCCGATCCCTCGGCGCGGCTGGATTTCGCCTGCAAGCTCACCGAAAAAGCCTGGCGCATGGGCCACCGCATCTACCTGCATTGCAGCGATGCCGCCCAGCGCGACGATCTCGATGCGCGCCTGTGGGCCTTCAAGGGCGAAAGTTTCGTGCCCCACGGTCCCGCTGAAAGCGAGCCTGAGGGTTTGATTGTGCTGGGGCTTGGCGATGACTGCGGTCAACATCAGGACCTGCTGGTCAACCTTGACCTGAAAGCCCCGGCGTTTGCCAACAAGTTCGCCCGCGTGGCGGAAGTGGTGGTGGAAGATCCGACGATTCGTGCGGCTGCGCGGGAGAGTTTCCGTTTCTACCGCGAACAGGGCTATCCTCTGCAAGATCACCGTTTACAGCGACTCTGAGCATTCCGATGGACACTCCAAAACCGCTGCAAAAGTCCGCGCACCTGCTGGACGACCTCGAGTCGATCCGCCAATTGCTCGGCGATGAAAACCTGCAACCGCCGCTGCTGACCGACACGGTCGAGGACGGAGACCAGGAACAGATTCCGATGTTGTTCGACACGGTCAGCGCCAGCCAGACCACCGTCGAACCGACACCCACTGCCGCTGCCGCGCAACCGGCACCTGCTGCCAGCAAAGGTCCCGACGACCTGCTGCACCTGGACAGCGAACTGCGCGCCGCCGCACAACTGATCATGCAAGACGTGATCGACGACTTCGCCCCGCACATCGAAACCGAAATCAAACGCCGCCTCAGCGCGCGTCTTGAGCGGTTGTTGAACCAGTACAACGACTGAACCTTCTGCAGGAGATTCCATATTTGGGGAGTCCCAAATATGGAGTCTGGCTATCGATACTGGCACTCCTGATCGCGCACGATTGGGAGAACTGCAAAATTCCGCTCGGCGACTCACCTTTTTCCAATAGGAGACTGAAGTTGAGTCCCGCCATTTCATCGAAAAACCCGATCCCGATACAACCCCGATAACGGGCGCAGAATCGTGCTCTCGTATAGGTACGTCTTTCACGCGGGGGTCACTGCAGCCCGTACTTGGGCGCACATATCACCCAATATCAAATAACTCTCAAGAGCTCTCACTGGGGAAGCGAACTCCCTATACAACTATTCGAATTAATGGTTTATTCCCACAACCAATTACCGCGCCCTTCAACTAAAAATCTTTCAAAAAACGCTCAACAACCAACAAATAAATCTGTTGATTATTTATCCATCCCTTCTTATATTCGCCCTGCCTTAGCGCACTTGGGGCCGATTAGGATTCGACGCCGGTAACAAAACTCTAGGGGCATGCCGAGTGGGTAACAGCACTCGTAAATCCACTGTTACATACTTGATAGTTGCCAAACTTGCCAACTACGGTGCTCCTGCAATGAACGATTCCTCCTTCGAGGAAAAGATCTACGCCTAAGCACTTCTGGCTGCCTCGGCGCCAGCAATCACCCGGGGATTTCTGTAAACCCGACCTGATTGTCATATAGAACAGAATCGCCGCGTAGTGTGCTGTGGACGTAACGGCTAAATATTACACAGCTCGCCCTTAGCACCCTGCCCCTCGGGCGGCGACGGGTTAACTTAATTGAACGGGCTAAGCATGTAGAACCGACAGCGGAGTACTGGCGGACGGGGGTTCAAATCCCCCCGGCTCCACCAAACGAAGTAGTTACTTCACCCCTTTGCTGACAAAACGTCATTGGCAGCAAAACAGGTCACCTGGAGAGGTGGCCGCCAGGTCATCAGAAGTGATGACCGATCTAAAGCCATCCTCAGGGGTGGCTTTTTTTTGGTTTTTTATCGTGCTTGAGGCACCAAAAAACAAGTACGACTATCTGATTGATAATGTGCGTATGAGCAAACACATCAACTAACAGAGATAGTTATTCCCGACACAGTTAACTACTTTTTCTTTTTGGGAATGTTTGTCTGCCGTCTTGGTCAAACCTGACGGCGATACGCCACCCATCTGACGCCCGAAGCTATCTGCGTCCTTTACAGAGGTTGATGTCAAAAGAACGCCCCCCACTCATCCCCCCATCACAAAAGCTGGCCTGCACATTCTCTCCGCGCCTGTCCGCCCCCGCTCGCCCTGTGCCCCATGCCCCGCTATACTCGTCGGCTTTTCCTGAATTAATGCCAATAGGGTCCCGCCGCGCATGGATAAGACCTACCAGCCGCACGCCATTGAAACTTCCTGGTACAACACCTGGGAGTCTGAGAATTACTTCGCCCCGCAAGGTGCGGGCGAGTCCTACACCATCATGATCCCGCCGCCGAACGTCACTGGCAGCCTGCACATGGGTCACGGCTTCAACAACGCGATCATGGACGCCCTGATCCGTTTCCGCCGCATGCAGGGTCGCAACACCCTGTGGCAGCCGGGCACCGACCACGCCGGTATCGCCACGCAAATGCTGGTGGAACGCCAACTCGAAGCCCAGGGCCAGAATCGTCACGACCTGGGTCGTGAGAAATTCCTCGAGAAAGTCTGGGAATGGAAGGATCAGTCCGGCGGCAACATCAGCCGTCAGATCCGCCGCCTCGGCTCGTCCGTAGACTGGGGCCGCGAGCGTTTCACCATGGACGACGGCCTCTCGGAAGCCGTTAAAGAAGCCTTCGTGCGCCTGCACGAAGACGGCCTGATCTATCGCGGCAAGCGCCTGGTCAACTGGGACACCAAGTTGCACACGGCGATTTCCGACCTCGAAGTGGAAAACCACGACGAGAAAGGTTTCCTGTGGAACCTGAAGTACCCGTTGGCCGACGGTGCCAAGACCGCTGAAGGCAATGATTATCTGATCGTCGCGACCACTCGCCCGGAAACCATGCTCGGCGACGCCGCCGTAGCGGTTAACCCGAACGATGAACGCTACCAGGCCCTGATCGGCAAATTCGTCGAGCTGCCGCTGGTCGGCCGCCGCATTCCGATCATCGCCGACGATTACTGCGACCCTGAATTCGGCACCGGCTGCGTGAAAATCACCCCGGCCCACGATTTCAACGACTACGAAGTCGGCAAGCGCCACAACCTGCCGCTGCTGAACATCTTCGACAAAAACGCCGCCGTACTGCCGGCCTGCCAGGTGTTCAACCTCGACGGCACACTGAACGAAAGCATCGACGGCAAGATCCCGGCCGAATACGTCGGCCTCGACCGCTTCGAAGCGCGCAAGCAGATCGTGGCTGCGTTCGATGCTGCCGGCCTGCTGGTCAGCGTCAATGATCACGCGCTGAAAGTGCCGAAAGGCGACCGTTCCGGCACCATCATCGAGCCTTGGCTGACCGACCAGTGGTACGTGTCCACCAAGCCGTTGGCCGAACCTGCGATTGCCGCCGTTGAAGACGGCCGCATCCAGTTCGTGCCCAAGCAATACGAAAACATGTACTTCTCGTGGATGCGTGACATCCAGGACTGGTGCATCAGCCGTCAGTTGTGGTGGGGCCACCGGATTCCGGCCTGGTACGACGAGTCGGGCAAAGTCTACGTCGGTCGCGACGAAGCCGAAGTGCGTGCCAAGCACAACCTCGGCCCGGACGTTGCGCTGCAACAGGACAACGACGTTCTCGACACCTGGTTCAGTTCGGGCCTGTGGACGTTCTCCACGCTCGGCTGGCCTGAGCAGACCGAGTTCCTGAAGAAATTCCACTCCACCGACGTGCTGGTGACTGGCTTCGACATCATTTTCTTCTGGGTTGCCCGGATGATCATGCTCACCATGCATCTGGTGAAAAACGAAGACGGCACGCCGCAGGTTCCGTTCAAGACCGTTTATGTGCACGGTCTGGTGCGAGATGGCCAGGGCCAGAAGATGTCCAAGTCCAAGGGCAACGTCCTGGACCCGCTGGACATCATCGACGGTATCGAGCTGGAAGATCTGGTGAAGAAGCGCACCTCCGGCATGATGCAGCCGAAACTGGCGAAGAAGATCGAGAAGCAGACCCGCGACGAGTTTGCCGACGGCATCGCCAGCTACGGCACCGACGCCCTGCGCTTCACCTTCTGCTCGCTGGCGTCCACCGGTCGCGACATCAAGTTCGACATGGGCCGCGTCGAAGGCTACCGCAACTTCTGCAACAAGATCTGGAACGCCGCGCGCTACGTGCTGGACAAGGGTGAAGACTGCGGCCAGAACGGTGAAGCCTTCGAGCTGTCACTGGCGGATCGCTGGATCATCTCGCAGCTGCAACGCACCGAAGCTGAAGTGACCCGTCAGCTCGACCAGTTCCGCTTCGACCTGGCGGCACAAGCCTTGTACGAGTTCATCTGGAACCAGTATTGCGACTGGTACCTGGAACTGTCCAAGCCTGTGTTGTGGGACGAAAACGCGCCGGTCGAACGTCAGCGCGGTACACGTCGCACGCTGGTTCGCGTACTGGAAGTCGCGCTGCGTCTGGCGCACCCGTTCATGCCGTTCATCACCGAAGAAATCTGGCAGCGCATCGCGCCGCTGGCCGGTATCAAAGGCAAGACGATCATGCTGCAGCCCTGGCCAGTGGCCAACGAAGAGCGCATCGATCCGGCGGCCGAGAACGACATCGAGTGGCTCAAGGAACTGATGCTCGGCACGCGCAACATCCGTGGCGAAATGAACATCGGCCCGGGCAAGCCGCTGAACATTTTCCTGAAAAACGTCAGCGCCGAAGATCAGCGTCGTCTCACCGAGAACGAAGCCCTGTTGAAGAAACTGGCTCGCCTCGAATCGATCACCGTGCTGGCTGCCGGCGAAGAAGCACCGCTGTCCGCCACCGCGCTGGTGGGCGAGATGGAAGTGCTGGTGCCGATGGCCGGCCTGATCGACAAGGACGCCGAACTGGCGCGCCTGGACAAGGAAATCCTGCGTCTGCAGGGCGAAGTCCAGCGCGTGGGCGGCAAGCTGTCCAACGCCGGTTTCGTCGACAAGGCCCCTAGCGACGTCATCGAGAAGGAACGCGCCAAACTGGCTGAAGCTGAACAGGCTTTGGGCAAGCTGGCCGAGCAGCATGCGCGGATTGCCAGTCTGTAACGGCAAATCGCAATGAAAAAGGGAGGCCATCTGGCCTCCCTTTTTCATTTCCCACGGTCCTGTAGGAGCCGGCTTGCTGGCGAAGAACGATAACGCGGTCTTTCGGAAACACCGCATCGCCCAGATCGCCAGCAAGCCGGCTCCTACAGAAACGCGCACCGCGTTGTGACGACAGATATGGGACAATACCCGCCACTTTTAGCCATACCCGAATCGACCACGCCCATGAACGCCCCTCGCACCCCCCGCCCTGCGCGCAAAAAGCCTGACTCCGCCACCCCGGCCAAAACCGTGGAACCGCGTGAAAAGGCCAGCCTGCACCCGCGCAATCGCCACCAGGGTCGTTACGACTTCCCGGCGCTGATCAAAACCACGCCGGAACTGGCGAAATTCGTGATCATCAACCCGTACGGCAAGGAAAGCATCGACTTCGCCAGCCCGGACGCGGTGCGGGTGTTCAACCGGGCGCTACTCAAGTCGTTCTATGGCATTGCTCACTGGGACATTCCGGCGGATTACCTCTGCCCGCCGGTGCCGGGCCGTGCTGATTACGTGCACTTTTTGGCCGACCTGCTGGCCAGCGTCAACGACGGCGAAATCCCGCGCGGCGCACCGGTCAAGGTGCTCGATATCGGCATGGGCGCCAACTGCGTCTATCCGTTGATCGGTTACAGCGACTACCGCTGGCACTTCCTCGGCTCGGAAATCGACCCGACGGCGGTGGCGGCAGCCAAAGCCATCGTGCAGTCCAACGGATTGAACAAAGCCATCCAGTTGCGCCAGCAAAGCAATCCCAAGCACATCCTGCTGGGCCTGCTCGAGCCGGGCGAACGCTTTGACCTGACCATGTGCAACCCGCCGTTCCACGCCTCTATGGACGAAGCGACCAAAGGCAGCGAGCGCAAATGGCGCGCACTGGGCCGCGCCGACCCGAAACGCAAACTGCCGGTATTGAACTTTGGCGGGCAATCGGCGGAATTGTGGTGCGAAGGCGGCGAAGCGCGTTTTGTGACGCAACTGATCGCCGAGAGCGCGCATTTCCAGCACAAAGTGCTGTGGTTCAGCACCCTGGTCTCGAAAGCCTCGAACCTTCCGGCGATTCAGACGGCGCTGAAAAAGGCCGGCGTGCTGGAAAGCCAGGTCGTGGAAATGTCCCAGGGGCAGAAGCAAAGCCGCTTCGTGGCCTGGACCTTCCAGACCAAATCCGAACAGCAGGTGTGGCGCGAGCGTTGGGCGCGTAAAAGCTGAGTAAGGCTATTCTGACCTGTGAAAATCAAATGTGGGAGCGGGCTTGCTCGCGAAAGCGGTGTGTCAGTCGAATTCAATGTGACTGACCCACCGCATTCGCGAGCAAGCCCGCTCCCACATTGGTTTTGTGGTGTTTGTGCTGAATCACAGGCACAAAAAAGCCGTGCCCGGATCACTCCGGGGCACGGCTTTTTTTACTGCGTCTTACTTGTTAACAGCGTCGGTCAGGCCTTTGGCCACAACCAGCTTGATAACTTTCTTGGCAGCGATTTCGATGGCAGCGCCAGTCGAAGGGTTACGGCCGGTACGGGCAGGACGCTC
>Ga0255334_1001365_pt1 | contig 11278 bp, 7 predicted proteins | sample EtOH5_35cm_T3_12_FD_202080 | JGI IMG/M metagenome (GOLD analysis project Ga0255334, IMG submission 202080) | Sandy soil microbial communities from University of British Columbia, Vancouver, Canada - EtOH5_35cm_T3_129 | ecosystem: Engineered > Artificial ecosystem > Sand microcosm > Unclassified ...
CGGCGCCCTCACCAGCGAGACGTTATGGAACGGGAATACCGTGACGTATGGGTACGACGCGCTTGGCAATCGGGTGCTGCGGGAAGAGAAGAAAGCGGACGGCACGCTCGTCGGCTCCACCAGCTACCAATACGACGTCGCAAACCAGATGACCCAGGCAGGGGACGATACCTGGGCCTATGATGCGAACGGCAATGCCGCATCGAATGCGAAATACACCTTCACCTGGGATGCTTTTGGCAACTTGACAGGCATTCAAGCCAAGGATGCTTCGCTCACAGCGGCGTATCAGTACGACGATCAGGGGCGCCGCGTTCAGCAGACGCTGAATGGAACCGTAACGCGCTACCTGTACGATGGGAACACCACGCATGTGATTGCCGAGACCGATGCCAGCGGAGCGGTAACGAAATACTACACGTGGAGCCCGCAAGGGCAACTGCTCAGCTTAACCACCGGTGGGCACACTTACTATGCGGTACGCAACGGTCATGGCGATATCGTTCAACTGACCGACGAGACCGGAGCGATCGTGGCGGAGTACCAATACGACGCTTGGGGAAATCAGACCGGCCAGAGCGGAAGCGCGGCAAGTCTGAATCCATACCGCTATGCCGGTTATCGGATGGACGATGGGACTGGGCTGTATTATCTGATTCAGCGATACTATGATTCATCCACCGGACGCTTCCTAAGCCCGGACGCAGAGTCGGATATGCCGGACTATACCTATGCGGCTAACAACCCCTTGTCGTATGTGGACCCGAATGGACACTGGATCCTGGATGTTGCCTTTCTGGCGGCGGACATTGTATCTTACTACCACAAGCCGAGTCTCGCCGGAGCGGCTTGGATCGCATTTGACTTGCTCTCGACGGCCAACCCGTACGGAAGTCTGTCGATGGTCGCTCACGGTGCGAAATTGACATCCCGAGCGGCGCATGCGGCAGATGCAGGACGTTTCTCCTCGAAATGGGCCAAGCTGTATAAGAAGGCTGTTAAGGCAGTTAAATCAGGTGGAAAAAAAGCTTTCAACGCATGCAATTGTTTCCCGGCAGGCACCAAGGTTAAAACGGACAAAGGGGAGAAAAACATCGAAGGGATTCAAGCCGGAGATAGGGTTCTCTCGAAGGATGAAACGACCGGCGAGGTAGCGTACAAAGAGGTTACGACTACGTTCAACCACGAGACGGATGAGATTTATAAAATCCACGTGGGTGGCCAAGCGATTGAAGCGACCTATAATCATCCGTTTTGGGTGGATGGTAAAGGGTGGGTGTTCGTCAAAGACCTCAAACCCGGTGAATTGCTTGTACAGAGCGATCGGCATACACTCAAGGTAGACAGCACCGAACTGTTGCACAAGCACGTCACGGTCTACAACATGACGGTGGATGAATTCCACACCTACTTCGTCAGTGACCTTGGGATCTGGGTGCATAATACAGGCCCTTGTAACATCTACTATGGTATAAAAGGTGCCCCTAAATATCCCAAAGGTTTTACTGTTGTTAAAAACGGGACGGTAGGAAATACAGTTAAGAACAAAGAGTTACTTGATAAGTTGAGAGATATCGAACCAGGCGAATGGAAAAAAGTCTATAAAGATGGATATGACGCTAATGGAAGAAAAGTCTCGATACACTATTTCCAAAGTAAATCGGGCAAAGTATTTGATGTTGATGTAAAACCAGGATGGAGTAACTCGTCTAGTCAATAGGAGGTAAATATGGAACTCAAAATAACTATTCAGGATAGAAATGAGATTGAAAAAATACTGTTGGTTTTGTCTTTAGGTATTTTGGATTCACTAGAGCAAGGGGCAATAACTTTTCAACAGGCATTTAGATTATTTCTAAGGCCATATATTGCTCAATACCTTGAGAAGCATGAGAGTCAGGAAGAAGTTGTAGACTTCTTTAATAATATTTGTATGTTGGAGGACGTTGCTAGACTCGTTCCAGAGAAATTAAGCACATCAATAAAGTCAAGCAGACAAGAAGCGTTGAAATTGTTAAGAAATATTCCATTAGACGAAGACTTGGAAAAATTTTGGCTAAATAATTTTGACAATTAAAATGTTATGAGACTTAACGCTCACTATCCCCGTATGAGATATTCTCAAAACCCCTGTACGCACAATTCCTTTAAGTTAACTTTACTTTTATATCCTAAATAAGGTTTTTTCGTTACATCAAACAGGTTGATTATGGTCAGATACCACCATGATTGACCTGTTATTTGTTATCTTCGCTTTCTTGCGGTTTTTCTAATATCTGGACAGTGAAAAGTTCTTGTCGAAAAATCGTCGCATAGAAAAATAACCCAATCGGACGATAGTCTGGTATCCTTAAGTTCTCACACAAAAAGGAAGGACCGCCGAAGGGGTTACAGTAAACAGTCTACCCCATTTCTGTGCGATTGGCCACACCAACATGCTCAAATTTATCAATAACTGTTTGCTGCCTTTCCGCTCCTGTTTCTCCAGACAAGCCACTTTCGAGTGGTTTGTCGTTATCGTCATCGGCTTCATGCTGCGCTCCGACCATCTCGGTGTGACTTCGGTGATTCGGGATCTCTCACTGAATGGCCGCTGCTATGAGACCCTGATTCACTTCTTCCGTTCCTCAGCTTGGTCTTCATCCTCCTTGCGGCAGATGTGGCTTCAGGTCGTCCGCCGGTCTGCGCCTCTGCTGGTCATTCGGGATCGCGTCGTCCTCGTCGGCGACGGGATGAAAGCGGCCAAGGAAGCCCGCCGGATGCCGGGCGTCAAGAAGCTCCATCAGGAATCCGAAACCGTCTCCAAGGGCGATTACATCTTCGGTCATCTGTTTGGGGCCATCGGCATCCTGGTTGGCGATTCCCGGAAATGGTTCTGCTTGCCCTTGTTCATAAATCTGCAAGACGGCATCCAGACCATCCTGGGTTGGAAGAAAGCAGACACCGATCCGGAGCCACCTTCTCATGTGGTTCAAATGATTGAACAAGGCTTCGAGGCCGCGAAAGGCTTCGGTCAAGCACTGCTGCTCTTGGATCGTTACTTCTTGTCGGTTCCGGCCTTGCAGCGGCTGCAGGCGTGCCATTCGGACTCCGAAGCCCGGATGCATCTGGTGACGAAAGCCAAGTCCAACGCAGTAGCCTACGAACATCCCACCGCCAAGAAGCCGGGACGCGGTCGACCCGCGAAAAAAGGCAAGGCGGTCAAGCTCAGGGAGCTGTTCGCGACTCGTGCAGCCGATTTCCAAACCGCCCTTGTCCCTCTGTACGGCAAAGAGGAGAAGGTTCAATTTCTAGTTTTGGATCTACTTTGGGGACAGGAATTGCGTTTTGTGCTGGTGGTGCATCAGGGCCGCTGCTCCATTCTGGTGAGTACGGATCTGACCTTGGCTGCCACGGACATCATCCGCTTGTACGGCTACCGCTTCTGGAGCAAGTCCATGCCGAAGCTAAACCGGTTTTTGAAAAAAAATGAAGCTCACCCGCTCGAAGCGGTACAAAACGAACAGGATCGGCGCCGGATTGAACAAACGATTCAAGCCATCGAAGGGTTCGTCATGTGTCGGTGCATCGCGATGGGACTGCTGCAACTGATCGCTTTGCGCTTTTCAAGCCGGACGCCGGGGCTGTTTTTCCGCTATCTGCGTACGCCCTCTCATGCCATAGTCTCCGAAGCCACCGTTGCCGCTTATTTACGCAAGTCTATTTTTCGAATGTTTGTGCAAAATCCGCACTTGCACATAACGAAAATAATTAAATCCAAGCAGGATACGTTCCATTTTGACGAGGATTCGCTGGCTTCTTAGAGGTGTAGAACTTTTCACTGTCCAGCTAATATGGGTGCCCAATAATTACTTATGTCCGCGGCGGAGAGTGCATAGAGTAAAGAGGTAAAGAGAAATGATAGGCTGAGCCAATTTTTAAAAGGGGTTACAACAGGTGAAGAAAACGATAATGGTATACGTGGTGCTGTTAAGTATTTTCGGTCTGTACCTGCTGGATTATCATTACCAAAACAACCGGTTGAATCAGGTGCAGGAAGGCATCAAGGGGAGCATTGACGAGAAATACGTGATGGTCACCTTTCAGGCGGGAATCGAGTATTGGAAAAGCTGTCTGAAAGGCTTCGAGGACGCGGCGGAGCCGCTCAACGTTTCCGTTGAGTATCGGGGTGCAACCCAGTACGATCTGCATGAGCAGATTACGGTATTGGAGCAGATCATTGCCCGGAAGCCTGCCGGCATCGCCATATCCGCCATCAACCCCCAGGAGCTGTCGGCAACCATCGATAAGGCGGTGGATGCGGGGATTCCCGTGGTGCTGTTCGACTCCGGCGCGGTCACAAGCAAAGCCTATTCTTTCCTGGCTACGGACAATTACAAAGCAGGGGAGACGGCGGCCCGGAAGATGGCGGCTCTCTTGAACGATTCCGGCGAGGTAGCGGTTATGACCCAGCCTAACCAGATGAACCAACAGGAACGCACCCGGGGATTTCTCGACACGATAGCGCGTGAATTTCCCCGGATCAAGGTAGCCGCCGTGGAGGACGGCAAATACGATTCCACCGATTCCTATCAGGTGGCCCTGGAGCTGTTAAGCAAACAGCCGGGCATTAAGGGAATATTCGCCACCCAAGCCAATCAGGGGGTCGGCATAGCGGGAGCGGTTAATGCGCATCAACTTGCCGGCAGGGTGAAAATCATCGGCTTCGACACGGACAAAGCTACTCTCGATCTGGTCAAACAAGGGGCGATCTCGGCCACCATGGGCCAGGGAACGTGGAAAATGGGCTACTGGTCTCTCCAGTTTCTGTTCCAGGTCAAGCACGGTCTGGTTGCGCCGGGGAACGGAACGGAAGCGGCCTTCTCCTCGCTGCCGCCCTATGTGGATACGGGGATTAACGTCATAACGAAGAGCAATGTGGACCAATTTTATGCGAAATAAGGCGCGTCGTACCTGAAAGTGAGGTGAGCGGCCATTAAGAAAAGCATGGGCTTCGAGATGAATAATTTACCGATCCGCTATAAGCTGATCGTTCTTTTTATGCTGATCAGCATCCTGCCTTCGATTGGGCTGGGGTTCCTGATCAGCTGGACATCGGACAAAATCATCGAACGCCAGGTCAGCGAGAACACGCTGCAACTGATTGCCAAGGTGAACAAGTCCCTGGAGTTTTACGTAAGCAACCTGCAGAATATGACCTATCTGATCTCCTTTAACTCGGACGTCAGGCAATTTCTGGAGAAAAACACGTTGGATTCCGGCAAGGAATATGAAATTCACAAATTCCTGCAAGGCTTTACCACCCTTCATACGGAAGTGGCGGGCATCCTCATTATGAATCAGGCGGGGAACTACATCAGCAACGAATTGTACGCCCGCACGGACAAAAGCCTCACGGAGGAAGCCTGGTACCAGGAGGCCGTCCGCAGCAACGGACTGTTCAAGGTGGTGGGCCGCCCGGCCGGGCGCAACATCACCAGTCATGTCAATTATCGGGACGATGAGGTGATCTCTGTCGTACGGGCCATTCTTGACCCGGATACCCAGCAGCTTATGGGCGTCGTGCTTGTGGATCTGAAGCTCCGGGTCATTGCGGAGACGGCCAAGGACGTGAGGCTGGGCAAAACGGGATACCTGATGGTCATCGACGATAAAGGGGAAAATATTTATGCTCCCAAACATCCCCTGATTAAGAGCGTATCCGCCGATTGGTTCGGCGATGGCGAAGCGGCCAGCGGGAATATCTCGAAGAAGATCAACGGGGAACGGCTGCAGTTGATTTACCAGAAGTCCCCTTTCACCGGATGGACGACGGTGGGCGTATTTTCTACCCGGGAATCGGCTCTGGAGGTCCGGGAAATCAACTTTTATCTGATCAGCTTCGTGTTCATCGTCTGTCTCCTGGGCATAGCAGCCTCCCTGAACTTGTCCCTCACCATCGCGCGGCCCATCATCCAGCTGAAATCCTTGATGCAGCGGGCGGAATCCGGGGATTTAACCAGCCGGTACCACGGCGGGCGGATGGATGAGATCGGCCTTCTTGGAAGAAGCTTCAATGCGATGATCGAGCAGATCGGCAAGCTGCTGCATCTGACGGAGCTCCAGGCGCGACAGAAGCGGGAAACGGAATTTCGTGCGCTGCAGGCGAACATCAAGCCCCATTTCCTGTATAATACGCTCGATACGATTCAGTGGATGGCGCGGAAGCAGGGGGTGGAGGATGTGGCCGTTCTGGTGGATTCCCTGTCCAAGCTGTTTCGGATCGGCCTCAGCAAGGGCAGCGACATCATCTCCCTTTCCGACGAGATGGAGCATATTCAGAGTTACCTGAAGATTCAGAAAACCCGCTATAAAGACAAGCTGAGCTATTCCATCGATATAGACCCGTACATCGGGAGCTATTGGGTGCTGAAGCTGATTCTGCAGCCCCTGGTAGAGAATGCCATCTACCATGGCATCAAGGAACGGAGAGGACCCGGGCATATATGGATCGAAGCCAAGCGTTCGGGCAACAAGCTAGTCCTGAAGGTGACGGACGACGGCAAAGGGATAGCGCCGGAAACTTTGGCAGAGCTTCGGAGCAACCTGGAGGAGGGCTTCAAGGAAGGAGCGGAGGAGCACGGTGTAACGGAAAAAGAGCGCAGCGGGTACGGACTCATGAACGTGCAAGCCCGCATCCGGCTGACCTTCGGCCCCGATTACGGCTTGTCGATTGACAGCGCCGAAGGGAGCGGAACCACCGTGACAATCGTTCATCCTGTCGTGGATCGGGAGATGAGACTGGAAAAATGGGGGCAGGGTATATGAAAGAGCGGTGGAAGGTTCTTCTTGCGGACGATGAACCGATTATCAGGGAAGGCATCCGGGGGGCCGTCGATTGGGAAGCCCTGGGCATGACCGTCGCAGGCGAAGCGGAGGACGGGGAAGAAGCGCTGGAGCTGGCTCTCCGGCATTCCGCCCATATCCTTCTGGCGGATCTGAATATGCCCATCATGAGCGGGATTACGCTGATCTCCCGCATCCGCGAGAAGCTGCCCGAATGCCGTATTATCATCATCACGGGACATGATGAGTTTGCTTACGTCCAACAAGCGATCCGCCTCCAGGTAGACGATTATATCCTGAAGCCGGTTATGCCGGAACAGCTTCAGAAAGTGCTGGGGGGTATCGGCGCCCAACTTGAGGCGACCGTCAAGCAGAGCGAGCATCTGCAATTGGCCTCCAAGCAAATTAAGAAGAATCTGCCTTTGCTTCGGGAGCGCTTCTGCCTGGACTGGACCCAGGGTTCCTTAACGGAGCCGGAAATCGTCGAGCAGCTTCAATTTTTGCAACTTCCCGCGGCGAGTCCCGTTCAGATCGGGGTAATCTGGTGGCCGGAGCTCCGGGTCGACCAGCGGATCATGCAGGAGAACGACCGGCAGCTGTTTCTGTTTGCCATTGAGAATATTGTGGCGGAGATGCTGTCGGGATACCGGCGAGTCGTCTTCCGCGACCGGACGGACCTGATTGTCATCTGCTTGTGGGAGCCGGTGCCGGAGGCCGTCTTCCACGATCTGGAGCAAACGATCCAGGTATATCTGAAAATTCCCGTTCATGTGTATGCCGAAGCCATCGACAGTCCCTTGACCGAGATTGGGGAAGCCTACCGGACTTGCAAAGCCAACGTCTACCAGGAGACGGAGATTTCGCCTCTGGTACGCCGGGCCCGCCAGCATATCCGCGAGCAGTTCGGGGACCCGGACCTGACGCTGGAATCCTGCGCCCAACTGCTGCAGATCTCGCCGGTATACTTGAGCCGCATTGTCAAGCAGGAGCTCGGCATCACCTTCGTCGGACTGGTAACAAGCACCCGCATCAAGAAGGCTGTCCAGCTCTTGATCGCCACTGATTTGTCTATCAACGAAATCGCCGCCCGGGTAGGCTACGAGACACAGCATTATTTCAGCACTGCCTTCAAGAAGGTGATGGATATGTCCCCGAACCAATACCGCAAGGGGACAGGGATTCCGGAGTAGGGGAGAACCACACAGGTTCAATTTTTATAAAAGACGTTAACTTTTTAGAAAGACGCTGCGGTGTCTTTTTTTTATGATAAGGACAGATTCGATCATTATTATACAGGAGGTCGCAAATTATGAAGAGGATTATGGCTTTGGTTCTCACCATGGCGATGGTGCTGGCGTTGGCGGCATGCGGCGGAAACAAGAAGGCAGACGGATCGGCGGCTCCGGGAGCATCTGGGGCAAGCGGCGGCAAAAGCGGGTACGTTGGTATTGCAATGCCGACCAAATCCTCCGAGCGTTGGGTGAAGGACGGCGCCAACATGGTGAAGGAATTCGAGAAGATGGGCTATAAGACGGACCTGCAGTACGCCGAGGACGTTGTTGAGAATCAAATTTCCCAAATCGAAAACATGATCACAAAGGGCGTGAACGTGCTGGTTATCGCCAGCATTGACGGGGAATCCTTGACTAAGGTTCTGGAAAAAGCGAAAGAGGCGAACATTCCTGTAATCGCTTACGACCGTCTGATCAAGAAAAGTGACCAGGTCAGCTACTATGCGACCTTCGATAATTTCAAAGTCGGCGTTCAACAAGGATCCTACATTGAGCAGAAGCTGGGCTTGAAGGAAGGCAAAGGGCCTTTCAATATTGAGTTGTTTGGCGGTTCTCCGGACGATAACAATGCTTACTTCTTCTTTGACGGAGCCATGTCCGTCCTGAAGCCTTACATCGACTCCGGCAAGCTGGTTGTCAAGAGCGGTCAAGTGAAGATGGAGCAGGTCGCCACTCTGAGATGGGACGGCGCGACGGCTCAAGCCCGTATGGATAACCTGCTGAGCTCCAAATATACAACGGATAAGGTTGACGCTGTCCTGTCTCCGTATGATGGTATCTCAATCGGAGTTTTATCTTCCCTTAAGGGTGTAGGCTACGGCACAGCCAACAAACCGCTGCCGATCATCACCGGTCAAGACGCAGAACTGGCTTCCGTTAAGTCCATTATCGCAGGCGGCCAAACCCAAACCGTATTCAAAGACACCCGCGAACTTGCCAAGAAAACGGTTGAAATGGTCGATGCGGTTCTGAAGGGCAAAGAAGTTGCCGTTAACGATACCAAGACTTACAACAACGGCGTGAAGGTGGTACCTTCCTTCCTGCTGGATCCGGTATCCGTTGATAAATCCAATTATGAGAAAATTCTCATAGACTCCGGCTACTATACGAAGGATCAGCTAACGAAATAATCGGGCATTGACGGCCTATAAAGGATATTCAGCCAATAAGAAGGTGTGGTGGGCCAAATGAGCGATACCATCTTGGAGATGAGACAAATAACCAAAACATTCCCGGGCGTAAAAGCATTGGAAAATGTAAATTTGAAAGTCAAGGAAGGGGAAATCCACGCCCTGATGGGCGAAAACGGCGCAGGCAAATCTACGCTGATGAAGGTGCTGTCGGGAGTATATCCCCATGGCAGCTACACCGGAGATATTTTGTTCAAGGGCCGGGTTTGCGAATTTAAGGATACGAAGGAAAGCGAAAAGCTCGGCATCGTGATTATTCACCAAGAGCTGGCGTTGATCCCGCAATTGTCGATTGCCGAAAATCTTTTCCTGGGAAATGAAAGGGCGAAACGGGGCCTTATCGATTGGAACGAAACCGTTCTGAAAACCCGTGAACTATTGGAGAAGGTCGGATTAGCGGAAAACCCGAACACGATTGTAAGTTCCCTGGGTGTAGGCAATCAGCAACTGGTGGAGATTGCGAAAGCGTTTTCCAAAAAAGTGAAGCTGCTTATCCTGGACGAACCAACAGCCGCTTTAAATGAGGAAGACAGCGAAAACCTGTTGAATCTGCTGCTGGAATTCAAGAAGCAAGGCCTTTCCGCCATCATCATTTCCCATAAGCTGAATGAGATTGTGAAGGTTGCCGACTCCATCACGATTATAAGGGATGGAAAAACAATTGAAACGCTGGGCGTTGGCGACGGCATTACAGAGGACCGGATCATCAAAGGTATGGTAGGCCGTGACCTGACGAACCGTTATCCGGGTCGTGAGCCTGCTATCGGAGACACGGTATTTGAGGTCAAGAATTGGACCGTTTACCATCCCGAGCAAGCAGGCCGCAAAGTCATCGACGACGTTGACTTTCATATACGGGCGGGCGAAATTGTAGGGATTGCAGGATTGATGGGAGCCGGGCGGACGGAGCTGGCCATGAGCATCTTTGGCAAATCTTACGGCGTCAAGATCAGCGGCACCATCATCAAGAACGGGAAACAGCTGCAGCTGAACACCATCGACAAGGCCATTGAAGAAGGCGTCGCGTATGTGACGGAGGACCGGAAGCTTTACGGTCTGGTCCTGATAGACGATATCAAGCGCAACATTACGCTGTCCCGCCTTGGCAAAATCTCCAAGTATTCCGTTGTGGACGAGAACCGGGAGATCGTGGTGGCAGAGCAGTTCTGCAAAGCCCTGAACATCAAGACGCCCAGCATTTTGCAGAAGACCGGGAACTTAAGCGGCGGCAACCAGCAGAAGGTGGTTTTGAGCAAGTGGATTTTCTCCGAGCCGGACATTCTGATCCTGGACGAACCGACCCGGGGTATCGACGTGGGCGCCAAATACGAGATTTATACGATCATTCAGGATTTGGCCAAACAAGGCAAGGGTGTTCTTGTTATCTCTTCCGAGCTTCCTGAGCTTCTCGGCATCTGCGACCGGTTATATGTCATGTGTGAAGGGCGGTTGACGGGAGAATTGGACCGCAAAGATGCAACACAGGAAAAATTGATGAAATATATGACCATGAGCAGGGGGTAGTCGAAAGTGGAGGCATTGGTCAAAGCTTTTCGAACCAACATCCGGCAGTACGGCATGTTTATCGCGCTGGTTCTCATCATGGTGCTCTTCCAGATCTTGACGGACGGCGTACTTTTGAAGCCGCTTAATATTACGAACATTATTCTGCAGAACAGTTACATTCTTGTATTGGCTATCGGGATGCTGTTGGTTATCATTACGGGACACATTGATCTGTCCGTCGGTTCTGTAGTGGCCTTTGTCGGCGCCGTAGCGGCTATCATGATGGTCGACATGAAGATACCGTTCGTATTGGCGTTTGTCCTGTCCCTCGTCATCGGCGGTTTGGTCGGAGCCTGGCAGGGGTTCTGGGTCGCGTATGTGCGCATTCCGGCCTTTATTGTCACGCTGGCCGGCATGCTCTTGTTCCGCGGTCTGACCATGATCGTGCTGAAGGGCCAATCCATA
>Ga0255334_1001367_pt1 | contig 11239 bp, 3 predicted proteins | sample EtOH5_35cm_T3_12_FD_202080 | JGI IMG/M metagenome (GOLD analysis project Ga0255334, IMG submission 202080) | Sandy soil microbial communities from University of British Columbia, Vancouver, Canada - EtOH5_35cm_T3_129 | ecosystem: Engineered > Artificial ecosystem > Sand microcosm > Unclassified ...
TTTAAAAAGATCGATTGTTGGATTTGCCCTGGCACGCAAACTCTTTTTTTGCACGAGCCGGACATTGCGCCCCGTCTCCTCCGTGTTCGGTCCTCCCGGTGGGTGAAACAAGGGACTGGACGGCATCTTTAAATACGCAAACCGAGGCCATCCCCTCTGTTGACACGATCACCTTGGGCACGCCTCCAAACACGCGCGCGTTCACATCCATCTCGCGCCGCTCAACCTGACGTGCTCCACCACAGTCATTACCATCATCGCCATAGCGTGCACCGAGCACCCTTGACAGAGACAACGCCGAGAGGCAACGAGAGAGAGAGAGAGAGAGAGAGAGAGAGAGCATGCAGAATCAATCGCTGATGGGTGATACCAAACACTCGCGCGTGGATCGAGTGAACGGCAGCGACGGCAGTGCCGCCCCGTCCCTGGGCAAAGATACATCTCTCAGCGACCCGCCCCTCAAGGGCTTTATCGGAAGCATGCCTGTGCTGCCAACGAGCACGGTGGGCGATATCGAGGCCTACCTCGCGCATCTGATGCTCATCGAACCGGCGCTCGATCCGGTGCTCGACCTAAACAAGGTCGCCGCGGACACGCTCACATGCACGGTACCCAGCATGAGCCAAAGGGAGATGAGCGTGCTCCTGGCTGAAACGGCCGTCTACATGTCGTCGAGCCATCCCGACTATGAGTTTCTGGCAGCGCGCATTGCCATAGACTCGCTCAACTCGCGCACGCCCGATCGCTTCACCGACGCCGTCAAGCATCTGCGTGCGCACGTTAATATGCGCACGGGGCGACCCGTCCCGTTGATCAGCGACGAAGTGGCCGAAGCGGTGGAGGCATATGGCGACGTGCTCGACGCTGCCATCGTGCACAGGCGCAACTACGCCTACAAGTACTTTGGGTTCAAGACCCTGGAGAGGGGTTACCTCATGCACGACAGTGGGCGCATCATCGAGCGCCCACAGTACATGATTATGCGCGTGGCGGTGGGTATCCACCGAATGGACATAAAGGGCGTGTTGCGCACGTACGACCTCATGTCGCGCCAGCTGTACACCCACGCCACGCCGACGCTGTTTAACGCGGGCGTGCCCAATGGGCAACTCAGTTCCTGCTTTCTCCTCACCATCCAGGAGGATTCCATCGTGGGCATCTACGACACGCTCAAACAGTGCGCGCTCATCTCCAAGGCCGCCGGCGGCATCGGATTCGCGGCGCACAAGATCAGGTCGTCGGGCTCGTACATTGCCGGCACCAACGGTGAGGCCAACGGTCTGATCCCCATGCTGCGCGTGTTTAACGACACTGCGCGCTACGTGGATCAGTGCTTTGTCGGCGAGACGTCCATCGTTACGCAAGAGTATGGACCCATTCCCATCGGGCGTCTGTATGCTATGGCCCTCGAGCAGCAGCAGCAGCAGCAAAAGCAGGGGCAGCAAAAAAAGGGCAAAGAGGTTGCGATGACCGATGCCGTCGGTGGCGCGACGGTGCTGCCCGTCGCGGGCGTCCACGTCCTGTCGCACGAGGGCAAATGGAGCGTGCTCAATTCGGTCGTGTGCCATCAACTGTCACCCGCGTCTACCGGCGACGCTGCTGGTGCCTGCGTTGACGAGGACGGTGACGATCTGGTGTGCGTGCGCAGTGGGTCGACGCTGCTGCCCAAGTTTGTATCGGCGCCCTCTAGGCCGCGCGCAGAGGGGGGATGCACGGCCTTTGAGACACGCATGACCGGCAAGCACCAGGTGATGGTGCTCTGTGATGGACTCGACAATGATGTGCCCGTCGTGGTCGATCGCGTCCAGGCCTTTGCCCAGCTGAATAGCACGATCGACGATTTTGAAGGCTGCACCGTTGACACGGCGCCTGCTGCCGCGCCGGCGGCCGACCTTGCGTCTGCAAAGGAAGGGGATGAGGAGGCGACCCAGAGCCGAGACGAAAACGGCGAGCCAAACACAGAGGGGGAACACGAGGAGGACAAAGAGGAGGACAGGATGGCCATCAAGCGCATGTCCGAGGCCGATCCGAAAAAGCAACTCTGCGGCCTGCTCTACTACATGTGCGAACTCATCGAAAAGGGCCATGTGCGCGCGCGCATGGTGGATGCCGACACGCTGCGCCCGGGCAACGTGCTGTGCCATGTCATTCCACCCGAGCCCGTGATGGCCCCCGGAGAGTCTACTCAGCACATGAGCGACTGGCGCATGGCGGGCATCATCGCTGCGTCCATCGATGGAGGGCACCCCCAGCGCGACACCCCCATTGCCGATGCCCACATTGTGGCCCGCGTCGGGGGAGACACTGCCAGGTTCGTGGCCACATACATTGCCGTCGCCGAGGGCCGGCCCATCGCGCCTCACGGCGTGCCCGGCGCCACCAACAAGGACGGTTCGCGCAAGGAACGCAAATGGCGTGTCGCCCATCCGGCACTGGCCAAGGCCCTCCAACTGGCCACGTCGGGCACAGAGGCCATGGCGCACACCTCCAACGTCTGCCTAGAGGCCTACGTGTCGGGCGTCTTTGAGACCCTGGCCAAGGACCGCAAGACCTCGCCGCGCATGGCCGAGCGTCTCATGTGGGTCAGTCTGCGGCTGGTGCCTCGGGCCGTCGCGCGTGCCAATCCCGAGGCCGTGCGCTCGGGCAAGCCATCGGTTCTCTCGGTGCGCGTCGGCCATCGTCTGCCCAACGACGACGGCAAGACGTCGGGCATACCTGACGCGTGGTCTGTTGTGCATGGGCCCCACCTGTTGGTGCCCATCGAGGACGTTCATGTACAGTCACGTTGCCCCTCTACCACCAAAGACAAGGAAGCCAAACGCGGCAAGAGACGCAACAAGGGCAACAATCAGGAAAAGGACCAGGTGGTCGACAGGGTGTATGACCTCGAGGTGGACGATCCGCAGCACATCTACACGACGCTGGGCGTGGGCGCATGTCACAATGGCGGCGGCAAGCGCAAGGGCGCGTTTGCCTGCTACCTGGAGCCGTGGCACGCCGACATCTTTGACTGGCTCGAACTCAAAAAGAACCACGGAAAGGAGGAGAACCGCGCGCGCGACCTCTTTTACGCCCTCTGGTCGTGCGACTTGTTTATGCGTCGCGCCATCGCCAACCAAGAGTGGTCGCTGTTTTGCCCCTCGGAGGCGCCGGGCCTGTTTACCAAGCACGGCGCCGAGTTTGAGGCCCTCTATGAGCGCTACGAGCGCGAGGGCCTCGCGCGCCGCACGGTCAGCGCGCAGCAACTGTGGATGGCCATTCTGGACGCGCAGATCGAGACCGGCACGCCCTACATCATGCACAAGGACTCGGCCAACGCCACGAGCAACCAAAAGAACCTGGGGACCATGGAGTTGTCCAACCTGTGCGTGGCGCCCGAGACGCGCGTCCTCACCGATCGCGGCCACGCGTGCATTCGCGATCTGGCCCAGCAGGGGGAGCCAGTGAATGTGTGGAATGGAACAGGGTGGAGTCGCGTTCAAGTTGTTCAGACGGGCACACAGCGGTCACTGGTCACCGTCACCCTGTCGGATGGGGCGCGCCTCGAGTGCACCCCTTCCCACAAGTTTATCGTGGCACCAGATGGCCAAAAACAACGGTCAGAAACCAACATCGCCGATGCCTTGCGCATCAATGCTTCTGCCCTCGTACCTGGGACCCAACTGATCGACTGGACCCTGCCGGTCTTGCCCGGCGATGCCACTGTCGGTGTGCCCCACGCCTACACTCATGGCTTTTACTGCGGCGCCGGCCAAGAGGGTCATTCGATCTGCCTCTGCCATGGCGCCCTTTCTCTTGCCAATCGCCTCGACACGGTCGGAGAGCGTATCGTAGCCGACAACGTGATGACTGTGACTCTTGTGCCCGATATGGCACCGCGCTTTCACGTGCCCCTCGGCGACACCTCGATCGAAAGTCGCATCGAATGGCTTTCGGGCCTGTTTGATGCCGCAACGTGCCAACGCCACCATGACGGCAGCACCGGCAGTGAGTGGAGCGTGACACTGGACCAGCGCGCGTTCCTGGACCAAGTGCGCCTATTGCTCCAAACGCTGGGCGCACGATCCACCCTTTCGGCGTTGCCCAACGTTGGCAACGACGATGCAACCAAATGGCGCCTGACGGTGTGGCCATCCGATGTGCCCCATCTCGTATCACTGGGCATGCGGCCACTCGCGACCCACTCTGCGAGCCACTCGACCAAACCGTGGGGCGTGACGGTGGAATCGGTTGTGGACAAGGGACGCGTGGACGACACCTATTGCTTTAGCGAGCCCATCAACCATGCGGGCATTTTCGAGGGTGTGTGCACCGGCCAGTGTACCGAGGTGATTCAGTATGCCTCAAAGGATGAGGCATCGGTCTGCAACCTCTCCTCGCTGGCGCTGCCCAAGTTTGTCGCGTCGGTCAGCGGATCGGACCGGGCGCGCAGCGACATTGCCGGCACGATCGTCTCCTCTGACGGGAGCCTCTACTTTGACCATGAGGCACTGCACGAGGTGACGCAAGTGGTGACGCGCAACCTCAACAAGGTGATCGACGTCAATGCCTACCCGCTGCCCGAGACGCAGCTGTCCAACATGCTCCACCGACCGATGGGCATCGGCGTGCAGGGCCTGGCCGACGTGTTTGCCATGATGGAGTTGCCCTGGGAGAGCGAGCAGGCGCGCATACTGAATCGGGACATCTTTGAGACCATCTACCATGCCGCGCTCACGGCCTCGTGTCAGCTGGCCGCCGAGGAGGGACCCTACCCATCCTTTAGGATCAACGGCGGGTCGCCCGCTTCGCACGGTCTCTTGCACATGGACCTGTGGGCCGCGGCGGTCAACGACGAGCGTCGCTGGCGCGGGTGCGACAAGATTCCGTTGGCGCCCGAACACCGCCACTTTGATGTGGAAAAGCACCTGAGCGGTCGATGGGACTGGGACACGCTCAGGGCGTCGATCCGGGAGCACGGCCTGCGTAATTCGCTGTTGGTGGCGCCCATGCCCACGGCGTCTACATCACAGATCCTGGGCAATGTGGAGAGCATCGAAGTGCCCACGACAAACCTGTTTTCGCGACGCGTGCTCGCGGGCGACTTTCCCGTCGTCAACCACCATCTGGTGCGGCACCTGCTCAAGCGCGGCCTCTGGAACGAGTCCCTGCGCGCGCGTCTCGTCGCGGCACGCGGCTCGGTCCAGGACTTTACCGACGACGAGATGCCCGCCGATCTGAGGGCCGTGTTCAAGACCGCGTGGGAAGTGCCCAACAAGGTCACCATCGACATGGCCGCCGATCGCGCCCCCTACATCGACCAGAGCCAGTCGCTCAACCTCTATTGCGAGACGCCCAAGATTGGCGTGCTCACGTCGATGCACGCCTATGCTTGGCGGCGCGGCCTCAAGACCGGCATGTACTACCTGCGCACCAAGCCCGCGGCCAACGCCATCCAGTTTACCGTGGACCTCGCCACCACCGCGCTCACTGCGCCCATTCAGACCTATCCACTCATCGGGAGCGAGCCTGTTGAATCGGTCAATGTGTTCCCCACCATGGCAGTGCCGGTAGAAGTAGAACCCCTGGATGGAGATGTGTGCTATCCTGGATGTGTGTCGTGCAGCGGTTGATGATTTGGCCGTCTTTAACAACGAAACCCCGTTTGCCTCTGGACACGTTTCCATCACCTTTCTTTTCAATGCGCATGCACGCCCCTCACATCCGAGTAGATTGTCAGGGCCCATGGTCAGGTACCCATGACTCTGTCACATCGACAGCAAGTCTTGATCTTTGATGGGCAGGATTTGTGAAAGGATCAGCGCCAACGATCACATAGGGTGTTTGGTAGTCCACTCTGTCGTATGTTGCCCCCATGCCAACGACATGGGCGGGCATTGATGCCCACCAACGGCCTCAAGATGTTTTGCAAAAAGCGGATTTATCCGGGCATTGCGGAAAAAGCCCAAAAGGTGGATTCGACAAGGGGAGGGATTGTCGGTCAGCATGACGTACAGCTTCAAAAGCGGCCTTTATGTTGCCCTCGATGTCTCTTGTGGATGGGGAACCAGTCCAGAGTTGCGCAGCATACCAATCATGGCGTCTATCTGGTGCGTCGAAAAGCGCACGGGCGATGGCGTTGTTGTCTCTGATGTGTCGCGCCCGTCGTGCGAGAGCGCAGTCTCGATGTAAAAGCACAGTCCCGACGAGGTTCTCGTTTGAACGAGGGGCGAGGGCAGAGATACGAGCGGTACGGGTCTGCACCATCGGCACCACATCGTCCGTTCGGCCGCGGCCGTAAAACAGCTGCGGAAGATGCCACAGGTCCTCAAGATATGCTCTGTCTCGGGCGTCGCAGACACATAGTGGCCACAGACAGAGGCCAATTGGGCGATGATATGAAGCGCATCGACGCTGTGCGTGCGTTGCATATTGTCTGCGGCCATCTGCCAGAGGTCCATGGGAAAGGGCCCGTCGCGTGCGTGGGCCATGTGCGCGTCACCCACTTTTTCATCATCATCCAAAATGCGCGACTGGTGCTGGAGCGTCGGCAGGTGCCAGAACGCGCCCGATGCCATCGATGTGCCCGCGACATGTACCTGACTCTCGGGCGACAACGACGGCGCGCGCACCGCACCCTCCCTCGCCCATCCCCATGCGACGGGCGAGCGCGCAATTTTGCACGGTGCGAATGGAGGAGGGGACAGAGATGTTGGCGTACCCCTGGGGCGCGTATGTTGCGCAGGTGGGGTCGACAGAGGGGCAGCAAAGACGATGGGGTCCAGTGCCTTGATGAGACGCGCAAGCCACTCCCAGTCGCCGCGGGTGGCTGCGCTCCATAGGCAGGCGCGCACGACGACGCGCGCTATATCGTGAGTCCCGCACAGGTCCACGTCCCACTTTTGGACAAGCATCCACTCCACGATGCGTATGTCGCGCCGATCGAGGAGCGTGTACCGCTTGGCGAGGGGGTCGAGCATGCAGGCCACCTGCTGGCTGGTGGGTGCCCTCGCTAGGCGACCAGCGAGCCATTGCAGCGCACGCACGCCCCTTGTTTCTCGCTCTCCCTTGAAATTGGCACCCGCACGAGGGCGACGACCACCGTGAGCGTCGTCGTCGTCGTCGCAGCGACTGTCGCCACCGGCGATTCCTGCCGGACCATGCTCCCAACAATCATCATCGCCATCTCCACCACCATCGTCGTCGCTGTCGACATCACCATGGGCCATGTCTGAGCGGCTCGTAACACAGACGCCCGGCCTGCTGCGCACGATGGCATAGCCAATGTCCGTAAGGAGACGCGTATCGAGCGGGTGATCCAGGCGCGCCTCCAGCCATCGGGCCAGATGAAAGTGACACCGGAGGACGGCTTCGGTAAAGGCCCGTTCGACGCGGTCGGGAAAGAGTCCGCGGCGCTCGGCCTGGATAAAGAGGGCCAGGTTGCCTCGCGTCGCTGCCATGACGTCCCACGCGTGGCAGCGCACGCTGAACCAGAGGCGTTTGCGCTGCCTCGGGTCCCATGCCATAAGGGTCGATTGCGCCTGGGGATTGCGTTCCGCTCCGGGGAGGTCGACAAAGAAGCGCAGGATCACATCCGCTCCAAACGACCTCACCGCAGATTTGATCGCATATTGGGCCATGGTTCCCACCAGTCCGTTGGACCACTCGCACTCGCTATGCAGCAGGTAGTGAAAGATGGCCTCGATCATGTCGGCATTGTCGCGCTCTGCTGCGTCCTCTATGCAACACCGCAGGATCGCCGGGTGCGCCACGTTGTAGCGTTCCATGACATCGAGCACCAAACGAATGCGATTGGCGCAGCAGAGGGTACGCATGAGGTTGCGGCGCGCGGCATTGCGCGCACTCAAAAGGCGCACGTCATTGACGCACTGCCCCAAAACGGCCATGTCGTCGGCATCGGAGCGGGCCTCGGGTTCATGCGTCCCATCCACCACCCGCACGAGCGTGCACAGGGTGGTGTTACCGACGGCGACACACGTTTCCACACACGCGTTTGTGCACGTGACGTCTGCGGTCCCGTCCCTGTGCCCATCGCATGGAGGGCCGCGCTCGGTATCGAGTGGGGCAAGCGCGCAGCGCAAAGGCACCCCCAGGGGATCGACGCGGCGTAGATCAAACCAGTCATTCTCGGCCGACCGACCATCGGTCCGCGTCTCTCCCAGCGTTTGAACGAGCGCGTCAAAGTGGCCAACAAACGCACGTGCGTCTCCATAGGCCGCTGCCATGGCGGCCGTCAGGGATGCGCGCTTTGTCTCGCAGAGCATGGCAAGCCAGGGGCGAGCCCAGTCGCACGGCCGTACTGGAGAGTGGTTCAAAGGACACATAAACGACAGACACAAGAGGCGTCCGCCAAACCATGCATGCGTCCCATACCACCGACACGCACGCGCTGTTGGGCGTTCTCTGGGACGAAATGCCGCCAGAGCACGGCACTCTGCCTGCGTGGGGTGTGCCACCGCACGGCGCCATGCGCGGCATACCTGGCGGGCGGCGAATCGATGGCGCGGATCGAGAAAGAGCCCTCCACCGGCGTCGCTTCCATTGAGCATCAGAGCAATGAGTTCGGGCGGCAGCCCGTTCCACCCGGCGCCCTTGTTGTCACTGCCGTCATCACTGTTGTCGCTGATATTATGCGTTTGTTTGTGCATTGCGAAACCACCCTTTCTCCCATTGCTGACTGGAGATGGCCGTCCTTTGTGCCCACAGCGCCACTGGCGGCGACAAGGCGACCGAGTCGCGCACGGTGTTTTGCCTTGAAAGTGCCAACGTTGCGTAGCCCCCCCCCCAACCAAGAGAGGAACCAGCGTAGGTGGCGGCGTTCTATCGGCACCCTCCTGGTGCATACGCATGCGCAATTGTCTATTTAGACCAACGCCATTGGGCCGTCACATTCTCAACCAAAGGCGTTCCCGCGCCAGCGAGATCGAATCGGTTCGGCCTCTTTGGAACGGGACAAAATCGGAAAAACGATCGAGGCGGGGGCCCCCACACGAAACCATGCCAACGCACAATCTCGGATCATAACGAAAAGCACGCCATGACGATGACAACGGGGGGGACCCCACCGGCGGCGACGGCGGCGGCAACAGCAGAGGAGACCCTGCCTCCTGAACTGTGGGTGCTGATCCTCACAGAGTACCTTTCGCCACGATGGCGCCACCTCGCACGCAACGTGTGCCGCACATGGGCCCTCGTTCTCGACAGCGCGCACGTTGACCTAGAGGATATGCCGCGTCAGGGCGTCCACGCCCCACCCATGTGGCGCCGCGACAACCAGACCAAATGGTCGCGCGGGCGCATCATCACGATCACGACCATTGCCCAATGGCTCCATGACCGTTATACTTTGGCACGTGCACGGGACCACAGGGACAAAGGACCCCTGTCGCCAACAGAGGCGATCGAGTGGGCGGGACGCCAGATCGAATGCCACATTGCCGTGTCCGATGTGCGCATCGATATGGGCAACTTTTGCGTACGCGGGCCGGACGTGCTTCTCATCGCGATGGCGGCAACGGGCATAGAGGACCTCGCACGGCCCTTGCTGATCGCAAAGGGTGTGCCGCTGATCGGCCCGATTGCGCGTGCAAACCCCATTGTGCCGTGGTCCCCGGCGATAAGCGCCGCCAGCGCGTCCTGTCCTCTGTGCAACGCGGCGGCCCTTTTGGTACGCGAGAGGCGCCACCGGGGCATCGCCCTGTTTGCGAGACACGCGCCTCACACGCTCACGACCGGTATGGCCATGAGCGCGCTGGCAGACGCAGACGACGATGTGGCGTTTGACACGATCATGTCGATCGGAGCCCCGCGTACCAGTGATATGGCGCACGTCCTGGAGCGGATCCCAGAGGGCAACGCCATATGGGCCCTCTGCATAGCCTCTCTCTATGACCGGCCCCTGGTGCACCGTGACGGCGACCGCCATGGTGGCCGCTCTCTTGAGCACGGCGGCGAGACGGACGACACGGTGGAACTAAAACGGCAGCGACCGTGGACCAGCCTGTTTGCGTCGCTATGGTCCGACGCAGCGCGCCGTAAACGCTTCTTTCAAAAGCTGCTGACGCGCGGCAACTACCAGGCGCTGTGCCTGCTCGATGCGTCCGATCCCTCCATCACAGAGGGGAGGTTCTCCCTGTCGGCGCACGTGCACCGCAGTGCCAGCGCTAAATGGGCATTTGGCAGCGTTCTCTGGTACATGGAGCGCACGTTGCGTTCCATCAAACAAGCAACATCCTCGCTTGATTCAACCAGAGAGGGCGACGGTAGTTGCGGGGCTGCGGATACGGCCATGTCCTCACGATGCGACGGTAAAGAGGGCTGTGACGTCGACTGCGACAATGATTTGATCCAGAACGAACTGCGATTCTATGTCCTCGAGGCGTGCCGCACCCCTCTGAGTATACGTGCGATCACGCGCGACCATTCCGAGGCCCTGCTGGCGTGGCTCTGTGAGGGTCCGCTACGATACGACCCTTGGGCACCGCAGCATGCTACATCGAGGGGGTCATTCATGCGTATGATGCGTGCGGCTGTATCGCGGCGCGGCAATCCCCGCTGCGCTCTGTGGCTGTGTACACGCTGGCCGCGCGAGGCGTCGGCACTCCCTACCCATTACCTGTTTGCACTCGTGGACTGTGTGTGCCGCGATGCCGTGTCCGATCGGGACGCGAACCTGTTGGAGCGCCTCGTATATGCACTGCAGCGCATGCTCTCAGAGTGCTCTGTGGACACGGCGCAAAGGATCGGCACAATCCGACTGTGGCCCCTCTTGTGCGGTTACGTTATCCAGGCTGCGTCGTCATCGCCGCCATCATCCAAAGGCCGCTGGTACTATCTCAACGCGCGTGCCCTGCTCGAACACGCTGTTTGTCGCTCCCACATGGACCGTAACGCTGCCGAATGCGCCGCGCCAGACGGGTCAATGTCCACGACGTGCGCGCTGTGTGGCACATGTGCCATTGCACCATCGCAGCACACGTCAATGGCCAAATGGCTCGATGATCAGCGCGCTTCCCTGCTGTACAGCGCCCCGCAACTCGGTTGCGGATCATGGACGGGCGAGTGGGTGTCGTCTGTCGTGTGGCACAGATGGTTCGGGATGGAGCCGCTTGCCGCGCCGCCACCCGACGAGGACCCGGCGATGCTCGAATTGCACAGAGAGCCGTTTCGCACGTGGCTCACGCGCCACCACATGCTTGTCCCCTCTTGACCCGATTGCTTCCTCCTCCCCCCCCCCCCA
>Ga0255334_1001369_pt1 | contig 11216 bp, 11 predicted proteins | sample EtOH5_35cm_T3_12_FD_202080 | JGI IMG/M metagenome (GOLD analysis project Ga0255334, IMG submission 202080) | Sandy soil microbial communities from University of British Columbia, Vancouver, Canada - EtOH5_35cm_T3_129 | ecosystem: Engineered > Artificial ecosystem > Sand microcosm > Unclassified ...
AAGCCGGGCTTCGACGCCCGCGTCGGCGCCACGCGCGTCGATGGCGATGCTGGTGTTGATGACCGGCGCCGCGGCGGCGGGGGCCGTGCCGTTCGGCAGGACCGTGCCGCCCCGGTCGGGCACGAACCACTCCGGGCCGCGCTCGCCGACGATGTAGGGCTGACCGCCGGCCACCGGCCCGCCTTCGGCGCGGAAGAGGCCGGAGAAGAGGCTGGTGAACGAAAAGCTGCTGAGGCCTGACGCAATGGCGCCGCCCAGGGGCTCGGTGATCGTCCTGCGCAGAACAATGCGCGCAGCGTCGCGAGCGATTCCGTTCAAGATGTCCGAGAGGCGCTTGCCGTCGAGCACCGCATCCTCGAACGCGCTGCTGAAGGTCAAGCCAAGATCGCGCGCGGTGTCGCTGGTGCGCTCGGTCGCCTTGGTCAATTCCTCCTGCAATCGGATGCGCTCGCGCGCCATGGTCTCGTCCGGCACGGGCGTGCCATTGGCGGTCGCCCGCCGCTGGATTTCCTCCATCCGCTCAAGCGCCGCATTGTAGCGTTCCTGCGCCGTGAGGTTCCGCTCGATCAGTTCTTCCCGGCCGGTGAGACGCTCACGCTCTCGGTCGAGCGTCTCCGCGGGAATCGGCTGGCCGATGGCTGCCGCCCGGCGCGCCGTCTCGGCGACGCGGGCAAGCGCGGCTTCATATCGCTCGCCAGCCGTCGCATTCTGGTCGATAAGCGCGGTTCGCAGGCGGAGGACTTCATTGACCTCGCGCTCGGCATCACGCGCCTCGCGGGCGCCCTCATTGGTGGCCCGCCGGACCGCCGCGACGCGCGGTTCCAACCGGCGCAGCGCCTCGTCGCGCTCGCCGAGCGCAAGCGTCTCAAGCCGTGTGCGGTCCGCTGCGGTGATGCCGCCCGCGGCCTCGGCCTCGCGCAGCCGGCGAACGCGATCCTCGTATTCGGTATTGATCCGAAAGCGGTCGTCGAGTTGCTTACGGAGTTCCTCGGCATCGGCGGCCGTGCGGCGTCTGCGCGCCTCCGCCGCTTGGGTGGCCGCGCCCTCCTGCTCGGTGCGCTGGCGCTCGCCAGCCGCCTGCTCGCCGCGGGCGATTTCCGCCTGAAGTTCGGCATATTGCCGGCGCAGTTCTTCGAGGCGGCCGGCGCTATCCACCCCGGCCTGTTGCTGGGCGGTGCCGGCCAGCCCGCCGCGAATGCTGCCGCGGCGCGGTTGGGCGCGCAGGCTCTGCCCTTCGCTTTCGGCTTCGAGCCGGGCAATCTGGGCGCGCAAGGCCTCCGCCTGGGCGCGGCGATCCGCGTCCTGCTCCTCGGGCATGAGCAGGCCGCTTCCGCGCCGCACGCCATCCAGCACGCGGGCGGCGCCCGACAACGCTCGGGCCAGCGCGCCCGATAGCCCGATGGCCCGGTCGAGTTGACCGAGGAACCCATCGGTCGCGACCTGAAGCTGCCCGAAGGCGCGGCCGATGGTGATCGGCATCCTGCCGAGTTCGCCGCCGAGGCGCTCCACCGCACGAAGCATTGCCGGGAAGATCGTGTCGGCGGTGAGCTTCCCCTCGCTGCCCATCTTGCGAAGCTCGCCGATGGACACCCCGAGCTCCTGCGCAAGAGCCTGAGCAAGGGGAGGCATGTTTTCCAGCAGCGACCGAAGTTCGTCGCCTTGCAGCACGCCCGAGGCGAAGCCCTGCGCCAACTGCTGGGTCCCGTTCGCGATTTCCTGCGACGACAGGCCGGCTACGATCCCGACCCTCTGCAAGCCGCCGACCAAGGTTGCGACCTGATCGGAGGTTGCGCCGATCTCCCGCGCGGCGATGGAGAACCGGGCGAAGGCATCGACGCTCTCTTTGACCGCCACGCCCGTCTGCAAGGCATCCCGGTAGAGGCGGGAATAGACCTCGGACGCCCCTTCAACCGATCCGACCGCCGTCTGCAAGCGGGTGATGCTCTGGGTAAGCTGGTCACCCGCGCGCACGAGCGCCGCGAGGCCCGCAGCAAGCGGCGCAAACTGAATGGCGCCTGTGGCGGTGTCGAGCAGGGCGAGGGCGCGCGATGCCCGGTCGCTTCCCTCCTTGACGCGATCCAGGGACTTTTGGCCGGTTTCGCCGACCTCCCGCAGGGCGGCCTTGGTCTCGACGGCGCCGTCCACCGAAAGGCGAACGGATACGCGGCGGGTGGCATCAGCCATTTCGAATTTCCTCCATGGTCGGAGCCGTGGCCTTCTTCCAGAAGGCGACGGCAATGTCGTCGATGTCCATGAGCCGTTCCAGCGCCTGCGGTGAAAGCCGCAGCGGCTTGCCCGTAGCGTCTCCGACGCCTTCCCAGGCGACGACGATCATGTGGGCCAGGGCCTTGACCAGCAGCACGAAGCGGGTGGCCTCAAGCGTATCGGTATCCATGTCCGGATCGGCGTCGCGCGCGGCGGCGAGGCCCCGCCCAGCGACGGCGAGGACTTCGCGCATGGCGCAGCCGTCCGGCGGCATGATCCGCAGCCGGACGCCGCGCGGCATATCCAGCCAGCAGGGGCGGTCGAGGCGGGGCATGGGTTTCATGTCGTTCATTGGCGGGCCTCCGATGATCCGCGCTGCTCGAAGTGCTCCCGCAGCGAAGCTGCGAGCAACGCGCGCAGAACATCGGGATCGGCACCCAGGGCTTCGGCGATGGGCGCCGCGCAGCGTTCGGCGAAGCCGTCCACGGCCCGGCGCTCTCGCTCTACCGCTGTGAGCCGTGCTGCCTGGCCGACAGTTCCGCGCCGGATCATCGCAGCTTCCCCATATCGGCATCGGGCGCAGCGCGTTCCAGCAGATGCCGCCGGACCGCCGCTTCGAGGGCTGTCGCCATCAGATGCCCGTCGATGCCGAGCTCCGCCGCCATCATGGGTGCGACGCGCGCTGGCCAGTTCAGCATCGCGTCGCGCTCGCCCTGCGCCAGCGCGAAGACAAAGGCCTCTGCCTTCGCGCGGTCGATCAGCTTCCCCTTCTCGGCATCCAGCCGCAGCTTCCGCTGTTCGACACGCAGAGCGAAGTCGGCCTGCTGCAATCGCGCCAGCGATGGCCCGTCCAGCGGCGGCGATGGCGCGCCGGATGCGGTCCGCTGCACCCGGCCTGCGAACCATGCGGCGAGCGCCGTCTTCGGGTCGAAGAGACCATCCGCGTTGCGCCGCAGCTTGCCCGCCGCCACCGCATCATTGATGGAGGTGTGGGAGACCCCGACGAGTTCGGCGAGGGCGCGGGCTGATATGCCGGACGGATTCTTCATCGGCGCACGAGCCGCCGCGGAGAAGCGCGGCGGCCTTCGCCGCCGCGCCAGTCCGGCCCGCCCGCCTCCCGGAAGCGGGCAGCCATCAGTTACCGCCCTCGCCCGCCGGCTTCGGCGGCCAGGGGATGCGCACGGATTGCGGCCAGTCGCGCAACTCCTGGATGCCGGCGATGCGCTCCTTGCGCTGGCGCTGGCGCTCCTCGCGCCGCTCGTCGTTGAGCAGCTTGGCAAGCTGCTGCGTGTGGCTGCTTTCGGTCATGATGCGCTCCTATGCCAGGGCGGGTTCGATGGCGCGGAGGGGGGCGCCCTGCCGCCCCCCTCCCCTGACGGCCGCGGCCGGATCGGTCGCAAGCGCAACGATGGAGATTTCGAAGGGCTCCCAATCCACCGCGCGGTGGATGGTCTCCCGAGAACCCGCTTCGACGATCTTGTCGTAGCGGTAGACGCGGTATCCGACGCTCACGCCCCGCAGAGTGCCGTCCGCGATCCGCTGCCACACCGGCTCCGCATCGGGAGCGGCCGTGAATTGCAGCGTCGCATACCCGCACCCTCCTTCGAGCCTGGCGGCGACGACGCGGCCCAACACGCTCCGCGCGCCGCTGCGCTGGTGCGTGTCCAGCACCGGAGCGCGCCCACCGATGAGAAGGCCCATCCGGACAGACGCAGGACGCATGTCCAGTTCCTCGATGATGTGGCCCAGCCCGGCCACATGGTTCGAGGCGCGGGCGCCGGTGCTCCACACCACATCGACGGTGCGAGACGCCGCGTCCATGCTGACCGGCGCGGCGACGGATCGGATCGCATGAGCGGGTGCCGGCGCCTTGGGCGGATAGGGCGCCTTCGCCGCATGCGGGACCGGCAAGCCGGCCGGAGCCGCCTTTTTCTTCGGCTCAGGCTTATAGGCCATGGCCGCCGCATGGACGCGGCTCTTCCACTCGCCGACCGCCCGCGCGGCATCCGCCTGCTCCTGCCCGCGCTGATTGCGGATGACGCGCGAGAAGTTCTCCGAATAGTCGCCCGGCATGTGGCGCGCCCGTTCCACCAGGGTCGCAAGCGCCGGTGCCGAAAGAGGCGGCGCCCCGGCGCGGCGCCGCTGCTGCGCGTCGATATCGACGATCAGCGCGGCCTGCGGTTCGAGAATCATGATCGGTTCTCCTTCAACGGGCCGGCCAGAACGCGCCGCCCTCCGGGTTCGGCAGCCGCACGGCGCTGCCCATGCCGACCGCGGCGAGGTCGATGGGCAGCGGCGGCATCGCCGGAATCGCGATGTCGGCAAGCGGCTCCGGCAGCGCCTGCAAGCGCGCCAGCGCCGAGGCCAGAACCGAGCGCGCGCGTTCCTCCATCTGCATGCCTTCAGCGATCTTCCGCGCCGCCGCCGGATAGGCATCCGCGAGGAACGCCGAATAGGCGCCGATCTCGCGCTTCGCGTCGGCGATGGCCCGGCGGGCATCATCGGTCGCCTCCCGGAGTTCGGCTTCGCCCAGCTTTCGCGCGAGGGCGCCGGCCAGCGCGATCAGCCGGTCGGCTTCGTCGCGGCGCTCCCGGAGCGCGGCCTCGTGCTTCTCGGCATTTGCGCCGCCTTCCAGCAGCAGATCGCCTCGCGCCGCTTCCAGCAGAGCGATTTCCTTACGGATCGCAGCCGCCGCCTCGGCGGTGCGCGCCTGAGCGGCGCGGATCGCCGTGGCGGTGTCGGCCTCGGGCCGAAGCTTCTTCATGAGTTGGTCGAGCATCTTCAGTTCTCCATGCCGCATTGGTGATGCCCACGCCCGTGCGGCGGCCGGGTGGGGTCTGCATTTCGTCGGATTGGGCGTGGGTCTCGCTGCGCGGCGGCGGCCTACCGCCGGAAGTCCGCTTTCCACTCTTCTCGCCGCGCTTTCGCCCACGCCCGATTTACCGCCCACGGCTGGCACCGGTCGCTGCGGTCCGCCGCTCTGGGCGGGCGATTTGCGGGCTTCGGCCCGGTGGAAATCCGCATTTTTCCCCTGGCGCTGGCGAAATGGCGCGCTTCCGCCCCCCGCATACGGCCGAGCCCGGGAAGGCCCCACGGCTTCGCATCGGTCGGCGCGCCCGCTGCCCCCGCGGGTGGCATGGCCCGCGCCGGGCAAGGGATTCGCGCCTGCGGGCGTTCCCGGCCAGCCGAAGGGGGTGTGCCGCGGCCGGCCGCCGAAGGGCATCAGGCGCGCCTCCAGGCGCGGCCCCACCGATGTTGCGGATGTTGCCTCGCGCGCGTGGGGGAAGATCAGAAAATAGTAGCCAAAGAAGATAGAGAGAGGGTGGATTCCCTTTCTCCCTACACACGCGCGAGGCAACATCCGCAACATTGGGAAGATCATCCGTGGGCCTCCTTGGCGCGGCGCACGGCATCGGCCACCGCGGCCTGCGCGGCCCGGCGGCGCGCGCGTTCGGCGTCCGCGGCTTCCGCGAAGAGGATGTGCAGTCTGGGATTGACCTGCCATGCGGCCACGTCTCGCGCCCGGTTCGGCGGCGGCTCGGCGCGGACCCATCCGACCGTCTCAAGCTGCGCCATGACTTCGCCGAGTTCGCGCCGATGCTCGGGCGCGCGAAGCGGGGCATAGGCCTGCTGGATGTCGCGCGCAGCGACCCGCTTCTTCGCCTTCACCGCCTCGTTCGCCAGGACGAAGCCCGCGATCCACCGCGCATGGCCGGTCTGCACGGAAGAGAAGAGCGTTGCCTCGGCCCGCAGCAGATGGGGCAGCAGCACCTGGCGCATATATCCGGCGGCGCTGCGGGCGGTGGCCTCGCCGATAACGTCCGGGGTCGGCGGCGTCATGCCCTGGGCAAGCGCGTCGGCGATCTCGACGAGATGGAACGTCAGCGCGAGGCGGGCGAAGGTGCCGCGCCATTTTCCGAGCGCGCTGCGGAGGCGCGGCGACGTGTCGGGCATGCCGGCCTGGGCCTTGATCAGCCCGTCGATGGCTTCGCGGTGGATGTGGGCCTTCTCGTGCAGCACCACGGGACGCGGGTGCATTCCCGGCGCGCAGGGCGGATGCAGGTTCGCCAGTGCCGGGAACAGGGCGCCGTAGCGCGCCATCGCCGCATGGTCCGGTCGGCGGTCTTCGCCATCGCCCTGGCATTCCGGCACGGCATAGAGGAAGCGCTGCAGCAACCCATCGTCAGCGGCCTCCGCGGCGATGCGGCGGATGGGGTCGGGTTGGATTCCGCCCAGGATGCAGGCCGACCAATTCGGGACGACGATGGCGCCGCGCACGCGGTCGATGATGTGGCTACCGCCGTTGAAGGCGCGGAGGAAGGCGCCCCGGTCCTTGCCGCCGCGTCCGCCGGCCGCGTATCGGTCCATCGCGCCCAGCCATTCTGCAAGCTCATCCTGTCGCACCAGGATCTTGCCTGCGGGGGCACGAAACGGGGCGTCCGCGCCTGCTCGCAGAACCTGGCCCAGGGCTTCGACCGTCGCGTCTTCGACGATCCGCCGATCCATCGGCGGGCGGGGCGGCTCGGCCGACTTCGCGATCTTTGCCGCGGTGGCTTCGAGATTCCAGGCCCGCATCGCCTCCGCATGCCGGTCGCGGGCGTGCGCTTCGAGCATGTCGATTGGCCGCGTGGCAGCCCGGATCAGGGGCGTCTTAAGCTGTGACGGTTCGCCGATGATCGCGCCCCAGAGGCGCGGGTTCTCGGTCCATGTGTCGTCGGAGCGCTTGGGCTGGATGGCCCAGAGGTCGGAGGCGACGCTCGCGCAGGCGACGATGGCGCAGAGCGCGACGGCGGCGGGATCGGACCCCATCCGGGCGGCGGTGTCGAAGCAGAAGCCCGCCAGGGCCGCCGGCAGGTGCTCCGGCCGCAGGGCCGGGACGCCGGTCAACGCCGCATCGCCGAGGAAGTCGAACGGTGTCGGCCAGGCGATGATGCCCGGCGGCGTCGCCCGAAGCGAAAACTGCGGCGTCCCGTCCATGCTACTTCGACTTTGCCGCAACGACGCAGGCCGGGACGTTCAAAACGACGAGGAAGGCCGCGTCGGCGACCGCGACGAGCGGGTCGGCCATTCCATCGCGCATATCGCGCCGGATATGTTCGACGTCGGCCCAGGCACGGATGATCGTCCGAAGCGGGCCGTCCTCCATTTCCGCGGCCTGGTCGTCGGCAAGGGGGTCGCCGGATACGCGGACCTGTTCCGCCTCGTCGCGCGCTTCGGTAAGTGCCGCGTGGAGCGCCGCGAAGGCGTCGTCCATCGTGTGGTCGTCCGCCACTTCATCGACAAGCCACTGCGTTGCGGCGATCTCTTCCAGAAGGCGGACGATGGGCTTCGCGCCCCAGGCGGCGACCGGACCCCGCTCGGCGCCGCGGTCCATGTGCCAGAGTGCCCAATCGCGCAGGCGGTCGCCGCATCGCTGCGAGAGGGTCGCGAGGCGCTCGTCCGGATCGGGCGTGCGCCGGAGCGGGCGGGTCAGCCAGGGCGCATCGACGGCGGCGTTGAAGGCGGCGAGGCCAGCGTCGCGCGCGGCATCCGGAGCGTCGTCAGGAAGCGCGAGCAGCGCATCGAGCGCCTCTTCGGCGGCGGGCGTCACGCGGCGCCCGTGCCTATAGCAGCGCCGGGTGCTGCTGCGCCCGGGATCGGGCAGGTGATTGTAAGCGAGATGCAAGATGCGCACTCCGATCTGGTGCGCGGCCGGCCGGTCGTGGTAGACGCAGGGTGTCGAGTAGTCCCGCGTCAGTCACGCCCCCGCCGGTTCGCGCCGGTGGGGGTTTTCTTCAGGCGCCCTTCTTCGGCTCGACGGCCGGCAGGCTTTCGACATAGCCGCGGAGCGACGCGGCGCAGACCAGCGTCCGGCGCCCCGCCTTCTTCGCGACCACATCGCCGCTTCCGATCAAGTCGTAGAGCTTCGTGCGGCCGAGGCCGGCGACGCGCTTCGCATCCGCAATGCTGAGGAGAAGCGGCTCGACGGCCGCGGCGGTGTGCGTGTTCATGGTGGTCCTTCCGATCCCGCGACACGCCGCCATTGGCTGCCGCTACGGAAGGTGTGCCGCATGGTGCGGGGGATCGGCCATGAAGTGGCGAAGGGGTGCTACCTTCATCGTTTCCACCGGCCTGGTTTCCATCGCCGTGATGGGCCGGGGTTGGCTACGCTACGACGAGCGACGGCGCGTCCCAGTCGGCAGTCCAATAGATGCCGGGCCAAAGACGGCAATGACGCGAGACCGCTTGGGCGATTTCTGGCCAAGAACCGCCGGGATTGACGCATGCCGCCCGGCCCGCCTCGACCCGTTTCCACGCATCCCAGATGGCACGAGGCTCACTCGCCCGATCCTTTGGGCGCGTGCTCAAAAGCGGCGCGGCGATATAGGCCTCGCAGGCCGCCCAGACTGAGTCCTTGAGAATGGGAAACTCTGCGTGGAACGCGGCGAATTCGGATGTGCTCACGTGGAAAGAGCCGAATTTCTTCCGCCGCCCATGTTCGTCCCGATACTGTTCGATCCACTCCCATCGACGCCGATCCACCACCGCCTTCCCCGCGTCGATAAAGACCTGCCTGTCTGGACCGGCGCCGCGCAGCGCCGCCGATGCAGCCTCGGCGAGGTCGGGCGGTGCGGCGATCGAATATGCGCCCAGGAAGCCGACCAGAAAGGCGCCGGCATCGACGGAGCCGAGGCGAAAAGCGCTCAGGGCTAACAAGGCTTGCGCGAGCGCGGCATCGGCAGCGCCTTCCAAAAGCGGCGCCGGCTTGCGGCCGTTCGTCCGGCGCACCGCTGCGAGGAAAGCGGGCCGCGCAGCCTCGGCCCACTGAGAGTCCACCATCGCGCGCCTCTGCGGTCGCGTCTCTGCGAAAGGCGGCGGGGCTGCGCGGGCAGAGGTTCCGCGCGGGCTGGCCGGCCCTGCCCCGCCAACCGTAACGTTAGCCGGCCGCGCGAAGATCGGCGAGCGCCGATGCGATGGCGCGGTCCGCGGCCCGAAGCGCGCCCGCTTCTACCGGATGGGTGTCGCTGATCGCTTTCGAGAGCGCATCCACGACAAGCGCAAGCGCGCTGCGCGCGTCTTCCAGATCGGCCATCGCCTGCGCCCGGATGTTTGCCTGCTTGTCGTCGGCCTGCATGCCCCGAGGGGCAATACCCACATCTGCCATTCGATCTTCCTCAGGCCGGGATACCGCCCGGCGCGGCTTATGGAAGTTTGCAATGCCTTCGCAACGACTGCCAGCGGCAATCAATGATGCGCCCGGCGGCCGTTTTGCTTTGCCACATCGCCCGGAAAGCCGCGGTTTGCCGTGGGGCCGCCCGCCCCGAAATATGGCAAGATTGGCGGCGATCCGCCGTTCTGGGCACTTTCCTAATCTGGGGGCCGTGGGTTCGAATCCCGCCGGGGACACCAAGTTTCCCGAGAACATGCGCGCTTTGATACGGCTCCCGCAATGTCTGGCGCGGGCCTTCGAGCATGGGCGTCTCAGCCTGTTGGGAGAATGATCCGCCCGCGTCACCTCATCCGAAATGGTTTGCCTGGAGGTCTTTTTGGAGACCGTCTCTTAGGTCTGTTCTGCGCCATAACATTTCCGTGATCGCATATGGCGCCCGTTGACACCCCAGGACAGGAGGTCGGGAATGGGCCTAATAGCCTTGCTGTTCCGATTGCCTGGTTGAGACGCGCCGCACCGCTATGCTAACATTAAAACCCGATATCTTGACCCTGACTGACATAATCTGAAGCCGGCCGAGATGTTTTATATCAGTTATTTTGGCGATACCAAGGCTCCGACAATTGGACGGAAGAATTTCTTAATCTAACAGATTATACCTACATTAAGAGGCCGGATGGAAATATATCTTATTTTCGTTTCTAGATAGGGATATTTGACTTGCCTTGTGAGTGTTCGTGATCTTCTCTATATTGCGCCGCACACAGAAACTATCATCTTACGTAGTTTCGAATATTTTACCGTGACCATTTAATGTATCTGAGGCTATGCATGGCGCACGTAAACCTCGTGACCTCCGATAGAGGCTGGATTCTTGAGCATCTGGCGACCGAGATTACGAAAAGACTGTCCTATGCAACCTTTGGTGATGGCGCCGATCCGGATGCTGCGATCCAGTATTACCTGACCTTTTCCTGCCGGCGGCGCCGGCTCTCCCCCATCGAAATCGGATACTTTGCCCACCTCGAGGCTGAGGGCGAGGCGCATGAACGCTTCTTCAGCGTTGCCCGTGACGTCGACCACTGCATATGCCACGCCCGGCTGTACGAAACGATCCTGCGCGGACATGGCGTCGAGGCGGTGACAACCATCTCTCCGGGCGTCGACCTGGAGAATTTCACGCCGAAACTGCGGATCGGCGTGGTCGGGCGGACCTACCATACCGGCCGCAAGGGCGAGCACATCGTCGCCCCGCTCATGGACATTCCGGAAATCGAATGGTCTTTTACCGGCGAGGGCTGGCCCGGGCCCGCGCTTAAGGTGCCCGACGCCGATATGGCGGATTTCTATCGTCGCCTGGACTATGTCCTGGTGCCCGCGCTCTACGAAGGCGGCCCCATGTCGGTGGTGGAAGCACTGGCCTGCGGGACCGAGGTCGTGGGGCCGAGGATCGGTTGGATTCCGGAATTCCCCCATACCGAATTCGAAGTGGGCGACACGGATTCGCTGCGGCGCGTTCTCCTCGATCTGGTCGAAAAAAAGCGGGCCCTCCGCGCGACCACCCTCGACCGAACCTGGGATGCCTGGGCCGAAGGGCATGACCGCGTCTTCCGCGGCCTGGCGGCGACCCATGGGCTCATGCTGGCGGCCCCCACCGCGGCCCGCAAGCCACGCCCGCAAAACGTCGGCCTCATGCTCCATGGCGCCGAAGGTACATCGCCGGGCGGGCCCAGCGTGCGCGTCCCGCGGCTGCGCGAGGAACTACGCGATGCCGGCTTGGACTGCCAATTGCTGCGGCACCCCGGCGCGAGCTTCGAAGGGCTCGACATCGTTCACGGCTTCAACGCTTGGGCACCGAAGA
>Ga0255334_1001371_pt1 | contig 11203 bp, 12 predicted proteins | sample EtOH5_35cm_T3_12_FD_202080 | JGI IMG/M metagenome (GOLD analysis project Ga0255334, IMG submission 202080) | Sandy soil microbial communities from University of British Columbia, Vancouver, Canada - EtOH5_35cm_T3_129 | ecosystem: Engineered > Artificial ecosystem > Sand microcosm > Unclassified ...
CGAATCGTTGTCCGGGCCTGGGCCTACAACCGGTTCGCTACGATACAACGCCCCACGCATCCCTCCCTATCCGACTTTTGGATGTTCGAAGGCTATGCAGGTCGTTTCTTATCGCCAAATGATCAGAATCCATAACCAGATCGACCGTTCGTCGAGCCACTAGCAAAGCAGTTTTGACAGCCTGATTTTCACTTCTATAGTCCAATCGCGGCCCGTCGGAAGGAACCCGAACCCGTTGGTTTGTACTCAAGGAGCAAGGCCAGCTCATGCCCGTGACAGGTGGGTTCCGTCCGTAGTGTTTGCGCAACGACCGCAAGGCAAGCAAGCGTTGTTGAGCCTGGAAAGATGCCAGGCATTCACTATGAACAAGGAGTTTCACTATGTCTCGAGTCACGGATGTACTGGTTTCCATCGACACCGAAACCATTCTGAAAAACTACCCGAACATCAGCAAAAACCCTGCTGCGCCGACACTGATCGACGTCAATCACGTGTACATGGTGACCAACCAGAACAACGTGGTGAGCGGCCAGGCCGGTGGCGAACTCAACTTGAAAGCTCAGGTGGGCGACCTGATTCGCTGGCGTGAAACCAGCCTGTCGCAGAGCTTCGAGACCGCTGTGATTTTCTACAAGTTCGTCGGCAATGTCGGCCTCGACTTGATCTCCACACCCACACCACGCAAGGCTACCGCCTGCGTAGCCGTGCCCAACACCAGCAATCCATCAGTGCCCAGCTGCCAGAAAGTCGATAACCATTACTGGTCTTCGGAAACCCTGTCCAGCGGTAGCGTGACCTATCACTTCCACTTCCTGATCGTGGATCGCGATTGCAAGATCGTTGGCTGCTGTTCGTGGGACCCGTTCATTACCATCCGCAACTGACGAGCGTCAGGCCCCTTGGTAACGAGGGGCTTTTGCTGACTGCGTTGTCGCCTCGACAGGAACGGAATGCCTTGCATTAACCGAAGCGGCTGCCGTCAAGTGTCACCATCATGAAAGGAATCCATGATGACTTCCGAACCGATCAAATCTCCTTCCTCCAGCGTCGCGACTGCCAACAATGTGTTGCTGATTGTCGACGCCGAATCATTGCTTCTACGCTACCCGGACCCGAGTCTTGAGGCGGACAATCCGACATCCATTTCCGATGGATTCGTCTTCAGCGTCAACGGATCGCCAGAATCACAAAGTACAACAAATGACAGCATAATTACGTTGACCGCTGGCAGCGATGCGACTTTCCACATCCGTGGAAGAACCGTCAGCTTGCTCGCTGAGCACAGCGTGGTGTTTTACGAGATGTCTGTGGGTGATGCCGGCGTACTGTCGGCGCCGGAACTAGTGGTACGGGGCGACCTCACAGTGCCAGCACCCAACACTGAAAACCCGATCAAGCCGGGCATCCACAAGGCCACGGATCATTTTTGGACATGCACCCGACTCGCCGCCGGAGTTGAGGCGTGTGAGCTGCATTTCATGGTGGTTGATAAAAACTGCGAGGCGCTGGGGTATTTCAGTTGGGCGGTTGAAGTAAAGGTGCCCTGATCTGTAGGAGCCGGCTTGCTGGCGATGGCATCACTGCGGTTAATCAGCTACACCGCGTTGTCCGGATCGCCAGCAAGCCGGCTCCTACAGAAAGCGCGTCAGCAATCTGCTTGCAGCGCCCTGGCCATTTGCAGGTGGTTCTGCAGTTTGGGCAGGGTTTCTTCAGCGAAGGCTTTGATTTCCGGTACGTCGGTGGTCTGCGCCTCCTGCTCCAGTTGTTCGATGGCTTCCTGCGTGGTTTTCACCTGGCTGGCCGCGTACGCCTGATCAAAAGAATCGCCCTCCTGCACTGGCGGCATCAAGGCTTTGGCCTTGTCGACCACCTCTTCCCGTGGCGCTACCGGCAGATCCAGTTGCCTGGCGATTTTCGCCAGGTGCTGGTTCGCAGTGGTGCGATCGTTGATGACGATGATGGTGTAATCCTTGATCTCTTTGGATTCGGATTTCTGGTGCGCCAGGCGACTGGCTTCGATGTCGGCCATGCCTTTGGCCGAGGCATCGTTGATGAATTCGGTGGGTGACTGGGCAAAGGCACTGCTGGCACACAGGCCCAGTAACGTGGCAAATCCGGTGCTGCATAATCGGGTGGCCATCTGGCTCATGGTCGCGCCCTCCTCTCTATACATTCAAACGGGAGCTTTCGCTCCCGCCTCTCAATCAAAACCACTTTCACCACTACTTGGATTTCTGGCCACCTTTGCGGCCCATGTCGGGTTTCAAAGGTTCTTTATCGACAGTCGTGGTGGTCGTTTTCCCACCTTTGCGACCGGCTTCAGACGCCTTCGTTCGATCGTTGGCGAAACTTCCCGAGTTCGAGTTTCTTGAGTTAGGCATGATTCTCTACCTCTTGGTAATGATCGCAGCGAGCAGGAGCCCGCATAAAATCAGAATTTCCATCACCGCAAAGGTTTAAAAAAAAACGGGATCGACGCGACGAACGGTGCCGTGGTTTTCAGGCCCCGAGCCGCAGGTGATGCTGGCGTTTGGCTTTGTACATCGCCTCGTCGGCATGGCGGAACAGTTGCTTTTCTTCCGTGCCATGCTCGGGAAAATGCGCGACGCCGATGCTCAATTGAATGTTCAGGCTGTGCCCATCCAGCCGCAGCGGTTGCGCGAGGATATGACGGATTTTGCCCGCCACGCTGTCGGCATCTTCCGAGGCCTGGATGCTGTGCAGCAGCACCACGAACTCATCGCCGCCGATGCGCGCCACGGTGTCGGTTTCCCGCACGCAGCCTTTCAGGCGATTGGCGACCGCTTGCAGCAACATGTCGCCGACTGCATGGCCGTGGGTGTCGTTGACTTCCTTGAAGCGGTCGAGGTCGACGTACAACAGCGCCATGCGCCCACTTTCCGACTTGGCCAGTGCCAGCGAGGCTTTCAGCCGGTCCCGGAGCAGCTCGCGATTGGGCAGTTGGGTCAGTTGATCGTATTGGGCCATGCGCTGCAGCCGGGCGTGCAACTGCTTGCGCTCGATGGCGGTGGCGACCTGGGCACACACGAACTGCAACAGTTCCTTGTCTTGCTCGGTGTAGCGCTCGCCGCCCGCCACGCTTTTGACGATCAGCGCGCCGATGGTGCCTTTCTGAGAGTTCAACGGCACGCCCAGCCAACACGGCGAATGCTGGCCCGTGACCAGCGCCTCGAATCCTGCGGGGGTGTTTTCCTGATTCGGGGTCAGCAGGATCGGTTGACCGCTGCGGATCACTTCGGCACACAAGCGTCCGGTCACCGTTCCAGGCTGTTCGGGTTGCTGCTCGTTGTCGTCGACGTGGTAAGGGAAATTGAGCTGCGCGCAATGCTCGTCATACAGCGCCACGGAGAAGTTCAGCGCCGGCAGCCATTCACCGATGATCAGGTGGATGCGTTTGAACAACGCCAGCAAGTCTTCTGCCGCGTGAGCCGCTTCGGAAATTGCATACAGCGCCGCCTGCCGGGACTCGGCCTGTTTGCGCTCGGTGATGTCGCGGGCCACGGCGATGCGCAATTGATCGACTTCCGACCAGCGCGCGGACCACAGGATGTGCACCACGCCGCCATCCTTGCGCAGGTAGCGATTTTCGAAGTTGAGTTTGGGTTCGCCGCCCATGATCTCCCGCGCAGCGTCGAGGGTGCGCTGGCGATCGGCGGGATGCACCAGATCGATCATCGGCTGGCCGACCAGCTCATCGGGCGTGTATCCGAAAATGCGCTCGCAGGCCGCGCTGACAAAAACGAAGCGACCCTGTTTATCGACCGCGCAAACGGCGTCCAGCAGTAGATCGATGTAACTCGCCGACGGCGCGGAATTTCTGGTTACCATGGTGCAGAGAGCATGTCCGAACAATGCAGCAATAAAGAACCATCCCTGACCAGTGATGATGCCGCTGACGCGTCCCTGCGATCAGTTTCAAGCCTTGTTCGGCATCAGCCCCGGCAAGGCATGCACCAGGGCGTTGATGGCGAAACCGATAAACATCACCCCGCACAACCGGGTGATCGCCAGTTCATGCCGTTGATACAGGCTGCGCACCTGCCGTGCACCGACGATGCCAATGAGGATAGCGTAGGCGATCAAACCGCCAACGAAGCTCAGAACGATCAGCCACGGCAGCATCGACCAATGCAGCAATTCCGCACGGCTGGACAGCAACGCCGTAAAAGTCGCCACCGCCACCGGGTAAGCTTTGGGATTGGTCAGACCGAACAGAATGCCGTGCCAGAACGGCTGCCGCGCCGGACCTTGCGGCGTTTCAGCGCTGCTGCGTTTGGCCCGCACCGCGCGCAAACCGAGCCAGAGCAGATAGAGCCCGCTGAGCACGCCCAACACGTCAAACGCGGTGCTGCCGATTTCCCGCGCACCGACAATCGCGATCAGCGCGGTGCTGCACCAGACCACGTCCCCGAGCAAATGCCCGCACAAAAAGCCTGCCCCTGCCCTTCGCCCATGCGCTGCACCAATACCGAACACCGCCAAAACGCCGGGCCCGGGCGTGATGCCGTAGATAAAGCCCGAGGCGAGAACGGCCATTAGCAGCGATGGGGTCATCGGGAAATCCTTTTGTACTATCCGGTGAATGGGCGCAAGTCTATATCAGGTCCCGGGGAATCAACTGACTGATCGTCGAAGAACTTCATTCCCGCGTACGGCCGCTGACGACAGGCGGCCAATCGCGACGCCAGGTCGCCGACATGGGCTTCGAGCTGGTGGCCGTCGGGGTCGAGGAAGTAGAAGGACGCGCCTTCGCTGCGGTTATCGCTCCATTCGCGGACGTTGACGGCACGAAGGCGTTCAACGAATGGCAGGAAGCCGGATGCGCTGATGCTGAAGGCGTAATGGGTGTAGTCGGTGGCGGGCTCGGTGTTGCGTTGCGGATCGAGGGAAAGGCACAGCCACAGGCCGGGTAGCGAAAGATAGGCGCCGGAGTCCCATGTGGCTTCGAGCTTGAGTTGCAGAATGTCGTGATAGAACGCCACGCTGCGGTTCAGGTCGGTGACGGCGAGGGTCAGGTGGTTGAGGCCGGTTAGCATGGGTGATTGACCTCTGATCGGCGTTACAGACCTTTGAAACCTTGAGGCTGGACGTAGCTTTTACCGTCGTATCGAAGCGTCGTCAGCACCGGTTTGTCTGTTATGGTTTTGGCTACACAAGCCTCCCCCTCGCCCTTGCCGACTTCGCGGGTGGTCACTGTCTTGACGATCAGATCCGCGTAGCCCTGCGAGCTGGTTTTGCCGATTTCGAGCGTACGGGTGTGTTGATAAAGCTCTCCGGCGCAATTGCCATCCCATTCACCGCCGTACTCATAGGTGATGAGCTTATCCAGGACCGGACGCAACCGGTCGCCCTCTTTCACATAGAGCGAGAGCACCTTTTCACTCACGGGATTGACCCGTGACGAGCCATTGAACGTGGCGCGCACGCCAAACGCTCTCAGGTCCGGCGTAAGCTTGTAACGTGCGGTATCGAGTTGCAGGTCTTCGAAGGCGACGGCATCCGACTCAAAAGCCGCAGACTGTTGATACGTCGCCAGCGGTTTCGAAGCGCCAGCCGAGACAACGGCAAGGTTGAGATCGTATCGACCTTGAGGGCCGTAATCGCTTGCCGAATATCCGGACTCAAACTGCGACAAGGCTGTAATCGTCAGCCCTGGATAAGCCGGCCAGTCTTTGCACACCGAATAGCCGAAATCACCTGCCAGGAACGGCTTCTCGCAATCAGCGAACGCCTGCGTTGTCATCACCAGACCGCACAGCGCCACACAACTCATCCATCCAGACTTCAATGTCATTCCATGTTCCTTGAGTGTTTCTACAAACCAGATGATTTCAGGTACGCCAGCGATGAGGCGCCCCATCCAATCGAGAATAATCAAACCGCCCGGCGCAACTTCTCAAACAACATCCGGCTCACCGGCGACAACGCCGCTTCATCGCGCACGACGATGATCAACGCCCGATCCGACCAGTCATCCGTCAACGGCACCGCATGCAACCCCAGCGCGCGGCCAAACAACTCGTAAGCCTTCTGCAGCAAAATCCCGATGCCCATGTTGGCCTGGACCATCCGGCACATCGCATCGAACCCCGGCACATGAATCCGCAGCCGCAGCACTTTGCCCGCCTGACGCACAAACAGACTGATGCCCAGCGCCTCCTCCAACTCCATCAACCGCTTGCTCGCCGCCGACACCGCAATCGCTTCGCGCGCAGCGGCACGGGTCAGCGTGCCTTCTTCGTGGACGGCGACAAACAGCTGAAGGGTCATCAGATCGAGACGGCGGATCAGGCTTTTTTGCAGCATGGAGGGCTCGATGGTTTGGGGAGTGGCTGAATCGGGAGGATAGCCCGGTTTTTGTGCAACTCGGCAAAGCAATTGACCCACAACCTCTCGAGGCATCGCCCTACACATTTATCTCTTGTAACACTCAGCTGTACCGGAAACGGCTGATTCAAAGCCCCTGACCACACGCTGTAAAGTCTGGAAATGTACACGGCTTGCTTCAAAGCAATGGATCGCTTCGCACTCAAGGAAAGAAACGCACACATGGACCAGACAGCGTACGCGGCAAACACCTTCACCAACTTTCGAAAACTTGTCTCCCTAGCCGATCACGACTGGGAGACCGCTGAAGCCGGGAAAATTGCGGGGCTGAATGTTGAGGTCCAAAGCCCAAACCAGATGGTTGACCAGTTCGGGCGTTCGTTGCATCACTTCTGTACCACGTCCTATTTAGGACTGGATCATCATCCCGCCCTGCTTGAAGGCGCCATGACTGCGTTGCGGGAAGTCGGCACGTTGCGCATTGCCAACTCAAAGAACCGCTGCAAACTGGCCGCTTTGGAACGGTACGAAAGCGAACTGTCGGAGTTGTTCGGCGCTACCTGCCTGAGCACCCTGTCATGCAGCGCCGCGAGTGCAGGGATACTGCCGATGCTCGCCAGTGGCGTATTTACGCAAAACCGGCCTCCGCTGATGGCTTTCGACCGACTGGCCCATTATTCGATGAACCACTTGAAATCGGCGTGTGCGGATGAAACCCGGGTGGTGACGTGCCCGCACAACGATATGGATTTCGTCGAAGACCTGTGTAAACGACACGCCAACGTTGCGTACATCGCCGACGGTGCGTACAGCATGGGCGGAGTCGCAGACATGAACAGCCTTTTGTACCTTAAGGAACGCTATGGGCTGTTTCTCTATCTGGATGATTCCCACGCACTTTCAGCGGTTGGAACCTTCGGTGCCGGTCTCGTCCGTCCCTGGATGAACGCCCTTGATGAAGACAGCCTGATCGTCGCGTCTCTGGCCAAATCGTTTGGCGCCAGTGGTGGACTGGTGATGCTCGGCAGCGACCGGCACAAAACCCTCATTCAGCGTTATGGCGGCCCCAGTAACTGGTCACAAAGTCTGAACAGTGCGGCGATTGGTGCGGGCAGAGCGTCCATCCAATTGCATCGCACACTGGAGTTTGCTGCATTGCAGGAAAAACTTCAGGTTAATATCCGGCTCTTTGACACGCTGATTCGAACCGCACAATGCGGCAGCAACATGGCCATTCGATTGATTCGCTGCGGTAAAGCGTCGCTGGCCAATAGCGTTGCCATCGAACTGGCCAATCACGGATTCTTTACCTCGGCCGTATTTTTTCCGGTGGTTGCACAAGGTAATGCTGCTATCAGAATCACTCTGCGTGCCGACATGGAGCCGGTGCTGATTCACCAGTTTTGTGAACACGTGACCGAGTTGTTGCACTCACACGCCGGAGATGTCAGCGACTGAAAGCAGGGAATATTCATGAAGAGCAGCACCACCCTCCTCGTCACCTGCAGCACGGTTTTTCTCGCGCAGTTAGGCATGAGCATTTACCTGCCGGCGCTGCCGGAGATGGCTCGGTATCTGTCTGCCGACGCCTCGCAGGTTTCGTGGGGACTGGCCGTGTATCTGATCGGCATGGCGCTGCCGATGCTGTTCTGGGGCAGCCTTGGTCAGCGCATCGGCCGAAAACCGGTGCTGCTGGCGGCGCTTGGTATTTATGGGGTGGGCAACCTTGCGCTGCCCTTGGGCCAGACGCTGGAGTCCTTTCTCTTTTTCAGACTGGTTCAGGGCATCGGCGCCAGCGGAATTTCGGTCATGGCCCGGGTATTGATCCGTGACAGTTTTCGTGGCGATCTGTTGGCCAAGGCGCTGTCCTGGCTTTCGATTTCTTTCGTGGTGGCGCTGGGGATCGGCCAGTATCTGGGGTCGGTCATTCAGGTCGCATTGGGCTGGCCGGCGATTTTCTACCTGCTGGGCAGTGTGAGTCTGCTGCTGGCGATGGTCGTGGCACGGGTCACGTTCCCGCTGCGGGAGGAAGACACCGTTCAGTCGTCCGCGTGGCCAAGCTATTGGCGCATTCTGCGTGATCGGGCCTTCCTGCTGCCGGCGCTCACCGGCGGGCTGGGTTATGGGGTGATCATCGCCTTCAACACCGCGGCGCCGCTGATTCTGCAAGGACCGTTCAACTGGTCAGCCGTGGAATACGGGCTGTTGGGCTGGCCCATCAGCACGGGGTATTTTCTCGGGGCATTGGCGGTCAACGGTCTGGTGCTGCGCACCGGTCAGCGTCGGATGATGACGGCGGGGGTGGGGCTGGTGCTGGCCGGCAGTGCGGTGATGTTGCTGGGGAGCATCGCCGGCACTTCGATTGCGCTGTTGTTCTGGTTGCCTTACTGCGTAGCGGTGTTCGGCCAGTCGTTGAATTACCCGATCAGCCTGGCGCTGGCCAACGACGGTTCGCCGGTCGGCGGTGCCTATGCGATGGCGTTGAGCGGGTTCATCCATCAACTGATGGCTGCCGTCATCGGTGGTATCGCGAGCCTGATCGCCAGCCAGCAGGCATGGCCGTTGTCACTGCTATGCACGTTGCTGGCCCTGGGCGCGATGCTCTGCGTGATCATCGCGCCCAGCCGCAAAACCGCTTAGAACGCGCTGCGGAAAATCTCCTCGATCTGCCGCTGATCCGCCGCTCGTGGGTTGGTCACGCCGCACGCGTCTTTCAAGGCGTTGCTGGCGAGCGTCGGAATGTCGTTGAGCCGGGCGCCGAGTTCACGTAACCCGGCGGGGATTTCCACATCCCTGGCCAGGCTGCGGATCGCCGTGATGGCTGCCTGCGCGCCCTCTTCCGGGCTGAAGCCGCGAATATCGGCGCCCATTGCGTGGGCCACGTCGGTCAGACGTTCGGCGCACACCAGCGCGTTGAAACTTTGCACATGCGGCAACAGCACGGCGTTACAGACGCCATGGGGCAAGTCGTAGAAACCACCCAACTGGTGAGCCATGGCATGCACGTAGCCAAGGGACGCATTGTTGAACGCCATGCCCGCGAGGAACTGTGCATAAGCCATGTTTTCCCGCGCGGCCAGGTCGCTGCCATCGCGCACGGCCAGGCGCAGGTTGCTGCTGATCAGCGTCATCGCCTTCAGCGCGCAGGCATCGGTGATCGGGTTGGCAGCGGTGGACACGTAGGCTTCGATGGCGTGGGTCAGCGCGTCCATGCCGGTGGCGGCGGTCAGGCTTTTAGGCATGGCGACCATCAGCGCCGGGTCGTTGACCGACAGCAGCGGCGTGACGTTGCGGTCGACGATGGCCATTTTCACGTGACGGGTTTCGTCAGTGATGATGCAGAAGCGCGTCATCTCGCTGGCGGTACCGGCGGTGGTGTTGATGGCGATCAACGGCAGTTGCGGCTTCTCGGATTGATCGACGCCTTCGTAATCGCGAATCTGCCCGCCATTGGTCGCGCACAACGCGATGCCTTTGGCGCAGTCGTGGGGCGAACCACCGCCCAGCGACACCACGAAATCACAGCGACTTTCCTTGAGCAGGCCCAGCCCGCTCTCGACGTTGGCGATGCTCGGGTTGGGCTTGGCGCCGTCGAAGATGACCGAGTCGATGTCTTTCATTGCCAGCCTCTCGGCAATCATTGCAGCCACGCCCGCCTTGGCCAGCCCGGCGTCGGTGACGATCAGCGCCTTTTTAAAACCGTACTTGCCGATGGCGTCCATGGCCTCGTCGAGGCAACCAATACCCATGATGTTCACGGCGGGGATGAAAAACGTGCTGCTCATGGCGAATCTCCAGGTCTGGGCCGTATCGGCGGTTCGATCCGGCGGATACCCACAGGATCGACCCATCGGCGCGGCGTTAACTTGATCTGGCTCAAGTCCGGGTCGTGATAAAGTCGCCGCCCATCCGACCTTTTGCTTTTTGAGACGACGACCGCAATGACCGATTTCCAGGATGTCGATGCCCAACTTGAAGACTGGAACGCCCTGCGCGCCACCACCTCGATCAGCGGCCTGCTGGTGGGCAACGGCGCCAGCCGCGTGGTCTGGGACGATTTCGGCTACGACTCGCTGTTCGAGAACGCCCGTACCGTCGAAGAAAAACCCCTGAGCCAGTCCGAGCTCAGCGTGTTCGACGCGATGCAAACGCGCAGTTTCGAGCAGGTGCTGGGTGCGCTGAAAACCACCAGCCGGGTGAACAAGGCCCTGGCCGTCAGCTCCGCCGCGCCGCGCAATCGCTACTACGCGATCAAGGAAGCGCTGATCAACACCGTGCACGCGGTGCACATCCCGTGGCGACTGGTGGTGCCTTCGACACTGGCGACGATCAATCAGGAACTGGGCCGTTACCGGACGGTGTTCACCACCAATTACGACTTGCTCAACTACTGGGCGATCCAGCACCAGCCGGATGCGATCACCGACCTGTTCCAGGGTGCCGAGCCAGGGTTTGATTTGAGCGCCACGGCGACCGATAAAACCCGTCTGCTGTACCTGCACGGCGGTTTGCATCTGGTGCGCAATCAGGACGGCACGGCGCGCAAACTGATGTCGACCGAAGGCACGCTGCTGGGCAGTTTTGCGATCAACAACACGATCAAGACGCTGGATGACGTGCCGCTGTTTGTGAACGAAGGGCCGAGTGCAGACAAGCTCAAGACCATCCGCAGCTCGGATTATCTGTCGTTTTGCTATGACCAGTTATTGGGACATGCCGAGGGGTTGTGCGTCTTTGGGCATGCGCTGGGCGAGCAGGACAGCCACATCATTCATGCACTGCGCCAGGCGAAACCCAAGATGGTCGCGATTTCGATTTATCCGCGCAGCAAGGCGTTTATCCAGCATCAGAAGCG
>Ga0255334_1001372_pt1 | contig 11183 bp, 13 predicted proteins | sample EtOH5_35cm_T3_12_FD_202080 | JGI IMG/M metagenome (GOLD analysis project Ga0255334, IMG submission 202080) | Sandy soil microbial communities from University of British Columbia, Vancouver, Canada - EtOH5_35cm_T3_129 | ecosystem: Engineered > Artificial ecosystem > Sand microcosm > Unclassified ...
TGGCACAATTATAGTCATATAGAGCATGGTTCAGGCTCGATAGCTAAGTCAATTTCGCACCGTTAGGTGCGATTACCTTAGAAGCCCCCACCTCTAAGTGTTAGCGTAGGTGGAGGGTAGTTCACTCTCGCACTTATCCATTTCTACCCTTCCAACTTCATCCCATCCATGATGAAAATCGGTCTCTTGGACATCTTGGCATGTCACATATCGCATTCCCATGTCAAATCGTTCATCCGTTGCTTTCTCCTTTTAATTCGACGTAATCTGGATGCTTGATGGTTCTATTGCAGTTATCGTTTTTTTCGAAAAAGAGCTTGTTCGCTTCAGCGAAAAACGTGATGATTACGCGCTTCCCCCGATCAGCATCCCGCCCCAGGCGGACAGGCAGGCCAGCAACACAGAAGTCGTGACATAGACCGCGGCCTTGCGCACTTCCCGACTCTGCAGCATTAGTATGGTTTCGTAGGAAAACGTGGAGAATGTGGTGTACCCTCCGAGAAAGCCTGTCCCCAGCAGGAGCCAGGTCCATTCAGAAATCATGCCTTTCATATGCCATGCGGCCAGCAAGCCGAGCAAAAAGGAACCGCTTATGTTAATCGTCCACGTCCCAAACGGGTAGCCCGCTGGCGTAACCCTCGCCATCCATTTCCCCAGATAAAAACGCGCCAACGTCCCCAGCATTCCACCGATCCCAGCCAGTAGCATCATCCGTTCGCATCTCCTTTCCCTTTCCCATTCACTTGCTCTTGTTCTTGGCTCGTTGGCTTCACGGCCGCCGCCAACCGGACGCCTATAGCCGCCAGTCCGATTCCCCCCAGCAGGCTTGCCAGGACATAGGACAGGGCCAGGCCATAACGCGCTTGCTCCATGAGGCCCAGCGTCTCGACGGAAAAAGCGGAAAACGTCGTAAATGCGCCTGTGAAACCTGTGCCAATGGCCAGCTTATGGTGCGGGTGAACCGTGATCCGCGTCAAGGTAACGGTAAAAAACCAGGCAAGAAACAAAGATCCCAGCAGATTGATGGCCAACGTCCCGATCGGAAATCCCCCCGCTGCGGGAATCCACAGTCCAACGCCGTAGCGCGAAGCTGCCCCCAAAAACCCGCCGATTCCAACTGCGAAAACCTGTCTCAAAGTTACCCCCTCCAATCGTTCCGAAAAACAAACAGACTCCTACCAGTATTATTGCTGTACTGGTAGGAGTCATTAGTCACCCGGACGGTTATGGCGAACTCCATCGCCTGTTCAATAAGTAGTTATATTCTAAGAAAAGACAGCGCCAGGGTCAATGAAAATTTTTTTCTGCGACTCTACCTCTTGCGCCAAAAGAAGCAAGCGGCCAAGACGATGGGGATCAGGGGCAGCAAGCCGATGAGCCGATAGGCATTATTCGCCCCTCCAAAGTAATACGCGATGGGCAGAAACAAGACGGCACTCAGCAGGGACAGCTTCCACGACCTGCCTGCGATGGCGAAATAGAAAACGGCTAGAGACGAGATGCCTGACATCCACCACAGGAAAATAATGAGACTCATCCGTATTCCTCCTCTTTAGTGTTCACCAGGTTTTGCCGATAAGGAATAGTAAGAAGCTTTACATTTCTATCACACGAGAGGATGGGACGCCTATAGAACCCGACAACACTGTCAACCGTCTTTGTCTGACTGACTCCCCATCAAACTTGTGCAAGGTGATTCCTATGATTGCTTCCGAAATAATCGGCCTGACTGCTGTTTTGCTCGTCCTGATTTTCTTTTATAGCCGGAAATTTTTCCATAAATTGCGCGGCCTGTTCATCCTGATCCTCGCTTTTGCCAGTGCCGGGTTAGTCGGGTACTCCAGTGCCTCCAGTATCGGGGTCGGATGGACAGTCAGTCTCGCCTTGTTGATTTTTCTCGGTGTCGCGGTCACAGTCATCTACCTGCATAAACGGGAGGATCGACTGGTGGAGGAGCAGTTCGAGCTGGCGCTAAAGTCGGAACAGACCATCCTGGCGCAAGCGGAAGCTGCTGTCCCGGATCCTCGCCCGTTCCTTGCTGCTGACACAGACCTGTCGATCACAGCCAGCGAGCGGATGCTGCTCGGTACCTTTGGGCACGAACGGGCGGACGACGATCAGGCCTCCCAACTCGATGCCCCCGAGCAGGCAGTACCTCTTTTTCCTTCCGAAGAGACAGACTACTCCTTCAGGGAAGAAAAAACAGATGCCGAAGTGTCCGAAGCCGCACTTGAGAGCGCAGGGGAAGCGACAGGAAAAGCTGACGCAGAATGGGTTGAAGCAGAACGGGCTGACATCTCAGTGGGGATCGACGGAGCGACTGGGCGCGAACTCGTTGCTGTTGCAGCAGAAGATGTTGAACGGATCGGCGATCTGCCGGATGACGCTGCACCGGTTGCCGATGAGCCGCTTGCTCCCGCAGCAAATGCCAGCGAATCAGAAGCTCACCAAGCTCCAGCTGCGCCCCCGGCCATGCCTGCGACCAGCTTGACAGCCGCACAGGAAACGGACAGCCAAGGCGGCAATCCTCCGTCTCCCCCCATCGAAAAAGCGAGCCGGCCCGAACATCGCGAGCGCATCCAGACGCTCTCGGCAGATGCCGAGCAGGCCTTGCAGCGAGGGGATTTTCTTCGTGCATACCAATCGCTGCGTGAGGCGCTGACCTTCCCTGCGCCACCGACGGCAGCCTACATTCTCGGCCGCCAGCTGGTGCAAGTGCTGAACGAAATGGGGCTGTACGAAGAAAGCATCTCGGTCATAGAGAAAGTCCTGCGAGAGCATCCGTCCCTGTCCGCGAAAAAGCAGAAGAAATTCACGTGGCAAATCTCCTACCTGGAGGAACTGGTCCGCCAGCTGCAGGCAGAGAACAAGCGGAACCTGTCCTGGTCGCTCGTTCCCCCGGTGATCCATCAGAAGGTGAGCGCCCACTTCCGTTCCCTGTTTGCTGACAGCGAAGAACAGCCATCTGCCATTCCATTTCATTAAAGGAGCAACGTCATGAAGCAGAGTAAAGAAGTCTTGGGAAAACCGATCATCAGTATTTTTGCCGGCAAGGAAATCGGCAAGGTCAAAAGCTTTGTCATCAATCCGGAGCTGCGCAGCATCGAATTTATCATCGTCCAGAACGAGCAGTGGGATTTCGGCATCAAAGCCATTCCCTTCCGGCTCGTAGAAGGCTTGGGCGATTACGCGGTCACGATTGAATCGGAAAACGCTGTTATCGACCTGGCCGACATCCCGATCGCCAACGATCTGCTGAGCAAAAACATCCAGATCAAAAACACGCGGATCATCTCCCGCAACGGCCATCATCTCGGGCAGATCACCGAGTTTTACTTCGCTCCGGAGACCGGAAAAATATTGGGCTGCCTGGTCGATACGCCTGACGCCCCCGCTGTTTTGCCAGAGCCTTCCGTCATTACCTTCGGAAAGGAAATCACGGTCATCTCCGACGAAGACGAGAATCCGCTCGTCTCAGACGAAGTGTTCCGCAGCGGAAAAGCAGAAGCGGAACCAGAGCCGGTGTCCGCTCCGCTCGATGAGCTGGATCTGGAGGATTTGGTAGGAAAAACGCTGTCTGCGAATCTGTACGATCCCACGGGACAGCTGGTAGCCGCTGAAGGCACCGTCATCACCGACGAACTGGTGAATCGGACGAAAGCCATGGGCAGCAACAAAGCCTTGGAACTCGCCTTGAAGGCAGCTGAATAATCGCTTTCGTACAGGGACAGTCCCCCGTTTGCCAAGATGAATTTGGCAGGTGGGGGACTTTTTTTATACCACCCATGAAAAAACAAGCATTTTCTTATCGTTGCGTTTTTGGTAAAATATTGAAAAAAGTTTCTGCTGGAGTTTGTATATGCTTGACTTTGCTACCGTCTCCATCGAATGGGGCGCGCTGCTTGTTCAGCTGTTTTGCATTCTGCTGCTGATTGCGCTCTTGCTCATCGTCGCTATCTGCTTCAAACGCTTATCCAGCCAGGCGAGGGTGAGGCAGGCAGCCATCGAAGCCCTGGAAAAACGCGTGGCGGCGCTGGAAAAAGAGCGGGATCGTCCGTAGCTGCGAAAAAGACTGCCGGAAAAAGCACCGTTCCCCGCAGGACGATGCTCATCCTCGGAGGAACGGTGCTTTTGCTCAAATGGTTACGGCGATATGCTTGACCATGTGGCTGAACAGATGCCCACTAACCTCGATCATGCCGTCCTCGCTGTAGCCGATGGACTCGTACAGTTTGCACGCACGCTGGTTTTCTTCGTCGACCAGCAAGGCGATTTTTTCATGCCCGCGGCGCTTGCTTTCCTGTTCAAAGGCTTCCAGCAGGAGCTTGCCGATCCCTTTTCCTCTGTATCCCCCGCTGACGACGACCGTGTCCAAATAAAATTCGCCGTCTCGCGCCTCTTTGACAATGTGCGGAGTTTTCCCCGTCTCTTTCTCGACGTGCTCCACGAAAGGCCGGTCCAAAATGGCGGTCTGACTGCCATGGTAAAACAGGGCCAGACCGATCGGCTTGTCCCCGTCCAGCGCAATGACGGCATTCTCGTAGCTGAGCCTGTTTCCCGTCTGCGCAAAAAAACGGCGCATGTCAGAAATGGCGCCGACTGCCTCGCTCGTTCCTGTGAGCGTGTGGGCAACGTCGCCGATCGCCTCGTAAATCAGCGGCGCCGCGAAGTCTGCGTCCGCAGGAGTCGCTTTGCGTATCATGCTGCTTGTCCTCCTTCCCACAGCCGGTTTCCCTTGGCGTGCTCCCTTTCATTGTGTCACAATCTGCAGCCCGGGTCGAGCCTCGCCCGCCATCCTAAGCAAAAAAGCGCAATAAGGAAACCGCTCTCCATCAAGAGCGGCTCCCTGTTCCCGGCCAGCTAGACGATCATTTTTTCGATGGTCAGTTTGCGTTCGTGGCGCAGGTCGACGAATTCGCCGCTCCTCCGTACCAGCGGTCGCATCGGCTCATCCTGATGGATCAAAATAACTTCCACTTCTTCCCCGTTGTTCAGACGGGCGCGCGCGCCCACGTACAGCAAGGCAATATAGCGCACAAAATGCGAGACGACCTCGATGTTGAGCTTGCCGCTGCACGCTTCCTTCCACAACAGCTGGGCGGCTTCAAACGGTGAGGTCCTGTCCTTGTAGACGCGGTCCGAACAGATCGCATCGAACATATCGGCAACCGCCAGCACCTGGCATTCGAGCGGAATCTCGCTTTCTTTGCGGCCCTCCGGATATCCGCTGCCGTCCAGCCGCTCATGATGGAGGAGCGCGCATTGGGCCAGCAAATCACAGCCGCCTTCCATCTCCTTGATCATTTGATAGCCGTAGACGGTGTGCCGTTTCATTTCGGCGAATTCCGATTCGGTCAGCTTGCCCGGCTTGAGCAAAATTTCTGCTGGCACTTTCATTTTGCCCAAATCATGCAGGAAGCCCGCTGTTCCCATGAAGGCAATGCGTTCTTCGTCCCACTTGATGAGCCTGGCGATCAGCGAGCAGAGAATGCCGACATTCAAGGAATGGCGGTAGGTGTAGCTATCCGCGCCCTCGAGAACGTACAGGGAGCGAAACAAACCGAGCTGCTTCATGGTCTGCTCCGCTACCCCGCCGAAAATTTCCGAAAATTCATCCAAGGGCGGCGTCTCACTTTGGACGACCTGCTCGAACAAGGAACGGGTCTTGTCCAGCGCCTGCACATAAGCGGCCACCGTACCGGCATCTGCTACCAGACCCATGAGCTGCTCCCTTATCTGCTTGCCTGAGCCTTCTGAATGGCTCTCTTTTACATCTACAAAATGAATGCGCTGTTTTTGGAGGAGCCGCACGTGAGCAGCGGTAATCATCGTTCCTTCGGGGAGCAGCAATATTCCGTTGTCCGAAAACAGGTCAGTTGCTAACGTTCTGTCCACAAGTGAATTGCCAACTGGTGCCAAAGACATAGGATCCACCCTTCACACTCTTTTTACTAAATTATAGAAGTGAAGGATGGTAGTTACAATCTATTTTTTTCCATCATTGTAAACTTAGTGCCCATTCGGGACGTTCTGCCCGCGAGCTACATATGATGAAAGGCGTACGATTGGTGATTTCTAGGAGGGACATCCGTCACATGACGATTCTGTACATCACTCCGAAAGCGTGGAAGCAGATCGAAACAGCCGTAAGAAAAGACCCCTCGATCGAAACAGGGGGGGTGATGATGGGCTATTCATTGGGCGATAACCGTTGGGTCGTTGCCTATGCGAGCGAACCGGGGCCCAAGGCCATCCAAAATCCCAACTCCGTCTTTTTTGACGACGGCCACCTGCGCAGTCTCGTGCGCAAACTGAGCAAGAGCCGCAAGTGGCAATACCTCGGCGACTGGCACAGCCACACGATCAAACGCCTCTCGCCCAGCAAGGGAGACAAGCGGACGATTTGGGAAAAAGCCTCTCAGTCCATGTATACATCGCCATCGCCTCTGATGCTGATCGTCGGGCTGGGCAGACAAAATCAGGTGCAAGCCAGAGGGTTCATTCTGGGGAATTCCCTGCGCGAGGTTGGAAGGATTGAGCTGTTTGACCGGCAAGCTCATCAACGGCGCGGCGAAACATCTCCATAGCTTGATTTTTCACCCCGTTCGGCTGATTTTCTGCGACGACGCAGATTGCATATTGTGGCTCTTCATACGGCGCATAGCCGATGAACCAAAGGTGGTTCTGCGACTGGTTCTCCCCGCCAGTCTGCGCAGTCCCGCTCTTTCCAGCCACCTCCCACGCAACGTCAACCAACCCTTGCCCCGTACCGTCCGTCACGACTTTCCTCATCAGCTTGCGCAGCTTGCTGGCCGTCACGTAGTCAATTCCTTCGGCGGGCAGCGTCTGCATGGGAAAATGATGAAACGTTTGGCCATTGCGATAGGCAATTTCATCGACCAGACGCACTTGCGTCGGCTGGCCGCCGCGCAAAATCGTCACAACCATATTGGCCGCCTGCAAAGGTGTCACACGGACATCCCGCTGACCGATCGCCGTCTGGATCAAGACTCCTTCATCGCGGCGGGATACTCCCGGGGCGAAGATCGCGCCGCGCTCCTCGCCGTCCATCTGCCGGAATCCGTCGAGCTTGAACAAATGCGGGGTCACATGTCCTGCAGGCTCGGACAAGCCCAGTCGTCTCGCGTATTCCTCCAGCTTGTCGCCGCCCACCCGACTGGCGATCTGGGCAAATGCGATGTTGCAGGAGTGGGCATACGCTTCGTCCATCGTCACGCTGCCGTGGCCACCCTTTTTCCAGCAAGAAAAATGGTATTTGCCGTACTCTCCTGTGCAAGAAAACCGTTCCGTCGGGGAAACGATTCCTTCCGCCAGCGCCGCAGCCGCTACCACGGTCTTGAAGATCGATCCTGGCGGCAGCTGCTTCACCGCCCGGTTTTTCCAGTCATCTGTCGAAAGGTTTACCTTGGTCTGATCGTAGGCAGGCCTGCTGACGATCGCCCGTACATCGGCTGTTTGCGCATCGAGCACGACGATGCTTCCCTGCTTTAGACCCACCTCGTCCGCAATGCGCTCCAGCTCTCTCTGGATGCCTGCATCGAGGGTCGTCGTCAGCGAGAGCGGATAGTATTCGTTGTCTTGCTTGGAATAGCGGATATCCAGGCCGCGCATCGGCTTCCCTTGCCCGTCCACATAGTAGGACAGGATGGACGGCTCCACGCCTTGCAAAAAACGGTCAAAGCCGCGCTCCAGTCCCGAGGCGCCAATCGTGCTGTCCGCGTTCATTTTTCCGCTGGCCCATTCATCCGGGTAAAGCGATTGCACCAGGTCCGGGTTTTGATGGATGAAGCCGATGACATGCTTGGCGACTTCTTCCGGCCGATACCGCTCCGTGACGGCCAGTGCTACTATGCCCGGGATGGCGAGCGCATTGACTTCCTCCGCCTGCCGTTCTGATAAGACGATGAGTTTGCCTTGGCTGTCCCGCAGCAAGAGCGGAGCCTTCGCTTTTTCCATGACATCCGCCAGTCTCTGTACCGGTTGGGCGACAATGGCGGACAGGCGCGAGAGCCCGTCTGTTCCCTCCAGGCTGCCCCGAGCCAAGGGAAAGAGGATCAAGGTGCGATGCTCCTCGCCCGTGAACGCATAGCCATGGCGATCCCGGATATCGCCGCGTCCGCTGTGGAGGACGATGCTTTGCTGCCGCTGTTTGACGGCGCTCTTCACCAGATCGATGTTTCGCTTGGTAAAACGATGAGTCGCAGCGATCTGGATCCACCACAGTCGCGCGATCAATCCGATCCAGATGAGGGTCATCCCCAGCAAAACGAGAAAATGTCTCCTTTTCAGCCGCCGTTCCAGTTGCATGGTTCCGTCCCTCCCTGCTTTTTTAGCCAGTATTGCCTATTCGCCGAGGAAGGAAACGGCCCGTACGAAAAAACACGCTGCCCCGACAAGGGACGGCGTGCTGGATGGTACACTTTTTACCGATTGGCCAGCTGCTGTTTTTCCAGCAGGATGTTGCTGATTTTCGTCGACAACAGATCGAGAGCGACACGGTTATAGCCGCCTTCCGGAATGATGACATCCTTGGGATCGATCCGGATCGTCTCATTTTTTCGCGTATGCTCCTTGAAGTCGTAGATCGGTTTCTCGATGGCTTTGCCTTCCAGCAAATCCTGCAGGTGTGAGAGCAGCAGTTCATTGTCGAAAGCCAACGGGTGATCGTAGTTCGTCTGGAAACGTCCCTCCATGCTCAAATGATCCTGGTTCTTGTAGTAGGAATCCTGCTCAATCATCGTCACACTATCATTTTGAAACTGGCGGAACAATTCTCTGGCGACGGTCGTCTTGCCAGATCCACTGCCTCCAGCTACCCCAATCAAAACGGGGCTGCGCATGCCTCATGACCCCTTCCCTCTTTGCATCGAGGCATTGCGCCTCGGACTGTTCCACGCGTTTTGCCGGTTCCGCTATTTCTTCTTCATGCTGACAGCCAGTCCGTCGCCTACCGGGATGAACGTCGTTTCCAGCTTTGAATGCTCCGCTAGATGCGTGTTGAAGGCGAGCAGCTTTTCGATCATCGGGCGCTGACGCTTGGTGGCCTCGTCGGGCGTCGCCACCAGCCCGCGGAACAGCACGTTGTCGCTGATGACCAAGCCGCCGTCACGCAACAGCGGCAAATATAAATCGAGAAAAGCCCGATACTGACCCTTGGCCGCATCAATAAACAGGCAATCAAACTGGTACGAATCGGGCAGCCCCAGCGTGGCGTCCCGTGACAAAATCTCGATCCGCTCCGCACAGCCGGCCTCTGCGACGTTGACCCGCGCGCGTGCGAGCCGTTCCTCGTCAATGTCCATGGTGACGATGCGCGCCTCGGGAGCAGCCTCAGCCAGCCAAATCGTCGAATAGCCGATGGCCGTGCCCACCTCCAAAATCGACTTGGGCCGATGCAGCAGGAGCAGCATCCTCATGACTTGCGCTGACGGCAGCTGGACGATGGGAATGTTCTCCGCTTCCGCCTCCTGCTCCAAGCGCGCAAGCAGCGGGGAGCGCTCGGGAACCAGGCTCGATACGTATTCATCTATCGCCGGATGGGTAATCATCTTTTCACTCCTCTATCTTGCAACCGAATCATTATTGCAGACCTGTTTGCTCATCAAAACAGAGAAAACCGTTTAGTTTCCTCTGCTCTTCGCGTTATTCGCGTTGTGCTCCTCCAGCGTGCGGGAGAAGTAGTGCTCCGAAGTACCGTCTTTTTTCGTGACGTAAAAGAAATAGTCATGCTTGGCCGGCATGACCACGGCCTCGAGGGAGGCCCGGCCCGGATTGGCGATAGGTCCCGGAGGCAGTCCCGGATTCTGGTAGGTGTTGTACGGACTGTCGACTTTCAAATCTTCGAAAGTCAGCCGGTCCCGCTGCTTGCCGAGAATAAACTGGACAGTAGCATCCGCCTGCAGCGGCCACTGATCGCGCATACGGTTGTAATACACGCCGGCGACAATGGGCCGTTCCTTGTCGACGGTCACTTCCCGCTCCACGATCGAAGCGAGATTGACGGCCTGGTCGACTGTCAGTTTTCGTTCTTTCAGCTCATTCGTCCACTGTGGCTTCCACTCTTTTTGAAATTGCGCCAGCATTTTGGACACGATGTCGTGTGCGTCAGCGTCTTTTTCCACTTCATACGTCTCGGGAAACAAGTACCCTTCGAGGCGATGCTTGCGTTCTTTGCTGGCGGAAATCTGGGCGACGAACGGATACTCGGGAAAAGCCCCCTCGTCTACTTCTTTGAGGAACGCGGCCTTGTCCATCATGCCTTCCTTGTCCAGATGGTCTGCGATCTGCTCGACGTTCCAGCCCTCCGGAATGGTAAAACGCTTCGCGGAGACGATGGTTTTGCCTTCCGTCATGTCCTGGAGCAGGGCATCGATGGTTTGACCGGCGGTGAATTGGTACTCCCCTGCTTTCAGCTGGGGGGCTACGCCTTTATACTTCACATAGTAGCTGAACATGTCTGCGTTTCGGATCAATTCCGCTGCTTCCAGCAAGCGGCCGATTTCTTTTACAGAAGAACCAGCGGGGATCGTTACATTTCTCGCTGTTTGTTCACCTTCGACCGGTTGCAATTGCTGATTGACGTACAGGGCTCCTCCCCCGACAACCACGACCATCAGCAGAACGAGCGCGACGATCCAGCGAAAAAGGCCTCCGCCTCGTCCGCGGCGCATGACAACGGGTCGATCTGCCTGACGATCAGGCCTCACTGACATGGGTTTCAAGTGCGGAATCCTCCCTTTAGGGTCTCTACTCTCGATCCTATTTATTATACAGAAGGGTGTCAGGCTTGTCACTTTGTCGGATATTTTCAAAATGGCGGCGGAATTTATCTGAAAGCGTCGTTTCAAAGGCTTGGAAAAGCGTGTGCGGGTTTTGCTTTGGCGTCTTCTTTGCCTGGTTCAGGCTTTTGTGCCGGGGCGGAAAAAGGGGAAACCGCTCCAGGCTGGTAGGGACACTGCTTGGGGGCCGTTCCTAGCGTTGCTGATCCCGGGACTGCTGTCGGGGCTCTCTTGCCAACAAAAAAAGGGCTCTCATATTAATCTGGACCCCATGTCAAGGACACTTTAAAAAAGAGTGACATCAAGCATTTAAGAAACGGACAATAGATGATTCCTGTATTGAACAGGGGTCATCTTTTTTAATCCCCATTGATATCTGTGGTT
>Ga0255334_1001373_pt1 | contig 11176 bp, 12 predicted proteins | sample EtOH5_35cm_T3_12_FD_202080 | JGI IMG/M metagenome (GOLD analysis project Ga0255334, IMG submission 202080) | Sandy soil microbial communities from University of British Columbia, Vancouver, Canada - EtOH5_35cm_T3_129 | ecosystem: Engineered > Artificial ecosystem > Sand microcosm > Unclassified ...
CAAGAAGGTCTTCGCCATGCGCTCCACCAGCGCCGGCGGCGGCGCGTCGGAGACGAAGCGCTGCGCCAGCTTGGTGCAGACGAACTTTGCGGTCGCGGGATTCCGCGCCAGCAACTCCAGCACGTTCTTGCCCTCGCTTTCGCCGCCGTCGTGGATGGTCTGGCCCAGGACCACCTTGTCGCCGGGCTCGTGCATGTGGCCCTCGAACTGGAAGCCGCCGCCCTGGCGCGGCTGCTTGATGGTCCAGCCGGTGAAGACCCGCGCCACCTCGGTGACGTCCTTCTGGGTGTAGCCGCCGTTGACCCCCAGGGTATGCAGCTCCATCAGCTCGCGGGCGTAGTTCTCGTTGAGTCCGCTGCGGCGGTTCTGTTGCTGCTGTTGCTGGCGGCGGCGCTGCTCCATCTGATCCTGTTGGTCGCCGCCGGACGGCGCACGGTTGGATGGATAGCCGGGCTGGCCCGCATTGGGATGGCGGTTGCGTCCCATCTGCCCGTCGCCGGGATAGGGCCGGTACCGGCGGCGGTTGCTCCGCTGGCCGAACTGCTGGTCGCCGCGGCGCTCCGGGCCGTTTCTGGCGAACTCGGAGTTGGGGCCCACGCTCTGCCAATTGTCGAGGTAGAAGAGCATCGCCGGACTCTTGGCGGTCGCAAGCAGCAGGTCCTTGAACTTGCCCAGGGAGTGGGGCCGGATGACGTCACGCTCGTAGGCGGTCACCAGGTAGCGGTCCGGCCCTTTCTGGATGAAGACGTTGAAGTGGTTGTACCAGAAGTCGGTCGTGACCTCCTGCAACTGGTTCTCGCTGTAGATGGCGCGCAGCACCTTGGCCTGCTGCACTTCGCTCACCACGACGGCTTGCGGGTTGACCAGGGCCAGCACCGTCTCGCGCTGCTGGGGCGTGAACTCGCTGAAGACCTTCTCGCGCTCCTCGGGGCTGAAGCCGCGGGCCATCGCCCGGCGCTCGTCGTTCGACATCTTCATGAACTCCGCCACGCGCTGCTCCGGAGTCATGTCCAGCAGCTCTTCCGACTTGAGCTCGGCGTACATGCGGGCTTCGCGGCGGCGGGCGCGCTCGGCGGGGTCCATGTCCTGTAAGGCGTCCTCGTTGCGCTGGGGGTTGCCTCCCGCGGCGTTGGCGTTGCCATTGGCGGCGGCTTCGCGCGTCTGCTGCACCTGGCGCATCTTGTAGCGCTCGATCTGCGCCTCATAGACGGCGCGGCGCTGGGGGTCGGAGGGCATGGGCAGCCGCCCTTCCGCGACGGCGCGAATCACCTGCGGCGGCGGAAACTCCTCCATCATCTGTCGCGTGCTCATCTGCAGCGTGCGCAGCGGAGCCAGGCGAGCCGCGAGGGCGGAGTCGTTGCCCGACGAAGGATTCAGTTGCTGCTCGATCCACTTGTCCACGCCCAGGGCGCGCACTTTTTCCACGTCGTCGGGACGTGGCCCGAAGGTCAGCCGGTTCAGAGCATGCAGCGCGCGCCTTTCCTCGTCCATGCGCCCGGCCGTGGCGGTCTTGCTCTTGGCCTGGTCCACGGCGATCAGGGAAGCGCACAGCGCCAGGCTCAGCAGCAACAGGCTGGTCTTGCGGGAAACCGATTTCATGCTGAAGTTCCTCCAGGCCCGCGGCCGCGGGTCCTTAGGGATACTCAACACCGGCGGGCGAAAAAGTTGCGGGAGACCTCAGGCGGAATAGACGCGGCCGAGGTTGACCCTGTGGCTGAGCGCCGCGGCCATCTGGTCGATGTCGGCCGGGGCGATGGTGCATAGGCCCGCATCCTCGAGGAAGTTGGGCTTGCCGCGTCCCACGGCGTCCCGCCGCACCTGCACCAGCATGGCCTGGACCACGTTGGGGTCGTAGAGCTTGGGGGAGAGCTTGCAGATCTCGTTCAGCGTCGCGCCCACTGACATGGACTGCCGGTAGGAGCGCTCGGTGGTCATGGCGTCGAAGGTATCGGCCAGGGCCACGATGCGCACCGGCTCGGAAACCTCGTCGTGGGAGAGATGGTCCGGGTAGCCGGATCCGTCGGAGCGCTCGTGGTGCCAGCGTACGACCTCGGCGATGCCCTTCCAGGGGAACTGCACGCCGGAGACGATCTGGTGGCCGATGATAGTGTGGTCGGCCATCTCCCGAAACTCCTCCGGGCGCAGCGCCGCCGGCTTGTTGAAGATGGCCTTGTCCACGGTGACCTTGCCGATGTCATGCAGGTAGCCGGCGGCGCGCAGGCCGGAGACCTGGGTCTCGTCCAGGCCCAATCCGGCGCCGATGGCCGAGGCGTAGCGTCCCACGCGCAGCGAGTGGCCGCGGGTGTGGCTGTCCTTCACGTCGATGGCGGTGGCGAAGGCTTCCAGCGTCTGGTCGTAGAAGTTGTGCAGCGAAGCCAGCAGGCGCAGGTTCTCCGAGACCCGCTGCTGCAGCGACTGGGAGAGCGTGTGGTTGTGCACCGCCAGGGCCACGTAGTGGGCGAGCAGGTGCAGGGCCTCGAACTCTTCTTCGGCGTAGAGCGCGTCGCCCTCGCGGCGGCCCAGCGTGACCGCGCCCACCAGGCGCGAGCCCACTTTGAGCGGCGCCACGCACTTGAAGAGTTCCGGCGCCACGTTGCCGTTGGAGCTGAACAGGGTCTCGCAGCTCTTGGCGTTCACCGCCTGGGGCAGGCGCGCGCTGGAGAGTGCGTGCACATGTTTGGGCAGCAGCGGGATCACCGCCGGCTCGGCGAACAGGGCAAAGCCGTGCGCCGCCACCGAGGTGAGCATGGCGGGCTTGTCCGTGAAGGTGAAGAGGGCAGCTTCCTGCGCGGCCACGGCCTCCATCAGCAGGGCGAGCATGGAGCGCGCCCGCTGCTGGAAGTCGCGGTCGGCGGTCATCTCCGGACCGAGATCGGCCAGCGCCTGGAAGGTTTGCAACAGGCGCCGGATGTTGTTGGACCTCACGGCCACACGGGTGGCGCGCGAGAAACGCAGAGCACTCACAGAGTAACATCCCCGCCCGCGCCAGCCCGTTGCGCTGTTCCGTCCTGGTTAACACTGACTTTGATGCGTTACCGAAGTAAGCGGGGGTAGTGACCCCTGGAGCAGGCGCTGTCGGCGGCCTAGAAGTGGTCCTGCAACTCCGCGAAGCGCTCCAGCACCAGCAGCCGCGGCGGCTCGGCGGGGGGCGGCGAGACGTGCTCGTGCTCCAGCACCCAGGTCATGTCGTGGGGGACGAAGACCGCATTCAGCCCCGCCGCCAGCGCCGGGTTCACGTCCGACTTAGGGCTGTTGCCGACCATCCAGGTGGAAAGCGGCGTAAGACTGTGGCGCGCCAGGGTGTCGCGGTAGGCCTCCGGATCCTTCTCCGGAACGATCTCGACGGCGGTGAAGTGGTGGCGCAGCCCGGAGCGGTCGAGCTTCGCGGATTGCTCTCCCGGGTCGCCCTTGGACATCAGGATGAGCGAGTGCCGGGCGGCCAGGTAGGCAAGTGTCTCCTCGACCCCCGGCAGAAGCTGCATGGGATGGTCGTTGACGGAGCGCGCCAGCGCCCGCACTTCGGTTTCGCGCCCGGGCTCAGGGCGCGAGCCGCTCAGCCGCTCCCAGGTCTGCACCAGCGCGTGCTCGAAGGCTGCCAGACCGTAGCCGTGGCTGAGGACGATCTCGCGCTCCACATCGTCCAGCGTCTGGCGGAGAGCCTCGGGAGCGTGCCCGGGGAAGTCCTCAAAGAAGCGGGTGATGACCCGCTCAAAGTAGATGTTGTTCTCCCACAGCGTGTCATCGGCGTCGATCAGCAGGGTCAGGGCTCCGTTACGGGTGGGCGCGGGCATCGGGGGTATGGATGTCAATCATAGCGTTCCCCAACGCAGAAACCCAGCCCGCATCCTTCGTGAGCTTGCGCCGCCGCCTCGGCGAAGCTCTGGTAGAATCGCTGCAGCATCACCCTGTGGCAGCGGTCCTGCCCGGGAGGAACGCCATGGAAGAGAATCGGCGCAAGTACGAACGAGTGAAGCTCCCCGAATCCGCCGGCATCTACGCCACCGATGACCTGGGCAAGCGACTGGGTCCGGTGCGCGAACTGGGCCTGGGGGGGATGCTGGTGGATACTACAACGACCTGCAACGAGGGCGACATGCTGAGCCTGGTCCTGGTGGACGAGAGCGAAGGCATCCACCGCCACGTGAAGACCATCTCCTGCTACAAAGCTCCGGGCGGCGTGGGATTCCATTTCCATACGCTCGAGCCGCAGGCCGCGGTCGAGGTCGGCGTCATCATCGGCAAGCACCACTCGGTCAAAGCGTAACCCCGGTCTGCCCCCGCCAGGGCGCCGCTAGGCGATGAACTCCACCTTGGCCGGATGCGGGATGATGCCGGCGCGGAAGCCCATGTCCAGCAGGCGCCGCACCGCCTCGCGGCCCTCCTCGCCGTAGTCCAGCGTGCGCTCGTTCACGTACATGCTCACGAACTTGTTGGCCAGTTGCGGGTCCAGGTCGCGGGCGAACTGCATGGCGTACTCCAGCGCCTCCTCCCGGTGGTCGAGCGCGTACTGGATGCTGGCCTTGAGCGCCGCCGACACCTGCGCCATGGTCTCCGCCCCCAGGTCGCGCCGGATGGCGTTGCCGCCCAGCGGCAGCGGCAGCCCAGTGGTGTCTCGCCACCACTTGCCCAGGTCCACCAGCTTGTGCAGCCCGAACTTGTCGAAGTTCACCTGGCCCTCGTGGATGATGAGCCCCGCCTCGTACGTGCCGTCCACCACCTGCGGGATGATTTGGTCGAAGGGCACCACCTCGGTTTCGCTGTGCGGCGCGAACAGTTGCAGCACCAGGTAGGCCGTGGTCAGCTTGCCCGGGACCGCGATCTTCTTGTCGCGCACTTCCTCCATGGTGTGCACGCGCGCGCCCACGATCATGGGGCCATACCCTTCGCCCACGCTGCCGCCGCTCGAGAGCAGCGCGTACTTCTCCTGCAGATACGGGTAGGCATGGAAGCTGATGGCGGTGACGTCGTACACGCCCTGGCGCGCCTGCTGGTTCAGGGTCTCGATGTCGCAGAGAGTGTGCTTAAAGCTGAGGCCCGGGAAGCGCAGCTTGTTGGTGGCCAGGGCGTAGAACATGAAGGCATCGTCGGCGTCCGGGCTATGGGCCACGGAGATCTCCCGCGCGCCGGCGGGCGCTGCGGGCTCCTCGTGGTGGACGCTCTTCTTGGGACGCTTGGCAGGAGGCATGAGCGGGATCTAGTGCACCGTCTCGCTGGGAGGCATGTAGCCGGGCAGGGCCAGGGGAGAGGCGTGATGCAGCACCATCCTCCACTCGCCCTCGCGACGCAGGAACAGATTGGTGGCGTGCACCAGCACCGTCTCGCTGCGCTCGGTGCGCTTCGCGGTCACGCGCTCCGTGCAGGTCACCCAGCCCACGCTGCCCTCGACGTGCAGCGAGAGGTCGCGCGTGCTCACCAGCATGGACTCGGTGTTGCGGAAGATCTCCTCCCAGGACTCGCGCACCGGCTCCCACCCCGCCAGCATCGGCCATCCCGGATGCACGCAGCGCACCATCTCGTGGTGCAGCCATAGCCTCTCCATGGCTTCCAGGTCCAGCGACTCCAGGGCTTGGTAGAACTTCTGGTTGATCTCGCGGACTTCGGCTTCCGCGGTGGCGGCCTGGGCCTCGGGACTCATGCCCGGGCCTGACGAGTCCACGGCCGCCGGCTGGCCAGGCCCGCTGCCAGCAGCACCTTCATCACTTCTGCGAAGAAGAAGGGATACAGCCCGAACTGCGCCGCCCGGGCCAGCGGCGCGTCGAAGACGACCATCAGCCAGCCCACGCCGGCCACGAACAGAACGATCTCCGCCACCGTGGCGGCCACGGCGCTGCGGGAGAAGCTCGCGCGGTCGCGCTCCGCCATCCACCCGGCCAGATACGCCACCAGCGGATAGGCCATCAGGTACCCCCCGGTCGGGCCCAGCAATTGCGCGACTCCGCCCAGCCCCACCGGGCTGAACACCGGCAATCCGGCGGCGCCTTCGGCCAGGTAGAGCGCCATCGCGGCAAAGCCAGCGCGACGCCCCAGCAAGAGGCCCACCAGCAGCACGGCGAAGTTCTGTAGCGTGAGCGGGACGGGGGTGAAAGGCAGCGGCAACGAAATGCGCGCCGCCATCGCCACCACGAGACTCCCGGAGATCACCAGCATCACCTGGTAAGGCAGAGCCAGGCTGGGCGCCCGCGTCTGCGCGGCTGCGGCGACGTGTTCTGAAGGTCTCATTCTTTCCTTCCTGTTTCCTGCCCGCTGCTTTACTGGCCGATGGTGGTGGGGCGGCGCTCCTCTTCCACTTCCTGCAGGGCCTGGCGCAGGGCGGTATCGGAGGCGCGCAGTTGCCGGCGCACCCGCAGATACAGCACTCCCGCAGTGCCCAGGACCGCCAGCAGCGAAAGTAACAGGATCACGTACAGCGCGAACATAAAGGTAGCCGATAGGATACCAAAACGGGAGGGCCTGAGTGTTCTTTCGGGACTGTCACCCCGAGCGGAGCGAGGGACCTGCTGGCATGGGGCCCGCGATGGAGGTGAAGGCTAGCGCCCGGCCGCCATCTCCTTTTCCACGTCCCCGGCGGTGCGCGGCAGCTTCTCCGACAGGTTGATGAGCTTGCCGTTCGAATCCACGTAGAAGATGTCCTCGATGCGCACGCCCAGCTTCTCCTCGGGGATGTAGATGCCGGGCTCGATGGTGAAGACGGCGCCCGGGCCCAGCGGCGCGCTGCCGTCGCCCACGTCGTGCACGTTCAGCCCCACGTAGTGGCTGAGGCCGTGGATGAAGTAGCGTCCCAGCGGCCGCCCGGCGCGGTCCTTGCCGTGGGTGTCGATGTAGTCGTAAGCCACCTTGTAGAGAGAATCGGGCGAGGAGCGGCCCATGGTGGATTTGCCCGACTGAAACGCGGCCATGGCCGCCTGCTGTGCCCCCAGCACGATGTCGTAGATCTCGCGCTGGCGGGCGGTGAACTTGCCATTGGCGGGAAGCGTGCGCGTGATGTCGGAGGCGTACATCGAGTACTCGCCCGCTACGTCCATCACCACCGAGTCGCCGTTCTCGATGGGCCCGGAGTCTTCCGAGTAGTGCAGCACGGTCGAGTTCAGCCCCGCGCCCACGATCGGGGCGTAAGCCGGGCGCTCGCAGCCCCGCCGCAGGAACTCGTACTGCATCACGGCGGAGATCTCGCGCTCCGTCATTCCCGGCTTCATGGTGTGCATGGCGGCGAGGTGCGCGGCGATGGAGGCGTCGGTCGCCTTGCGGATTCGCTCCATCTCGCCCGCATCTTTCTTCACCCGCAACTCGGCCAGGAACTGTTTCACGTCCAGGAAGGAGACGTAGTTGGGGAAAGCATTGCTGCGGCGCAGCCAGTCCAGCGGCCCGGGCGCCGGCGAGGTCTCCCCATAGGCCGGCAAGTCGGAATAGACGGTCGCTCGCGGCTTGGGGACGATCCGCTCTAACTCGTCGCGCATCTTGTCCAGCGGCTCCACCCGGTCGAAGCCGGTGATGCGCGCAGCGTCGGCGTTCTCCGGGCCCAGCTTGGGCCCGGTCCAGCGCTCCTGCGTGTTGTTGCGCGAGGGCAGGAACAGGATTTCGACGTAGGAATGCAGTGGCGCCACCGGGCTCACCGCTCCCGCGGGCGCAATCACCAGCGCCGCGCCCGGCTCCTTCCAGCCCGTCAGGTAGAAGAAGTTGTCGTCCTGGCGAAAACCATAAAGGGCGTTCGGACCCTCGGCCTCGGTGGCGGCGAACAGCACTACCACGCCACCTTTGGTTTTCTCCGCCAACGCCTGGCGGCGGGCGCGATAGTCGGCATTGGCCTGGCGGTCCAGCGCCCCGGCAGACACGCTGAGAAGAAGTACGGTGAAGAGAAGTTTGCGCACGGGCATCCTCGGATCAGAAATTCGAGCGGCCCGCGATTCTAGCACGCGCTTACTGGGCCAGCGCCTTGTCCAGGATGGCGGAGATCTTCGACTCCTCCACCTCGCTGGCCAGGCTGTATTTCGTCTTGCCCTTCTTGTCCAGCACCACCACGTGCGGGATGAAGCCCTCGTAGTATTCCTCCACCAACCTCTGCTGGTCCTTCGAGCGCTTCTTGTCCAGGTCGATGATGACGAAGTGCACCCGGCCTTTGTACTTTTCGTACAAGCTGACGGAGCGGCGAGCCTGCCGCTTGGAGTTGAATCAACCCTCTCCCACCATGAGGATGTAGTTGGGCATGCCGGCGACGGCGCCGTCCTCCATCTGGTCGCCGGTGATGAGCGGGCCGTCCTGGCTGTCGCTCGAGTAGTCGAGCTTGGGATTGATCTTCAGGTTCTCGGCGGCGTCACTTCTGGCCGCAAGCGCCAGGGCCGCGACCGCCAGCGCCAGCATGAGCTTTCTCTTCACCCAACTCCTCCTTCAGCTTCAGATCGAATCCCTCCTGCTCGATTTGCGCCCGCTCCGTGCGATAGAGGCCGGCCGCCTGCTGCAGCGTCTCCGCAAAGCCCGGCTTGTCGCCCTCGGCCTGCGGCGGGAAATACGTGCCTCCAAGATACAGCTTGCCGCAGGGCGTGAGGAAGCCGGTCAGCGGGATGCCGGCGGGGAAGTTCTTCAGCGCGTGCGCTCGCTCCAGTTTGGCCGTCAGCCGCGGCCGCGCGTCGTAGTCCAGCTTCACCGCCACGAAGTTGGCGTTGATGTACTCGGCGATCTCCGGCCGGGTGTAGCTCTCGCGGTCCATGCGGTCGCAGGTCGCGCACCAGGTGGCGCCCACATCCAGCAGGATGGGCCGGTCGAGCTGCCGCGCCCGCCGAAAGGCCTCCGCGCCCCAGGGGTACCAGTCCACCGGCTGGCTGGCCGCGCGCTTCAGGTACGGCGAACCCTGCCCCCGCAGATGATTTCCCGGCTGCGGCGACCCGGCAAACACCAGCGCCGAAGACAGCAGCAGTCCGCCGAGAATCACCCGCCAGCCACGCACACCACCCTCCCCGCCATGAGATGGACGAGAAGCAGGAAAGTTGCGCATGGAGGGCTGCAGCCTCAGACGCCCACGGGAAAGGGCTTGCTGTGGGCCTCGGCCGGCAGCGCCAGGCGCTCGAAGCGCCCCTGCAGCAGCGACATCAGCCCGGTATACCAGTAACCCAGCACGAACAGCAGCAGGAAGGGCACGGTCATGTAGTTCTCGTTGTCAATGGCGTAGTAGACCGTGGCCGCGAAGTAGGCGCCGACCAGCAGTTCGACCCACGGAACCCAGCCCAGCCGCCTCCGGTACTTTGCCGCATTGGCCCGATCCGCGCGAGTCTCCACCTTGTACTTGGGGGTGCGCTTGAACGACGACTGGATGCCCGCAAGCGCCTCCAGCACCGCGCGCGAGTTGGTGATGGTCAGGCCGATTCCCAGCGCCATCAGGAAGGGAAGGAACAGGAAGGTCCGCGGCCAGCTCCGCGGGTACAGCTCCTTCTGCGACACCAGATAAAAAGACGAGATGGAGAAGGTGGAAGCCAGGAAGAGCGGCAGGTCGATGTACAGCATCTGGAACCAGCCCTGGTAGAAGCGGACGATCATGGCCGGCAGCAGCAGCGTGGAGAGCACGATCATCAGCGGATAGCTCAAGTTGGCGGTCAGGTGATACCAGGCCTCGATCTTCACCTTGCGCGGGACGTTGCTGCGCATCACCCGCGGCAGGATCTTCTTGGACACCTGGATCAGTCCCTTGGCCCAGCGCGCCTGCTGGGTCTTGAAGGCGGTCATCTCGATAGGCAACTCTGCCGGGCATTCCACGTCTTGCAGGTAGACGAACTTCCATCCCTTGAGCTGGGCGCGATAAGAAAGGTCGGTGTCCTCGGTGAGAGTGTCGTGCTCCCAGCCGCCCGCCTCCTCGATGGCCTGCCGCCGCCACATCCCCGCCGTGCCGTTGAAGTTGAAGAACACCCCCGTGCGCGAGCGCGCCCCATGCTCCAGGATGAAGTGGCCGTCCAGCAGGATGGCCTCGACTTCAGTGAGGAAGGAGTAGTTGCGGTTGATGTGCGTCCAACGCCCCTGCACCATGCCCACCTGGGGCTCGGTGAAATGGTGGATCACGCGCAGCAGGAAGTCCTCGGGCGGGACGAAATCGGCGTCGAAGATGGCGATGAATTCACCCTGCGCCGTCTTCATGCCCTCCTGCAGAGCCCCGGCCTTGAAGCCCTCGCGGTTCGAGCGGTAGTGATAGCGGATGGGCTGGCCCAGCGCGGCGTAACGCTCCACCACGCCGCGGGCCACATGCACTGTTTCGTCGGTCGAGTCGTCCAGTACCTGGATGTCCAGCCGGTCGCGGGGATACTCCATGCGGCAGATGGCCTCCACCAGCCGCTCCACCACAAACTGCTCGTTGAAGATGGGAAGCTGCACCGTCACCCGCGGCAGCTCCGCGAAGCGCCCGGGCGGCTCCGTCACCCGCTTCTTCCGGTTCTTGTAATAGAGGTACACCAGCACGTAGCGGTGCATGCCGTAGGAGGCCAGGATGATCAGCACCGCGAAGTAGGGGATCAGCAGGGCCAGGTCAAAGGCGTTGAGCTGGTAGAGCCCCTTGAAGGTGGTGTCTCGCACGTTCGCCTGCCACCAATCGGCGAACCCCCGTTGGCGGGCCAGGGCAAAGGCGATTAGCTGGATGGCAGCAAACATGGCAAGGGAAAGATTGTAACCGAAGGTGCCCTGGTACAGCGTCAGCTGTCCGGGCGCCAGGAACGCGTGGCGCGGGCGCCCTCGCCCGCGAACCTGCCAGAGCCAGGCTGCCGGCGGAGGAAAACCGGGGCCGTGGTCCCGTCAGAGACCCTCATGGCCGACATAACACACAGTGTTATTTACTGCACGTATGTTTCTAGCTATTGCTACTAAATAACACTAAGTGTTATTGTCTGATGCATGACCGCTGCCCAGCTTCACTCCGCCCGCCGCGCCCTCGGCTGGACGCAGAAGCGCGCCGCTCATCGGCTGGGCGTCACCCAGGCCTACCTTTCCATGCTGGAGCGCGGGCGCCGAGTCCCGCCTCCAGCGCTGGCGCTGCGGCTGGCCGAGGTGTACTCCCTCTCCCCCGCCGCGCTTCCCCTGACCGCTGGGGACTGGCAACCGCCTGCGGCCGGCAATCGGGAAATCGATGTGGAGTTGGGCAGGCTGGGGTATCCCGGAGGAGGCGTGCGCCGGCGCGGCGAGAAGAAGAATCCCGCTGAGGTCCTGC
>Ga0255334_1001375_pt1 | contig 11129 bp, 8 predicted proteins | sample EtOH5_35cm_T3_12_FD_202080 | JGI IMG/M metagenome (GOLD analysis project Ga0255334, IMG submission 202080) | Sandy soil microbial communities from University of British Columbia, Vancouver, Canada - EtOH5_35cm_T3_129 | ecosystem: Engineered > Artificial ecosystem > Sand microcosm > Unclassified ...
CGCGGGTGCGTCCCAGCATGGCGTTGCACCCATGATTAGTCTGTCTGGTCCTCTGGCGCGCCGCTGGGCTGCTGAGCAAGAACTGTGTCGGCACGGCGGCCAACCGTTCTTTATTCTAGTGGGTCACGTTGAGCCGAGGCGCGAGTACGAGGAGTTTAGTGCCGCCATCGGCATTCTGTGGTACGGCAACGAATTGGTTACAGCCGTCGCTAGGTCAGACTACGAAGATCGCTGGATACCTCTCAACCAGCCAGAGTGGCCCCCGGCCGGTACACCTTTGTCCGAGTTGTTTGAATCGGAACCCTATGCATTGCTCGGCGAATTTACAAAACCTCCCTTTGGCCATGATCAGGGACTGGCGCCCATCGATGAAGATGACGTCCCGCCTGCGCTGGCCAACTTTATTGCCGCCGTCAATGGTAAAGACCATGAGGGATACCCCAAGAGCATACGCGACTTCGATGACTATGTAGCTATCATACCCCCCTTCTACGGAGCCTACATCGACCCGTGCGACTTGGTGGGTGCGCTCGTGCTGGAGACGCATAATCGATCTCCCATAGTGTCGTCGCTCTATACATTTACGCGCGCGCACAGGAGCATCGATGCCCCCCATTCTCTAGTCGCGCTCGCGGCGCAGTCCTACTCTAGTGTCGGGCAGACGCCTCTATTCCAAGTGCCCGCTCCTTTGGAGGTGACGCGCCAGATTGCGGCCCACCAGTGGCGGCGCGCGTGCCATCCGCCTGACCGATCACCTTGGGAACGTATCGTGGATATTGCCCTAGCATCGGGTGTTGATCCTGGCGAGTTGATGCGCGATCCAGAGACAGGTCTCTTGGTGGGTACCAGCGTGTATCCCACTCAGAGCGCCCTGTGCAACGACATTGGCATTGCTCTCTCGCGAGAACCGTTTGCTCTATCCCACCAGTAAACCTTCTAGTAGGCGTCGCAGCTGCTCTTAACCTTGCATCCAAGCGGCGCTCGCTTTGATCAGACCCACAAGACTCGGTCGTTTCCTGGAGGGGGGGGGGTTGCAAGCGCGCACGCTCTTTGATCCTGCCAGCACCACCTCTGTTGGAAACCCCAACACGGGGGACTCTCAAGGACCTTGACTCGTTCCGACAAAATGCTCGTTTACTTTGGATTGATTATATCACTAAATGGGGGCCTTTGAGGACGCAGATGCGTGCCCAAGTCTTTGCGCAATGTGCGTTCTTGTCCACTCAAGCATTTCCAGGTTGCCCGCCGAGGCCCAGATGGCGCACGTTCTGGCGTTTGCATGGCATCCATTGGTCACGCACCACTTGAACGTCTCGGCGCAATCCGCTAGAGCAGCTTCGTTGGCTCTGGCGTACCCCCAGGGGCACCCGTTGGCCCTGGCCCATTGCACAATCTCGATATAGCCCGCCTTGGCGGCGTATCCGATTGTTGTTCCGTCCCAGTGGTAATCCCTATCACGGGCCCACTTGATGATGTGCAGGTGGCCGTCGCCTGCCGCAGATGCACACACCTTACCACTCCAGTCAAAACCATGATCCACGAGCCACTCGAGCATCTCGAGGTTGCCCTGGCTCGCGGCGGCGACGCACTCGTTCTTGCTTTGAGGGTCAAAGCGGATGCCCCTGCCATAGGCCCATTGCATGATTCGCAGGTGGCCCCCCATTGCGGCTCCTGCATAGATCCGTTCATTGCATTCACACCCATTATCTAGGGCCCACTCTAGAATGTGTAGGTGACCTCCTGCCGCAGCCCAATAGCACGTTTTCAGGTCCCACGGGCATCCGTGGACACGCAGCCACTTCAAGACATCGAGGCGTCCCTTGGCAGCGGCATGCATGGCGACGCCGACGTTCCACTGACGGCCGTTTGCGTGTGCCCATTCAAGCACGTCAAAGTAGCCATGGCGCGCCGCCTTACTGCACGCAGTGGCGCAACACTCGCGGTTGCCATTGTTGCGAATCCACTCGAGCACCTTGATGTAACTCGATGACGATCCGGGTGTGCCGGTAAACACATCGTCCATGCTCCAGATGCACCTGTTGGCGGTTGCCCATTCCAGCACATGTACATGGCCCCCTCGCGCCGCAAGCGCCAGCGTGCGGTAACCCCACGGGTGCCCATTTTCGCGCAACCACTTTAGCATGCAGAGGTTTCCCATGGCGGCCGCACGCTCGCGTTCCCTTCCATCTCGTTTACAGTGATTATCGGCGAGCCACCGCAGCATCTCTACATCCCCGTTTTCTATTGCCTTTAGATGGCAGCGGCCGTCCCAGTAGTAGTTTTTACTGCGCAACCACTTGAGCAGATCCAGGTGGGCACCCTCGGCGGCTGCCGTGCACAGCTGTGCATCCCAAAGTTGACGTTCTGTTGCTGCTGCCGCTTTCATGCGTACCTATTCAAGAATGTGACTGTACCCATAGCGTGCAGCAGACTCTGTCGTTTCCACGTCCTACCGGTACCCGCGGTCCTTTAGCGCCTCTAGGCGTTGAAGATCGCCGTCGGCCGCGGCTGCGGCACGCGCTCTGAGGTGAACATCGTTGATACCTTCGGTGATGCCCGTACAATCGATCATCTAGTCGAGCAGATTCCATCGTCTCCTCTCAATTAGCTGACGTGCGTAATGGATGGCACGCACCCTGGGCAGCATCTGAATGTCATTTACGTGCGCACTAACGGTCTTGTTCACGCAACGCACCACAGAGAGTGTCATTGTGTCTGCACTGCAGAGGGTCATGTTAACCAGTTCCACCGGGAGGTCCTCCATTGCTCGCTTGCCCTCCTACAGACTCGCTTTGGTGTCTCTTGCTCGCTTGCCCCTGTACAGTGGATGCAGACGGTTGCTGATTGGTACGTTTGTGATTTTCTTGCGCGTAAACTGTTTCGTCGCAAAAGCACCAGCAACAAAGCAACACACAAGAGAAGCCATATCATGCACTCGCACTTTGCGAAACCTGTTGCCCCAGACTCTTGCTGTGACTGGCTTGGTACCGTGTATTGCGAGTGCAGCAAAAACCGACCAATCCCCGTGCATGGTTGACATTATCACCCTGCTGTTGTGTTTGGGGTCGACATTTGCGCCAGGAAGCGCTGTAACTTGGTTTGGCGTTAGCCTTGCCGCGCAACATGCAAATGGATGCGCGTTACAAAAGTTAGTCTGCCCTGTTTTAGGCGCTTTATGGTTGGCACACTAACGAGAAACATTAGTCACCACCGAGGCGGAGCGTATGCGAAAACGTGGTCTCGCGCTCGATACCATAATCGCGCAAGGTCCTGCTGTCGCAGAGGGGACGTCCCCTCGAGATCAGAATCTGCTGCTGGGGAGGTATGCCAGACTTGTGCTGATAGAGGGCTGCAAGTGCGCGCACGGTCCACGTCAAACGTACGCGCAGCGTCGGGGTCGTTTGCATCAATGTACTCAGAAACACCTGGCAGAATGGTTCGTCATTGCTCGGCTCGATCGAAAAGATGTTTGGGTGCGGGCGCAGCTTCCACCGATTGCCGCCTACCTTGCGGCGACACTGTGGGCACCGACTGACCTGTGCGGCACACTTGTGGCACACGCACGGAACTGTGCAACGGCAGCAAAATGCGACGTCGGCCTCCCTATCGAGGCCGACGTCGGCCTCCCTATCGAGGCATACTGAACAGGTCGGCAGTAGCGCGTTGCGCCATCGATCGTTGCCGCCGGCGCGGGTGATATCGATCGTCCACCCTTTTTCGAGCGCGCCGCTTTCGCCTTTGGGCGCATCCGCGCTGTCCGCGAGATGCCCCACTCTCAGTTGGTACTTGGTGCCATCAAACAGATCGACAACGGCCAATATGCGCACTATCACGTTCCAAAAACACAAACTCGCCCCTGCCGGCGCCGCCTCTGTGTTCCACAGGCGCCTCACGATCGTTTGCGTCCATACAAACTTGTTCCGGTAGTAACGCACTTGTTGCCTGTAGAATAGTGCTGGTCAAAGTCGAAACAGGTCATATGTATACAGGGATCGAACCGACTTATCGCCCAATGGGTGAACCTCCCGCATTGGTGCGCGATTCAGCGGCGCGCGCTCAAAAAGGTCAACGAGTTGTATGGGTGTTGGTAACGCAATTTCTGGCCGTATGGACCGGCAGCAAGCGCGCGCTCGTTGCCGTGTTTGGTCGAGTTACTGGCTGTGTCGTACGTGTGTAATGTTGGTTGAGAGCACCCAACATGAGTCGGTCGTCTGCATGATAACGAATGTAAAGAGTAATCTCATTGAGAACCCTCGCGGTTCAGGTACAGTTGTCGGCACGGCTCATAGCAGTATTGGGTTCATTCTCTGTTGGAAAGAGACCTTGTAAACATGTTTGGTGTGTCTTTTCACATGAGTCTAAAGTGCGTGTGATTGATTGCGAAATACCAAGAAATGGTAGGACTGCCGCCGCTCCCCCGTCAATCAATACACTGGTTCTGTTGTGGGATTGACACTGCAACCTTGATAGACACTGCCCTCGCCACATATCACCTGGTTCACCCGATTGAGCGCCTACTTGAGCGACGTATTGCCGGCATCGATCCACTCCAATACAGCATTGTGGCGACTGTGTTTTCCGTAGGAGCGCAGGTCCTGATACCACTGAAGGCCGCTTTTGTGTGCCCACATCAACATTCCCCTGTAAGCGGCATCATGGCACGCGGTCTTGTCCCATGGGCACCCATTGGCCCTGGCCCATTGCAGCACCTTCAAGTGTCCCGAGCGCGCAGCCTGCACGCACGCGTTTGAATCCCACGGACATCCATTTGCCTTGAGCCATTTCAGCACACGCAAATGTCCCCCTCTGGCGGCGTGCGTGCACAAGTCTGCATCCCACACGCACCTGTGGGCCTTTGTCAATGCGAGTGCCTCGATGTGGCCCGCGAGTGCCCACTTGGCGCATGTGCCCGTGCTCGTGCTGCACCCGTTGGTTACGCACCATTTGAACGTTTCAAAGCATCCGGCCGACGCCGCAGCATCGGTCACTGTCGTATTCCAGTCGCACCCATTGGCTCTGGCCCATTGCACGATCTCGATGTAACCTCGTTTGGCCGCGCACGCAGGTGTCGTGGAGTCCCAAGGGCAGTCCCTTTTGCGCGCCCACTGGATCACATGCAGATGGCCCTTGTCGGCCGCCAAACTGCACACCTCGCTGTTCCATGCAAAGCCGTGATCCCTGAGCCACTCTAGCATTTCAAGATTGCCGCGCTTTGCGGCCTTGGTGCACACCTCTCCCTCTCGAGCGTCATGGGCTGGACAGCCTCGATCATAGGCCCACCGCATGATATGCAGGTGCCCACCCAATGCTGCATCCAGGTAAACTTGGCTGTCCCACTCGCACCCATCGTCGGTGGCCCATTGCAGAATGTGCGCGTGGCCTTTGTACGCTGCCGTGGCGCATACCCTCCAATTTCATGGGCACCCTCGAGCGCGCAGCCATTGCACGACATCCAAGCGTCCGGCACCGACGGCCCACAGCATGACAACGACATCGAATTGTGCGCCGTGCGCGTCCACCCACTCGAGCACGTCGTAGTAGCCATGGTGGGCTGCTTCGCGGGACGCGCGATGCCACCGCTGTTCGAGGCCCTTGCCCCGAATCCACTCCATCACCTCTATGTAGCTACGCTGCGATGCGGGCGTACCGGTATATTCCATGTACCCGCCCCAGGGACATCCGTTCGCGTGCGCCCATTCGAGCACGTCGATATGTCCACCTTGCGCGGCCCCGATCATGGTGACACAGTCCCAGGTGCACTCACGTTCACGCAACCATTTGAGCACATGCAGGTGCCCACCGGCTGCTGCACGACCGCAACAGCACCCGTTTTCGTCGAGCGCATAGCCGCTTTCCACTAGCCACATGAGCATCTCCAGATCGCCGTTTTCTGCCGCCTCGTCGCACAGCCCTTGGCCCCATGGACGGTCCACACTACGCAGCCATTTGAGCACATCTGCGTGGCCACCCTTGACCGCAGCGGCACCCACACGCCCGTTCCAAACACGGTCTCCGACCTCTTGGGTATGCATCCACTCGAGAATGGAGCAGTGCCCATATCGTGCGGCAGCCAATGTCGTTTTAACATCCCATCGAAAGCCACACCGTATTAGGGTCTGGAGGCGCACAAGGTCGCCGTCTGATGCGGCCACGGCGCACGCTTCGGTATCGACCTTGCTGATGCCTCGGACAATGTCCGCACAGCCCAGCATCCACTCGAGCAGCCCCCATCGTCTCTTTTGGATCAGCCGGCGTGCATAGCGGATTGCGCGCACCCTGACAAGGGTGCCTCTACCTTTGGCAGGAGTACGGGCGCAAGCAAGCGCGTGCCACTGACTGCACACGCACCGCACTATGGGTAGTGTCATGAGGCCTGTGCTGCCGATGATCATGTCCACGAGTTCCACAGGCAGCCCGTCCATCTCCTTGTTCTCCTGCAAGGTCAGTGTGCATACTCACGACCCGCAAAACCTTTGTTTTGCACGTCAGGATGCAAACCAATGGCGTGCGTTGCTGTTCCAAAGGCATTTTGCGCCCAACCTAATACAATGATGGATTGTCGCCGGCAAAGGAGTATTGGCCCACAACGTCATGGGAACGCATCTGTTGTTGGCCCCACCGCATTTTCACCCACTGTCGTGCCGTGTTCCCAAAACCACAGGTTTGCATGGACAAGTCTGCGATTGGGTGGAAACTACTGGCTTTCCCTTGACAAGATATTGATCAACCGACAGCGTCACCGTTGTGTACTTTTGTGACTAGAGAATGGTTTATGGCACACCACTTGCACGCAGGCTAAACGCATAACCCAAGCATTGCCAGTGCATGTCCATGTAATGAAAGGCACGTTGTGTTTCCCCCACCTCGGCGTTTATGGCCAGCATGGCGCAGATTGGGTTTGCGTCGTGCTCTTGTAAATGGCGCATTCATGATGAGACAGGTTGTGGCCCACATGTATTCCCTTTGGGTAGCAGTAACGGGGACACACGTGACGATACACACGTGACAAACAATGGTTTCTGTGATGCGAGCGGCATCATTGAAAAGCCTCAAACGTTGCGTTTCTGTTAGGGAGGTATAGCCGTGTCCTGCAGGCTCCTGGGCAAGAGCGCTCGGATGGCGTCGGGCGCCATGCCCTTTGCCAACTGCGCTTTGAGCCATTGATCGAGGGCGCGTTCCTTGGCGTCTTCGCTCACCTCGTCGTGCCTCCACCGTTCCCCCCATTCGCGGTGCTCGTTCTTGATGCGCTTGACATGGTGGACGTATCGTGTGCGTCTATAGTAGAAGCGCATCTCCTCCATAATGTCCACGATGTGGTCGAGGTCGTACTCGCTCCTGCCCTCTACGTACTCGTCACACAGGCGCGAATCGCTCCTGCGCTCCAGCCCGCGTTCTCGCAGGGCCTCGACAAGTTGCGACTCGCGCTCCTGTCGCGCCGCTGCACGTTTCGTTTCGCGCTCCTTTTCCAGTTCCTCTAGGGCCGCATGCTTTTTGGCCAGAGTCATGTTGCGCTTGGCCGCGATGGCCATGTTACGCTGCTTTTTGGCCGCAAGGCCTTCGGGGCCGCCGTGCTTGCGGTACGAAACAATCTCGACAAACTTGCGCACATAGACGTACGTGGGCGCTGCCCTCCTATAGTATGGATTGCAGGCCCGAACGTGGGGCACACCGTCAAGATCTGCGTCGGTAACGGCATACTGGGCGCGTGCGTCTCCCTTGATCAGGGTATTGTCGGCCTCGACGGACGAACACAGCCCACACAGATAGATGGGAGTGATATCGCGGCGCTCGTCGCCATCCTTCCAGAACGGGTAGGTGCGTTTGCCAGAATTCAATCGCCCCTGGCACGCGCAGCATGTCGCCACTCGCTTTACACAGGCGCGAATGTCATCGAGAAGGTCGACAAAACGTGCGGCCATTTCAGCCGCGAGGTTGGGGTAGCGAGTGCGAGCAACCTCTTGCCATAAAACATTGTCCGCAGCGATGCGGTTCCACCGGCGGTTGAGCGGCAGGCATGTGGCGAGCGTGTCCGGCCGATGCGTGACAAAGGAGAGCACGTGCAGATAGAGTTCATCTGGTAGTCCTTGCCAAGCCCCCACCTCCCTTTCGCTGATATCATCGAGAGGGGTGCTTGTGCGCTTGCGTTTGACTGTTACCTTTTTGCCGGCGCTCTCTTTGGTGGCGCGTTTGCGTTTACGCTCGGGCGTCTCCATCCCTGGGGCCTCCTTCTTGGCGACGTTGAGGGCCATGATGCGCGTTGACCTGCGCATTTCCGTGCCTCCTCTGTCGGCTATCCTCTCCACTCGTCGGGTCGCTTTATGCGAGCACGGGTGCCAAAGCATAATGGCGGCAGGGTCACCAACCGTCGGCGGTACGAAAATAGGCCAATAGCCGACAGCGCAAGGGTCATTCGTGACCGCGCATTTCGCCACATTGACTGGTGGTGTTTGAAGAGACATCCGTATGACATGCGCGCTGCGACCCGTTTGCGTTTGTCATGCTACGCAACCTTGTGCCACATTTGATGCTTGAAACTTGAGTCTTTCCTGGCGAAAACGGTGTTGGCGGGATATGTTTCAAGTTCCTTGTTGTGGTCTGCTGCAAGAGTGGGTAAACACAACTATTTGCGCTATATCCCGTCAACAACAGCAACGCTGGTGGCAACTAGGTCCTTACGACCTACCACTTTTCCGCGCAACATTTGCACTTGGCCTTTCTGTCGTATTTTGGTAAATTCCCCCCGCCCTTTGAGAGACAATGCAGACCCATTGGGCATATCATATCGGGCGCTTTGTGTAGTGGTAGGTGTTTGGAAATCGTGCCCTGGCAGCCGAGCAAGAGTACACCGCATTGTACGTCATGATCAGCCTTTGAAGCGATGTAAGTCATGTGCAGGGATGTGTCTGCTCAGAGCAAAAACAGGTCTATTTATGCTGTATGCTGCCCGGCAAAATGGAGGGGTGATGCGCCGTCGACAAGGACAGATCATCGCCCGTGATCGTAGCTTTCCCTCTTTCTCGCAGTCCAACATACACGTGCATGCGTGCATGCGACGGCACCAAAGAACCACACGGCGCGAGTTTATGGCAAACGCTCGACGGGTTCGTCTCGCGGTACCCCCGCTTTGATTGCAAGATAATCGCATCACGAAATGGCATTGGCCGTCGCCGTGAGGCCTCGTGCTGCTATCGTGAGTGCATTTGAATCAAACGGACAGGCCGTTTTCCTTTTCTTCCTCTTGTTTTGGCCATTCCCACGTCCTCGCCTCCCTTTTCCGTCCACGGGGCTAATTGACGACCGTGCTCCTGCCTCGGTGGGCCATCCGCCACTCGCACGCTCCACAAGCACCGATTTACCAATGCGGCACCTTGTAATTATTGCAGACACTCTATCGTGACTGGTCCTAGAGGATGTACAAGAACAGACTCTCAGCAGGAATGTGCGCACAATGGAACGCAACCTCAAGCACACGCCAGAGATGGACCGGCCTGAGAAATCGATCCACGACTTGCCCATCGAATTGTTGGGTGTCATTTTACAGCGCGCCGGTAAGGACGCACAGGTCATTTCCGCGTGTGTCTCGCATGTGTGGTTCCGTGCGGTTGGCGGCCTCATCGCGAGCGGCCATACGCCCAAATACCACGATGGCCACGTTTGGTTCCTCGCCAGTCACTCTCGCGATGGCCCGCAAGCCAACCTCTATCGTTGGGTCGAGAAACAGAATCGCATGTGGGACGAGGCCACAATCATACGCGCCCTACTGTGGGGCCGCCTCGACATGCTCAAGTGGGCCATGGGGAGGCGGCCACAAAATATCTTTGGAGGTCGTGTGTGGCGGCACGTCATCGCCAGCAGTCAAAGGGACGTGCTGGCCTGGTTTCTCGCGGGAAATAGTGTGGTGCCTTTTGCGGCGTTTTGCAAGGCAGCACGCATGGGTCGCGTCGATGTGCTCACCACGCTTGTACCGCACATTCGCTCGAGTAACCTGTTTATCGGGTCTTACGGATTTCGTATAGCAGAGGAGGCCGCGCGCGCCAACCAGTGGCACGTCGTTGACTGGCTCATCGCCCGATCCCCTTGCGACGATGACGCGGTCGCGTCGGGCGCATTTGAAGGCGCCTGCCGTGGAGGCCATCTGGCACTCGCTCGGTCGCTCTTTGCGCGCGGCCATGATCCCACCAGCGAGGTCGCCGCTGCTGCTGCCAAAGGGGGCCATATGCGCGTCCTCAAATGGCTCGCCAGCGTCGATTGCCCGATGGGTTCCAGTGTGTGTGTCGCCGCGGCACATGGCGGACACCTCGACGTCCTTCAGTGGGCCACGCAGTCGCGTGGACTTTGCTTGGTGCCCGAGGTGTGTTGCGAGGCCGCCAACGGTGCACACTGGGACGTCCTCAAGTGGGCCGCCTCACATGGGTGTCCCGTGAGGAGAACGGTCGTCGACACCATTGCCGCTCACGGTCACGTCGAGATGCTCGATTACGCACATGTGCACGGCTGGCCCTGGGGCATAAACGCGATCCAGAGCGCCGCGTCCAAGGGTCATATTGACGTACTGGAGTGGGCCCGGGCTCACGGAAAGTGCCTCGATAATGCCGATGCGCTCTGTTCGGCAGCATCAAACGGGCACCTCACCGTGATCGAGTGGGGCGTCGCCCATGGCATGCCGCTCCATAAGCGCGCCTGCAAGGACGCCGCTCGGTCCGGCCATTGGGCGGTCGTCGAGTGGCTGATCGAGCGTGAGGTGCCCCATGGGGATACCGTCTTTGAAGCAGCCGCCGAGCAGCGTCGCCTCGACGTTCTCCAGCGTTTGGTCGCACACAGAGAACCCGGTTCATGGTCCAAGTGTCTTGAATGGTCCGTCTACAAGGGGCAGCTAGATATGGTCGAGTGGATCGTATCACGCACCAGGCCGACTCACTCTGTGCTTGTGTCGCTCGAGGACCGATGCCGGAGCAAGCACCGCCATGTGCGGCAGTGGCTGCGCCGCGCCTGGCACGACCAACCTTGTTCCTACCCACTCGATCAAGGCCCCGCATAAAGGATGGTGTCTTTATCATTGTCCTTTAATACACTCGCTTTCTCGGGCTGTTTTCGCAACCCTTAATCAGACGCGTCGTTAAGCGGGCGTT
>Ga0255334_1001376_pt1 | contig 11105 bp, 9 predicted proteins | sample EtOH5_35cm_T3_12_FD_202080 | JGI IMG/M metagenome (GOLD analysis project Ga0255334, IMG submission 202080) | Sandy soil microbial communities from University of British Columbia, Vancouver, Canada - EtOH5_35cm_T3_129 | ecosystem: Engineered > Artificial ecosystem > Sand microcosm > Unclassified ...
CCTGGTGCAGACCAGGCAGCGCAGTGAAACCCAAGCGTTTCGCGCTGACACCCGGTGAACCGGCCGGCATAGGTCCTGACCTGTGCCTGCTGCTCGCCTCGCAAGCCCAGCCACACCCCCTGATTGCCATTACCAGTCGCGACCTGCTCATAGAGCGGGCCGCGCAACTGGGTGTGGTTGTCGATTTGCTGCCAGTCACGCCTGATGCCTGGCCGGATGTACCCGCGCCAGCCAACAGTCTGTATGTCTGGGATACACCGCTTAGTGCGCCAGTGATTGCCGGGCAGCTCGATAAAGCCAATGCGGCCTTCGTTCTGGAAACCCTTACCCGCGCGGGTCAGGGCTGCCTCGACGGGCATTTCGACGGGATGATTACCGCCCCTGTGCACAAGGGTGTGATCAATGAATCAGGCATCGCCTTTTCCGGTCATACGGAATTTCTCGCGGACCTGACGCATACCGCGCAAGTGGTGATGATGCTCGCGACTCGCGGATTGCGTGTGGCGCTGGTCACCACTCACCTGCCCCTTCGCGAGATTGCCGATGCAATCACGCCGGAGCGTCTGGAACGGGTCACGCGGATATTGCACGCGGACCTGCAGGAAAAATTCGGCATCGCCCGGCCACGCATCCTGGTCTGCGGGCTCAACCCGCACGCCGGTGAAGGCGGACACCTGGGCCATGAAGAAATCGACATCATTGAACCTACATTAGAGCGCCTGCGCGGCGAGGGCATGGACCTTCGCGGCCCCCTCCCCGCCGACACTCTGTTTACCCCCAAATATCTGGAGCACTGCGACGCGGTGCTGGCGATGTACCACGACCAGGGCCTGCCCGTGCTGAAATACAAAGGCTTCGGCGCGGCAGTCAACGTGACCCTCGGCTTGCCGATCATCCGCACTTCGGTCGACCACGGCACTGCCCTGGACCTGGCCGGCAGCGGCAAAATCGACACCGGCAGCCTGCAAGTCGCCCTGGAAACCGCCTACCAGATGGCCGAGACCCGTTTATGACCGAGCATTACCAACACCGTGCGCGCAAGCGTTTCGGCCAGAACTTCCTGCACGATGCCGGCGTTATCGACCGCATCCTGCGCTCCATCCATGCAAAACCCGAAGACCGCCTGCTGGAAATCGGCCCGGGCCAGGGCGCACTGACTCAAGGCCTGCTGAACAGCGGCGCCCAGTTGGACGTGGTGGAGCTGGACAAAGACCTGATCCCGATCCTCAACCAACAGTTCGCCGGCAAGAGCAACTTCAACCTGCATCAGGGTGACGCGCTGAAGTTCGACTTCAATAGCCTGAACGCTGCGCCGAACAGCCTGCGAGTGGTCGGCAATCTGCCGTACAACATCTCTACGCCGCTGATATTTCACCTGCTGAACAACGCGGGCATCATTCGCGACATGCACTTCATGCTGCAAAAGGAAGTGGTCGAGCGTCTGGCTGCCGGCCCTGGCGGCGGCGACTGGGGTCGCCTGTCGATCATGGTTCAGTACCACTGCCGCGTGGAGCACCTGTTCAACGTTGGCCCAGGCGCGTTCAACCCACCGCCGAAAGTCGACTCGGCCATCGTGCGTCTGGTGCCACACGCCGTACTGCCGCACCCGGCCAAGGATCACCGCTTGCTGGAGCGCGTCGTGCGCGAAGCCTTCAACCAGCGCCGCAAGACCCTGCGCAACACCCTCAAACTGCTGCTGAGCAACGACGAAATCACCGCCGCCGGTGTCGACGGCAGCTTGCGTCCCGAACAGCTCGATCTGGCCGCCTTCGTGCGCCTGGCCGACAAGCTCAGCGAACAAGTCCTACAGAAGCCCGCCGCCGACTGACAGGCAACAAGCGTTATCGGGTAGGACACCAGCTCCCATGTCTGGTTTACTACCCGATACTTGGCCTAGACTGAGTTGCATCAGCTACGCCCCGCGTCCCGCTTCGTTTTTAAGGCCTCTTGCATGTCCGATCCTCGTTATCAGGTCGACGTCAGCGTCGTCACCCGCTATCTGGCAGAACAATCGCAACCCGAGCAAAACCGCTTTGCCTTCGCTTACACCATCACCGTGCACAACAATGGCGAATTACCGGCCAAACTGTTGTCGAGGCATTGGGTGATCACCGATGGCGACGGACATGTCGAAGAGGTTCGCGGTGCCGGCGTTGTTGGTCAGCAACCGTTGATCGATGTGGGCAAAAGCCACACCTACAGCAGCGGTACCGTCATGACCTCCAAGGTCGGCACCATGCAAGGCACCTATCAAATGATCGCCGATGACGGTAAGCACTTCGACGCCATCATCGCCCCATTCCGCCTGGCGGTGCCTGGAGCCCTGCACTGATGGCAACGTATGCCGTCGGTGACTTGCAAGGTTGCCTCGAACCGCTCAAATGCCTGCTCGAACAAGTCGCCTTCGACCCCGTCCGGGACAAACTGTGGCTGGTCGGCGATCTGGTCAACCGTGGCCCGCAGTCGCTGGAAACCTTGCGCTTCCTCTATAGCTTGCGCGATTCGTTGGTGTGCGTGCTGGGTAACCACGACCTGCACTTGCTGGCCGCCGGTCATAACATCGAACGCTTGAAGAAAGCCGACACCCTGCGCGAGATTCTCGAAGCACCGGATCGCGTGGAACTGCTGGAATGGGTGCGCCAGCAAAAACTCATGCATTACGACGAACAGCGCAACATTGCCCTGGTCCACGCCGGCATACCGCCACAATGGTCGCTGCGCAAAGCCTTGAAGTGCGCCGCCGAGGTCGAAGAGGCCCTGCGCGACGACAACCGTTTGGCTCCTTACCTCGACGGCATGTATGGCAACGAGCCATTGAAGTGGGACAGTGACCTCAAAGGCGTGACCCGCCTGCGTGTGATCACCAACTATTTCACCCGCATGCGTTTCTGCACCAGCGAAGGCAAGCTGGACCTCAAGGGCAAGGAAGGTGTCGACACCGCACCGCCAGGTTACGCCCCGTGGTTCAAGTACAAGGAACGCAAGACCAAGGGGGTGAAAATCATCTTCGGTCACTGGGCGGCACTTGAGGGCCAATGCAACGAGCCGGGCATCTTCGCCCTCGACACCGGATGCGTCTGGGGTGGTTCGATGACCCTGATGAACGTCGACACCTTTGAACGCCTGCAGTGCAAATGCGACGAGCATGGCCATACCCTGCCGCCAGTCGCCTCCCCTATTCCCGAACAAACGTCAGCCAGCGCCCAGCGCTAGACTGCGCTTTCAGCCGAGCCACAGGAGCCCGCCATGAGCGAATTCAAACGCATCCCCCCAGAACAGGCCCAGGCCCTGCGCGAACAAGGCGCAGTGGTGGTCGATGTTCGAGACCCTGCAACATTTGCCGCGCTGCATATCGCCGGCTCGAAGCATCTGGACAACGTGTCCATTTCGGATTTCATCCGCGCCGCCGATCTTGACGCCCCGACGGTCGTGGTCTGCTATCACGGCAATTCCAGCCAGAGTGCGGCGGCCTACCTGATCAGTCAGGGCTTCTCCGACGTCTACAGCATGGATGGCGGATTTGAGCTGTGGCGTACGACTTATCCTTCGGAAACAGCGCAAGGCTCTTCCGAATAATTTTTTTGTAACGCGCAAGCCCCCGGCTCCCGCGGGCTAGCGCGGAGGCGGACGAACGGTCAGCCATAACTAATTACGTATCCACCCTTTACCTCCCGAATTCCCAACTATCCTTAAGCGCAGGCCATCCAAAACAGGGGAGAGCCGGTACACCGGCGCGCGGATCATCGGGAGTAGCTTTCGGAGTCGTCAGTTCCGAAAGAGTTCTGGGGGGTAAACAGCGACTGCATATCCGGTTGCTGCCAGCATCGACTGAATGATCCGGCGTCGGCTCCACGTATCGAGCGAGGTGACGTCATGAGTATCTTTAGCCACTTCCAACAACGATTCGAGTCCACACGCCAGGAAGAACTCACGCTGCAAGAGTATCTTGAACTGTGCAAACAGGACCGCAGCGCCTACGCCTCCGCCGCCGAGCGCCTATTGCTGGCCATCGGAGAACCGGAGCTGCTCGACACCTCGACCAACTCGAGACTGTCGCGAATCTTCTCCAACAAGGTGATCCGCCGCTATCCGGCCTTTGAAGACTTCCACGGGATGGAAGAATGCATAGACCAGATCGTGTCGTATTTCCGCCATGCCGCTCAAGGCCTGGAAGAGAAGAAACAAATCCTTTATCTGCTCGGCCCCGTAGGTGGCGGCAAATCGTCCCTGGCCGAGAAGCTCAAGCAACTGATCGAAAAAGTGCCTTTCTACGCCATCAAGGGCTCGCCGGTATTCGAGTCGCCTCTGGGTCTGTTCAACGCCACGGAAGATGGCGCGATCCTCGAAGAAGATTTCGGCATTCCACGGCGCTACCTAAATACCATCATGTCGCCATGGGCCACCAAGCGCCTGGCCGAGTTCGGCGGTGACATCAGCCAGTTCCGCGTAGTGAAACTCTATCCGTCGATCCTCAATCAGATCGCGGTGGCCAAAACCGAACCGGGTGATGAAAACAACCAGGACATTTCGGCACTGGTGGGCAAGGTCGATATCCGCAAGCTGGAGGAATACCCACAGAACGACGCCGACGCCTACAGCTATTCGGGCGCGCTGTGCCGGGCCAACCAGGGGTTGATGGAATTCGTCGAAATGTTCAAGGCACCGATCAAGGTGCTGCACCCATTGCTGACCGCCACCCAGGAAGGTAACTACAACAGCACCGAAGGTCTCGGGGCGATTCCGTTTACCGGGATCCTGCTGGCTCACTCCAACGAATCGGAATGGCACACCTTCCGCAACAACAAGAACAACGAAGCTTTCATCGACCGGATCTACATCGTCAAAGTGCCGTACTGCCTGCGGGTCAGTGATGAGGTGAAGATCTACGACAAGCTCCTGTTCAACAGCTCCCTGGCCAAGGCCCATTGCGCGCCCGACACCCTGAAAATGCTCGCCCAGTTCACCGTGCTCTCACGCCTCAAGGAGCCGGAAAACTCCAACATCTACTCCAAGATGCGCGTGTATGACGGCGAAAACCTCAAGGACACCGATCCAAAAGCCAAGTCGATCCAGGAATACCGCGACAACGCCGGTGTAGATGAAGGCATGAACGGCCTGTCGACCCGGTTCGCGTTCAAGATCCTGTCCAAGGTCTTCAACTTCGATCCGCACGAAATCGCCGCCAACCCGGTGCACTTGCTCTATGTGCTGGAACAACAGATCGAACAGGAACAATTCCAGGCCGAAACCCGTGAACGCTATCTGCGGTTCCTCAAGGAGTACCTGGCACCCCGTTATATCGAGTTCATCGGCAAGGAAATCCAGACGGCCTACCTCGAGTCTTACAGCGAGTACGGCCAGAACATCTTCGATCGCTACGTGCTGTACGCCGACTTCTGGATCCAGGACCAGGAATACCGCGACCCGGAAACCGGCGAGATTCTCAACCGCGTAGCACTGAACGAAGAACTGGAGAAAATCGAAAAACCGGCCGGCATCAGCAATCCGAAGGATTTCCGCAACGAAATCGTCAACTTCGTGCTGCGCGCCCGAGCCAACAACAACGGCAAGAACCCGACCTGGCTCAGCTACGAGAAACTGCGGGTGGTCATCGAGAAGAAAATGTTCTCCAACACCGAAGACCTTCTGCCGGTCATCAGCTTCAACGCCAAAGCCAGCAAAGAGGACCAGCAGAAGCACAACGACTTCGTCACACGGATGGTAGAGCGGGGTTACACCGACAAACAGGTACGACTGCTCTCCGAGTGGTATCTGCGGGTCAGAAAATCACAATAACCCGCTGCCGGTCAGACCGGTTGTCGTCAGCCAGAGGCCTGTGTATGCATTTTCTGCTACACAGACCTCTGGAAGGTGTTCGAAAGTCGGTAGCGAGGTTCAATCAGCGTCAAAAGCGCTTGGGGGAGCGTGAACATCCCTTGGCACATTCGATGCTGCATAACCGCTCGCCCCTTTCAGGACAGCTTCTAAGGAGCAGTCATGAGCTATGTGATCGACCGACGTCTCAATGGCAAGAACAAGAGCACGGTGAACCGTCAGCGGTTTCTGCGGCGTTACCGTGATCACATCAAAAAGGCTGTCGAAGAGGCGGTCAGTCGGCGTTCCATTACCGATATGGAACACGGCGAACAGATCAGCATTCCCGGCCGCGACATCGACGAGCCGGTGCTTCACCACGGTCGCGGCGGCAAGCAGACCGTCGTGCATCCGGGCAACAAGGAATTCACCAGCGGCGAGCACATTGCCCGTCCGCCCGGAGGTGGCGGCGGCAGAGGTCCGGGCAAGGCCGGCAACTCGGGTGAAGGAATGGACGAATTCGTCTTCCAGATCACCCAGGAAGAATTCCTCGAGTTCATGTTCGAGGACCTGGAGCTGCCGAACCTGGTCAAGCGCAACCTGACCGGCACCGACACCTTCAAGACCGTACGTGCAGGGATCAGCAACGAAGGCAACCCGTCGCGGATCAACATCATCCGCACCTTGCGCTCCGCTCATGCACGGCGCATCGCCCTGTCCGGCAGCAGCCGGGCGAAACTGCGCGAAGCCAAAGAAGAACTGCTGCGACTCAAGCGGGATGAACCAGACAACTTCGGCGATATTCAGGAAATCGAGGCCGAAATCGAAAAACTCAGCGCGCGCATCCACCGCGTTCCGTTCCTCGACACCTTCGACCTCAAGTACAACCTGCTGATCAAACAACCCAACCCCAGCTCCAAGGCTGTGATGTTCTGCCTGATGGACGTGTCCGGTTCCATGACCCAGGCGACCAAGGACATCGCCAAGCGTTTCTTTATCCTGCTGTACCTGTTCCTCAAGCGTAACTATGAAAAGATCGACGTCGTGTTCATCCGCCACCACACCAGCGCCCGGGAAGTGGATGAGGAAGAGTTTTTCTACTCCCGCGAAACCGGTGGCACCATCGTTTCCAGCGCCTTGAAACTGATGCAGGAGATCATGGCCGAACGCTATCCAAGCAACGAGTGGAACATCTATGCCGCACAGGCCTCCGACGGCGACAACTGGAATGACGACTCGCCGATCTGCCGCGACATCCTGATCAACCAGATCATGCCGTTTGTGCAGTACTACACTTACGTTGAGATCACCCCGCGCGAACATCAGGCCTTGTGGTTCGAATATGAACGCATCGCCGAAGCCTTTTCTGACACTTTTGCCCAGCAGCAACTGGTCTCGGCCGGGGATATCTATCCGGTCTTCCGTGAACTCTTCCAGCGCAGGTTAGTGACATGACCGCCAAAGAGCAGAAGCGCCAACCCATTTCCACCGGCTCCGAATGGACGTTCGAGCTGATCCAGGCCTACGACCGCGAAATCAGCCGTATCGCGGCTCGCTATGCACTCGATACCTACCCCAACCAGATCGAAGTGATCACCGCCGAGCAGATGATGGACGCCTACGCCTCTGTCGGCATGCCGCTGGGGTATCACCATTGGTCCTACGGCAAACACTTCCTCAGCACCGAAAAATCCTACTCTCGCGGCCAGATGGGGCTGGCCTACGAGATCGTGATCAATTCGGACCCCTGCATTGCCTATCTGATGGAAGAAAACACCATCTGCATGCAGGCACTGGTGGTGGCTCACGCCTGCTATGGACACAACAGCTTCTTCAAAGGCAACTACCTGTTCCGCACCTGGACTGACGCGAGTTCGATCATCGATTATCTGGTGTTCGCCAAGCAGTACATCATGCAGTGCGAAGAGCGCCACGGCATCGATGCGGTCGAGGACCTGCTGGATTCCTGCCACGCGCTGATGAACTACGGGGTCGACCGCTACAAACGCCCTTACCCGATTTCCGCGGAAGAGGAACGTCGTCGGCAAAAGGATCGGGAAGAGCATCTGCAGAAGCAGATCAACGATCTGTGGCGCACCATCCCAAAAGGCGCGGACAAGTACAGCGACAAGGACAACGCACGCTTCCCCGCCGAACCTCAGGAAAATATCCTGTATTTCATCGAAAAACATGCGCCGCTGCTGGAACCGTGGCAGCGCGAGATCGTGCGCATCGTGCGCAAGATTGCGCAGTACTTCTACCCGCAACGCCAGACGCAAGTGATGAACGAAGGCTGGGCCACGTTCTGGCATTACACCCTGATGAACGACCTGTACGACGAAGGCCTGGTCACCGACGGCTTCATGATGGAATTCCTGACGTCCCACACCAGCGTGGTTTTTCAACCAGGCTTCGACAGCCCGTACTACAACGGAATCAACCCCTACACCCTGGGGTTTGCCATGTACCGGGATATCCGGCGCATGTGTGAAAGCCCCACCGAGGAGGATTACCGCTGGTTCCCGGACATCGCGGGCACCGACTGGCTGTCGACCATCAAGTTCGCCATGAGCAGCTTCAAGGATGAGAGCTTCATCCTGCAGTACCTCTCGCCGAAGGTCATCCGCGACCTGAAGTTGTTCAGCATTCTTGATGACGACCAGAAGGACGATCTGCTGGTGCCGGCCATTCACGATGAAGACGGCTACCGCACCATCCGTGAAACCCTGGCAGCCCAGTACAACCTGGGCAATCGCGAACCCAACATCCAGATCTACAGCATCGACCGCCGTGGCGACCGCTCCCTGACTCTTCGTCACCAGCAGCACGACCGCAAACCGCTGGGAGAATCCACCGAGGAAGTGCTCAAGCACTTGCACCGTCTCTGGGGCTTCGACATTCACCTGGAAACCCTGCAAGGGGACCAAGTGATGAAAACCCACCACGTTCCGCCCAGAAGCGAGCACAACGAAGGCGATTACGGGCGACTGGACCTGGCCGTCATCCATCTTTGATCCTGTTTTTGCCTCCGAAAGTTCGACGCAACGGTTATTCTGTCGAGCTAACGGAGGTTTTTTATGCAGATTTATAAAGTCGGCGGCGCAGTTCGTGATCGCCTGCTGGGCAAACCTGTTACTGATATCGACTGGGTTGTGGTCGGAGCCACCACCGAAGAAATGCTCGCCAAGGGCTTTCGCCCGGTAGGTGCGGACTTCCCGGTCTTCCTTCACCCGAAAAGCGGTGAGGAATACGCCCTCGCCCGGACCGAACGCAAAAGCGGACGCGGCTATGGCGGCTTCACCTTTCACGCCAGCCCTGAAGTAACGCTCGAAGAAGACCTGATCCGTCGTGACCTGACGATCAACGCCATGGCAGAAGACGATCAGCAGAATCTGACCGACCCCTATCATGGCCAACGTGATCTCGAGGCTCGCTTGCTTCGTCACGTTTCCCCCGCGTTCGCCGAAGATCCACTCCGTGTTTTGCGTGTTGCGCGCTTTGCCGCGCGATATGCCGAGCTCGGTTTTACCGTTGCACCTGAAACGCTGGAGTTGATGCGTGAGCTCAGCGAGTCAGGAGAACTCGAAGCGCTGACGGCGGAACGCAGCTGGAAGGAAATTTCCCGCGCACTGATGGAAGATCAGCCACAAGTGTTCATCCAGGTGCTGCGCGACTGTGCCGCGCTGAAGGTATTGATGCCGGAAGTCGACGCACTGTTCGGTGTCCCGCAACCCGAAGCCCATCACCCTGAAATCGACACGGGCGCCCACACCCTGAGCGTGCTCGAACAAGCGGCACTGCACAAACAGCCGCTGACGGTGCGCTGGGCCTGCCTGCTGCATGACCTGGGCAAAGGATTGACACCGGAAGAAGAATGGCCGCGGCACATTGCCCACGAACACAAGGGGCTGAAGCTGATCAAAGCAGTCAATGAACGCTTCAAGGCGCCGAAGGACTGCCAGGAGTTGGCGCTATTGGTGGGCCAATATCACACCCATGGTCATCGCGCTCTGGAACTGAAGCCTTCGACCTTGCTGGAGTTGCTGCAGAGCTTCGATGTCTACCGTCGGCCGCAGCGGTTTGAAGAGTTTATTGCGGCGTGTGAAATGGATGCGCGTGGACGCAAAGGGCTGGAGCAGAGAAGTTATCCACAGGCTGATTATTTGCGTGGGGCGGCGAATGCTGCGCGAAGCGTGGCGGTTCAGCCATTGCTGGAGAAGGGATTCAAGGGGCCGGAGCTGGGTGAGGCGATCAAGCGCGAGCGGCTCAAGGCTTTGAAGGCTTACAAAGAAGCGGCGTCTGCCTGAAAGCTTCGTCGGATCGCCGCCCGGAGCAAGCCCGCTCCCACAGGATTTTCACCGTACCTGTGGGAGCGGGCTTGCCCGCGATGACGTCATCCGCCTTACAACAAATTTGAAGGGGTCAACTGTTCGCCACGCCACTCAAACGCCACCGGCGCCAACACCTGGTCAATCTGCGCTTCGCTCCACAACGTCGCAAAGCTTTTGCCCACACCCGGATGCACGCGATCCGGCGCAATCAGCGACAACGGCCACAGCACAAAGGCATTTTTCAGAATCTCAGCCCTTGGCAGAATCAGGCCATCGAAGTTGCCCACCAGATCACCGAACAGCAACACGTCGATATCCAGCGGCAAACCCTTGCGATCCGGCGCATAGCGACCATTGTCCGCCTCAATGAATTTTAACCGGCGGTCCAATTCCATCAGCGGCAGATCGGTGAAAGCCGACACCACGAAATTGAAGAATGGCCCGCTCTTGATCCCCACAGGCTGGCTTTCGAACACCGCCGAGCAGCGTATATCCACCAGAAAACCCGCCAGGGCTTCCAGGCCAGCCTGCAAATGGGTTTCGCGCTCGATATTGCTACCGAGCCCGAGATACACCTGAGTCAGCGACATCCGCGCTCGATCTCCACGCCCACACCACCAGTGGCCGCCGGGACGGCGCCTGGCTTGGTCAGTTTGAGGCGCATCCAGGTGATATTGAATTCGCTCATCAGCACTTCCACCAGACGTTCGGCAAAAGTCTCGACCAGTTGGAACTGCGCCTGCTCGGCAAAGGCCTGGATGCGCGACGAAACGCTCGCGTAATCGAGCGCCAGGGTCAGGTCGTCACCGGCAGCGGCCGGGCGATTATCCCAGGCGAAGCTCAGATCAAGACGCAGGCATTGCCGGATGCCTCGCTCCCAGTCGTAGGCACCAATCACGGTGTCGACTTCCAGGCCCTCGATAAACACTCTGTCCAAGCACTCTTCTCCGCTGCACGACA
>Ga0255334_1001377_pt1 | contig 11102 bp, 9 predicted proteins | sample EtOH5_35cm_T3_12_FD_202080 | JGI IMG/M metagenome (GOLD analysis project Ga0255334, IMG submission 202080) | Sandy soil microbial communities from University of British Columbia, Vancouver, Canada - EtOH5_35cm_T3_129 | ecosystem: Engineered > Artificial ecosystem > Sand microcosm > Unclassified ...
GGCTTCGAGGACATGGACGACGATATTCCGTTCTGAGGCCTCGTAAAGTAAATGTGTCAAGATCAGCCCCGCCGAAAGCGGGGCTTTTTCTTTTTAATCAATGACTTATGTGGCAGTGAGATACGTCAACTTTGCTGTGGATGATTCGCCGCTCCGGCCAACGTTTTGTTCGTTGGGGAAACTGTCAACTTCTGATCGTTGATCTGATGAGCGGCTGGCAATCCGGCGCGGTGTTGCCTATGGTTTGACGGAACAGGGACCTCGGAATGCGCTAGCTTCGTCCAGGTCGGGTGGTGTGGCGACTTAGAAGGAGAGCACGCCATGATTCCTGCGTTCCATGTCGTCATGGTCCAGCATCCCAACGGCGAGCGCATTCCCATCCTCCTCGATGCCGACCGGCAGCCGATCACCTGGATCAACATGTATCTGCTGATGCGCCTGACGCCCAGGCTGGCATCGAGCAGCCAGGAAAAGGCGCTGTACGTGCTCGGCCTGTTTTGGGCGTGGTGTGCCATGCAGTCATTCAGCGTACGAGATCGGCTTGAGTGTGGGGACGGGCTCACGCCCGAGGAGATCGTCAACCAACTCCACCCTTGGCTGCGGCGCAACTTTCAAACCAATGGGCGGGTTCGGCATCTGGTCGTCTCACCGAATACGGTGACGCAGCGCATGCGGGTGGTGGCGCAATTCATCACCTGGCACCTCGAGAACGCGATGACGAAATGGCCGGTCGGCAGCCCCGAGATCGCGCATATCCGCGCCAAGCTGCAGGTCAGCGAGCGCACCTTCGCGACAGCGGGCCATGCCAGGACAGAATTGCCGGCGCACGCCACTGCGCTAAGTGCCGAAGCACTGAGCACACTGCTCGAGATCTGCCGGCCGGGCAGCGAAGGGAATCCTTGGAAAGCAAGCTGTCAGCAACGCAACTACCTGATCGTGTTGATGATGGCGACGCTCGGCGTGCGTCGCGGCGAGTTGCTGAAGCTGCGCATTGGCGATTGCTTGCTGTCGCGGCGGGTGCCGATGGTGCAGATTCGACGCGCCCCGAACGACCCTGACGATCCCCGGCGCGACGAACCGCAGGTCAAGACGGAGTCGCGTGCATTGCCGTGTGACATGTCACTAGCGCGGCTACTCGATGACTACATCTGCTACGGGCGCCGACAGATCGCAGGGTCGAACCGAACACCGTTCCTGTTCCTCGGGCGTTCTGGGAAACCGATGAGTCTGGGCCGCGTGAATGGGATCTTCGATCAGATCGGCGCAGTGCACGCGCAGTTCCGCGATCTCCATCCGCATACGTTACGCACCACGTGCGCGACGCTGTTCCGCGCACAAGGTGTCGCGCGCGGTCTGGAGGAGGAGCGGCTCGACAAGAACATGATGTATTTCTTTGGATGGCGCTCGCCCACTTCCATCCTGTCCTACGTCGCCGACGCGATCCGGCGCGAGGCCGGTGAGATCAGTCTCGATTACCAAGCCTCACTCCTTCAGGCGGCTGGCCGCGCATGACGAACGCCGAGATCAACCAGGCCATGGCGTCGCTGCTTCGATGCCACGATCTGGCGCCGTTGCCGGACCACGTGGTGGATCGGGACGGCCGCGTGATGGACCTGACCCAGTCGGTGTGGAAGTTCAACGTGCCGACTCACCATCAGGCGGTACATTGGGAGTATCTGCCGGAGTCGAGCGTCGTCATCGAGTATGCGCTGCGGCGCTGGACCATCATGCTTCTGACCCAGGTCGCAGCTGCGACGGCGGCGAATACCCTGCGCCATGCGCTCAACGCGCTGACTGGCGGAGCGGAGAGCGGATTACCGATGGCGGAAGAACTGGATCGGCATTGGCGAATGCTGGTGCATGTCTCTCACATCCCGAGCCTGCGCGTCACACTGTGCAGTCTGATCGATCGGTGCCTGCAACTGCTGCGGGAGCGCAAGGCGCTCGATCAGTTCTATGCACTGCGCAGCTGGTACCACTGGTCGGCCGAGGTGTTGCCGTGTCTTGGCTTTGACGAGGAGTTCGCATTCCGGCTCGATGAGGTGACGATCCCGGTGCGGTATTCCAGGCTGGCGGTAGAGCTGGAAGACGAGGACTGCGGGCCGCTCTCGGACACGGAAGTGATGGCTCTGCGACGGGCATTGCGTGATGATGGTTCGCCCAACCGTCTGCACGTCATGCAACGGGCCGCCGTGGCGCTCAGTCTTGCCTACGGCCGCAATCCGGCCAATTACTGCCTGCTGCGCGAGACAGACTTCAAGAACAGCTTGGCGGGCTTCGATGTGCCGCCGAACTGGGTGCTGGCGATTCCACGCATCAAGAAGCGAGGGCGCGCCGCGCGGCAGGACTTCATCGAGGAGCGCGTCGGCGACGATCTGGCACGCATTCTCCAGGACCTGCTGGCGGTCAATCGAGAGGTGGACTGCGGCGAGCATCCGCGCGCGTTGTTCCTGCGGAGCACTCCCGATGCCTGGAAACAGGACACTGGCGTCGGCGAGTACGCGCATCACCTCATATCAATAGACTTCCTCGCTCTCATCAGGGAGTTCGGCGCGCGGATGCAGTTGATCTCGCCGCGCACGATGGCGCCGTTGCGGGTATCGTCTCGCCGGTTGCGCTATACCTTCGCGACCACGATGGTCGAGTTGGGCGTCTCACGGCGCATGCTGGCCACCATGCTGGACCACTCGGACACCCAGCATGTGCATGTGTATTACGCGCTGAAAGGGCGCCGTCTCACGGCGATCCTGGATCGTGCGGCAGCGGTTCGCCTGGGCCCGCTCCTGAAACTGTTCCGCGGACAACCGGCTTCGGAGGACTCACCCGCCGGCGCGGTGCCGACGCACAAGCGCGTGCACTTCCTCGGCGATCGCCATGCGATCCCCGATGTGGAGATCGGGGCGTGCGGTAAGCCCCAGCGCTGCGATCTCGATCCGCCGTTCTCCTGCTATGTGTGCCCAAAGTTCCGCCCGTACGTGGAATCGGATCATGAGGCCGTGCTGGCCGAATTGCTGCGTAGCCGAGAGGAGCGGCGCGAGCGCTATGGTGAACGCGTCGCGGTCCAGATGGATGAGGTCATCTACGCCGTTGGCGAGGTGGTGCAGGAGGTGGAAAACTATGCCCGTCGAGCCGGCAAGACGACGTAAGTCGATGGCCGCCCTGGGCGACCGTGCGGAGCTGGCCCACGCCAACTGGATCGAGAATGCGGCGCGTATCGTTGCGTCCGCGCAGGCGAGCCTGCCCTTTGCCGGCGCGTATTGGAACGACGCGGTTTGGGACGTCTCCGATAGTTACCGTCATCGCACCCGCGCCTACAAGGCGTGCCGCCCCGCATTGCGGTTGCTGTTCACGCGGCATCGCGATGCCGCCCGTCGTGACGCTGTGCCCCTGTCGCAACCGTTTGCGGACATCGTCAAGGCCTTGGTGTGCATGCGGCACCAGCAGCGCGGCCAGTCTGCAACGAGCCACATGGTGTTCATCCGCGCGACGCGGTACGTGTCCGATGTGCTCGCCGCGGCCGGCCTCGCGCTCGCAGATCTCCGCGCGGATCACCTCGACCTTGCCGCGGGCGAGTTGTTTGCGCGGGAAATGGCATCGTCGGCGTACAAGGTGGTTGGCCACATGGAAGAGTTCGCCGACGGTCTCGATCGCCATGGCCTCTGCCGCGTCCGACTTGATTGGCGCTGGCGCGGCAAGATTCGACCGCGATCGACGGCGGAAGCGGCAGTCGATGGCTGGCTGGAGGCCGAGGCGGTTTCGGATCGCCTGCCGACGGAAGCCGCGATCCGTGCCATCGGGCACCTGTACCAGACGATTCCGGGGGCGACGTCTCTCGGTGGCATCGTGAGCGCGGACCGCATCCTGATCCTGATCACCACCATCATGGTCTGCACCGGCCTGCGCATCGGGGAGGCTCTGACGCTGCCCGAGCGACCGATATCGATGGCTCGGGACGGCAGCCGGACGCTTCGCTATGCGCGGCTCAAGGGCCGGGCCGATGACGTGGCGGTCGAATGGTGTCACAAGCCGTTGCTGTCCGGGACCGAGGAACTGGTGCAGGACGCGGTTGAAGAGCTCCACGCCGCGACGGCCGGCGCGCGTCGGGTCGCGCGGCGGTACCGGGAGGCGGAGTCACTGCTGTCGGATGTTGTGCTTGACGAGGTGCTCGACAGTCTCTCGATTCGGGCGGTCTTGGGACTTCAGAGCGACGGTGTGCCGACGTTCCTCAATAGCCGACGGATCCCGTACGAGGTCGTCGACCGACGGGCGCAAGTCAAGCGCGATGCGCTGCTCGCGGGCATTGCCACCGATCATTGGACGGCACCTGTGATCCCGGGCGGAGCCGACCAAGGCTTGGATCTGCATGAAGCGCTATGCGTCGTGTATCGCAACCAGATGCACCGCGGCACGCGGACTACCCTGACTTACGCTGCGTGGCCGATCACGGATCAGAGCCTGCGCGAGTTCCTGACCGGACGGGCGGGATGCGCCTCGGTGTTCGATCGGCACGGCGCGACCGGTGACGATGGGCAACCATTGCGCATTCGCTCGCATGGCCTGCGCCACTTCCTCAACCATCTACTGGATGAGGGTGGCGCGCCCGATCTCGTGCAGACCAAGTGGTTCGGACGCAAGCATGCGGCGGATACCAAAGCCTATCAACATCTGACGTACACGCAACGGTCGGCCAAGGTGGTCGAGGAGGTCATGGGCGGCCGCATGCAGGGACATGTCGTGGACAGTGTGAAAGCCATTCCTGCTGAAATGACACGTACGTTCCTCCTGGCACGCATCCATGCCATTCACGATGTGGGTCCTGGGATGTGTATTCATGACTTCCAGCTGTCGCCCTGCGAGCGTCATCTGCAGTGCACGGCAAATTGCGAAGACTTTCTGTGGGTCGGGGGCGATGCCGAGCGTGGCGAAGAGCTCAAGCGCCAGGCGGCCGTGGCGCAGCTCAGCTTGCGCACGGCCGCCGATCAGGCCAACGGGGTGGTGGCTGGGCAGCCGGACTGGCAACGGCATCTGCAGCGTCGCTACACGCAACTGATGCGGCAGTTGGCGACACTGGGACTGGGAGAGGCCGATCTGCAGCCCTATCTGGACGAAGGAGAGCGACATGGGAAAGCCGATTCGCGCAAACGCCAAGGTCAATGAGCAGACACGCGTGGCCATCCTCGCGGAACTGGAGCGCTGGCGCGACCGGGAACTCGGCACGCAACTGTCGTGGGAACGTGTCGAGGCCTTCTCGGGGTACTCGCGCCAAGCGCTGAGCCGCCACCCCGATATCTTGCGCGCCTTCCAGGCGGCGAAGAACGCGCTGGCGTGTGAGGGGCGTCCGTCCCGATCGCGGGGCCGTGATGATGAGCTGGCCTTCCAGGATCGCGTCATTGTGCGCCTGCGAGAAGAGGTCAGACGTTATGCGTTGCTGGAACAGGAGTGGCATGCGCGTTGGCAGCGCATCGCGCAGCAGTGCGGGCGGATGGGATTGAATCTGGAGGATCTCGATGTACCAATGAAGGTAATCACTGCCGAGACCACAAGACCGAAGCGAACTCGGTGAGGAATACAGTCATCCGCTCAGCTGGCTATGGCGAACTTGCGGACTATCCGAGCAGACCGCCGGGACTGCGCAGCAGCTAACGAGGGGCCATCGTGTTCCGCATGGTGTTGCCCTGTCATCAGCGCATCCCCTCTGAATCCGGGTTGACGCGTCCACAGCCAACCGTCAATTTCTTGGCTCATCCAGTCCCTTTGAGAGCACACATGCGGCTGCAATCTGTTTCGATCCGGAATTTCCGATGCTACCGTGACGAAATTACCGTCGCCCTGTCCGACCTGACAACGTTCGTTGGGAAAAACGATATCGGGAAATCTACCGTCCTTGAAGCATTAGAAATCTTCTTCAACAATGAGACAGTCAAGATCGATAGCAGCGATGCCAACGTCTTCACTGATGATAAGACGGTAGCCATCACTTGTGAGTTCTCCGATCTACCCGAGCCACTGACCCTCGATGCGGGCGCGGAGACGACGCTGGCTGCAGAGTATCTGCTGACTGCCAATGGAACGCTGAAGATACGCAAGACCTTTGACTGCAGCAAGAAGGCGGTGTCTTGCGAAGTTGCTATCCTGGCTAACCACCCGACGGCGCCTGGCGTCGCAGACCTGCTCGATTTGAAGGAACGCGACCTGCAGCGGCGTGTGGAGGAGCAGAAGCTGGCTGTTGCAAGAAAGGGCAATCCCGGTATGCGTCAAGCGCTCTGGGCAACGGCTGGAGACCTTAACTTGGCCGAGGTCGAGATCCATGTCACGAAGCCGAAAGAGGACAGCAAGCGCATCTGGGACCAGCTTGAGCCGCATCTTCCTCTGTTCGCGTTGTTTCAAAGCGATCGTAGCAGTCGGGATTCGGATGGAGAGGTGCAGAATCCCATGAAGGCCGCTGTTGCCGCAGCAATCGCGGAAGTGCAAGACGACATCGAGCGCATTCAGTTGCGGGTGCGTGAGAAGGCTGAACAAATCGCCAGAACCACACACGAAGCCCTGAAGACAATCGATCCAAATCTTGCCAGGGAGCTGACACCGCAATTCGCTCCGCCGACGGCCGCCAAATGGACTGGCCTATTCTCGGTCAGTCTCGATACCGATGACGGTATTGCGTTGAACAAGCGTGGCAGCGGAGTTCGTCGCCTCATTCTGGTGAGCTTCTTCAAGGCTGAGGCAGAACGCCGGCTAAGCAGCGGCAGCACCCGAAACATCATCTATGCGATTGAGGAGCCCGAGACGGCTCAGCATCCCAACAACCAGCGCATCCTCATCGAGTCGTTCAAGGTCCTGGCTAGTGAGCCGGGGTGCCAAATCATCCTCACCACGCATAGCCCAGGGTTCGCGTCTGAACTGCCTACCGAAAGCATTCGATTTGTGACTCGCGATGATGGCCTGAAGCCGAGGATCGAAGCAGGTGCCGACGTCTTCGGCAATGTCGCAGAGACGCTTGGCGTTATCCCGGATAGCCGCGTCAAGGTACTCCTCTGCGTCGAAGGTCCAACTGATATCGCCGCATTGAAATGCTTGAGTCGGGCGCTACATGCGGCCGACCAAACGCTACCGAATCTCGAGACTGATCCGCGAGTGGCGTTCGTACCCTTAGGCGGCTCAGCTCTAAAACATTGGGTCGCCGAGCACTATCTGCGTCAGCTCAATTGCCCGGAGGTTCATATCTACGACAGCGACGTCGCAAGCTACAGCGAAGCAATCAAAGCAGTCAACGGGCGCGAGGACGGGTCTTGGGGCGTATTAACAACTAAGCACGAGATCGAGTGCTATCTGCATCCCGACGCGATCAGAGAGGCCTTTGGAGTCGATGTGGTCGTTGCGGATCAGCCCGATGCGGCCGGCAAGGCCGTCCCTAAGTTATTTGCGGAAGTTTTCTCTGCCCAGCAAAGATTCGACGGCGTGATGAAGGACACCCCGGCGAAAATTCGCTTGGCCGACAAAGCGTTCCCGTTGATGACCGCGGAGCGGCTGGCCGTCCGCGATCCTGAGGGTGAAGTGCTTGGGTGGCTACGCAGACTTGGCGCCATGCTTTGAGTTACTCCGACGACCACATCTTGGCCGGCAGCTGTCGCTTATCGATCGATAGTGTTGAAAAACTCTCCGCGAGCGGGAGGTCATCCATGATCGACCGAGGTCGACCTCTCAGATCGGCCTGTGTTGCACGATCGTCCAGCGGTTGAGGGCTAAGGTACCCCTGGAATCGGCCGTGAAAGCGCTTCCGGCGAGTTTTTCAACAGAATCGGCCAGAAGCAGCCAATCAAGAGGGCTTTCTAAACTGCCGCTTTAGACGATGCCCTATTTGATCCAGCAGTCTGCAGCTCAGATTCAAGCTCCAAAGGCTCTGGCGACTGGCGCGACGCGTGAAAGGAGGAACGATGGAAGAACCAGGAAAGCTGTTCGTCGACGATCGACTGACGGGCATTTGCGTCTATTGCGGAACGAGGCCCGACACGAGGGATCACTGCCCGTCCAAGGTGCTGCTGGATGAACCCTATCCAGCCAATCTGCCCGTGGTGCAAGCCTGCCTGGCGTGCAACCAGTCTTTCTCTTTGGACGAGCAATACGTGGCGTGCTTCGTGGAGTGCGTCGTCTGCGGATCGACTAATCCGAAGGCCCTGCATCGAAAGAACATTCAAAGAATTCTCTCCAAGACACCGGGGTTGGCCGCCGAAATTCAGTCGACTATGACGATCGATGAGAAGGGGGACAAGATTTGGCGCCCTGACATGGCGCGGGTGCGCAATGTGGTCCTCAAGCTCGCGCGCGGCCATCTGCATTTCGAGCTCAGCGTTCAGGAGCGCGACGAACCGGAGGTGTTGGAGGTCGCGCCGCTTTCGCTCATGACGCCAGAGAGCCGGGAGTTCTTCGAGTGTCCGGAGCCGGGGCCGATGGCGGTTTGGCCCGAACTGGGATCTCGCGCGTTTTTGAGGGCATTGTCTTCGGGAGGGCAGATCCCTGACGGCTGGCTGGACGTGCAAGAGGGACGTTATCGATACCTGGTCGGCCAAGGCCATGGGAACTACGCCCATATCGTGATCGGCGAATATCTGGCTTGCCGCGCCGCATGGGGTTGATGGTGGCGAGAGAGAGCCTGCCCGGAGGCTGGATCTCGGCCTCAACGGGAGCGGCCAGTGGCCGAGAAGGAGAAGAACATGCATATCGTGGCCAAGTTCTACGAGACCTACAACATCTGCGATGTCGTCAGCGGACTATTGAAGAACACGCTGGACCACGCGCTGCTGCTGGAAGGCTTCCACTGCGATGAGCAGTGGGCCGACTGGCTCGCGCCGTATGAAAAGCAATCGGTCTTGCACCTGTTCATCGGCTTTGTCGTGCGGGGTGTGCACTCGGAGCAAGCCGACGGCTTCGACATCGACAAGCAAAAGAAGATCTACGTGAACTTTAAGGAGATTCCGTTTGCGATCGCCGACTTGCAGCCGCACATGCTGCCGATTGAGCACGCCTTAGAACACCACGGGATCGACCATCAAACCTTCTTCGAGTTCTTGAAGGACGAAGGCAAGACGTTCGAGGAAGCCAATGCGGACGACATCTACGAATACATGAATGCGATATGGATATCGGCCGCATACGAAGACCTAGTGAAACAAACGGTGGACGAGGTTTTTCACGTTATTTTTCAAAACCGCGGGCTCATGATGAAGTTCAACTCCTACGTCTCCAGCATCCTAAAACATGCTCATTGGGGGCGGGTCGAAGATCTTGATCGCTCGCTGTTCGCGCCCAATGGCACGCTTGCGCGCGTGCGACCTCCGAAGTGGGCGCAGCGCGCGGTGTTCTTTCGCGACCGCGGGCGTTGCGTGCTCTGCGACAGGGATCTCACAGGACTCATGAGCATTGACAACGTTGAGAACTACGATCACATCGTTCCACTGTCGAGATGGGGGATCAACGACATCACCAACTTGCAGTTGCTGTGCGCTCCCTGCAATCAGCGTGACAAGCGCGACGGCGCCCCCGTCACATCGGGGCGCTATCAGTCCTGGTATTCGATGGGCGAATGATCTTCTCATTCAAGTAAGACTGGCGGATCAAATCGCGTCAATGGATTGGAGCGCGATCTAACATGAGCACCACCGGCCGCACCCGCAGTCGGGAGCGAACGTTCCCCAATATGGCTCGGTCCAGGGTCAATGTTGGGCCAACGTCCAACGGTCGGCGTGTGGACCTGAGCAATACGGGCGCCTGCAAAAAAGCCGGAGAACTAGATTCGGCAATGCAATTAAGGAGGCGCTAGTTCTCACGAACGGTGGAGAAGGTCTCCTCGTACGTTGCCGGCGGTCTTAGGAAGTCGCAGACATCGAGCGTGGCATTTGCGACCGCATCGACGAACTGTTCCACCTTCGCCGATCGGCGGCGTACGCGCTGCACCCATTCGCGCACGGCCTGGCGATAGAACCGGTCCGATTCCATGGCCCAACCATCGCGTCCCGCGCCGATGGCGTGGGACAGGAAGATGCGATCGATGGCGAGATCCTCGAAGCTGCCGTGGTGGTGCACCCGGTTGCGTTCGCGCAGCTCCTGGTCGAACTCCTTCTCGAAGCGCTTGAGGAACGGGCCAACCTCGATCTGGTGGCGGGGCGCGAGCTTGGCCAGCGCATTGAGGTACCGCTTGATGCGTTCCTTGAGCTCGTAGAACCGGTTGAAGTACATCTCGCACATATAGGTCAGGTGCGTGTGCTTGTTGACCGGCAAGCCGTGGAATGGGAATCGGCGGAAGTAGTACTCGCAGTCGCGCAAGGCGAATACCGCCTGCTCGATGCCCAGGTACTGCGTGACCAGATCATGCTGGCGCTCGATCTCCGGGGAGAACACGAACTCGCTCGGGCGGGTTGGGTCCCCGGGCATGGGGAAGTCGTCGTCGTAGAGCGTGAGGGCGAACTTGCCCTTGCGCCATGCGGCCCAGCCCGGGTAGCTGTCGAGTTCGCGGTGCCAGACGCCGATCGCCAGATTGAGGCGTTCGCGCGATTCCGCGGGCATCGTGTCTTGCGTGCCATTCGGCATGGGTGACGCGCTGGCGGTGGTCATGCGAGGACCGGTGCCTTACTGGCGACGAACCCGGGGACCGACCCAGGTCGCGCCGTCGATGGTGGGTTCGGGCACGGCCGCCCGGCGGACTGCGCGCGCGCGGGTGATGCGCGCGAATGCGACCAGGTGCGCGCGGATCGCCTCCGGGGTCTCGGCAGGCAACGGCTGGCGGGCAGGCGGGCGGCGAAGGGTAGTCATGGCAGCGTCAGGTCGCGAATCGGTGCATTCTGCCATCGGTGCCGTCACCCGCGAAAGCGACGTGAAATTGGTGAGCATTCGAGTCCAACCCGGCTACCGAGTCAGCGCATAATCGATACACCCCCCGCGCGTTGCGCATCGACCCCGCTTCACCGCTTCCTGCTCGCGTTCTTGCGACGCATCCTGCACGCGTCATCCGCCGATGTTGACGCCACCAAGCGCCCATCGCCTGCTGACCCGCGCCCGTGCTGGCGCTACGGCAATCTGGTCAAAAGAATACAGAACAGATCCGTTCTGAC
>Ga0255334_1001378_pt1 | contig 11094 bp, 9 predicted proteins | sample EtOH5_35cm_T3_12_FD_202080 | JGI IMG/M metagenome (GOLD analysis project Ga0255334, IMG submission 202080) | Sandy soil microbial communities from University of British Columbia, Vancouver, Canada - EtOH5_35cm_T3_129 | ecosystem: Engineered > Artificial ecosystem > Sand microcosm > Unclassified ...
TTTGCACTTTGCGTCCGCAGTTGAAGGTCCTCTACGTCTCCGGCTACACCGACGGCAGCATCGTGGAGAGCGGGGAGCTCGAGCCCGGCTCCGCTTTCCTGGAAAAGCCTTTCAGCAGTGACTCGCTGGCCCGCAAGGTGCGCCAGGTGCTGAACGGCGCCGCCTTCGGGGCCGCCGAGCGGGCCGCTGGATGCGCCGCGACCGAACCCGGCAGAAAAAGAAGAACGGATCCGGCTTTGAGACGGGAGGCAAAGAGAAACCCTTGAGCGAGGTCGGCCCGAGCCTACAATCCGCCACGGCACCCCAGGTAGGGGAGCGCCGCCGCATCGATCGCCGCAAACATCCCCGCTATCCCGTCAACGAAGGCGGAGCCGAGGTCCGGCAGCAGGGAGTGGACGCCCGCATCTGGGCCCGCCTCACCGACATCAGCCTGGGCGGGTGCTACCTGGAGATCATGTCGCCCCTGCCCGTTCTTACCTACATCAGCTTGGCCCTGACGCTGCAGGAGCAGCGATTGCAGGCCAAGGGCCAAGTGGTGGTCTCCCACCCTCACTTCGGCATGGGCATCCAGTTCATCGAACTCAGTCCCGCCGACCGGCAGATGCTGGAGAGCTGGATCACCGCCCTGGCGCCCAAGGTCGCGGCGCCCGTCGGCCGCCGCAGCGGCGAGAACCCGGCGCGCACGTTGGACAAGGAGTCCGCGGCGCTGCTGGTGCAGTCGGTTACCGAGTTCTTTCGCAGCAAGCCGACCATGAGCCGCGAGGAGTTTCTGCAGATGATCGAGGAGCGCCGCCAGGCCAGCAAGGATGGCGACGGCAAAGCCGAAGGGATGACGCCGGCATAGGAATCCCCGGGTGGGGCGGGCGGAAACGGGCCTTCCGGGCGCCGCGCTCAGGCGGAGCGCAGGCCGCGGCGGTCGCGCACTTCGCGCTCGGCGCGGGTCCAGTCTTCTTCGGCGAAGCCGTCTTCCCGCCCGCGGAGCTCGTAGAGTTCGTAGGCCCGCCGGCGGATTTCCTCTTCCAGACTCCCGGAAGATGTCTTGGCTGGCATGGGCCGCTTGGCCGGGGGCTGCGTGGGATCGCTGTGCACGGTTCGAGTACGAGGCATGGCTATCACTCCTGGGTACAGAAGATTTTAACGCTTCGCTCCGGCGGATTCAGCGGAGAAATGCAAACTTTTTTCGCGCGCGTTCCCTTTCCGGTCAGTGAAAGTCGTGGGAGCGGGTCTGGGCGCGCGTGACCTCCAGCGCCTGGATGCGCTCCGCCTTCACCGAGATCACGTGGTCCTGGCGCTGCAACCGCCCCTCCACCAGCAGGAAGGGCGCGCTCGAAAGCAGCCAGCGGTTGCGGTCGAAGACGTCCGGGGTGACGATGGCGTTGGCGATGCCGGTCTCGTCCTCCAGGCTCAGGAAGACGAAGCCCCGTGCTGTTCCCGGGCGCTGGCGCGCGATCACGCATCCCGCCACCCGCACCTGCTTGCCTCCCGGGAGATGCGCCAGTTCGCAGGCGCGACGCACTCCCAGCGCGTTCAACCGCTCCCGGCCGTAGGCCATGGGGTGCGGCCCCACCGTCAGCCCCGTGCCTCGGAAGTCGGCCACCAGGCGCTCCTCGGCGCTCATGGGCGCGAGGGGAGAAGCAAGCTCCGAGTCCTGAGGCCAGAGGCCCGAGAAGCTCGTTTTGGACGGTTCTTCCAGCAGCGGGCCCGCCGGACGCACGGCGCGTGCTACCTGCCACAGAGCGTTGCGGCGATGAAGCTGATTCTTGGTTTCTCGTTTCTCGTTCCTCGCGGCTCGCGAGTCGCGGCTCGCGATTGAATTCAGCGCTCCGATCTCCGCCAGCGCCTCCAACTCATCCTGGCGCAGCTCGGGGACGTGTCGCGCCAGATCGTCGATGGACGAGAAAGGCGCCGTGTCCCGCGCGCGCACCAGCGCCTCCCCCGCCTCCTCCCGCAGGCCTTTCACGTAACAGAGGCCCAGGCGGACGGCGAGGCTCGGTTTTTGCATTTTGCATTTTGCATTTTGAATTGTGCCGTCTGGTTCCAGCGTGCACTTCCATTCCGACCGCGTCCCATCCACGGGAAGAACGCGCAAGCCGTGCCGCTGCGCGTCCTTGACCAGCGTGGCCGGATGGTAGAAGCCCATGGGCTGATGGTTGAGCAGGGCGGCGGTGAAGGCGGCAGGGTAGTGGATCTTCAAATAGGCGCTGGCGTAGGCCAGCAGGGCAAAGCTGGCGGCGTGCGATTCCGGGAAGCCGTAGAGGGCGAAGGAGGAGATGGACTGCACGATCAGCTCCTGCGCCGCCGCCGGGATGCCGTTGCGCTCCATGCCGCGGCGCAGCTTGGCCTCGATCTCGCGCATGCGCGCCTGCGAGCGCTTGAAGCCCAGCGCGCGGCGCAGTTCCTCCGCCTCGCCGCCGCTGAAGCCTGCGGCGATCATGGCCATGCGCAGCAGCTGCTCCTGGAAGAGCGGCACTCCCAGCGTCCGCGCCAGCACCGGCTCCAGCGACGCATGGGGATACACCACCGGCTCGCGTCCCTGCCGTCTCCTTATATAAGGATGCACCATGCGCCCCACGATGGGCCCGGGGCGGATGATGGCCACCTGTACCACCAGGTCGTAGAACTTTTTGGGACGCAGCCGCGGCAGCGACGACATCTGCGCCCGGCTCTCGATCTGGAACATGCCCACGGTGTCCGCCCGGTCGAGTGCGGCATAGACCTCAGGATCGTCGGGCGGCAGATGGGCCAGGTCCACCTCCTCGCCGTAATCCCGGCGGATGAGCGCGAGCGACTCTTCGAGCGCCGCCATCATGCCGAGGCCGAGCAGGTCCACCTTGATGATGCCCAGGTCGGCACAATCTTCTTTGTCCCACTGCACCACTACGCGGCTGGGCATGGCGGCAGGCTCAAGCGGCACCACCGAGTCGAGCGCGCCCTGGCAGATGACCATGCCGCCGGAGTGCTGGCCCAGGTGCCGCGGGCGGTCCTGCACCGCGCGGTAGAGCTCGAAAAAGCGGCGGATGCGGGGATGTGCCAGGTCGAGCCCGGCGTCGCGGAAGCGGCGCTCGGCGGTGTCGGCGGGATCGCGGAACTCCCAGGCGCCGGCCAGGCGCGAGAGCCGGGCCAGCGTCTCCGGATCGAAGCCCAGCGTCTTGCCCACCTCGCGCGCCGCCGAGCGTCCACGATAGGTGATGACGTTGGCGGTCATGGCCGCGCCGCGTTCGCCGTAGCGCTGGTAGACGTACTGGATCACGCGCTCGCGTTGTTCTCCCGAGGGCAAATCCAGGTCGATGTCCGGCCACTCGCCGCGCTCCTCGGAAAGGAAGCGTTCGAAGAGCAGCTCCATGGCGATGGGATCCACGGCGGTGATGCCCAGCGAGTAGCAGACGGCGCTGTTGGCCGCCGAGCCGCGTCCCTGCACCAGGATGCCCTGCCGGAGGCAGAAACAGATGAGGTCCCACACGATGAGGAAGTATCCGGCCAGGTCGAGTTTCTCGATCAGCGCCAGCTCGCGCTCGATCTGCCGCCGCGCCCGCCCGGAGTAGGGACGGTAGCGTGCCCGCGCGCCCTCCTCCGTGCGCTGGCGAAGGAACGACATCATGGTGTCGCCCTCAGGGACGGGATACCTGGGAAACTGGTAGCCCAGGTCGGCCAGCGTGAACTGGAGCCGGGCGGAGAGTTCGGCGGTATTGGCGAAAGCTTCCGGGAGGTCGGCGAAGAGGCGCGCCATTTCCTTCGGCGTCTTCAGGTGGCGCTCGGAGTTGCGCGCCAGCAGGCGCCCCGCGGTCTCGAGCGTCCGGTGATGGCGGATGGCAGTGAAGACATCGAGCAGCGGGCGCTGGTCTTTGGCCGCGTACTCCACGCCGTTCGCGGCCACGAGCGGCAAGTCGAGCGAGCGCGCCAGTTGCGTTGCGGCGGAATTGCGCGCCGCTTCCTCGCGGTCGAAGTGGCGCTGCAGTTCGACGTACAGGTTGCCGCGCCCGAAGATCTCCTCCAGCTCCTGCAGCGAGCGGCGGCCCTCTTCCAGGCCTCCGCGTTCGAGGGCCGCCGCCAGCAGACCGTCGCCGCCGCCACTCAGGCAGATGAGCCCGCGCGCGTGCTCCGCCAGTTCTTCCGCCGTGGCCGCGCACTCGCCGTGCTTGGGAACGCGCAATTTCATGCGCGTGATCAGCCGGCACAGGTTCTGGTAGCCCTCCCGCGTAGCCACCAGAAGAGGCAGGTGAACTGGCCCCTGATTTTGCATTTTGCATTTTGCACTTTGCATTTCCTCTGCGCCTCCGCGTCTCCGCGGTGAAGAAAGGCCGTGGATGGTCACTTCGCTGCCGATGTGCGCCCGCACTCCCGCCTTCTTGGCCGCCAGATGGAAGCGCGGCGCGCCATAGACGCCGTCGCGGTCAAGCAGCGCCAGGGCCGGCATGCCGGCGGCGGCGCAGGCGTCGATCAGCTCTTCCGGCAGGGCAGCGCCCTCCAGGAAGCTGAATGCAGAGCGGGCGTGGAACTCGATATACATCGCAGATTGCAGACTGGAGATTGCAGGATCAAGTTGTCAATTCATCAATCTGCAATCTTCAATCTGCAATCAGTCATAGCTCCCTTCCACAAACCACTCCCCACTCTCCAGATTGCGATAGATCCGATAGAGAGCGACACCGCCCTTTTCTTCCAGGGCCACGTCCCACTCGTCACGCGCCCAGCCCTCGCCCGTCCACCACTCGCCGGAGGTGCGCCAGGGCCCGGCCAGCTCCACCACCCGGGCGCGGATCGGGCCGAAGCGGACCTCGATCGGGCGCCCGCTGCGCACGCTCACCTGCGCGCGGCGCGGCGGACGGAAGCGGCGCAAGGCCAGCTTTTTTGCATTTTGCATTTTTAATTTTGCATTTTGAATTGCGTCCCCGAACTTCTCCATACGAAAAGCATCGGGACGGTGCGTGTCCTCGAGCTCCGCCGAGCCCACCTGTCCCTCTCCCACCACGCCTGCCAGGCGCGCCAGCGTAAGCTCCAGCTTTTCCGCCGGGGGCGAAAGCGGGGCGAACAATCCACCCTGCGGCGGACGCGGCTTGGCGGGCGCGGCGGCCAGCGTGATCCTCGCCACTGGCGCGCCCGGCGGATGACTCTCCAAGTCGAGTTGCAGGAGCTTCAGTAGCGTCCTGGCATCCCGGGTGGGAAGAGGGAAGCGCAGGGTGCGCCGGTGGATTGCAGATTGCAGGTTGGAGATTGCAGAATCCTGCGGATCGCGGCCGGCCAATTCTGCATTCTGCAATCTGAAATCTGCAATCGATTGCTCCAGCATGCAAGTGAGCGTCAGCTCGTTCAGGGCCAGGGCGCGCGCTGCCAGCCGCGCGCAGAGCCGCTCCAGCATCCGGTTCAGAAGGAAGGCCAGCGGCTCCAGCAGCGCCACGGGATGCTCCAGCTCCACGTTCTCTTCAAAGTCCAGCGGTTCTTCCACCGGGAGCAGGGGACGCGAGGCTACGCCCCGCGTCAGCGTCTGCAGGCGCAATCCCTCCGCTCCCAGGCGTTCCGAAAGCGCGACGGAAGGCAGCGCGGCCAGAGCGCGAAAAGTGCGCACGCCCCAGCGGTCCAAGGTTTCGAGAAGCTGCTGCGCCGACTCCGCATGCGGATCAGGAAAGAGGACCTCCAGCGGCAGCGAGCCGAGAACCTCGGCTTCGCGGCCGGCGGGAATGAAGGTGACGCCGGCGAAGCCGCGGGCGGCGTGCACGGCGGCGTCGGGATTCGCGGCCACCGCGACGCGCGCCTCCAGCCCCAACTCGCGCGCGCGCCGCGCCAGTTCCTGCGCCATCGTGGGCGGGGGTCCGAAGAGCGGCTCCAGCCCGGCCAGGTCGAGCAGCAGTGTGTCCGCGGCTGTTTCTTCCACGCGCGGGGAGAAGGCCTGCGCGCACTCGAGCAGCGCCCTATGCGCCGCGGCCTCGAGCGCCGGCGAGCGCGGTCGCAGTACGAGGCCGGGCATTGTCTCGGCTTCGGGCTTCGACATCCCAGCTTCGATCCCGGCGGCGCGCGACTTCGAGTTGGCGGCGACCACCTTCACCAGCGGTGGAGTCCCATCCACGACCGCGACCCTGGCTCCGTACAGCCGCGGCTCGGCGCGCACCACCGCTTCCACCACGAAGTCGGGAACGTAGATGGCGGCAAAGAACATGCGAGAAACCGAGTCATAGGTCGGCAAGGAAGGCTGTTCTCATCCCGCTCCCCGGCCGCCGCGCAAACGCGGAGCGCGCCACCTCCACCGCAACGGAGAATCCGCCCAGCCGCCGCGCGTGTGCCGGCAACCCCAGCGACTCTTTGGGCGCCGTGGCTGCGAGCTGAAGCGTGAGTGCGGCACAGGTCCCGGTGAGAGCTTCCTGTGTCAGCAGCAGCAGCGCCGCCGGGGTCTCTTCCAGCGCGTGGCGGAAGCGGAACCAGGAGGTCAGCGGGACGCGCCGCGCCGTGGCCGAGGGAACATCACCCAGGTCCAGCGCCACCAGGCCGAAGCCTCCTGCCTGCAGCACCAGGTCGGCGGCCCGCAGCGCTTGTTCCACCTTCCCGCACCTCACCCACAGCAAGTGCCCCAACTCCACTCCCACAGCCGCCGCCGACGCCGGATCGAAACTGTCGCCTGCATCCACCAGGGCGCAGAGTTCCTGGCGTCGAGTGAACTCGGCCAACAGGGAGAGCAGCAGCGCGGTGCGTCCCGACGACCCTGGCCCGCAGACCTCGGTGAGCGCGCCTCGCGGCAGGCCACCGGTGAGGGCGTCCACCTCCGGGATGCCGGTGGCGGCCGTCTGCGCCGCAGGCCTCGGCCGCCAGCCCAGAGCAGCAGGGCAGCGCCCTCCCAGGCGCTCCTCCACCCGGGTTTCGATGAGGGTGCGAAGCTCTGCCGCCGGCATATGGGATATCCCTCGGAAAGGCTTGTAAAAAGAGGAGCTGGACGGGATGGGAAAAGGTTACCCGTCCCTCAAATATTCGCTTTTTATTCGCCTTAAACGAGTCTGCTACAACGGCCGGAAGGCTGTCAAGAGGGATTCTGCGGCGATTTTGCAGCACAAAAACTTGTGCCATTCGAGCCGCCGTGATAAAAAGCCCTCCTCTTTCTCCCGATCCCCCAAAGCGACACACCCAGGGAGTGGACGAAACACAAGCCGACGGCCGGAAGGGCTGTCTCCGAGAGGCGCCATGCTGGAAACCCTCGACCTGAAGAAAAAGCTATCGAAGCCGCACTACAGCAAGGCCATGAGCGAGCTGCAGGAGCGCCTGCGCAAGCTGCAGTACGCCGCCCAGGAGGCGGAGCTGCCGGTCATCATCTGCCTGGAAGGGTGGGACACGGCGGGCAAAGGGCAGGTGATCAAGAAGCTCACCGAGAAGCTCGATCCGCGGCTCTTCCGGGTGCGTTCGGGCTCGCCGCCCTCGGCCCTGGAGCAGCGCTACCATTTCCTGTGGCGATACCAGGTGGCCCTGCCCAACGACGGCGAGATGACGATCTTCGACCACTCCTGGTACGGCCGGGTGCTGGTGGAGCGCTGCGATAAGCTGGTGAAGAAAAAGCTATGGCGCGAGGCCTACCAGCAGATCAACGAGTTCGAACACTGGCTCACCGACGACGGGCAGGTGCTGGTGAAGTTCTGGATGCACATCTCCAAGAAGGAGCAGAAAAAGCGCTTCCGCGAGTGCCAGGCCGACCCGCTGCTGCGCTGGAAGATCACCAAGGAATACAAGCGGCATCACCGGCAATACGACCGCTGGCTGACGGCGACGGAGGAGATGCTGGCCAAGACGCACACCGCGCACGCGCCCTGGACAGTGGTGGAGGCCAACGACACCCGCTGGGCGCGGGTGAAGATCTTCCAGACGCTGGTGAAGAAAATGGAGGAGGCGCTGGCCCGGCGCAAGGCGCTGCCCGCGGCTGTCTCCCGCACCGCCGCCGCTCGGGCCGCCACCAAGGAAGCCCGCGCCGCCCTGGCGGTGACGGATTCCGCCCGCGCCCGCGCCGAGGAGCGCAAGGAGGAGGTCGCCCATGCTTGAGAAACTGGATATGAATCGGAAGCTCTCGGAGAAGCAGTACGACGAGCAGATCAGCGCGGTGCAGGTGCGCCTGCGCGAGCTGGAGTTCGAGGTCTTCAAGCAGCAGATCCCGGTGCTGTGCATGTTCGAGGGCTGGGACGCGGCGGGCAAGGGGGGCGCCATCAAGCGGGTCACCGAGATGCTGGACCCGCGCGGCTATACCGTTTCCGCCTACGCCGCCCCCCGCGGCGAGGAGAAGAGCCATCACTACCTGTGGCGCTTCTGGCGCAACCTGCCGCGCGCCGGCCACATGGCCATCTTCGACCGCACCTACTACGGGCGCGTCCTGGTGGAGCGGGTGGAGAAGTTCTGCTCCGACGACGAGTGGCGCCGCGCCTACAGCGAGATCAACGAGATGGAAGCGCACCAGCGCTCCTACGGCATGGTCATCTGCAAGTTCTGGCTGCACCTGACCAAGGAGGAGCAACTCCGCCGCTTCAAGAGCCGCGAGCTCGATCCCTATCGCTCCTACAAGCTGACGGAAGAGGACTGGCGGAATCGCGCCAAGTGGGACGAATACTTCGGCGCGGTCGAGGACATGCTGTTGCACACCTCCACCCCCCACGCCCCCTGGACCGCGGTCGAGGCCAATAACAAGCAGTGGGCCCGGGTGAAGGTAGTGAAGACCATCGTCGAGGCCATCGAGAAGCGCATCCACTAGAGCGAGAGATAAGCAATCAGCGATAAGCGAAGTGCGGGTTCGCCGCCCGCGCCTCCGCTTTTCCAGCCCGCCCCTCTGCTATAATTTTTCGTCTGAGAACTGAGTACTACGTACTGAGTACTGCCTTCCAGTGGCGCTATCGTCTAGGGGTTAGGACGGAAGATTCTCAATCTTCAAACCCGGGTTCGATTCCCGGTAGCGCTACCAAACCTTCCTTTTGGCCTACGAAGTCTCTCACGTTTGCCTTTCGTCGTCCCATCGTTCAATTCAGGACAGACCCGCCAGTCTTCGGGTGAGATGCTTGGCGAAGACCGTAATAAGGAGAACCTGCAATGACGCTCTCAACGATCCTTATGGCCGTTGCCCTGATCTGTTTCGTCCTCGCGGCCTTCGGAGTGCGCACTGGGAAGATCAGCATGGTGGCCGTGGGTCTGGCCTTTTGGGTGCTGGCTACCCTGGTCGGAACGGTACGGATCGGGTGAGCAGGACGCAGGCGACCACAAGTCGCAGTGACCTGATGATTCAGCGACTGCTGGGGCGCCCCGCCGTATTTTCTCGCCCACAGGTAGCGGGTACACACTTTTTTCCTCACGTGGAAGAATGTAGACCAAAAGCATGAGCTCGGGATATCCGTGGCGCGCTCGTGCGAGTGGTCGTTGGAGCGGGCTTGTTTACAGCTAGGAGAAACGCAAGGAGGATGTCATGGCACAGAAGGTGGTCGAGGTAGTCGGAGTTTCCAAGGAGAGTTTCGCCAAGGCAGTGGAGAACGCGGTTACAGAAGCTGCCGAAACGCTGCACGGCTTGAAGTGGGCGCGTGTAGCAGAGCTGGAAATGGAACTCGACGGCAAGAAGATAACCCAGTACCGGGCCACGACGAGGATCTATTTCAACGTAGAGCGCTAAGAACCGCCGAGGGCCCCTGACTGAGGAGGGTGCCCCGTCCTTAATTTCTTGCGGTTTGAAGTACTGGCGCGGGTCCGAGGGACGTTGACGCGTCCAGCGCGACCGCCTAACATAGCTATCCCGCCTGACCCGGGTGCTCCCATGATCGGAAAGACTGTCGGACACTATCGCGTGATGGAAAGTCTGGGCAGCGGCGGGATGGGTGTGGTCTATCGCGCCGAGGACACCATGCTCGGCCGCCACGTCGCCCTGAAGTTCCTGCCTTCGGAAGCCGGGGCCGATCAGACGGCGCTCGACCGGTTCCTGCGCGAGGCGCGCGCCGCCGCCGCGCTCAACCACCCGCACATCTGCACCATCCATGAAGTGGAGAGCTTCGCCGGCCAGCCCGTCATCGTCATGGAGTATCTGGAAGGTGAATCCTTGAAGGCGCGGATCGAGCGCGGGGCGCTGCCCGCCGACGAGCTCCTGACCATCGCCATCCAGATCACCGATGGTCTGCAGGCGGCGCACGCCAAAGGCGTGACCCACCGCGACATCAAACCCGCCAACATCTTCCTGGGGGCCTCCGGGCAGGCCAAGATCCTCGATTTCGGGCTGGCTAAGCTGGCGCCGCAACGCCGCCCAGCCGCCGCCCTCGCCGGGGGCGCATCGGGCATGGTCACGGTGGATTCCGAAGGGCTCACCTCGCCCGGTTCCGCCATCGGCACCATCGCTTACATGTCGCCGGAGCAGGCCCGGGGCGAGGAGCTCGACCCGCGCACCGACCTGTTCTCCCTCGGAGCCGTGCTCTATGAGATGGCGACCGGCCAGGTGCCCTTCTCCGGCAGCACCTCGGCCGTGATCTTCGACGGCATCCTGCATGGTTCCCCGCGTCCGCCGCTGCAACTGAACCCGAGGCTGCCGGCCGAGCTGGAGCACATCATCAGCAAGGCGATTGAGAAGGACCGCGACCTGCGCTATCAATCCGCCTCCGAGCTGAAGAGCGACCTCAAGCGCCTGAAACGCGACATTGATTCCAACGCACGCCAGCCGGCGGCCAAAGGGTCCGCCCGCGAGAGCAGCACTGTCGCAGCGGCGCAGGCGGAGAAATCGGTCGCGGTGCTCTACTTCGAGAACCTGAGCGGCACCAAAGAGGACGAATACTTCCGCGACGGGATGACCGAGGACATCATCACCGAGCTCTCGAAGATCGCCCGCATCAAGCTTTTCCCGCGCTCGGAAGTGCTCGCGTTCCGCGACAAGCCGGTCACCGCTCCCCACGTCGGCCAGCAACTGAACGCGAGCTACGTGCTGGAAGGAAGCCTGCGGCGCGCCGGCAACCGGGTGCGCATCACCGCGCAACTGGTGGAGACCGGCACCCGGCACTCGGTCTGGGCGGAGCGCTACGACCGGCAGCTGGAGGACCTGTTCGCCATCCAGGACGAGATCGCCCGCAGCATCGCGCAGGCCCTGCGCATCACGCTCTCGCCCCACGAAGAGAA
>Ga0255334_1001379_pt1 | contig 11090 bp, 5 predicted proteins | sample EtOH5_35cm_T3_12_FD_202080 | JGI IMG/M metagenome (GOLD analysis project Ga0255334, IMG submission 202080) | Sandy soil microbial communities from University of British Columbia, Vancouver, Canada - EtOH5_35cm_T3_129 | ecosystem: Engineered > Artificial ecosystem > Sand microcosm > Unclassified ...
CTATCGTATGGTGAGTTTATTGCGATCCACTGACGGTGGATGCACAAATCTGTCGCTTTCGGCATGGACCCGACGAAACTAGCGGGCAGGAGCGCCGGCAAAGGCAAACTGTTGGCGCGTGAGTACGGCATCGGCGAGGTTTATGCGACGCGCACAAGAGGCAGGCTTGGCCTGTGTTTTGCTTGTCAGGCCGCGCTCAGCGATAAGGGGCAGATCACTGAGCACAGGATCGCCACTGAGATAGTGGTTGACATACTGCACGCCTCCACCGGGTGCAGCCTCTCGTTCCCAGGTAAAGTCGCGCAGGTCGTTGACGGCGGCACAACAACCACTAAACCCCGTGGTGAGCACGTTTTGCGCGTCAGCAGCAAGCTGAAGCGTACGTTTGTCGGTAATGTTGCCGACGAGTTCGCCCAGGATGCGCGAGAGTCGCGTATACATATTGTCGAGGATTTTGTCTAGATTCTGAAGCCGTGACAGCGACTGACGCTGATCGGACGACGATGCGCCCACAAGCATGACCGGCATGTTCTGGGCGATGACCTCACGCATGTCAAAGCAGAGGGCTTCCAAGTTTTGGAGGATATAGGCTGCCACGCGTACTTTGTCCTGAAAGTAGCGGCTGATGTAGCTACATGCCTCGCGGTGGATTGTCTGATTGCGCGTGGGCGTTGTTACGGGAGCCAAACCCAGGCGCGCGTTGATGTGAAACAGGCTTTGGACATCGACCCAGTTAAAGAGGTCCCTCTCGCTAAAGACGATTCGATTGCAGAGCGCTTCGGTATCGCCAGGAAGCCATCCATTGGAGATCGCGTCGATCACCAGCTGGTTGCCGTAGCGCATCACGGCATTGTAATCCGCTTCGACCGTGGCTGTGCTTCCCTGGACCCGCTTCTCGATACTCTGAAAGTTGCCCATTCTCTCTTTGCTCAAGCTTTCAAACGACAACGCAGGCCGGGAGTTTTTGGGAAGACAGCACCAGAGCACAAGCGCCAGATGACGTGGCGATAAAGCAAATGCGAAAGGCAAGATAGGGGACTAATTACCCTCATGGGAGACGTTTTCATGTCCTTGGACATGCGGCTTGTGGACATCGGGCGCTCTCGGTTGCCACCACAATCATCACATAGAAGGGGGCATCTCTAACGACCGCTCATCCGCTGCCATGCACATGGAGCGGGGGTGGGGGTTCGTATGCATGTCGCAGTGGCGATGTTTCCTTTCCCAAAAACGCACCAATGGGAAGGGTATCCTTTTGTCCTGTGCAAACCGAGAATGTACTCCAACAACAACAGAGGCCCAGAAATGGCAGCAGCCGCACTTGATCCAGGAGATGGAACTGTCGGTACCAACCCTTTGGACGTTAGTTACCAAAACCATAAAATGCAACAGCGATTGGAACGCAATACAGGGATTGGTCGCAAGTTTCATTTCAAAGAAGAGCGCTACAGGGGCCCAGGATCAGATGGGGCCATAGGAATCGTCTTGCTGGCAGTGACGGTGGCGGTGGTCCTGACAGCAAAAGACGCGAGACCCTGCGTCGTCCACGATGAGGCCGCACGCGACCATGGTGGCAACGACGGCACGCACGAACCGGGCCAAAACCCGGTCGGGACGGTAGGTGATGGCGTTGGGTGAGGGCAGCGTCGCCAGGCCCAGGTCGTCCACCGTTAGGGGCCGCACGCGACACCACCGACGCCACGTGTCCAACCCCGCTGTGCCTCCAGGAACGTCGTCGCGTCCAAGGAGGCTCTCCTGCTCGTCCCACAGTGCGGTGTGCGACTCGTCGCGGTCGCAGTATTCGGCAAAGCCAGGGCCAAATGCCGCGCCACCCATATCTGCAGGCGCAAACGCCGGTTCGTCATAGAGACCGTGCATCGTCTTGGTGCAAACGCGTGGCACCGCGGGCACGTTGCTCGCGTTTGCGCTGCCGCGCTGGGAAACGTCCTCTTGCGAAAAGACATTGACGATGCCGCACATGCGCGCCAGGCCGCACAGAAACATCAGACCGTCCAGGGCCACCTGCGTGTGCGCATACTCGCATCGCATCTGCAGGGCGAGCGCGTCTGCGGTGGCCTGCCACAAGTCAAAGTCGTTGTTGTCTGCATCGTGTTCTTGGGTATCGCCATTTCCATCCAAAGGTTCTTGTCCACACGCGGCATGTCCCGCCACGGAAAAGGCGCTGCACAAGAGGCCCTCGTCGAGAGCGAGCGGCGGAAGGCGGCCACAGAGGGCCGACAGCATGCGGTCGATGGCGCGCACGCTGTGCGCCTGCTGCCAGTGCATGAGGAGAGCGTAGGGTGCCAGCGCGCGTGCCCTCCGGGGCCAGGTCAACACGATGCCCGTGAGGACGTCGCGCCTGCGCGCAGCAAACTGGAGCGCCGGCGCTGTGCGGTGCGGTTCGCGCGACGGCGACCACTCGTCGATGACGGCCCGGATCCACCCTCGATCGGGCACGAACCCAACGACATCGCGCAGCCAGGCAAACACCGACACATGCACGCGCCTGCCCACCTGACTCGTGAGGGCGGTCGTGTTTGCCATTGCGCGAGCCGACACAAACATGCCACGCTCCACCGCCATGTCCCACCCTACTGACCCTAAAAAGTCACATGGGGCTCTGTGGACGTCCTCACGGGGCCGATGGTGACACCCCAATGTGGGCGCACACGTGGTGGTGAGGATGTGGTGGCACACGCGCACGTAGCCACGCACGAGGGCCTCGTCGAGTATGGCGGGCGCACGATAGACAAGGCCGCGCCTGTCGCACAGGGCGAGCGCCGTCGCATTGTCCCTGTCGGGCCGCCACTCGCGCATCGTGTGGCTGCGCACGTAGGACAGTATGTGGTTGCCGACCGAACGCGCAACGGCGTCGCCACTTTCCGTGCCCGCCCACCGCTCGGCTGCCGTCGTGTACAAGAGGTCGAGCGTGTCGACGCACACAACGCGCTCCAGCAGAGAGTCCATATTTATGTTGCTGACAATGTCCCACCGTGTGCGGGCCTCGATCATGCCGTCCAACATGACAACCAGCGCGTCGCCGTGTCCCTGAGTCGCCGCGTCGATCCACCAGCGTTCCATCAGATGGGTGCTCAGATCGTGTATCCCGTGAGCGGCCGATCCCAGAGCGCGACACACGTGCGCATGGCCACGGCGGGCGGCCACGGCCAGTCCCATCCCCAGGAGCATGCGGTGGATGCTGCCGCGTGACGAAACAATGTGCATCGACCGCCAGCACCGCGGACCGTCGATCCATCTGTCGTCGCCTATTCCTCTCTCTGCACTCTTTTCCACAGCGCCATCGTCACCGTCTTTGGGAGGAGCAGACTCGCGTCCGCCGTACGGCGCACCGTACCGTTTTGTATGGCCCGCTGGATAGGGTACGAAAGGCAAACAACGATGATCTCGGTGATGGGATTCAGGCGGGCTCGTATCAAGGGGGCCTCTTGCCCCTACCGCACCACCGCCGTCCGCTCTCTGTTGTCGGGTGCTCGGAAGAGAGCGCGCGCACTGAGCGTGGGCGCGTAGAAAGGGAAGGAGGCGTCCAAACGACGCGTGGCCTGTCCTGTCGCGCGTGTCCAGTGCAACCAGGGCGAGGGGCCATGCAGCGGGTCCCATGGCGCGCTCGATAAAGGGCGGATGGCCCGTGGCCAGCATACACAGGACGATCCAATCACTGCCACTGCCCTGCACTGATTGCGCCCACCAGAGCAGATGCTCCAAACGCGAAGACGCCTTGTCGGGGGTCTCGCCCTTGTGCGCGATAGTGGGCGTCTGATCGATATTGTGTTCCTTATCGTGAAACTGCTCCTTGTGGCCCTCTGCGTGAAGGACCAACGCATCGACGACAGACGACGCGCACACGAGCCTCCCGTGGTGCCATAGGTGAGCAAAGATGGGCGCGTGCGCGTTGGCAATGTCGGGGCGCATCGCGTCCAGACGACGTATCACACTCTGCGTAGGATGGGCGATGATGGTGGCCCACGTACTGCATACGCATCTAACCCATGGACGCCATCCCGGAGCCAAAAAGGGTCGGCCACGGTGATCGGTGCCGTCGAGGATGAGCGCCCACAGTTCAATGGGAAGCAGATCGTCTACCGTCTCCTTTCCGTTTGTTCCCCACATCGGCCCGGCGGCGAGGAGGGGAAGGGGGGGGGATGAGAAAGGGACGCGCGCGCTTGCCGGTTCCCTACAGTGGTGTCGACTTTTTGTCGCATCCTCTGGCAGACCTCATCGAGACCCAAGGCCTTTAAACAAGGGCCATATAACCATGGGCACCGGGGTTCGCGTGTTGGTATGTGCGTGGCTGAGCACGACCTCACAATGGAGAACCAATAAGCAGCGAGGGAAAACCCTGAACACGGACGGCAAACACAAAGGGGTGCCGCACACCGCATGATGGGCGGTGGTGGTGGTGGCACATATGCGGCAACCCCCCTTTTGTGGATGTGGCCAAGGGAAGTGGGTAATGTGTGGCCGTTTCGATCGCCTTGTCCCTTGCCCGGCACACAATTGGTCGATCTTTAACAGTAGACGCTGCGGATGACAGCGAGGAACCTGAAAGTGGCGGTTGCCTTTAGAAGAGAGAAACGCGAAATACATTGTTGATGATACACCGCTTGTCTGCGGAACAAGAGCAAAAAGGATGACAAGGCACTATACGGGCACGCTGTCGATGGGGACGGCAGAGGCCGGTGAGAATCCGTCGTTGCCGGCATGGGGCACCAAGGCAGTGACCACGTCGGCCATGGTGGGCCTCTTGGAGACCCTCGCGTGCCAGCAGCGCTTGACGAGCCGCCGAATGTCGTCGGGCCAGTCGCTGGGGATCTGCGGACGGCGGCCCTCGAGCACGTCCAGGGAAACGCCGATAAAGTTGCGGTTGGCAAATGGCTCCTTCCTGGTGAGCACCTGCCAGATGATGATGCCAAACGAGTAGACGTCGGCCTTTTCGTTGTAGTGCTCGCCTCGTAGAATCTCGGGCGCCGTCCAGCAGGGCGTACCGCACCTGGTCATGGTGGCATTGTCCTCCTTGATGCGCGCAAACCCAAAGTCGGCCACCTTGACCGTGTGCATGTTTTCGTCGACGAGGAGGTTCGAGGGCTTGAGGTCCCGATGCAGGATCGCTGTCGGCTTGAGCGTGTGCAGATAGTTGACGCCCTGCGCCGCCGTGTGCAGCATGGTCATCCGTTGGACCCACGAGAGACGCAGCGAACTGTCGGCGAGAACGTCCCGGAGGTTGCCCCTGGGCATAAACTCGGTCACGATGCATAGGTTGGGTCGCTGTACGCACGCGCCAATGAATGTGATGACGTTGGGGTGGTTGAGGTTGCTCATGATGGCCATCTCGGCCCTAAACTCGAGGATGCGCTTCTCGTCCAGCTTCTGCCTGATGATGCGTTTCACGGCCACCTGCACGCCCTTCCAGTGGCCCTTGTAGACCACGCCATAGGAACCGAGACCGACCTGGTCGCCCAGTTTGATGTCATCAAAGGGGATGATCCAGCGGCACAGGTTGGCCGACGTGAGCATCGTGTCCTCGTTGGACTCTATTCCGTCGCCAATCATCGTCTGCACTATACGCTTGCCGCCGCCGCCGTGGGTCCCATTGTCACCATCATTATCATCATCGCCGCCCGTGCTTTCATAACTGCTGCCGTCTTGTTGCGCGCGCGCGCTGCCATGGTCCATTTCTTTCGACGACCACTGGCGCACGTCGCGTGCCGACGATGAAAAGCCACAGTCTGCGGGCCTATCTGTCTTGGGGAGGGCGCTGCTCGAATCGCTGGTATCGCCCAGATGCGCGTCCACACTATCAATGCCGCCAAAGAAGCGGCCCTCGAGGCCCACGATGCGCGCTTCGTAGAGGTCGCACGGGTCGGCGACGCCTCTCACGGCAAAGCATCCCAGACGCTGCACGTTGGACCACAGGCGCGCATCGGCCCTTTGCCCATTATCGGCGTCGGCGCGACCGGGCGCGATCCACCACTTTTTCCTCCTGCGTGCCGACGCGCGCGGGTCCTGTCCATGAGATGGCAGGGACGCTGGCGCGCACGTTTCAAGGTGCACAAGGGCATCATGGCTCAGTATGATCTGGCCGCCGTGCGTCATGGCCGTGATGCGTCCTGCCAGGTCCACGTTGGGGCCCGTGTATTGGGCGCGCCTGGTGACGGGATCGCGCGCCGTGCGCGCCACACCCACATTAACACCCATGCGCACCCTGAGTCCGCGATAGAGCACGACGCTGTCGTCGACATCTGATCGCTGTTCCTGGGCGCCCGGATGGGCCAAGAGGGCCTCGGGCCAGTCAGCCGCCAGGAGGGCCTTTTGCACGTCGCAGCACCATGCCAGTGCATTGGTGATCTCTTGAAACACGACGCAAAACGAGCCCTCGCCGCTGTTGCGATCGCGCGCAAAGGCCGTCTCGTAACCGTGGTGGCGCTTCAGGGCCTCGCGCACGATGGCATTGTGCAGGATCGTGGCGTCGCACATGGCCACAGGGTGATAGTCCCATAGGGAGGCCGCCCTGGTAATGTCTGTAAACACGATGGTGACCTGTCCCTGGGGCGCAGCGACGCTGTCGGCGTTGGGCAACAGGGCATCCCTGGCCCCGTCAAATAGGGTCGATGTCCCATCGTTTCTCCGCCCCCTGACGCCCCCGTTTTCGCCATCATCATCATCATCACCACTGCCACTGTCGCCATCATCGTCGTCGTACTGGACGCTGCTCCGGTGCATGCCCCTCCTTGATCGCGGACTGGCAGTCGTCTCTTGGTCGCCTTCGAGGGATGTCAGCGAGTCAAACGGCGACCTCTTGGGCGCCCTCCTGGTGGGCCGCTTGCGTTCGTCAGTGCTCACAAAGGTGACCGACGAGGGCGCAGTCGATGCCGCCGACATGACCGAGGCAGAGGCAGAGGACGATGACGACGATGTAGAGGTAAAACCACCGGGGCCGAATCCGCTCGACGCATCGCCGCTCATGGTGCACAGGCGCGTCATGACCTCTAGAAAGGTGGGCCTGATCGTGGGGTCCACGTGCCAGCACGAGGTCATGAGGTCAAAGTAGTCCATGGGAAAGTGGGGCATCTTCTCCGGTGCGGGCGTGCGCGGCCGCACATTGTCCCTGATGACGGCCACGGCCACAGCCGCAGGGCTCAGGCCATAGTAGGGCTGTTCGCGCGTGAGCATCTCACACAGAATGATACCAAACGAGTACACGTCGGCGAGGATGTGGTCGACGTCGGTCTGCTCCTGGAGGATCTCGGGCGCCATCCAGTGGATGCTCCCCACGGGCCCATTCGCCGCACCGCCGGTCGCCGCGGTACCGGTGCCGCCGCCGCCGCCATTGCCCAGGTCGGCCTTGAACTTGGTGAGGCCAAAGTCCGACACCTTGACGTTCCACTTGTTGTCCAGCAGTAGGTTGAGCGACTTGAGATCGCGGTGCACGATGCCCGACGAGTGGAGAAAGTGCATGCCCTTGGCCGTCTGGTAGGCCATCTTGGCGACGAGGCCAAACGGGATCTCGGGCACGAGTTCATTGTGCAAGAGGTCAAACAGCGACCCGAGCGCCATGTACTCCATCACGATGCACATGTTGGGCGGCTTGGTGCAGGCGGCCATAAAGAGGACCACGTTGGGATGGCGCAGCGCCGTCATGATGAGCACCTCCTCCTTAAAGACGCGTCCGGTTTCCTTGGTTATCTTGTCCGAGATCATGACCTTGACGGCCACCTCGGTGCCCTTCCACATGGCCTTGTGCACCTGGCCAAAGCCGCCCTGGCCCAGCTGGTCGCCCATCTCGATTTCATCGATGGTGATCTCCCAGTCGTACGCGTCCCGGCGTCGCCGCGCCGTGCTCCAATAGACAAACGCCGCCACTAGACACAGGCACACGAGCAAGAACGCCGCCAGCGGGAGCACGACAGACAGGACAGCGATGAGGACGGTATCGGTCGATGAGCCAGACGCGTCGGTCAGCTGGCAATAGGCGCCCTTGCGTCCCCCATTGCAGAGGCACGTGTTGTTGGGCCCATTGCACGTGCCCTGGTTGGTGCATATGGTGCCGTTGGTGATGCACGCCGCCAGCGCGCTCACGGGGCTGCCGCCGCATGTGTAGGCTGCGAGGATGTTCAGGCCCTGCGCGTACAACGCGGGATTCGAGGCGGCGACGATGTAGCCCTGGCGTTGGGCGGCTTCAACAGCGAGCGAGTTGGTCTGGGACCAGTACAGAAAGTCTGCAAGGGCGGCGGCCTTGTTGCAGTCGGGCACGCCTGTCTGCCGGTAGATCACATTGATAAAGGCCACGATGGGCCATGGCTGCACTGTCGATCCTGCCCTCTTGGTTTCTTGTATCTCATTGTCATCATCATTTGGGTCATCGCTTTCCCCGGCATCGGAACCAGTGGTGGTGGTGGTGGTGGTGGCGTCCCAAAGCCAGCGTGACGGTCGTCGCCCGGCACGCGCCCGCGTATCAAGAGAGCGCGCCGGCGATGACTCCAAAGGAGAGACGTCGTTGTTGGGAATGACGACGGTGGCCGACGCCGGCCGGCCGCCCGATGCGACAAAGCTGTCGACAGCTGCCTGTAGGGTCGCTGCAGACGCAATCACTGGGCCGCCACCGGCCGCGGGCACCAGGGCGGCGCTGAGAGCAGACGGGACGCGAACCGTGAGATCGACGCCGTATTGGGGCCACAGTGCAAACGCGTGCGAGACGGTCGAGATGACGCTGCCCACGCCGAAATCGCCATCACTGTAGACGACGCTCCCATGCGCGATCAGACCACCAAAGGTGGGCCGACGGGACACGCCCACGGCGGCGGCAAACGCCGGCACTTGCGCCGAGAGAAACTGAGTGAGCAGCTGGTTAAAGTCAGAGTCGGCGTCCTGCACTATGACACGAATCGTGGCGTTGGGCAGGCGCGCACACACGTCGGGCGTGTTGGTGGCGCGGATGCGCGTATCGTTCCAGTTGACGACGGTGCCCAAATAGATGCCCGCCAGTGTGTCATAGTCGAGCGCAAAGGTGGGCGCGCCCGTGAGCAGTTCGGGCACATTGTAGGCCGGCACCATGGCAAAGGCGGCCAGGGGCATGACGCCCGCGTCAGGCATTTGCGCCATGTCCGAGGCCGCGACGCCCAAAATGGTGGCACCAAAGTCGCCCCCATAGTCGATCTGGAGGGCGGCAGCCTCAGACGACGTCGTGTCGTAATACTTGCCCGTCGTCGTGGCCGACGTCCACAGATTGACCAGCTGGTTCATGACCAGCAGCGGTGCGCCGTACCCGACGAGGAAGCGTGTGGGGTAGGCTACGGCGCCGTTGCACTTGATCGTATTGAGCCTGTCGATGACGTGTTTCTTTATGGTATTGTCCAGCGGGGCCAGTCCGATCTGGCTCATCACCGAGGCAACGCCGTCATTGACGACGACCCACGCGATAAAGTTCATCAGGTTGCTCACGCGCGTGCAGTCCGACATCTTAAAAGCGTTGCTGAGCGCGATAAAGAACACGCAGGTCATGGGCCACGACTGGTTGCCGGGCGCATCGATGATGTGCACCGTGAGGTTCTCTGCGGCATACGCGTTGGTGAAATCGCGCATGGCCGACTGGGCCGTGTCGATCGAGGGCTGCACGAGATTGCCGGCCTTGTTGTACATGTTCATGTAGCGCACGCCGGGCGCAGACTCGGTTCCGTTGGCCGGCGGCGCCGCCACTATCTCGGCATAGGTCATGGCGTACGACGTGTTGGAGAGCCAGGCCATGCGGTGCGCCGCGCTGTCGTCGAGGCGCTGACCGCGACCCTCTAGGGCAAACGTCAGGTTGGCAAATTTGCCACCAGCGGCCTTGAGAGCCGCGTCAAAGGTGGCGCTAAAGGAGGACAGCGATGTCTTGACCAGCTGGCTGATCGACACGCCCGTGTCGTCAAAGTAGCCCAAGCGGATGGGCTGCGTCGGTAGGCGCGACGCCAGCGTGGGGTTCAGAGCCTTGATGCTCGCATCGTCCCACATGCTGACGTTCCCCTCCCAGATGGCCGCCAGCGTCTCCCGATCGACGACCAGTTGCGGGTCGGACGCATTAAACATGGGCAGGTTGTAGACCATGACGACGGTCTCGCCGGCGATGGGCAGCTGTGTGATGCCAAACGTCTCGGCGGTGATGTCCGGCACGGGGTACTCTGCAACGAGATAGTCGGTCCAGTAGCCCTGCTGCTGCGACACCGAATTGCTCAACGACGCGTATCCGATCGTCACATCGTCTGCGACAAACGCATACGATGAGGCCAGCTGGCCAAAGAAGGCCCCCGACGACCAACCGCCCGTGCCGTTGATGCTGGGACCGATCGCGTCGGCCGTCCCCATGCTGATGGCCGCCACCAACGCCAAGGCAGCGAGCAACAGCAGCAGCCATGGCTGAATCGTGCGATCATCGGTGCGTGGCATCGTCGTGTTGCGATGTCCTCTTGCGTTGTATTTGTGCCTCTGTTTCCGCTCTGGTGTCCAACGGCGGCACGTTGCAGCTAAGGGTCACGTCCGCGTAGAGGTATACACGTATATATGTGTATAGTAGTGGTGGTATATGTAGCAAGGTAGAGGACCGTGTGTGCCGTGTAGGGAAAGAGTAGCGGTAGTGATCGGCGCCGCTTCGGCGGGTCTTGTAGGGAGCGCCAAACGCTGGCGATTGGAACGGGCCGTACCGGGCAAAGTCATTGGACGCCGTGCGTGGCCTCTCATCGCGACAGGAACTGCCTCCTCGAGGCGTGGCCACATGGTGGACCTGGTGGGCATATGGTGGCATCGATGCAAACGACGTTGCAGTGGACCGCACGACGAATGAAATCCACCTGTTGTGCATCTCATCCCAATCACCATGCCCACGTGCAATCCACAAGGAGAACATGATCACGAATCGAGTTTATAAAGGATGCGATTGGCTTTCGCAGTTGTCAGAATGTGTCAAACAAGTCGCAGGCGTTCCGTGTATCCCCAATCTGTTCCTAAAACCGCTATATCTAGAACGCCATACTGCTGGGTGACTCGCCAATCATCTACATGTTTGGGCCACGTGCGCCTTTTGATGGACAAACACAGGGCGA
>Ga0255334_1001380_pt1 | contig 11089 bp, 24 predicted proteins | sample EtOH5_35cm_T3_12_FD_202080 | JGI IMG/M metagenome (GOLD analysis project Ga0255334, IMG submission 202080) | Sandy soil microbial communities from University of British Columbia, Vancouver, Canada - EtOH5_35cm_T3_129 | ecosystem: Engineered > Artificial ecosystem > Sand microcosm > Unclassified ...
CGCGGGCAGCGTGGGCAGCAGCGCGGGCAGCGGGGGCAGCAGCGCGGGCAGCGCGGGCAGCGGAAGCAGCGGCGCTCAAAGATTACTGTGAGATCATTCGACGGCATTTCCCGAAGCCGCCAAATCTAAAGGCCGCCGAATGACGCGCCTCGCCGTAGACCATCTGCTCGAACGCCCCTGGTGGCGCACCGTGGGGAAATGGGGCGTCCCGGTTCTCATGGCCCTCGGGCTCCTCGCTGGTTCGATCTACATGACCTACTGCGATCCCATCCCGGTTTCCGTTGATGAGGTGGGCCGGTGAAATGGAGCCTCGCACAGTTCCCATACCCACCGACTGGCAGTGCCCACGCTGCGGAGGGAAATACGTCACATCGGACAGCTATCCCCATTCGGATAAATTTATTGATGCGTGGAACAACGAATGGCCGAAATGGCATTGCCATATCTGCAATTTTAGATTCCACATCAATGTGTGGCGGGCAGGGATGATGCTACGCAGGCACGCCAGAAAACTAATGAAGCCGAAATTTCAAGGGAACTCTTAACCCATGACCGCCCCCCCTCACCCTCCAGCCATGACCGACCGATACACTCAAACCGAGATGGTCTACGCGGTCCTCTACCGCGGCCGGCGCATGACGCTGTGGGAAATCCGCGACGCTATTTTTGATCGCTTCGGTAAACACTGCGCCGAGACATCCATCAGCGCGAGAATCCGGGAGATCCCCAAGACCTTCAGCCGCGCATACGCCAAGAGCGAGCGAGTCGTGGACGGCGAAAAACTGCGGGGAGTTTGGGAATATTATTTACTAGAGGTACCTGCTGCCAGGGAATCGGCAAGCGTGAGCGCCTTCGGGCCCCCATCGAGGCACGCGACCTGATTTCCTGGCGGCTTTTTTGTCTTTGGCACGCTTTTTAAACCGAAAGGAGGCTCCCGTATGGGCGCACAGGAAATTCTCGCCCGCTTGACAGCACTCGGCAAAGACATCGGGAGCAACGAAACCATCGGTGGAATGGAACGTGCCAAATGGACCGAAGAATTGAGGCAAATTTTTAAAATGGCGCGCGCTTTTTTTGGCACACTTCCTGCTCAAGATCAGACTCAGACCTTGACGCAAGCCTCAGAGCAAGAAGGCTTTACCGAGAAAACTGGTAGTCCAGTGTCCGAGTCAAGTCAGAATCTTATCCTAACCACCCTACCCTCCTTCCCTTCTCTTACCCGTCAGCTGGTGGTCCAGATGCCGCTCGCTGAATTCCGCGAGCTGGAGGACCACCACCCGGGATGGATTCAGGCGAAAGACAACTACCCCGCCCGCCCTGGCGATTCCATGCGCCTGGGTTTTTGGGCCTGGATTCAGTGCGGCCTGGAGGGCGAGGCAGGGCTGATCGTTTCGCACATCAAATTCATGCGGTCTGACGGGAAATGGCTCAAAGACGGCGGGGCCTACATCCCCGGCCTGGGCGCCTATCTGCGCAAGCGGGCATGGGAAAGTTGGACCCCTCCGGCCGCCATGAAACCGGCCTCAGCCGTTCTCCCCAAGACCTTCAGCCTAGATGAGCGCAAGCGCCAGAGGGGCAAGTTCTTGAACGCTTCAAGGACATTCACGGCCGAGGAACGCGCAGAACAAAATCTTGAAACCGAAGAAGCCACCCGCCGCAAACTGGCCCAGCAGGCCAAGCAGATGGGGGGGAGATAATGGACCAGGATCGAAAAGAATACTGCCAGACGGTGCGCTGTCTAAAGCTGCTGCATGTGCTGGCCGTGGACCGGCACGGCCTGACCGTCGCGGAAATACAGCGAACATACAAAGTCTGCAAGCGAACGGTTTACCGCGACATGACTGCGCTTCAACTTGCCGGATTCCCCCTAGTTTCAAACAGCCCGCCGGACGGGCGTATCGACGGGCAATGGCCGAATCAGGAAAAGCGCTGGCAGTTGATGCGTTCCGGCGTCATCCCGGTTTCGAGTTTGCACACAAGCAAAGGAAAAAACGCATGAGCAAAAAGCCAAGTTCAGACGCGCTGTCCTGGTTAGATGCCGGCGCTCGCGCCGGTTACGTGGAGAAATTCATGCTCGGCGAGATGTTCGCCAACATCCGCTGGCCGAGTCTCCGCTTCCGGCTCTGCGGCCGTCTTACCTTCCGCATCAAAGAGGATCACGTACCTTTCGCGCAGTGGCACGTCGAATGGTCGAACGGCCGGCGCAGCTCTATCCCTGAAGATTCCGCCCTGGCGCTCTACCGGCCCATCGCGGAAATGGAGAAGGCGGCGTGATGACCCGGCAGTTCGACTACATCCTACCTTGGCCCCCATCGGTCAATCGCTACTGGCGAGCCGTCAATGGTCGGGCGATCCTTTCCAGCGAAGGCCGGGCCTACCGCAACCGTGTGATCCTGGAGATTCGCGCCAAGGGAACGATGCCGCGGCTCACGGGCAAGGTTCGCGTGGATATCGAAGCCTGCCCGCCCGACAACCGCCGCCGCGACCTGGACAACATTTTGAAAGGTTCCCTCGATGGCCTCGCCTACGCCGGGGTCTACATGGACGATTCGCAGATTGACTACCTACGAGTGAAGCGCGGGGCCGTGATCGCCAACGGTGCCCTGTTCGTGAAGGTGAGGGCAAAATGAATCCAGCTTTGATTCACCAGATGATCGAGCTTTTCTGGCGCGCCTTCGCGGCGCTGCAAGGGCTGGTGACGCGATGAGCGCCAAGAACGAACCGCATATGTCGGCCAGCCAAATCAGCATGGCTCTGCGCTGCGGCGAGCAATACCGCCGTCGTTATCTGATGGGCGAAAAATTGCGACCGTCCGGGGCGATGGCCCGAGGATCAGCGGCCCACAAAGCATGGGAAATCAACGATATCCAGAAGATCAAGACACGCCAGGATTTGAGCGCGGCGGACGTGGATGGCGTGTTCGTCGAGGATTTCCGGCGCCGAGTCAAGGATGAAGATATCCATTTCGATCGCGATGAACCCAAGAAGGAAGTGGAACAGTCGGGGCGGGCCATCGTCAAGGCGTACCATCTGGAAGTCCAGCCCACCATCCAACCGGCGGCCGTCGAAAAGGAATTCCTGATCCCCCTGGACGGCGCTCCCCCCATCCTCGGCTACATCGACCTGATTACCGAGGACGGAACGATTGTAGACCGCAAGACCAGCGGCAAGAAAAAGTCACAACCAGAGGATGATTGGATCCGCCAGTTATCCCTTTACGCCTACGCCGAATCTCTGACGCGCGGGCTGGCCCCCTGGGAATCCATCCCGACGCGCGTAGATTTGATCGTCTCGAAGAACAAGCCCGAGAACGTGTCCATCCCGGTAGGCGAATTGACCCAAGCCGCCGCGCGTCCCGTTCTCGCGCTCGCGGCCAAGTTATACGAGGCCGCGGTCAAGGATGCGTTGTTGCCGAATCCCAACGGCTGGCATTGCTCGGAAAAGTTCTGTGGCTATTGGGCCACGTGCAAGTACAGGAAAGGAGCCTGAACATATGAGGCTTTTGAGTATAGAGGCGGGGCGACTCGCCAGGGACAACGCCGGGAACTACGAGCACGATGAATGCTCCATCAAAATCCAGGCGCAGATAGAGGAGGGGGACAGCCCCCAGGAGGTATCGGCCTCGCTGGCCGCAACCGTCAACCACTTGCTGGCCACTCAGCGGACAGCGGCCAAGGATGAACGGCGGCCGAAACCGCAGACGCCACGGCCGGCGGAATCCCCATCCGCGCAAGCGAAACCTGTCCCGCCAGCGGCAGAGAAGCCAAAGGAAATCTTTTGCAACGAGCAACAAGCGGTCGAGATCGAAAAATTGATCGAGGAAACAGGCACGGACGAGGCGGCGCTTCTCTTGTTTTACAAGGTGACAGCCATCCGTCTCATGTCCCAGGAGCAGGCGGAAAATGCAAAAGCCGCCCTCTTCAAGAAGAAAGCGCAGGCAAAGAAAGGAAAGAGCAAATGAAATCATCGTTTGAAGCGGCGCGCAAACATGCCGCAACCCGTGGGAGCGGGGTGTTCTTCACGCTCCAAAACGACGGCGACAAGGCAGTCGTGGCCTTCTGTGGGGACATTCATACTTGGGATGTCGTGAAGGTGGACGGGAAATTCAACGTCCCCTTTGAACTCGGCAACCCCAAGCACGACGGACTGGATGTGCGTTTCCGCGCCGGCATCAACGTGTATCTTCCGGTTGAACGGAAAATGCAGATTTGGGAATTCGGCGCCAAGGTTTTTAAGGTGCTCGATTCCGTTCATTCCAAGTACGGTTTCTCGAAGAAACTCTTTGAGATAGAACGGCATGGGGCGAAAGGAGATCAGGAAACTTACTATTCCGTTCTCCCCGACGCCGACATTGACGAGGAGATCGCGGAACAGATCGGGCTCGCCAAGCTCCATGATCTCTCCAACAAGGGTGAAAAGGCCATCCACACGGAACCGGCCAGTACGGACGATGACATTCCGTTTTGAAGGGATGGCCTGTGAAATCCTTCACCCTCACCGTCGAACTGACCGCCCTGCCGAACATCGAGCGCCGCTGCGTTAGCGAGAAGAACGGCAAGCCGCTGCACCTTTGGCGGTTACTGGCCAGGCACAAAGATGGCGATGCCGTGATCTACGCCTATCGGTTTGGAACGGACTCGAAGCTGTCCAAGCTGAAAGTGGGCTGGCTGTACGATGTAGTGCTGGAAGCGGCCGAGGGCGTGCCGAGTTTGCTGGTGCTTCGCAAGATCGGGCCGGTGGGTGCCGCATGATCCTCTCGCGCTCCAAGCACGCCCGGCGAAGGCTCCTGAAGAGGGCCGCCAAGAGGCACGCCCGCAACTTCGGGCCGCCCGCGTTCCAGGCGTTCCTACGCGATCGAGGGTGTGTCGTGTGCGGCAGCCGCCCCGTCGAGATGGCCCACGTCAACGGCAGGAAGATGGGCGGCAACCAGGGGCAAAATTTCTGGAAGTACAACCTCGTGCCCCTGTGCCCGGAGCACCACCGGGAGATGGATCAGCGGCTGGGCCGGAAGCGGTTCGAGGAGAAGTGCGGAATCGACCTGGAAGTATGGGCTTGGAGAGTGCATTACCTGTGGAAAGAAGAGGGGCAGTGAATGGCTTGGCTCTATGTGCCGGGGTTGGCGGACTCGAACTCGGGGTGCAACTCGCCCTCGAAGCCCTGGGACGGCCCCATAAAACTGTGGGCTATTGTGAGCGGGACGCCTACGCCGCTGCCTGCCTCGTGGCCAGGATGGAAACGGCGGACCTGGACCCGGCTCCTGTGTGGGACGATCTCGAATCCTTCCCTGGCGGCCTCTACCGCGGAAAAGTGGATTTCATCTCTGCCGGATTCCCCTGCCAGCCCGTCTCATGCGCGGGAAAGCGCGAAGCCCAGGACGATGAACGCTGGCTCTGGCCCCTCGTTAAAAGGGTGGTTGGCGAGGTTGGACCCCGATGGGTGTTCCTGGAAAACGTCCCAGGAATCTTTACCGCTGGCAAGCCCAAAGGGAGCGCCCTTGGCGAAGTCCTTTCCGGCTTGGCCTCGCTCGGGTTCGATGCGGAATGGCTTTGTCTATCGGCGGGAGACGTGGGCGACAGCATGGAGGGGAAGCGGTTCTTCCTGCTGGCCGAGGCCCAGGGCATCCGCCAGCGAGAAGAAGTGGCCCCGTCGCCCGCCCGGGGGCGGGGCCAAGGGCGGCCCGAACCAGCGGGACGGAAACGGATCGCTCCACCTGACGAGCGAGGCGGTCAAGTGGGCGCGACCGAGAGCCAACGACCCCGAAAAGCGCGGATCAATCGACGAAGCGGACCCGAGGAACGGGCTCCCTGGGCAGACCTCGCACTGGGCCCGGCCCAGTGCGAGGGACTGGAAAGCTGGCGAGATGAAGGGCTCTCCTGCGCGGCCTCTTTCGGAACAAGCCTTCCGCTTTGGCCGCCTGGACGGGGAGAAGGCGAGCGGGGGGAGTGGAAAAAAATCCTTGAAGAGTTCCCCGAAGTTGAACCCGCTGTTTGTAGAATTTCTCATGGGTTGGCCAATAGGATGGAGCGACTGCGATGCACCGGCAACGGGGTGGTCCCTCTACAGGCGGCGGTGGCTTTGCTGGCTCTCGCAAAACGCACAGAGGCTTTTGCGGTGACGGTCTCGATCCCCGCCCACGGGCGGGAGAAGGAGTAGAGAGATGAAAGCCGATAAGCTGAAATGCCCACCGTTACTCACTGTCATTTTTAGAAACGATGGACCGATGGTGCACTGCAATGATTCCCCATCCTACCGCTCCGTCCAGGTGTGCCTCACTGATGAACAGCGGGTTGCTCTCGGTAGACACTGGTATGGGACATCAAACGGTACTGATGATTACGAATCTATCAGCAAATGATTTAGTGGGTCGATCGCCAACGGCGGCGGCGAAATTGCGCAATCGGATCAAAGGCCTAGCCTCAAGCATTGACTGCATCCGCGCCCTGGTGGCCGAAAGGGTGAAGCTATGAAACCACAATTTAATATTGGCGACGTAGTCTACGCAGCGGAAATAAAGCGGGACGAGGAATACATCCCCTGCCCTGACTGCTTCGGCACGAAGTGCTTGCGCGTCATACTCGGCGACGGCACAGAGCACACCATTGACTGTGCTGGATGTAAAGAAGGCGGTTATGGCCGCACGTCCGGGCTGGTCAGGACATACCGTTACACCGCCGGGGCAAAGCGCATCACGATTTCGGGCATGGATTTATCTGCAACCACGTGTGAGTACAGAGCGGGATGTAACAACTACCAGGCGGCGAACTTGTTCCACGATGAAGCGGACGCCGTGGCCAGAGCCGCCGTGCTCGCCAAGGACCAAGAGGTGCAGCGGCTGGCTGCTCTGCAGCGAAAAGAAAAACCAGCCCACTCGTGGGCATGGCACGTCCACTACCACAGGAGCCTAATTCGTGACGCGAAGAAGGCCATAGCCCGGTCCGAAGCGATGCTCGCTGTCGCCCGCGAGAAAAGCAAGACAGGCGACGAGGAGAAGGTGAAGCCATGAAGCCGCCGAAGCTGAAGCCGTGCCCGTTCTGCGGAGGGCGAGGGTTTGACGAGCAGGAAATTGACTCGTTCGGAAAGATTTATTACCGAATCCGTTGTCTAACGTGTTTTGGACAGACTGGGCTATTTGCAAAATTCACGCAGAACAATCCGCATTGGGTTGATTTACAACAAGCCATCAGTGCTTGGAACCGCCGCGCAGGCGGGAGGAGGAAGAAGTGAACATCCAAAAATTCTGTAAGCATTGTGACGGGAACGTATCGAGCGGGCACATTGATTGTGATCGCCCATCCGTTCCTGCGCCTTCTCCGCTGGCCGTGGAGACGGCGAAAGAATGGATTGCATCTGCGGGCCACAACGACGTGATGGCGACAACTGAGGAATTCGTGGAGGACCTTTCCGCCCTCCTGGAATTCGTCTTCGCCCAGGTGCGGGAAGAGGAGAGGGAGCGATGCGCGAAGATAGCGGATGCTCACGAAGAGCAGCACGTCCAACGTCGCTGTTTCTATGACGCCGACACCATGGACGCGCAAGGACATGCCGAGGCTGCCCGCAAGATCGCCGCCGCGATCCGCAAAGGAGGCGACCATGAATCCTGATGACGTTACTAGTCTCATTGTGTTTACATCCGTTATACTTGGATTTCTTGTCATCGGGTGTACCCCATCCGCGTGGGAGAGATGGCTCGCCCACAAGGAGGAGATGGATCGAGTAAGGGAGGAACGTGAGCATGAGTGACCCCAAGACCCCGCTGGGACTCGTCAAGGAAGCCAGGGCCTACGCCGACAAGGCTACGCCCGGGCCGTGGGCGCAACTGGACGGATTCCCCGAATACGTGGTGCCCGCCTCGGAGCGGGGGAGACCTCTTGGAGCGAGCGCCTATCCGGAAGAAGACGCGAGGACTTACGCCCATCCGATAGCCAGGAGATGGGTAGATCGGTCAGTACCAATGCCGATGCGATTACTCGACGACATGGCCTTCATCGCCCGCGCCCGAACGGACGTGCCGGCCCTCTGCGATATCGTCGAGGCACAGGGGAGGCAGATAGAGCGGTTGCGGGCGGTATTACTAGAAGTCGCCCGGCCTCCGCGCGGGTTACATTCTCCGGCGCAAGAACTGTATGATGTGCAGCGATACGCCCGCGCCGCTCTGGAGGTGAAGCCATGAGTCACGTCCAAGACTTGGACGAGCAAGAGCAGCGACGCCTGGACGCCGTCATTGATTCCCTCAACTCTGCCGCTGCCCATGGCGGCGGCGCTCGAATTTCATCCGGCGGATGCGCAATCCTCTTGATACACATCGCCCAGCTAAAAGGCCGCCTGCAAGGGTGTCGTGAAATGAGAGACATCGCAATCAAAGGAGCCAAGCCATGACCCAGATCCCAGAAACGTGTCCCGAGTGCGGGACGGCTATTCATCCTGATGGCGCGACTTGGGCATGCGGTAGCTATCCACGCGCGGGGGACCGACCGATTTATCAGACCGACCTCTGCTCCGCCTGGCAAGAGATCGCCACGCTCAAGATTGATGTTGCTCTCTGGCGCAAAACTTCTGGCGAGGCGAGGGATGCGTGGGATAACTGCGTAGATGACCTGGCAGCTATGCGCCACCGTGCCGAGAAGGCCGAGGCCGAGCGCGAAGAGGCGCGGCGTGTAGCGAGACTGGCAGCGGAAGCCCTGGAAGCGGTCGCCACGAAACTATCCCTCGAAACGATCAGGGCCATTGCGTCTGAAATTTATGCCGCCCTGCCGGAGTGGGCGAGGGAGAAGTAGGAAGCCATCTACTTCCCGGCGATCTCGTTTCCCGGTTCCGGGGCCGGTTGCGTCACCGGCGGCGGCTGGGGACCGAAACCCACGTCCGCATCAACCGGCGGATTCTGGAGCCTCGGGTTGATGGAGAGGGTGAGGAACGGCAGTGTGACCGAGAAACCCGGGCCATGCCGGTTATACCAGTCGGCACTCTTGCCCAGCGCGGCGCAACCCTGCAAGAGAATTAGAACCAAGACACAAAGTAGCGTTTTCATGTTCTCTCTCCTTGGACGCTAGACAGCGCCGCTAATTGACGTATTGGTGAACCACGTACGGAGCACGAAAGTCAGGGCCCCCTGGATGGCCGCGCCGTACTTGCCGATTTCCGCCGCGTGCTCCGGGAGGAAAGTGATGAGCAGGCCGATGAGGACCGGCATGGCCAGGGCGACGGAGTTGATCTTGCTCTGAAGCGCCGGTTTCGTGGGTGAAATGAGTTGTGACACGGAAGTCTCCTTTTCTAGTTGTCCGGGTGATGCACGTAGACGCTGTAGCCTGTATTCGGATCGGTATAATCCAGATCGGGCTGACACCAGCACATGCAACTGGCGTCATGCTCCTTACCGAACATCGGCGTGACATGGGCATCGCCGGAACAATCTCTATTGGGTGGGAGTTCTTTATCCACGGGCGTTCACCGGGGTCAGCGGCGAAGTGATCTTGAAGTCCGGGTCCTGCGTCAACTCGAAGTGAGGCAGGTCGGTAAAGGCCTGCTCCCGCGGCACGGGTCCGCCCTTCCAGTTCCCGCCCCACCGTATACTCAGTCCCATCGCGTCGGCTGTTGCCAGGACGTACCCCGCGAACTCGTAGAACGCCGGCCAGTTCGACCAATCCACGGGATCGGGGGCGACGTCGATAGCCAGGCTGGGCATCGAGTTGTGTTTACCGTTGGGCCAGTGAAGTTTGCTCTTGCCGGAGGCAAAGGCCGCTTCCTGGTCAACCTCGTTCCTGTGCCCCTGGAGAATCGTGCAGGGACGGTGTTCATTGACGGCCGTAAAGAGAGCCCGTAGGTCATGGTGGACCGTGGCGAGTTCAGCCAGAGAACGCTTGGAGAAATTCATCATCCAACCCTCCGCAGCCTGAACGTCGTGCCTAGCTTGAGCGTGCTCGTGCGCCCGGCGGCGGCGGCGACTTGGCCCATCTGAAGTTTCGCGTTGCCGCTCGCGGAGCATGCGAAAAAGTACCGCAGGCGAAATGGCCTGCTGGCATTGTCACCAGGGGCGAGTTTCAGCCCCGGGCTGGCAGTGGATAGGGTCGTGGATGCAAGCGTTACCGGCGCCACGTTGTTTGGAGTGGCCCCGCCTCCCGAACCGAAGGTCACGCCCTCCGTCCATCCATAAGCAGCCGTCCAAGTCCCCGTAGTGGCCAACGCAGCGGCGATAGTTCCGGTAGCGTCGTTGGCGCTGGAAGCGCCGATCACCTCGACCTCGTAGACCAAGCCCGCTGTGATCGCTCCCGTGAAGCCCGTCACGTCCTGGAGCAGCGCGTTGGTCACCGTGAAATCGGCGGCGAGGGTGGCTACGACATCCCATTTCTCACCAGACGCAGGAGAGAGATAGTCGGTCCCATCCGTAGCGGTCGAAAGAACGCCAGTTGCCGTCGTCACTTTCACAATGCCGGTGGCGAGGCTCGAAAGAGCTTGCTCATTGCTGAGCGTGCCGTTCGCTGTTTGCGTGATATACGTGGCGTCAGTCGGCGCGCCAGTGCCAGCCGGGACCGCGTAGGCCCCAGCGCCATTGAGGAACTTGGTCGCGTCGTTCGGGGCCTTGGGCGCGAAGCCGTGCTTCGTGATCGACACATCGCCCGTGGTGATGTCCGTGGTGGCCAAGTCCGAGTCCTTCACGGTGTCGTAAGCCCCCGTGCCGTCCAGGAACTTGGTCGCGTCGTTCGGGGCTTTGGGCGCGAAGCCGTGCTTCGTGGTGCTCACATCGTTGGTCGTGTTGTCGGCCAGGGTCTGGTCGGCCTCTACCACCGGGCCGAAGGCAGGGTTGCCCGCCGCGTTCCCGTGCAAGACAGTCGTGGCTGTCCCCTGGTTGGCGAAGTTCGCGGAAGCGAGCGTGTTCTGAATACTGGCCGTGCCATCAAATGATACGCCGTTGATCGTGCGCGCTGTCTGAAGCGCGGTCGCGGTCCCGGCATTGCCGGACACGCTCGTCTGGTCGCCCGTATTCGTGCCGCTGGTGTTGCCGATGACAACCTGCTGGGCGTCGGTGACGTAGCGCTTGTCAGCGGAATCAGCGATATCGGCGGTCGTCGCGTCGGCGCCGGCGGTTACGAGTCCG
>Ga0255334_1001381_pt1 | contig 11086 bp, 5 predicted proteins | sample EtOH5_35cm_T3_12_FD_202080 | JGI IMG/M metagenome (GOLD analysis project Ga0255334, IMG submission 202080) | Sandy soil microbial communities from University of British Columbia, Vancouver, Canada - EtOH5_35cm_T3_129 | ecosystem: Engineered > Artificial ecosystem > Sand microcosm > Unclassified ...
GCCAGAACCATAGCGGCAAACAGTTTGGAAATCTGCTTAGTAGCCTTAGTCATAGTGCTCCACTCTTACTGTTGTAGTTTTTATAGTCCTGGCGCCGTAGCAGCAGAACCGGGTCAGATATCTTCGATATCCTCCGGAAAATGCCCCCGGCAACTGTACCGGTACAGTGTAGAGCGCCAATTGTTAGCCTGGGAAGCTGGCGCCAGGGGGCAAAACCTGAGGGTGTCGCTTTTTTGAAAGAAAAAGACAGAATGGCGGCGGGGGTTATAGCTGAAATATCAGCAATCCTTGGCTTTCCTGCTGTTTTCAATCGGTCACTCAATTGCATCCGGGTTTTTCTGCCAGACCACCAACGTTATGATTACGTCGATTTCTTTTCCGGACAGGACCCATGACTCAAGAACCTAGCACCCTCTATGCCAAGCTGCTTGGTGAAACCGCATCTATTACCTGGAAGGAGCTGGAGCCGTTCTTCGCCAGGGGTGCCCTATTGTGGGTCGATCCCGGTCTGGATTTGATTGCTGCAGCGGAGGCAGTCGCGACCGACGAAGGCGAGAAAGTGGCTGCCTGGCTGGCCGCTGACAAGGTCGCCAAGCTGTCTGAAACGCGGGCGCTGGATCTTTTCGAACGCGATCCGGAGCTGTGGGCAGTGGTCGTTTCGCCGTGGATTATGATCCAGGAAAGGGCGGTGAGCTGAAGATGCGCACTCTATTGGTGCGCGACCTTGTCGGGCAAAAGTGTGTAGCCGAGTAGCGTGATGGCACGTTGCCGTAGAGAAAGGCCACAGACGGGCCAGCATCACGGTGACGTAAACGTAACGGGAACAGTTTATCGAGCAGCCGATTGGCTGCTTAATTGTTTCTGGATGTGATCGTTCCCACGCTCTGCGTGGGAATGTATCCCGGGACGCTCTGCGTCCCAAAGCGGACGCAGAGCGTCCATTGAGGCATTCCCACGCAGAGCGTGGGAACGATCGACAAGGGGCCATCACTGACTAAGCGGTCTTGCCAGTATGGTTATTCAGCGAAATAACCTTGGTCTTGCCAATCCGGTGACGATAAATCTCGCGCAAGTACTTGATCGCCTTCTTTACGCAATCCCGGGACAGACGAATGTCATTGATCGAGACGAACTTGTCTTTGTCGTTGATCAGCTCGCGGTACTTCTTCTCGTACATCGGTTTGATCGCGTACCAATTGGTGTCGAGGATCTTCGCCGGGTTCTCGAACTCATTCAGCAGCTCGTCGATACGGTCCTCGTCGAACTCTTCATTAATGATGAAGTCCAGGATCGAGTTATCCAGAGTCTCGTCAAAGCGGTACGGGTTTTTCGCGAAGCAACGCTTGATGAAGGCCACGATCAGCGTCAAGAAATCGTCCGACAGGCACGGGCTCTTGGCGATCAGGGTGGTCAGCGACAAGTTGGCCGAGGCGCCGATGACCAGCGCATAACGCTTGAGCGTGGTGTTCGGGAACAGGCTGTTGAGGTGGGTCTTCAACCGGTTCAAGTCCATGTAGGACAGCTTGTAGTCCTTTGGCAGCGAAACAATCGAGACCACCGACGAGCAGTTCTTGAAGAAGTGCAGGTCGTGCAACGCGGCCGCGTCGTACCCCGAATTCTTGTACTGCTCCAGCGAGGCGCGATAGCGCTTGGATTCGATCGGCAACAGGCTGATGCCTTCGATCGCCTGGGTCACTTTGTTGAAGTGCGGCAAGTCGATGGAGCGGAAGAACAGGTCGTCGATGTTCAGGCGCTGCGGTTCTTTCTCGAACACTTTGAACTTGTCGCTGCTCGGCGGCGGCGTTTCCGGCACCACGGACTCGGCGTAGGCAATCGCTACGGGGCCGGCCAGGCTCATGAACAGGTCGTTGGCGTCGAGGCGAATGGTTTCGCCAATGTCGATACCGGCGCGACGGAAATAGTTCTGGTCGTAGTCGGTGGTTACCGCTTGCGCCGTCAGAATGTTGAAGATCTGCTGTGAGATGTATTGGTTAGCGTGCTTTTCCATCGCGTTGACGTCGATGTTCTGGATGTTGCCGTCATCGCTTTCTTCGGCATAACGCATGATGTCGTTGGAGATCAGCATCATGGCGTTCCATGGGCGGATACGACCCATGACACTGGCTTCGCTGCTGTCTTCGTTGGCGAAGTTGTAGGAGAAGTCCCACTCTTCCGACAGGTATTTACACAGCAGACGACCGGCGTTGATGTGCAGCGCCTCGGACATTTCGCTGCGGTGATCGGAAATGTTCGGCAGTACGCAAATGCCGCTGGTGAAGATCGGCTCGAAGACGAAGGAGTGACCGCTCTTGCCGTCATGCTCGTCCATCGGCTTGGTGTCGAACGTCTTGTTCATGTACGAGTGTTGCTGGGCCAGGCCGAATTCCGAGGCCATGCCCGAACCGGTACCGCCACCGGCGCTGAAAATCGAGAAGTACAGGCGCGATTGGTTGGCCTTGATCCCGCAGCTGTCGATCAGGTACGAGTGAATCATCTTCCAGTCAGGGCTGGAGAAACGCTGGGTGTCCTTGTTCAGGATGATCTTGGCCAGGTACTGACCGAGGATCGGCGCGTTACCGGCGCCACCGGCGTGGACTTCCGACAAGTCCATGATTTTCATTTTGCTGTAGTCGCGCAGGAAGCCGCTTTTTTCGCCCTTGCGCGAGAAACGGATGCGGCCGGCGATGTCTTTGTCTAGGTCGCCGAGCATGACCAGCGGTTCTACCAGGAACACCGGTTTGGTGGCCTTGTTCGGCCCCAGGCGCAGGTTGTTGCGAATCCACTGTGCCGGGCTGTAGCCCTTTTCGGCGAAGCGTTTGTCCGGCGACAGGCGATCTTCGTTATTGAATTCGTTGAGGTAGAACTTACGGGCGTTGTACACCAGCTCCGCGACGTCCAGCGCGATGTTCGAACCGCAGCGACCCAGGCCGATCAGGCACACCGACGGGAATTCCTGATCGCTGTGATGTTCGCTGTCGCCTTCCAGATGCGGTGGGCGCGGGAACACCATGTCGCGCAGACCGTCGAGGTTATCGAGGATACGATCGGTATTGGTCTCGGTGAAGTACAGGTATTGCTGAGTCGCCAACGGGCGCGATGGTGTCAATGGCTTTGACGGTGCGGGGCTGTTTGCCGCCGGGCTCAGCGTCAGATCGGATATCGCAGCGGCCGGATTGTTTTTAGAAGTCATTGTGCGCCATGTGCCTGGACTGGTTGGTTGGGCGACAAGGTGTCGTCGAACCATCACGGATGGGATCTCGCGTTTTTTTTCAGCGCGTATTTGGCCCAAGCGTCAGGGCCTTGGCCTGAGCATCGCTCGGGGGAATCCTTTCCTAAGTCATGATGAATCGGCCAATATTCGACGATCTTTAATCAAAAGGAGGCCAAATGATGGCAGCGTTACCTTCACTCGGGTTTGCCGGGGTCGGCCTGATGGGCTTGCCAATGTGCCAGCGCCTGTTGGCAGCGGGTTACCCGCTGACGGTGTGGAACCGCAATCCAGCCAAGTGCGCGCCGCTGGTCGAGGCCGGTGCACGACAGGTCGCCACGCCGGCTGAGCTGTGTCAGCACGCCGACGTGGTGATGTTGTGCCTGGCGGACACGTCTGTGGTTCGTGAGGTGGTGTTTGGCGCGGCAGGAATTGCGCAAGGTGCGAAAAGCGGTCAATTGCTGGTGGATTTTTCCAGCCTGGAACCTACCGCGACGCGGGAAATGGCGACAGCGCTGGTCGGCCAGGCCGGCATGAGCTGGCTGGATGCGCCGGTGTCCGGCGGAGTGGTCGGCGCCGAGGCTGGCAGCCTGGCGATCATGGTGGGCGGTGAAACGGCGGATCTTGAGCGCGTCAGGCCTGTGTTGTTGAACCTTGGTCAGCGCGTGACCCACATGGGCGCCGTCGGAGCGGGGCAGGTGACCAAGGCCTGCAATCAGATGATCGTCGCCTGCAACGCGCTGGTGATCGCCGAAGTCGTGGCGTTGGCCGAGCGTTCCGGGGTGCAGGCCAGTCTGATTGCCGAGGCGCTGGCAGGCGGGTTTGCCGATTCAAAGCCCTTGCAGATCCTCGGTCCGCAAATGGCCGAAAGCCGTTTCGAACCGGTGAAATGGCATGTGCGCACGCTGCTCAAGGACCTCGATACCGCGGTGAAGTTTTCCCGTGAGCAAGGCTCGGCCACGCCGATCAGTGGACTGGCCGCACAATTGATGCGACTGCATGGGAGCCAGGGATTCCTGGAAAAAGATCCGTCGACGCTAGTGCAGTTGTACCGCGAGCCAGACTCAAAGGGCTGACAGTGTGCAGGTGCTTGCGCTGGTTGATTTCGCTCAGCACCGGACGCAACTGCGCCAGCGGTATTGGGCGACTGAGCAGGTAGCCCTGCACGAAGTCGCAGCCGTTACGCTCCAGAAACTCGTATTGCTCAAGGGTTTCGACGCCTTCGGTCACCACCTGCAAATGCAGCGTGTGGGCCATGACGATGATCGCTTGAACGATTTCCATGTCCTGGGTGGCCTTGGGGATGTCCTGGATGAACGAACGGTCGATCTTCAGCGTGTTGAGTGGCAGTCGTTTGAGATAGGCCAGTGATGAGTAACCGGTGCCGAAGTCATCAATCGACAGCGACACGCCGAGGGCACGAATCTGGCGCAGCAACACCAGCGTATCGGCGATGTTGCCCATCAGCGCATTTTCCGTCACTTCCAGTTCCAGCCGCTGCGGCGCCACTCCGGCGACCCGCAGCGCGTGTTCGATTTCATCGGCCAATGATTCGCGCGCCAGGTTCAGGGGCGAGCAGTTCACGGCGATGTGGAGTTCTTCGCAACCCTGACGCGACAACTCGCCCAGGTCCTCACAGGCTTTGCGCAGGACCCAGTTATCCAGTTCGGCAATCAGGCCGTTGGCCTCGGCGATGGCAATGAACCGGTCCGGTGCCAGCAGTCCGTGAACCGGATGTTGCCAGCGGACCAGCGCTTCAAGTTTGCTGACCTGAGCGGTTTTCAGGTCATAGATCGGTTGGTAATAGAGCATCAGTCCGGTGTTTTCGCGCAGGGCGTGGCGCAGCTCTTCTTCCAGTTGCAGTTCCAGCGTCGCGCGGGTTTTCAGGTTTTCGCTAAAAAAATTCAAGCCATTGCGCCCGCTGTCCTTGGACTGATACAGCGCCAGGTCAGCGTTTTTCAGCAATTCTTCGCAGGTCTTGCCATCTTCCGGAAACACGCTGATACCGATACTGGTGGTCATGACCATGCGCCGCCCGGACAGCTCGATGGGCTCCTTCATTTTCGCCATGATGCGTTGGGCCATGTGCCGCGCTTCATCATGATCATGCAGGCTGATGAGGATGCAAAACTCGTCGCCTCCGAAGCGCGCAACGACATCTTCGTGGCTGCGAACCGAGCACTTTATGTGGCTGGCCAGGACTTTGAGCAATTCGTCGCCGGCATCATGGCCGAGGCTGTCGTTGATCCGCTTGAAATGGTCGATGTCCAGGAACAGCACCGCCAGCATGCCGCCTTCGTTGGTTTTCTCGATGAGTTTCTCGGCAAAAATCTGGTTGAAGCCACGGCGGTTGATCAGGTTGGTCAGGGGGTCATAGTGCGCCACCTGTTGTAACGACATCCGCGCCTGGTCCAGTTGACTGAGCAGGGCGTTGACCCGTTGCAGATCGCGCTCCTTGTTTTGCAGCTTCTTGTCCGCCAGCGCCGCGCTGATGCTGCTGCCGATGATCAGCAGCGTCATGACCGCCACCGTCAGACCCCGTTGCAGATGATTGTTTGCGCCGGGCAGCGGCAGGAGGCTGTCGGTGGGCAGCACCAGATTGAAGGCGGCCATGGCGGTGACGTGCATGCTGATAATGCCTGCGCCGAGCACCAGGCTGGCGCTGTATTTGAGCAGTTGATGGAACAGTCCGGTGCCGTCGCGCAGATGACTTGATATCAGCAGGGCTGCAAGGCTGGCACCGATGGCGAACACAATGGAGAGGGCGAACAGCGAGGGTTGGTAATAGGCCATCGCACTCGAACGCATGGCGGTCATGCCCACGTAATGCATGGTGGCGATGCCCAGGCCAATGCAGATCGACGCCTGGAGATATTGCCAAAAACTCAGGCGAGGATGGCTGAGAGCATGCATGGCCAGCCACGAGGCGAGCAGGGCGATCAACAGAGAAAGGAGAATGATGGATAAGTCATATTGAATGTCGATCGGCGCCTTGAATGCCAGCATGCCAATAAAGTGCATGGCCCAGATCCCGCCTGCCAGGCAACCGGCGCCGACCCAGCGCCAGAGCCGCTGCGAGGCGGGTTTTTCCGCGTGACCGACCCGTTCGGCCATGTCCAATGTGGCAAAGCTACCGACACCGGCGACCAGATAGGCCAGCAGTACCAGAATAGGGTCAAGTGTGCCGTTGAGTATTACCTGGCCGCTCGCCGTCAGCTCGGTGATGAAATGCAAGCCAAGCCACTCCATAGCATGCCCCGTCGTTGTCATCCTGGCTTACGCCATGAACGCTGGCGAATGCTTTGGAGTATAGAAGGCATGTTTAGAGTGCAAACGATAGTGGCAAATTGGCCCTAACCATTTTGGAATGAGCGTTAGAGCGTTTGGACATAAATGGTAGATCAGCTGCGACATCTTCCATGGGCGGATATCAGCTTTACAAATAATGACAGACAGCTCTGGCGGGCCTGACTAGATTGCAGGTTCCGGGCTCGGATGCGCTGGCAGTGAAGCCCCAATAACAATAAAAGAGACGGACCCATGCAGAACTCGACCCAAGCGGCGAATGCCTGGCGCATTCTGTTCCTGCTGTTCCTGGCCAACCTGTTCAACTTCTTCGATCGCACCATTCCGGCCATCATCATCGAACCGATCCGCATGGAATGGCACCTCAGCGACTTTCAGCTGGGGATCATCGGCACCGCATTCACCCTCGTTTATGCCATTGCCGGCCTGCCTCTGGGACGGATGGCCGATACCGGTTCGCGCAGCAAATTGATGGGCTGGGGCCTGGCGGCGTGGAGCGGGCTGACGGCGGTCAACGGACTGGTGGGGAGTTTCTGGGCGTTCCTGATCGTGCGCATGGGCATCGGCATCGGTGAAGCCAGTTACGCACCGGCCGCCAACTCGCTGATCGGCGACCTGTTCCCGGCCCACCGCCGGGCGCGGGCGATGGGTATCTTCATGCTGGGGCTGCCGTTGGGGCTGCTGCTAGCGTTTTTCACCATCGGCGCGATGGTCAAGGCGTTCGACAGCTGGCGCGCGCCGTTCTTTATCGCGGCAGTGCCGGGGCTGATCCTGGCGATCTTCATGTTCTTTATCAAAGAGCCGAAACGCGGCGCAGCAGAGAGTGTGCAGGTTTCTCAGGAGCGCGTAGACCGGCCAATCCGTCGGGTGTTGGCAGTGCCGACTTTCCTGTGGCTGGTGATGGCGGGGCTGTGCTTCAACTTCGCCACGTATGCCTGCAACTCGTTTCTGGTGCCGATGCTGCAGCGCTATTTCCTGATGCCATTACAGGAAGCGGCGGTGGCGACCGGAGTGATCGTCGGCGTGACCGGGTTGTTCGGCCTGACACTGGGCGGTTGGGTGGCTGACAAGATTCACCAGCGGGTGGCCAATGGGCGACTGCTGTTTGCCGCATTCAGCTTGATCATCTCGACGGTGTGCACGGCGTGGGCGCTGCATTCCGGGCGGATCGAGATCGGCGTGTTTGTGGCGGTGTTCAGTGTGGGCTGGTTGTTTGCCTACAACTTCTACACCTGCGTTTACACCGCCATTCAGGACGTAGTCGAGCCGCGCTTGCGAGCTACGGCCATGGCACTGTTCTTTGCCGGGTTGTATTTGCTGGGGGGTGGTTTGGGGCCGGTGGTGGTGGGGGCATTGTCCGACCACTTTGCACATACGGCGATGCTCTCGGCCGGAGCTGAACAGATGACCGAAGCGTTCAAGGCTGTCGGCTTGCACGACGCGATGTATTTGATCCCGGTGGCGCTATTTTTCACCATGGTGTTTCTGTTCCTGGCTTCACGGTGTTTTGTGCGCGATGCCAAGCGGATGAAGGAAGGGTTGGTGGCGGTGGTTGAGCCTGTGGGGGCTGCGGTGACTGCATGATCGCCATCGCGAGCAGGCTCGCTCCCACAGGTGATTAATGGTGTTCATAAAATAGTGTGGCCACATCAGATCCCCTGTGGGAGCGAGCCTGCTCGCGATGAGGCCATCAGCAACACCACAACAATCAAGCAGAAAAAAAGGCCCGCATCGCTGCGGGCCTTCTTTTTATAGCGGGGTGGAGCAGGGGATTTAGCCCGCCACCAACACCCGAATCGCTTCCAGTCGCAGCGCAGCCTTGTCGAGCATGGCCAGGCCTTGCTCGCGTTGCTTGCGCAGGGCAACCAGTTCGCTGTCGCGCACGGTCGGGTTGACCGCTTGCAACGCGGTCAGGCGCGCCAATTCTTCGTCGGTGTCGGCGGCCAGGCGACGCTGCGCCTCAGCCACGCGCTCGGCGTGACGCGGGAAGATCTTCTCTTCACCGGCGTTAATCCGTGGCGTCAGCTGATCGCGCTGGGCCTGGATGAACTTGTTGGCGCTGGCACGCGGCACGCTTTCCAGCTGATCGTTAAGGGTTTCGAACGACACACGGGCCGACAGGTCGTTGCCATTGGCATCGAGCAGGCAGCGCAGGGCGGCCGGCGGCAGGTAACGGCCCAGTTGCAGCGAGCGCGGGGCAACCACTTCGCTGACGTAGAGCAATTCCAGCAACACGGTGCCGGGCTTCAATGCCTTGTTCTTGATCAGCGCCACGGCGGTGTTGCCCATGGAACCGGACAAGACCAGGTCCATGCCGCCTTGAACCATCGGGTGCTCCCAGGTAATGAACTGCATGTCTTCGCGAGACAGCGCCTGGTTGCGGTCGTAAGTGATGGTCACGCCTTCGTCGTCGCCCAGCGGGAAGCTGGCGTCGAGCATTTTTTCGCTCGGCTTGAGGATCAGCGCGTTTTCCGAATGGTCTTCGCTGTCGATGCCGAAGGCGTCGAACAACGTTTCCATGTAGATCGGCAGGGCGAACTGGTCGTCTTGCTCAAGGATGTCCTCGACCAGTGCATCACCTTCGCCAGCGCCGCCGGAATTGAGTTCCAGCAAGCGGTCACGGCCGGTATGCAGCTCGGCTTCCATGCGTTCGCGCTCGGCGCGGGCTTCGTCGATCAGCGCTTGCCACTCGCCGTCGTCGGCATTTTCCAGCAGCGGCAGCAGGCGCGGGCCGAACTGATGCTGCAGGGCGTTGCCGGTCGGGCAAGTGTTGAGGAACGCGTTCAGCGCTTCGTGGTACCACTGGAACAGGCGCTGTTGCGGGCTGGTTTCCAGGTACGGCACGTGCAGTTCGATGATGTGCTTCTGGCCGATCCGGTCCAGACGACCGATACGCTGCTCCAGCAGGTCCGGGTGCGAGGGCAGATCGAACAGCACCAAGTGGTGCGAGAACTGGAAGTTACGACCTTCACTACCGATTTCCGAGCAGATCAGCACTTGTGCGCCAAATTCTTCGTCGGCGAAGTAGGCGGCGGCGCGGTCACGCTCGAGGATGTTCATGCCTTCGTGGAAGACCGTGGCCGGGATGCCGGAGCGCACGCGCAGGGCGTCTTCCAGATCCATGGCGGTTTCGGCGTGGGCGCAGATCACCAGCACTTTGGTGCGCTTGAGCATCTTCAGCGTGTCGATCAGCCACTCGACGCGCGGGTCGAATTTCCACCAGCGTTCTTCTTCGTTGGCGTCCGGCTGGGCCTGGAAGCTGACTTCCGGGTACAGCTCGGCGTGATCACCCAATGGCAATTCGAGGTATTCGTCGGGGCATGGCAGCGGGTACGGATGCAGTTTGCGCTCCGGGAAGCCCTGCACGGCGGCGCGGGTGTTGCGGAACAGCACGCGGCCGGTGCCGTGGCGGTCGAGCAGTTCGCGGACCAGACGGGCGCTGGCTTCGGTGTCGCCATCGTTGACGGCGGTCAGCAGCGCTTCGCCTTCGTTGCCGAGGAAACCGTGAATGGTCTTGTGTGCTTCAGGCGACAGGCGCCCCTTATCCAGCAGCTCCTGGACGGCTTCGGCCACCGGGCGATAGTTTTCGCTTTCGGCGCGGAAGGCGTGCAGGTCATGGAAACGGTTCGGATCGAGCAGGCGCAGACGCGCAAAGTGGCTGTCCTGACCCAGTTGTTCCGGGGTTGCGGTCAGCAGCAAAACGCCGGGAATGACTTCGGCCAGTTGTTCAACCAGCGAGTATTCCGGGCTGGCCTTGTCTTCATGCCACACCAAGTGGTGCGCTTCGTCGACGACCATCAGGTCCCAACCGGCGGCGAACAGCGCGTCCTGGGCCTTCTCGTCTTCTACCAGCCACTCGAGTGCAACCAGCGCGAGCTGGGTGTCTTCGAACGGGTTGGCGGCATCGCTTTCGATGAAGCGTTCTTCGTCGAACAGCGCAACTTGCAGGTTGAAGCGGCGGCGCATCTCGACCAGCCACTGGTGCTGAAGGTTCTCCGGAACCAGGATCAGCACGCGGTTGGCGCGGCCCGAGAGCAGTTGGCGATGGATCACCAGGCCGGCTTCGATGGTTTTACCCAGACCCACTTCGTCCGCCAGCAGAACCCGCGGCGCAATGCGGTCGGCGACTTCACGGGCGATGTGCAGCTGGTGCGCGATCGGTTGCGCACGTACGCCACCGAGGCCCCAAAGCGCGGACTGCAATTGGCGGCTGGTGTGTTCCAGGGTGTTATATCGCAGGGAGAACCAGGCCAGCGGGTCGATCTGCCCGGCGAACAAACGATCGCTGGCCAGACGGAACTGAATGAAGTTCGATAGTTGGGTTTCCGGCAGGGTAACCACTTCGTTGTGCCCGTTGAGGCCGTGGTAAACCAGCAGGCCGTCGATGTCGTCGACTTCCTGTACGGTCAGTTTCCAGCCTTCGAAGTGAGTGATCGAGTCACCCGGCGAAAACCGCACGCGGGTGAGGGGCGCATTCCGTAGCGCGTACTGGCGAGTCTCGCCAGTGGCCGGGTAGAGCACGGTCAACAAGCGGCCGTCCTGTGCCAGAACGGTGCCTAAACCCAGCTCGGC
>Ga0255334_1001382_pt1 | contig 11081 bp, 11 predicted proteins | sample EtOH5_35cm_T3_12_FD_202080 | JGI IMG/M metagenome (GOLD analysis project Ga0255334, IMG submission 202080) | Sandy soil microbial communities from University of British Columbia, Vancouver, Canada - EtOH5_35cm_T3_129 | ecosystem: Engineered > Artificial ecosystem > Sand microcosm > Unclassified ...
CCCCGGCTACATCGTGCTTTCCTTGCCGTGCATCTGGAGATAGACGAGAGCGAACTTGCATCCCTTGGCCAGCGGTTCCACCGAGACGATGCGATGGCTGGAGCCCTTGCCCACCGCCAGTTCCACCTTGTCTCTCAAGCCCACGCCTTCTTTGCAGCGAATCTCCTGGTCGCCGGGGTCGCCCTTCAGGTCGATGTCGCCCTTGCATTCGGTGACGCTGCCGTAGGTCTTCAACTCCTTGCGGTAAAACTCCAGCACCTTGTCGGAGGAATCATCGGATTCGAACTTGGCCGCGATCACCTTCAGCCCAAACCCCGGAACGCCCAGGGTGACGTTGGCGCTGCTGGAATCGTGGCCTTCGTCGGGTACGCGCCGCGCGCCGGCGTAGATGGGCAGGCCGATGTCCTTGGGATCCACGTCGGTGCGCACCTTCAGGCCGCCGAAGGGCGTCTGGATGTCCACGTTCTTCTTCTTCTCGCCTTCGCCCTTGTCCGCCGTGATGCTGCAGGCGGTGAGGGCGAGGAGCAGGACTGCCGCTGCCGCGGCGGCCACACCGGCCCCGCTACTGAACCGCTTGTGATTGGGCATGAGAGCCTCCTTGAGGATGCCGCCTGCTGGTGGCGGGCTGGGGCTGCGCCGGGCGGTCGAGCCCCGCGCCGCGCTCGGCCACGCCGGGAATGGTGACCGGCAGCCGCCCGTGGATGGGAATCTCCCCAAACAGCGCTTTCACCGCCGCCGTCTCCGAGACCGGCACCCCGGAAAAAGTACAAAGATAATTCTGCGCCTGCGGAAACCCGGCGGCAACATAGGGACTGCCCAGAGCGACCAGCACCGTCTGCGGCTCCGCCTGGTCGAGGATGCGGTTGAGCAGGGCGGCGGTCGAGTCGTCAAGAGAAACCGAGTTGGTGGTCACGCCCCGCACCTGCACCTTCTTTCCCGCCGAGGGAGTCACGTACACCGCCGCGATGACCGCGCTCGCCTGCGCCACGGCGTTGAGGATAGGTTCCGACATCGCATTGGCGCTGCGGGGATCCACAAAAAAGATGCGAACGTCCGCAACGCGTGCGCGCAACTCCCCTTCCAGCACGCGCCCGTACTCCGTGCGCACGTCATCGGTGAACAGGACCGCCACCAGGCGCTTCGGTCCCGCCCCTGGAGCCTGATACGCAGCCCCGAGCATCGGGGTTCCATTGCGTTTGAGGGGAAGCACCCCGCCGTTGTCGCGCACCAGGGTGACGGCGGCCTCAGCCACCTGACGGGCGGCGGCCAGGTTCTCCGGCCGGGCGACGATGCTGGAAAGAGCTGCAATATCCACCAGACGCGCCTTGTGCAGGCCCACCGAGGCCTTCAGCCGCAGGATGCGGCGGGCGGAAAGGTCAATGCGCTCTTCCGAGATTTCCCCACTCTCGACCGCGGCCACGAGCGCGTTGATGGAGGCGTCGAGGTCGGCGGGCAGCAGGATCATGTCGTTGCCCGCCTTTACCGCCTCCACCGCCGCCCGCCCGGAGGTGGGTTTTCCCGGCTCAGCGGGGAAGAGCCGGGTGAGCGCGTTCATGTCCATGGCGTCGGTGACCACCAGTCCCTGGAAGCCGAGCCTCCCCCGCAGCAGCGTGGTCACCACCGCCGGCGAAGTGGTGGCGATGCGGTCGGGATCAGGCTCGAGCGCCGGCACCGTCAGGTGCGCCACCATCACCGAGTCCACCCCGGCGGCGATGGCCTGGCGGAAGGGCACCAGCTCCACCGCGTCCAGCCGCGCCCGGTCTCCGGTCACCCGCGCCAGCCCCAGGTGCGAGTCCGTATCCGTGTCGCCGTGTCCGGGAAAGTGCTTGGCCGTGGTCAGCAGGCCGTTCTCGCGCGCGGCTTTGATGTAGGCGGCGGCAAAGGCGCCCGCTTCCGCCGGGTCTTCACTGAAGGCGCGGGTGTTGATGATGGGATTCACCGGGGAAGAGTTCACGTCGGCCACCGGGAAGAAATTCCACTCCACGCCGATGGCGCGCGATTCCTGCGCCGTCACCCGGCCCAGGGTTTCGGCGTATTCCAGCTTGCCGGCGGCGGCGAAGGCCATGGCATGGGGGAAGGCGGTGGTGGAGTAGAAGCGCATGGCCAAGCCGCGCTCGAAGTCCGCGGCCACGATCAGCGGGAGCTCCGACTCGCTCTGCAACTGGTTGGCGAACATGGCCGCCTCGTACGGCGGATTGCGGTAGAGGAACGGCCCCTCGGCTCGCACCGTCAACAAGAGGCCCCCCACGTGGTACTTCTGGATGCTGTCGCGCAGCTGGGTGTACTCCGGGCTGGCCAGGTTCAGAAACTCTGCCGGCGCCCGCAGCATGAACATCTGCCCGATCTTTTCTTCGAGCGTCAGCTTGCGCAGCGTCTTCTCCGCCCACTTTTGGCCGTCGCGATCGAGATGGACGGGCCCGGGCTGCTGGTATTTCTCTTTGGCGAAGACGGGTGGGGAGGGCAGCGAAAGCAGGAAAGGGAGAAGGACGAGCCAGCGAAACATGGATTACGACGATATCATGGCCGGGGCTGAAGCCCCTCGTTTCCACCACGTCCTGACGCGGGGCTGAAGCCCCGCTCTTCCACCGGTTTCGGGCGAAGGGATTTTGCGGCGGAAGAGCGGGCCTTTAGGCCCGCGTTAGAGTCGGATTGAAGGTGAGCTTTGGCCCCGGTTCGTCAGAACCTGTTCCAGCAGTCGGATTGCCTGCGTCTGAACTGCGGCCTCATCCCCGAAGCCCTCGAGCCAGTGAACCTCCGGCTCGCGGCGGAACCACGTCATCTGGCGTTTGGCGTAGTTGCGGTGGGCCTGCTGGGTGGCCCAGATGGCGAGCTTCTTGTCGCTCTCGCCGCGCAGCAGTTGGCCGGCCTGCTTGTAGCCCAGAGACTGGAGCGGCCGGGCGTCGGGATACCTGGCGAGCAACGCGCGCGTCTCTTCGACCAGCCCGCTGTCGAACATGCGGCGAGCGCGCTCATTGATGCGGGCGTAGAGCGCGTTGCGCTCCGGGTCAAGGCCGAGGCGCAGGATGCGGAAGCCGGCAAGCGGCTCGCGGCCGCGCTGCCACAGCTCGGACATCTTCTGCCGCGACTGCAGGCAGACCTCGATGGCGCGGATAAGCTTGGGCGCGTCATGGGCGTGGATCTTGGCGGCGGCGGCGGGATCCAGGCGCCGCAGCAGGCGGTGCAGGCGCCCCGGGTCGTCCCCGCCGGACTTCGTTGAGTCGTCCTTTGTGCCTTTGGCGCGGGCCCGCAGGCGCTGGCGCAGCTCTTCCGAGCGCGGCGGGCCGGGGAAGAGTCCTTCCAGCAGCGCGCGCAGGTACAGGCCGGTTCCGCCGACCACGATGGGCAGGCGCCCGCGACCGGAGATTTCAGTCAGCACGGCGCGGGCCCGGCGGGCATAGTCGCCGGCGGTGACCGCTTCGTCGAGCGAGGCAATGTCGAAGAGGTGGTGAGGGACGCGGACGCGCTCAGCGGCCGTGGGCTTGGCGGCGCCGATCTCGACCTCGCGGTAGAGGGCGACGGAGTCGCAGTTGACGATCTCGCCCGAGAAGCGCTCGGCCAGGGCGAGCGAGAGCGCGGTCTTGCCGCTGCCGGTGGGGCCGAGGATGACGACGAGAAGGGGCACAGCCGAGGGCCCTTCGACTTCGCTCAGGGCAGGCTCTTGTGCCACACGGTCCTTGCCGGCCTGTGTGGCGCGGGCGCCCTCGCCCGCGGAATCTCTCTTGGCGGTTTTCACCGCGCGCCCCAGGGGATGTGCCGGAAGTGGCGGGCCACGATGAGCGCCAGGATGAGGAGCGCCAAAATGAGGTAGCCGAGGACTTGCTGGCGCAGGGGCTTCACGGCGACAAAGGTAAAAGGTAAAAGGTAAAAGGTAAAAGGAAAAAGAAAAAAGGAAAGGTACCTTGCGTTTGGTTTACCTCTTCCCTTTTACCTTTTACCTTAACCCTTCTTTCTCCGGGTCCTGGTTGTAGAAGAAGTAGAAGCGGAGGGCCAGGTACTGGCCGCGGAACTCCTGGGGCAGGGGCTGGAAGGGGTTGGAGGCGGTGATGCCGCCCCAGGCGGCGCGGTCGAGGGCGACGTCGCCGGAGGTACTGTCCAGCTTGAGGCCGGCGACGCTGCCGTCCTTGAGGATGGCGAACTGGATGACCACGCGGCCGCGCTTCATCAGCGGGGGGCGCGCCACCTCGGGGATGATGGTGATCCAGTTGGCGCGGACGTCGTGGACGACGCGGGCCAGGTAGGGGCCGAAGTCCACGCCCATGGTGTCGCTCAAGACGTCGAAACCGCTGCGGATGCTACTGCGCGACGAAGAGCCCAGGCCGAAGTCGCCGTCCATGCCGCCGGTGCCGCGGTTGGCGGCGGCGGCGCGCGCCGCCTGCTGGATGGCGGAGCCGGCGGACATCCCGCTGCCGAAGCCTCCCTTGCCGGCGAACGGCGGAGGCTGCAGCTCGGCCATCTGGTTGGCAGGCCCCGTCCGATCCGGAGGCGAGCCCGCGCTGCCGGCGCCGGACGAAGCCTGCGAGCCGAGTTGGGGCGGCGGCGCCGGAGGCGCACTCAGGCCGGGAGCGCCGGGACGGGCGGCATCCACCAGCTCGTCGAGCGTCTTCTTGTCCAGCGTGGGGGCGCGCGAGGTGGCAATGCGGTTCTTGTCGGAGAGGATGTTGGTGTTGGGCGGGCGCTCGAGCTTCTGCGAGTCGGAAGGCAGCGCCAGAAACGTGGATTCTTTGCCCCTGAACATGTCCATGGGAGCGGCCAAGGCGACGTAGGTGCGTTCGGGCAGGAGGCGCCCCAGCAGAGGCAGGGAGACAATCATGGCAATGTGAAGCAGAACCGAGGCCAGCGCGATGGCCAGCAGCCGCCAGCGCGCGCTCTCGTCAACCGACTCGATCAGCAAGACAGGGACGTCGTGCAGCCCCGGCGGAGCATCCTCCGCGCGGCGCGGCGCGTATTCCAGAGGCGGGATGGGGGCGAGAGGCACGGACTTCTTAGCGCGAACCCCGGCCGCCGGCCAGGGTTGCTGGCGGTTGGATGCCGGAAGAGGCCCGCAGGCTGCCGCCACCCGGCGCTCCCTAGTAACTATTGTCGCACTATTCCTTCGAGATTAATACGCCGGCCGTGCTCGCGAATCTGGGTGAGGATGTCGAGAGCGACGGCCAGGGCGCGGCGGCCGTCCTCGAGCGAAACCACGGGCTTGGCGCGGCGGCGGACGGCATCGAGGAAGGAGCGCAGCTCGGCGTGCAACGGTTCCTCCGCGGTCACCGCCGGCCGGGTGACGCCGATCTCCGGGCTGGAGGGGTGGGCGGGCTCGGAAGCCTTCGCTTCCTTCGCGGAGCCGGCTGCGACGCTGAAGACCAGCACGTCCTGCCGGCTGTAGTCCACCGAGACGTACTGGCGGGGCTGGAAGAAGCGCAGCTTGCGCACTTTCTCCGTGGAGACGCGGCTGGCGGTGAAGTTGGCCACGCAGCCGGAATCGAACTCCATGCGCACGTTGGCAATGTCCACCTTGCCGGAGAGGATGGGCAGGCCGACGGCGCGAATCTCTTTCACCGGCGACTTCACGAAGCTGAGCACGATGTCGAGGTCGTGGATCATGAGGTCGAGGACCACGTCCACGTCCAGGGCGCGGGGAGTGAAAACGCTGAGGCGGTGGACTTCGAAGAAGAGCGGCTGGGTCACCAGCGGCTGGGTGGCGCGGACGGCCGGGTTGAAGCGCTCCAGATGTCCCGCCTGGGCGACGCGCGAGGTGCGCTGGGCGATGCGGATGAGCTCGTCGGCTTCGGCGAGCGAGGAGGCGAGCGGCTTCTCCACCAGCACGTCCACTCCGGCTTCCATCAGCTCGCGCGCGACCTTGAGGTGCTCGACGGTGGGCACGGCAACGCTCGCCGCTTGCACGCCCGCCTGGACCAGATCCTTGAGGGAGGCGAAGGCGGGAGTGCCGTATTCCTGGGCCGCGGCGTTGGCGCGGGCCGCGTCGGCGTCCACGATGCCGGCCAGCTCGACGTTGATGCGGTCGGGCCCGTCCTGCTGTGCCAGCTCGCGATAGACGCGCGCGTGGTTGCGCCCGAAGGCGCCCACGCCGACCACGGCCACGCGGATTGGCTTCTCGGGCGTCAACGCTTTGCTTTCTTGAGCAGCGCGATCTGGCCGGCGTGGTAGAGGTCGTGCTGCACCAGGCCGTGGAGCATGAAGTAGAGAGAGTAACGCTTGCCGGGCACGATCCGCTTCAGGCGCGAGTCGGGCAAGGCGGAGATGGCGCGGTGCAGGTCACGCTGCGCGATTCGGAGCGCGGCCAAGGTCTTCTTCCAGTTGGCGGGGGTGGCCTGGGGCAGAGGCGGAAAGTTTTCCGCGGGCGAGAGCGAAGCGGCTTTGCCCTGCGTGCGGCGATACACCGCGCGCTTCCAGGCGGTGATGTGGAGAACGAGCTCCCATATGGTATGAACGCCGCGCACAGGTCGCGCCGCTGCCTGCTTCGGACTCACGTCGCGCAGCAGTTGGCGCAGCGCGGGGCCGTGCCAGGCGCCGCCGGCGTGGGCGCGGTGGAGCTGGTCGGCGATGCGTTTGGACTCAGTCATGTTCGTCACCCAGCAGTCGGAGTTACATCCCGAGCGAAGCGAGGGAGCCCTCAGAACCCGCAGCCAATGGGAGAGGGTAGGGTTTCCTCGCTGCGCTCGGAATGTTACTAAACCGGGTCAGCGGCAATGCTGATATCCGCCTTCTCCGCTGCCTGGACAATCTGCTCTCCATCCAGCAGCAGGCACCTGCCGGCGTCAATCGCCAGGCAGGTGGCGCCGGAAGCGCGCATAATCTCGATGGTCGAAAGGCCGATGACAGGGACGTCGAAGCGCATGTCCTGATTGGGCTTGGCGACCTTGACCACGGTGAGGGCGCGGCTCAGGGTGGAGGCGGCGCCCTCCAGGTCGCGCATGATCTGGCCGGCTCGCCGGATGGCGGCGTCGGTGCCCTCCATGGCTTCGACGGCGACGCAGGCGGATTCTGCGATGACCACCGTCTGGCCGATGTCATACTGCGCCAGGTGCCGCGCGACGGCGCGCCCGTACTCGATGTTCTTGCGTTCCCGGTCGCTGGGAGCGCGCTGGGTCAGGACGCCGGCGCGGGCCAGCAGCGGCTCGAGAAAGGAGGTCGAGTCGAGCAGCGTGATGCCTTCGTCGGCCAGCACCTTGGCCACGGCGCCGATGAGGGAATCGGTATTGCGCGTGGTGAGCGACATCAGCAGCTTGGCCAGGCGCCAGTCGGGCTTGATGCTGGAGAAGATCTGCTTGTGCTTGACCTGGCCGGCCATGATGGCGCGGGTGACGCCTTCTCGCTGGAAGGTGTCGATGAGCTTTGAAAGCTCGCCCAGGGACATCCAGTGGACGGCGGCAGCGCCGTGCGACTCGATCTCCGGGAGAGTCTCTTCCTGGATGGCAGCGACGACCACCTGGAGGCCGCGGGCGCGGGCGGCATCCAGCACCAGCAGCGGGAAGCGGCCGTTGCCGGCGATGAGACCGAGTTTTTCAGATTCAGCCACGGATCACACGGATAGGCACGGATTTTAACAGCCAAAGTTGCGCCATGCTTGATCCGTGGAAATCCGTGTGAATCCGTGGCGAGATTCCTCGACTCGCCTCCCTCGCTCAGGCTCGGTTGGCCTCGCTCAGGATGACCGCGGCGGACTCCCGTTCGGCTGCGGCGCTGCGCGCCTCACCTCACTCACGCCCGCCAGGCGCGGTCACTTGATAATCCCCCGCTCCGAGGCCTCGATGAAGCGCAGCAGCAGCGCCACGTCCTCACCCAGGTCGCCTTCCGACTTGAGCCGCTCCAGGGCTTGCGTGGTGTTGAGCTTGGAGGCCGTCAGCACCTTGAAGGAGTGATGGAGCTTCTTGATGCGCTCCTTGGTGAAGCCGCGGCGCTCGAGGCCGATGGAATTCAGGCCGTAGGCGCGGGCCTCGCGGGCGGCGCTGGTCCTGGAAAACGGCAAGACGTCCCGGGTGATGATGGTCCCGCCGCCGATGTAGGCGTGGGCTCCGACGCGCCCGTACTGGTGCACCGCGGAGAAGGCCCCGACCACGGCCCACTCTTCGACGGTGACGTGGCCGGCGAGCGTGGCGGCATTGGCCAGGATGCACTGGTCCCCAACCATGCAGTCGTGGGCGACGTGGGCGTAAGCCATGATCAGGATGTGGCTGCCGATGCGGGTGACGCCGCCGCCGCCAGGGGTGCCGCGATGCAGGGTCACGAATTCGCGGATGACGTTGTGGTCGCCGATCTCCAGGCGCGTCTTTTCTCCTTTGAACTTCAGGTCCTGCGGCTCCAGCCCGACAGAGGCGAAAGGAAAGATGCGGTTGTGACTACCCAACCGGGTGGGGCCACCCAAGGCCACGTGGGAGATGAGTTCGCAGTGCTCGCCCATCTCCACTTCCGCGCCGACAACGCAGTAAGGACCGATGGTGCAGGAGGAGGGGATCCGCGCGCCGGGATCAAGGATCGCAGTCGGATGAATGGGCATGCGCAGCTAGGGCGACGGAGGGCCGGCGCTCTGGGCGGCGGAACGCGGCACCAGCTGGCAGGTGACCACCGCCTCGCAAACCAGCTTGTCGCCCACGTAAGCCTTGCCCTGCATGCGCGCGGCGCTGCTGCGCCAAACCAAAACCTCCACCTCGATGCGCAGCTGGTCGCCGGGAATCACGGGCTTGCGGAAGCGAGCCCGCTCGATGCCGGTGAACACCATGAGCTTGTTGTCGCGGTCCGGGATCTCGGTGAGCAGCAGCGCGCCGCCGGCCTGGGCGATGGCCTCGACGATGAGCACCCCGGGCATGATGGGGAAGCCCGGGAAGTGTCCGGCGAAGTGGGGCTCGTTGGCGGAGACGTTTTTCAGGGCTACGATCTTCAGCCTGGGTGTGAGGCTGACGACCCGGTCGATGAGCAGGAAGGGAAAGCGATGCGGCAGGATGCGCTGGATCTGGGTGACGTCCAGCACGGTCGAGTCGGCCGGGGCATCCGCAACTTCCACCGGATTTGCGGGTTGTGTCATGGCGAAATGCTATGTTACAGGCGGTTGATTATAGTGGATTCCGCGCGCAGGTAAAGCGAGGGCGCAAGCGCCGATGAAAAAGCCATCTTCGAGCCGCAGAACCGCGATGCCGGAGGATGAGCCGGGCGGAGCCGGCGAACTGCTCCGCTTCCTGGAGCGGCAGCGAGAGGGAATGGTCCAAACGCTGCGGGAATTGGTGGAGCGGGAGTCGCCCAGCCACGACAAAGCGGCGGTGGACCGCCTGAGCGAGTTTGTGGCCGGGGAATTCAGGCGGGTGGGCGGTCAGGTCCTCATGCATCCGGCCGCTGCCGCCGGCGACAACCTGCAGGTGGAGTTTCCGGCGAAGGCAGGCGGGGGCCCACCCATCCTGCTGCTGGGGCATATGGACACCGTCTGGGAAGTGGGCACGCTGAGCACCATGCCCTTCGCGGTGCGGGAGGGCCGGGCGTGGGGGCCGGGCATCTTTGACATGAAGTCCGGCATCGTCCAGATGATTTTCGCTGTGGTGGCGTTGCGCGAGGTGCGCGGCAGCCTGAAGCGCCGGGTGACCGTGCTGCTGAACTCCGACGAAGAGGTGAGCAGCGAATCCTCGCGGGCGCTCATCGAAGGGCTGGCACGCAGGTCGGCGGCGGTGCTGGTGTGCGAGCCGGCGCATGGCCTCGAGGGAGCGGTCAAGACCTCGCGCAAGGGAGTGGGCCAGTACGTGCTGCGGGTGACGGGGAAGGAAGCGCACGCCGGGCTCGACTTCGAGAAAGGCGCCAGCGCCATCGCGGAGCTGGCGCGGCAGATCGCGCATCTGGAGAAGTTCACCGACCGGAAGCGCGGAGTCACGGTGAACGTGGGAGTGATCCGCGGCGGGACCCGGACCAACGTGATCGCCGGCGAGGCGACGGCGGAGGTGGACGTCCGCATCCAGCGGCCGGGGGACGCACGCAGGCTGGAGCGGAAGTTCCGCTCCCTCAAGCCCTTCGACCGGCGCTGCCGGCTGGAGGTGAGCGGCGGGATCGAGCGTCCGCCCATGCCGCGGAGCCCGGCTGTGGCGCACCTCTACGGCCTGGCCAAGGGCGTGGCCCGATCGCTGGGGATGGACCTGAAAGAAGCAGCGGTTGGGGGAGGTTCGGACGGCAACTTTACCGCCGCCCTTGGCATCCCAACGCTCGACGGCCTGGGAGGAGTAGGCGAAGGGGCGCACGCGAAGCACGAATCGGTGCTGGTCGCGGAATTGCCCCGGCGGGCGGCCCTGCTGGCGGGACTCATCGAAGCCATCTGACGCCGGGCGGGATGCCTTTGACTCCTCAGTAAACAGGGCCTAGAATCGGAGCCAGTGGAGGCACCATGTTCGGCGGCAAGATAGGCGTGATGGAGGTTCTCATACTCCTGGCCATTGTCCTGCTCATCTGGGGTCCGGGCCGTCTGGCGGACCTGGGCAAGAGCATGGGCGAGGGGATCCGCAACTTCAAGTCCGCGGTCAAGGACGGCGAGAAAGAGCCGGAGAAAAAGTAGCAAGCTCCGCCCTGTCCAGCTTCTTCCGCTTTCTCCCTGCAAAACCAAGAGCGCGCCATCGGGAGGCAGTTCTTCGCCTCAGAGGCAGCCACGCGCCCGGAGCATGCGATAGACCAGCGGCACGGGTAGGCCCACCACGTTGAAGTAACACCCCTCGATGCGTGAGACGAAGCGCGAGGCCAGTCCCTGGATGGCGTAGGCGCCGGCTTTGTCCATGGGCTCGCCGCTCGCGACGTAGTCGCGGATCTCCTTCTCGCTCAGCTTGCGCATGGTCACCCGCGTGGTCTCGGAGCGCGCGTCTTCAACGCCCGGGCCGGCGAGGCAAACGGCGGTGGTGACTCGGTGGGTGCGCCCGGAGAGCAGGCGCAGCATGCGGCGGGCGTCGCGACGGTCCCGCGGCTTGCCCAGGACCCGGCCGCCGACGACCACGATGGTATCGGCGCCCAGGACGAGGCTGCGGGGCCTGCGGGCGCGGATGGCTCGGGCCTTCTCCCGCGCCAGGCGCTCGGCGAACTTGCCGGGCGACTCGCCACGGCGCCGGCGCTCGGGA
>Ga0255334_1001384_pt1 | contig 11058 bp, 11 predicted proteins | sample EtOH5_35cm_T3_12_FD_202080 | JGI IMG/M metagenome (GOLD analysis project Ga0255334, IMG submission 202080) | Sandy soil microbial communities from University of British Columbia, Vancouver, Canada - EtOH5_35cm_T3_129 | ecosystem: Engineered > Artificial ecosystem > Sand microcosm > Unclassified ...
CGCTGTGAACAACGAGAAACCCAAGCCGTACGTGTGGACCGCGACCGCCGAGTCCATCCTGGCCAAAGTCCAACGCGCCCGGACCACACTCAACAACGGGTCAATCAAAACTGAGACAGACCACTAGCATGGCTTCGTGCACCCGGCCGGCCGCGTCCCCGCGCAAGGCCCCAACGCCATCGCCCGCCTCCGCGCCGAGCTCACCGCCCAAGGCACGGAGGTAACCGACCTCACCGACTCCAACCCCACCCGCCAGGGCCTGACCCACCCGGGCGTCCTGGAGGCCGTCGCCAAGGCGGCCGCGCGCGCAGGAACGTACGAGCCCGACCCACGCGGCCCCATCCAGGCCCGCGAGGCGCTCGCCGCCCGCTACGGCGGCCACCCCGACGACTACGTCCTCACCGCCAGCACGTCCGAGGCGTACGGCTGGCTGCTCGCCCTCCTGGCCGACCCCGGCGACGCGGTCGCCGTCCCCGCGCCCGGCTACCCGCTCGTCGAGCCGCTGGCCAGGCTCGCCGCGGTGCGCACCGTGCCGTACCCCGTCAACTACGTGCACCCCTACGGCTGGTCCACGGACACCATGGCGCTGAGCGCCGTCGCCGGCGAGCCGGACGTCAAGGGCATCGTCGTCGTCAACCCCGGCAACCCGACGGGTGCGTACCTCGCGGCCGACGAGCGCACCCCGATTCTCACCGCGGCGCAGGCGGGCGGGGTGCCGCTCGTGGTCGACGAGGTATTCGGCCCCTACTGCCTCGACGCACCCGCGCCGATCACGCTGGCGGGGACGGCGGAGGTGACCACGTTCGCCCTCGACGGCCTGTCCAAGCTGCTCGCCGCGCCCCAGCTCAAGCTCGGCTGGATCCGGGTCTCCGGCCCGCACGACGAGACCGCGCCGGCCCGCGCCGCGCTCGAGACCATCGCGGACACGTACCTCTCGGTGAACGCGCCGGTCGCCCTCGCGCTCCCGGAGCTCCTCGCGCTGGCCGACGAGTCCGTGGCAGCAGTGACCACGCGCCTGCGCGCCAACCTGGCGACGGCCCGGGCGCTGCTCGACGATGGCGGCTGGCGCGTGCGCCGCTGCGACGGCGGGTGGACCGTGCTGGTGGACGCGCCGCGCTGGCGGCCGGACGACGAGCTCGTCGTGACCCTGCTGCGGGACGCCCACCTCGCGGTGCACCCCGGCTGGTTCTACGACCTGGCCTCCGCGGGCGCCCTCGCGCTGTCCCTGCTGCCGGAGCCGGCGCGGTTCGAGGACGGCTGCCGCAGGTTGCGCGCCGCCGTGGACGCGCTCGCGGGGTAGACGCACCCCGCGGGCTCGTCGGACCCCTCGGTACGCTGCCTCGGTGACCACCGAACCCCCCGGCCCCGCCCGCCTCGCCTTCGCGACCTGCGCCGCGTTCTCCGACCTCGACCAGGACGACCGGCTGCTGCGCGACGAGCTGGTGCGGCGCGGGACCGCGGTCGACGCCGCCGTCTGGGACGACCCCACCGTCGACTGGGCGGCCTACCGGCACGTGCTGATCCGTTCCACCTGGGACTACACCGACCGGCGGGCGCAGTTCGTCGAGTGGGTGCGCCGGGTGGAGGCGACGAGCACGCTGTACAACCCGGCCGAGGTGGTCGCCTGGAACACCGACAAGATGTACCTGCGGGACCTGGAGCAGCGTGGCCTGCCGATCGTCCCGACCATCTGGCTCGACCCGGAGCGCAACTTCTCCGCCCGCGCGATCCACACCCGGTTCCCGGCGTTCGGCGAGTTCGTCATCAAGCCGACGGTCAGTGCGGGCGCCCGCGACACGGGGCGCTACGACGCCTCGGTGACCACGCAGCGGATGCTCGCGATCACCCACGCGAAGAACCTGCTGGCCGTCGGTCGTGACGTGATGCTCCAGCGCTACCTGCACCAGGTGGACACCGTCGGCGAGACGGCCCTGGTGTACCTCGACGGCGAGTTCAGCCACGCGGTGCGCAAGGGCGCGCTGCTCGAGGGCCCGTACCGCAAGGACGAGCTCGAGGGGCGGCTGTACCGCGGTGAGCAGATCGCGCCGCGCGAGCCGTCGGAGGCCGAGCGGGACGTGGCGGACCGCGCGATGGCGGCCCTGGGCGAGATCTTCCCGGCCGTGACCCCGTTCCTGTACGCGCGCGTGGACCTCATCCCGGACGACGACGGCAAGCCGGTGATCCTCGAGATCGAGCTGACCGAGCCGTCGCTGTTCCTCGAGCACGGGCCGGGCTCGGTGCAGCGGGCGGCGGACGCGGTGACCGCCCGGCTGTAGCCGGTACACTCTTCGTCGGTCCTCGCCTCGGCGGGGGTGCCGTGGTGGCTATAGCTCAGTTGGTAGAGCACCTGGTTGTGGTCCAGGGGGTCGCGGGTTCAAGTCCCGTTAGCCACCCCAATCCCCCTCTGAGACGAAATCTTCGTCTCAGAGGCTGCAAGCCCTCGACTCGGGCGATGCAGTCGGCACAGGCGCAGGACACAAGGCGGTCAGAAGTTGACGCCGCAGCGCAGCACGACGTTGGCGAACGGGGTCGCCTCGCCCGTCCGCACGAACAGCCTGGCCGACGCGGAGAGCGCCTTGAGCTCCTCGTGCGTCGTCCAGTCGGGCTCGCCGAACAGCGACCGGACGAGGTCGACCACGGGCCGGTTGCCGTCCTTGGCCTCGTCGGCGAGGGTCGCCCGCTCGACGACGAGCTCGTCGGCCAGGGCCCGGACGACGTCCGCGAACGACGGCACGCCGAGCACCAGGGCCAGGTCGACGACGGGCACGCCTGCCGGGCGCGGCAGGCCCGCGTCGCCGACCACCACCAGGTCGGTGTGACCGAGCTCGGCGAGCCGCGCGGACAAGGGGGCGTTGAGCACGCCGTGGCGTTTCATCGTTCGACCGTCATCTCGTCGTCGGTGGGGAAGGACGTCTGGGCGCCGGTCCTGGTGACCGACACGGCCGCGACCTCGGTCGCGCGGGCGACCGCCTCGGCGAGGGGGGTGCCGCCGGCGAGCGCCACCGCGAGCGCGCCGACGTAGGCGTCGCCCGCGCCCGTGGTGTCGACCGGCCGGACGCGCCGGGCCGCCCGACGGCCGGTGAGCACGCCGCCGGCGTCGTCCCGCGCGCACCACACGGAGCCCTCGCCGCCGAGCGTGAGGACCACCGAGCGCGGGCCGAGGCCGAGCAGTCCGCGGGCGGTGGACGCGGGGTCGTCGGCCACGCCGTCGCCGAGAAGGGCGGCGGCCTCGGTCTGGTTGACCACGAGCGGGTCGGCGCCCGCCAGGGTCGCCCGGTCGAGCGAGGCTGCGGGCGCCGCGTTGAGGATGAGCCGGACGCCGTGCTCCCGGGCGCGCCGGGCGACGTGGGCGACGGTCGGAAGGGGCACCTCGAGCTGCACCACGAGCAGTGCGGTCGCGGCCCAGTCGACGGCGGCGTCGACGACGTCGGGCGTCACCGTCGCGTTCGCGCCCGGCGACACGATGATCGAGTTCTCCGCGTCGGGCGTCAGGACGATCACGGCGGCGCCGGTGGCCCCCGGGGCGGTACCCAGCCCCGACAGGTCGACACCCGCGCCCGCGAGCGACGACCGCAGCAACGTGCCGTTGTCGTCCTCCCCGACGCGCCCGACGAAGGCGACGTCGCCCCCGAGCCGACCGGCGGCGACCGCCTGGTTCGCGCCCTTGCCACCCGCGGTGACGACGAGGTCCGAGCCGAGGACGGTCTCGCCACCGGCGGGCCGGTGGTCGACGTGGACCACCAGGTCCGCGTTGGCGGAGCCGACGACGACGATGTGCGCGGACGGCACGTTCTCTCCCCTCCGGGTCGCCGCGGCCCGAGCGGACCGCGGCGACCCGAGTGATTCCGGAGCGACAGGGATCAGAGCGAGTCCTTGGTCAGGACGACGACCGGCACGCTGATCGTCGCCTCGACCGACTGACCCTGGACGAGCTTCACCGCGGCCTGGACGGCCTGCTTGCCGAGCTCCTCGGGCTGCTGTGCCACCGAGCCGGCCATGGTGCCCGCCTTGATCGCGGCCTGGCCGTCGTCCGTGCCGTCGAAGCCGACGATGAACACGCTCTTGCCGGCCTTGTCGCCGAGAGCCTGGACCGCGCCGAGCGCCATCTCGTCGTTCGCGGCAAAGATGCCGACGGCGTCCGGGTGCGCCTGGAGCAGGTTGGTCGCCGTGTCAAGCCCCTTGGTGCGGTCGAAGTCCGCCGGCTGGGAGGCGACGATCTTGATGTTCGGGTAGGCGGCGATGCCCTGCGTGAAGCCCTCGTTGCGGTCCCGGGCGGCGGAGGTGCCGGCCGTGCCTTCGAGGACGATGACCGAGCCCTTCTCGCCGATCGCCTTGGCAAGCGCGTCCGCGGCGAGCTTGCCGCCCTGGACGTTGTCGGAGGCGATGAACGAGTTGACGTCGGCGCCGTTGACCGCGCGGTCGACGGCTATCACCGGGGTCTTGGCGGCGATGAGCGGTGCGACGATCGGCCCGGCGGCGTCGGAGTCGACGGCGTTGATGATGACGGCCTGCAGCTGCTGGGTCTGGAAGTTCTGGACCTGGTTCGCCTGCGTCGTCGCGTCGTCCTGCGCGTCGGTGATGGTGAGCTGGACGCCCTCCGCGTCCGCCTCCTTCTGCGCACCGTCGCGCACGGAGACGAAGAACGGGTTGTCGAGGGTCGACAGCGCCAGGCCGATGGAGACCGACGAGGCCGGCGCGCCGGCAGAGGTCCCGGTACCACCGGCGGGCGTCGTCGCCGCGCCGGTGGTACCGCCGCTCGACGAGCACCCAGCGAGCGCGAAGGCGCCGGTCGCCGCGATGACGGCGACCGTCAGGAGTCGCTTGTTCATGTGACGGTCCTTTCTGGAAGGGGATGGTGCAGTTCCTGCTGCGGGCGGGAGCCCGCTCACGTCCGTCGCCGCCGGAGCGTGTCCGTCAGCACGGCAAGCGCGATGACGACGCCGATGACGATCTGCTGCCAGAACGACGAGACGTTCAGGAGGTTGAGGCCGTTGCGGATGACGGCCAGCACGAGGGCACCGACGAAGGTGCCGAAGATCCGGCCGCTGCCGCCGGCGAGGCTCGCCCCGCCGATGACGACCGCGGCGATCGAGTCCAGCTCGTAGCCGCTGGCGGCCTGCGGCTGGCCGGACACCAGCCGCCCGGCCAGGACCAGGCCGGCGATGGCGGCGAAGACGCCGGACAGGGCGTAGGTGATCAGCTGCTGGCGGCGCACGTCGATGCCCGAGAGGCGAGCCGCCTCCTCGTTGCCGCCGATGACGTACATCGCCCGGCCCGCGTAGGTGCGGTTGAGGATGAACGAGGCGACCAGGCCGAGCACGACCATGACGACCAGCGGGATCGGCAGCCAGCCACCGATCGTCTTGCCGAACCACGCCACCTGCGCCGGCTGCGGCACCGGCCGCCCGCCGGAGATGACGAGCGCGAAGCCGCGGGCGATCGACAGCATGGCCATCGTCGCAATGAACGCCGGGAGCCGGCCGAACGCCACCATCACCGCGCTGACCAGTCCCGTCGCCACACCTGCGGCCAGCGCGAGGAGGATGGCGAGCAAGGGGGGCACGCCCATGCTGCCGGACGTGTAGCCGACGACGATCCCGGACAGGGCGGCGACCGACCCGACCGACAGGTCGATGCCGGACGTGATGATGACGAACGTCTGGCCGAACCCGAGGATGGCGACGACCGCCGCCTGCACGCCGACGTTGAGCAGGTTCTGCGTCGTGAGGAAGACGCGCGACAGTGCCGTCATCACGGCGCCCAGCAGCAGCAGGGCGACGAACGCACCGTTGCGCCCCAGGGCGCTCTGGGCCCGGCCGCGCCAGAGCGTCACCGCCGACGGCGCGGCGACTCGAGAGGTGTCAGAAGGCACGGCTGGACTCCACTTCCTTCACGGCCAGGGCCATGACGGCGTCCTGGGTGGCCTCGGTGTGATCGAGCTCACCGACCAGCCGGCCGCGTGCCATGACGAGCACCCGGTCGCACATGCCGAGCACCTCGGGCAGCTCCGACGACACGAGGAGCACCCCGCGTCCGTCCGCGGTCAGGGCGTTGACGAGCTCGTAGATCTCGACCTTCGCGCCGACGTCGATGCCGCGCGTCGGCTCGTCGAGCAGCAGCACCGCGGGATTGGCCGCGAGCCACTTGCCGATGACGACCTTCTGCTGGTTGCCACCGGACAGCGTGCGCACCACGGTCCGACCCGACGGGGTGCGGATGCCGAGGCGCCGGATCATCTCGGTCGCGACCGCGCGCAGCCGGCCGAAGTCGACCAGGCCCCACCGGGTCGCCGAGCGCAGGGTGACCATCCCGAGGTTCTCCTGCACCGAGGCGCCGAGCACCAGGCCCTGGGCCTTGCGGTCCTCGGGCACCAGGCCGATCCCGGCGTCGATCGCCGCGTCGACGCTCCCGCCCCGCACCCGGACGCCGCGCACCCGCACCGAGCCCGCGTCGTAGCGGTCGGCGCCGGCGATCGCCCGCAGCACCTCGGTACGCCCGGCGCCGACGAGCCCCGCGAGCCCGACGACCTCGCCGGCCCGCACCTGCAGGCCGACCGAGTCGAACCGGCCGGCAGCGCTGAGGTCGGTGACGTCGAGCAGCACCTCACCTGGCGTCTGGCGGCGGCGGGGGTACTGCGCGTCGATCGTGCGGCCGACCATCATCCGCACCAGCTCGTCACGGTCGGTCGTCGCGGGCACCATCCCGACGGACCGGCCGTCCCGCAGCACCGTGACGCGATCGCCGATCTGGCGGATCTCCTCCAGGTGGTGGGAGATGAAGATCATCCCGACGCCGCGTTCGCGCAACTCCCGCATCAGCCCGAGCAGCCGCTCCACCTCGTCGTCGGTCAGCGCCGCGGTCGGCTCGTCGAGGATGAGCACCCGTGCGTCGAGCGACAGCGCCTTGGCGATCTCGACGAGCTGCTGGCGCGCGATGCCGAGCTCGCGGACCGGCGTCGACAGCGCGACGTCGAGGCCGACCCGCTCGAGCGCGGCCGCGGCCTGCCGTGCGGCAGCGCGCCGGTCGATGACGCCGAACCGGCGCGGCGGCCGGCCCAGCAGCACGTTCTCCGCGACGGACAGCCGCGGGACGAGGTTGAGCTCCTGGTGGATCGTCGCGATGCCGAGCCGCTCGGCGTCGCGCGCCGAGTGCAGCCGACGCGGCGCTCCGTCGACGAGGACGCGACCGCCGTCCGGCTGGTACACGCCGGCGAGGCACTTGATGAGCGTCGACTTGCCGGCGCCGTTCTCGCCGAGCAGGACGTGCACCTCCCCCGGGCGCAGGTCGAACGACACGCCGTCGAGCGCGACGACGCCGGGGAACTCCTTGCGCAGCCCGTCGACCGCCAGCAGCGGTCCGGGTGTCTCAGCGACCATCGACCGGTCTCCCCTCCGTGGACTGGCGCAGCACGAGCCGGCAGGACAGGCGCGCGTCCTGGACCGGGGTCCCCGCGATCCGCGCGAGGAGCAGCTCCATCGCCAGCCGACCGACCTCGGTCGTCGGCTGCTCGATCGCGGTGAGCGTGGGGCGCAGCAGCTGGAAGAACGGCATGTCGTCGAACACGGCGACGGCCAGGTCGTCGGGCACACGTACGTCCGCGGCGCGCTCCTGGAGCACCGACACCGCCCCGAGGCCCATCGTCCCGTTGGCGACGAGCACGGCGTCGGGACGGCGCGGACCGTCGAGCAGGGCAGCGAGCGCGGCGGCGCCGGACGCGAACCGGAAGTCGCCGTGGACGACACCCTCGTCGGGCACGTCGAGCCCCTGCCGGGCCGCGGCGGCGCGGAAGGCGGCCAACCGGGCGCGTGACGAGCCCGCGTGCTCAGGACCGGCCACGACGGCGAGCGTCCGGCGGCCCGTCGCCGCCAGGTGCTCCACCAGCTCCTCGATCGCCACCGTGCCGTCCGCCGAGACCAGCGGTGCGTCGACGTCCTCGGCCGAGCGGTCGACCAGCACCAGCCGGTGCCCGGTGGCCGCGGCCTCTCGCAGCAGGGGCGACGTCTCCACCGTCGGCACGACGATCAACCCGTCGACCTGACGCTCCAGCAGGAACCGCACGTAGTGGTCCTGCTGCGACGGGTTCTCGTCGGCGTTGCCGACGATCACCGCGAAGCCGGCGGCCCGCGCGGTGTCCTCCACCGAGCGGGCGACCTCGGTGAAGTACGGGTTGAGCAGGTCCGAGACGACCAGGCCGACGGTCTTGGTGCCGGTCGAGCGCAGCGAGCGCGCGACCCCGTTCGGCCGGAAGTTCAGCTCACGCACGGCGGCAAGCACGTGTTCGCGGGCCCGGCTCGACGAGCTGCCGCCGGAGAGCACGCGGGAGACGGTGGCCGGGGACACCCGCGCCTGCCGCGCCACGTCCTTGATCGTCGCCATCGACGAGACCCCATCACTCGGTGTTGGAATCGATTCCATAAAATCGATTCCAGGAATGTACCTCGCGCATCGGCGCCCAGGCAAGTCCGCTTCCCCAGGCGGGCGGCGCCGGGCGCGCAGGGACGCGGCGGGACGCCCTACCGCTCGCGGCGCCAGCCGCGGGCCTCCCGGATCAGCCGCTCGAGCGGCAGGATCGCGGCACCGATCGCCACCGTGTCGCCGCCGAAGGTCGAGGGCAGCAGCTCGAACTGCGACCCCGGTCGCTCGGGCGCGCTGTTCCTGACGGCCGCCTCGACGCGGTCCGCGACCGCCCCCATCAACCGGATGCCCACCCAGCCGCCGAGCACGATGCGCTGCGGGTTGGTGCGGTTGACGAGGTTCGCCAGGCCGTCCCCGAGGGCCCCGATCGCGTCGTCCAGGACGGCCGCCGCGGCCCCGTGCAGTTGACGATGCAGTGCCGCAGCTGCATCGCCTGCCCGGTGATGCAGATGCCGGTGCGGCATGATGGGTGCTGACCTGCCGAAACGGTGGCAAGTCGCGCCAGCAGACCGACGAAGTAGGGGTCCGGCACAGCACCTGGTTGTGGTCCAGGGGGTCGCGGGTTCAAGTCCCGTCAGCCACCCCACGAAGGCGGGCGTCTTGCCTGCGGAAACGCTGGCACCGAGACCCCGGGCAGGCTCGTGGACACGGCCCAAGGACCCCCATGCCGGGCTGGACTACGACCCGAGGTCGGCGAGCGCCTCGGCGATCCGGGACCCGGCCTCGTCGGAGTAGCCGGTCAGCGCCTCGTTGCCGGTAACCGCGGGGATGAGCCCGGGGTCGAACACGTGGACCTCGCTCCGGCCGGGACCGGTCGACCGCACCACGACGCTGCACGGCAGCAGGACGCCGATCGTGGGGTCGGCGGCAAGCGCCCCCTCGGCAAGGGCCGGGTTGCAGGCACCAAGGATGACGTAGGGCTCGATCTGCGTGCCGCGCTTGGCCAGGAGGGTCGCCTGCATGTCGATCTCGGTGAGGATGCCGAAGCCGTGTGCGGCGAGCGCCTCGCGGGTCCGGGGTACCGCCTCGGCGAAGGGCAGGTCCACCTGGGCGGTTCGTTGGTAGTCCATCGTTTCCTCCTCGGTCGTGGTCGGCAGGCTCACCACCACCCGGCGCCGTGCTCGGACGTGCGCCGCCGGGTTGATGTCATCCACGGTGATACCTCCGGCGGTATCTGGCAACCGGGGCATCCAGGTCGTCAGCGAACCTTCGTGGTGGGCGCGGCCGCGGCGTCGTCGAGAGCCCTCTCGCCCGCGCCGCCGTCATCCTCGCCTCCTGCCCCTGACCCGCATGGGGCAGGCATGCCCCATGCGGTGCCGCTCGCCCCCGTGCCGGTGACCGCCCGCGGAGTCATGCGATCAGATGCGGACGTAGGCGGCGCCGGCCAGCTGCGCCTGGACGATCGCCGTCACGGCGGAGGGGACGGTCACGACGTCGGGCCGCAGCTCGCCGGGGGTGATGCCTCGCCGTCCCAGCCCGACGCTGCACGCGGCGACCTGGGTGCGTTCGGGCACCTCGACGGCAGTCGTCCCGGTCAGCCCGGCCAACGCCGCCCCGTTGACGATCACTCGTACGTTCACGCCCAGGTCCGCGTCAGCCAGCCCCGCGGCGGCGTCCAGTGCTCGCTGCACGCCGTCCGGGTCGTCCGAGACATGCAAGATCACCTCGCGCCGGCTCTGCTCGTCCATCGTTCTACCCCTCGTTCCGCGGTGGTCAGGCACAACCGGTCAGGGCTGCTGAGAGGTACGGCAGCTGCACGGCCGCGCTGACGGCGGCCAGAGCCGCGACGTACGCCCCGATCGCGACCGCGGGCAGGGCGCCGGCAAGGCCCGCCGTGGGTCTGACGAGGTGGCGGATCCGTTCGGGACCCGCCGCGCGCAGCGCCTCCTGGCACGAGTGGTACGACGTCGCCGGGCGGGTGCGCTCGCCGAGCTTGAGCAGGGCTCCGGCGAGCGCCGGGGTGCCGGCGGCGCGGCGTGCCTGGTCGTCGGCCGCGATCTCCAGGTATCCCGACAAGGCGGCTGCGGACGCCACGACGAGCGGCACCCAGCGCAGATGGGCGGCGACGCTGCCGACCAGGGCGGAGACCAGGTGGTGTCGCTGGCGCAGGTGGGCTCGCTCATGTGCCAGGACGGCAGCGAGCTCGTCGGCGTCGAGGGTGTGCACGGCAGCGGTGGAGACCACGATCCCACCGTGGCGGTCGGGGAAGGTGAGCGCGAACGGGTGCTCCGCGTCGAGCAGCCACACGTCGTGTCCGTGCAGGCGTGACGGCTGTGCGCCGCGCAGCAGCGAGCGGGCCTGTTGGCGGGAACGCCGCGCTCGCGTCAGCATCTGCCGGACGACTCCGGTGCCCAACACCAGGGCGAGGACGGCGGGCAACGCGAGGAGGAGCAGAGCCGGGATCGCCGTGTCCGTGGTGGCGGCCGCGAAGGGGTTGGCGGCGGCCAAGCACCGTTGACACACCTCGGCCGCGGCTGCGGGCAGCAGCGCGGGACCGGAGCCCATCCAGGCCAGGAGCGGGCCGATCGCCAGCAGCGTCCCCACCCAGACGACGATCCCGCCGCCGACGACCGCGATCGCCAGTCGCGGAACGCGCACCAGGGCGGGCGCGGCATGGCTGAGCAGCCCCGGGCCGGCCACCGC
>Ga0255334_1001385_pt1 | contig 11055 bp, 7 predicted proteins | sample EtOH5_35cm_T3_12_FD_202080 | JGI IMG/M metagenome (GOLD analysis project Ga0255334, IMG submission 202080) | Sandy soil microbial communities from University of British Columbia, Vancouver, Canada - EtOH5_35cm_T3_129 | ecosystem: Engineered > Artificial ecosystem > Sand microcosm > Unclassified ...
CGCCGTCCCCGTTCACCGTCGATCGGCAGGACCACCCATGCTGCTGAAGAACCCTCCGACCGCGAGCCGCTCGGCCCGCACCCCACGACCCCTGCGAGGGCTCGTCGCCGCGCTCTCCGCGGGCGGCGTCGCCGCGACGCTCGCGGCGACGCCTGCAGCGGGCGGCTCGGACGGCCCGTCCTGGTTCGGGAAGGCGCCCGTCGCCACCGCGACGTCGTACACGAACCCCGTGAGCGAGACGTTCGCGGATACGTTCGCCGACCCCGCCGTCATCCGCGGTAAGGACGGCTACTGGTACGCGTTGGGAACTACCGACCCGCTCCACGAAGGCGAGGGCGTGCGGCACATCCTGCCGATCTCGCGGTCGACCGACCTCGTCACCTGGGAGTACGTCGGCGACGCCTTCACCGAGGACACGCTGGCCGAGTGGGCGGACCATGAGCGGAACGCCGCCCTGTGGGCGCCCGACATCCGCTACGTCGACGGCGAGTACCGCCTGTACTACGTCATCACGGACACGACCCTCACCGACGAGGTCAACGACAACGCGATCGGCGTCGCCACCGCGCCGCACCCCGCGGGGCCGTGGACGGACTCGGGCGACGCCGTCGTCGGCCCGCGCCGTCAGGGGCCGGACAACTTCCTGTGGACGTTCGACCCGCACCACGTGACCGACACCGACGGGACCGAGCACCTCTTCTACGGCTCGTACTACGGCGGTATCTGGGTCACCGAGCTGTCCGAGGACGGCACCGAGGCGGTCGGCGAGCCGACGCAGGTCACCATCGACAACAAGTACGAGGGTGCGTACGTCGTGCGGCACGACGGGTACTGGTACCTGTTCGCGTCGTCGGCGAACTGCTGCGCCGGCCCGACGACGGGGTACAGCGTCCACGTAGGCCGCTCGGAGTCGCTCGAGGGTCCGTACCTGGACCGCGGGGGCATTCCGCTGTTCCAGTCGCGCGCGGGCGGGACGCCGGTGATCGCACCCAACGGCAACGCGTGGGTCGGCACCGGGCACAACGCCGTCGTCATGGACCTTGCGGGCCAGGACTGGTTCGTCTACCACGCGATCGACCGCGACGATCCGTACCTCAACGGCACGGACGGCATCAACGAGCGTCCGATGCTCATCGACCGGCTCGACTGGGTCGACGGCTGGCCGACCGTCCGCGCCGGCGAGTGGGCTTCCGACGACGCGCACACCGGTCCCACGACCGGGGGCCGCGCCGTGACCGCGTTCGAGGACGGCCTGCGGGCCAGGTTCACCACGGTCGGCCGCTGGACGACGGGTACCGACGACGACGCCGGTACCTACGCGGCGTCGCGCGGACCGGGCCTGCTCGTGACGCGTCACGGGCCCACGGGCGACCTCCGGGTCGAGGCCGACGTCCGCGTCGCCGACGCCGCGACGTCGCAGGTGGGGCTCGGCACGGGTCTCGGTGGGGGCGTGGGGGGCCGGGCGTCGAGCATCCTGGTCGCGGTCGACCCCGTCACGCACGAGCTCGTCCTCACCGTGGCGGACAGCACGGGACGCCCGGGAACGGTCGCCGAGGATCGCACGCCGATCCCGCCGCAGATCGACCTCACGACATGGCACTCGCTCGTCCTCGAGGTCGTCGACGGCGTTGCGTACGCCGAGATGAGCCAGGCGCGCCTGGGCGACCCGTTCGCGGTCGTCGAGGTCGAGGTCCCGTCGTCGGTACGCGTGCACGGGCCCGCGGGGGCTTTCGCGAGCGGTGCCGACGTCCACGTGGACAACCTCAGCGTCCTCCCGCACGGTGAGCTCGACGTCGACCACGTCGCGACGCCACCCGCACCGGGTCCCCTGGTCGACGGCGACGAGTTCGACGGCGACGCGCTCGGTGACGGCTGGACCGGTCTGCGCGACCCGGCGGTCGAGGTGGCCCACGGCGCGCTCACCTGGGAGGTCGAGGCGGCCGACCTAGTCGGCGTCGGCAACACCGCAGGCGTGGTCCTACGCGACGCGCCCGACGGCGACTGGGTCGCGGAGACCCAAGTGACGATCGACCTCGGCGCGGACACGGTCCACAACTACCAGCAGGCCGGGATCGTGGCCTACGTCGACGACGACCGCTTCGCGCGCCTGTCGCACGTGGCGATCTGGAACACGCGCCAGACCGAGTTCGGCTACGAGATCCCGTACGCCGGACGCCTGCAGTACGGCGGGACGATCGTCGGCCCGCCGTCCGACACCACGTGGCTGCGTCTGACGAGGACCGAGGACGCTTCGGGTGAGCAGGAAGTCCGGGCGTCGACCAGCACCGACGGCGAGACGTGGGTCCACGGCGGGGTCTGGACGTTCCCGGCCGACGCCGACGTCCGGATCGGGCTGGTCGCGCACGGCGCCGCCGCGGGCGAGGAGCCCGCGACCACCAATTTCGAGTACCTGCGGGTGTTCACACCCGAGAGCTGATCCGGCCGGCACGCTCGGACGACCCGCTCCCTCATGTGCTCAACGGCCGCGACGGCAAGCCTGCGGACCGACACGGGGCAGCCCGCTTCCGGACATCCCCCGACGGGGTCCCGCCACCCCGGACGCCCGGCTCCCGCGTCGAGGTACGACTCCGAGCCGGCGTGTCGCGCGAAACGCCGACACGAAGTCGTATCTCGACGGTCCGGGCGGGGGCAGGGCGCGGACGGACGGGGACCAGCCCTCAGCCCGCGCTCGGGCGCTCCTTCCGGTCGCCGACGACGAGACGCCGCAGCACGTCGACCGGAAGCTTGGGCCGCCGGTCGGCGTGCAGGAGCCCGTTCGTCTCCTGACCCGTGTCGGTGAGCTGTGTCCAGCAGAAGCCGACGACGGGCCGGCAGGCGCGCACCGCGTCGAGCAGGTCGCCGATGCGCGCCGCGAAGTCGTCGTCGTCGGTCGCCGTGGAGTAGCCCCACGCGTCGTCGCGGCCGCCCGCGTAGCTCACTCCGCCGAACTCTGTGATCATGAGCGGCTGGCCGCGGTCGGCCACGGGCGCCGCACCAGTGAGTCGCATGGGGCGCCCGGCGGGGCCGATGCCCTCGAGCAGCTCGCGCACCGCCTCGCGCGTGCTGTAGCGCTCGCGCAGCTCGTCCCCGCGCTCGGCGTAGTCGTGCACGGACCAGATGTCGGAGTCGGTGTGTTCCCAGCCGTCGTTGGAGACGACGGGCCGCGTGGGATCGAGCGCCTTCGTCAGGTGCACGAGCCCGAGGCTGTAATGCTGCTGACGCACGTCGTGCGCGCCGTGCTGCACACCCCAGCTCTCGTTGAGCGGCACCCACGTGACGATCGACGGGTGCGACCGGTCGCGGCGCACGAGCTCGAGCCACTCGTGCGTGAGCAGCCCGACCGACCGCGGCGAGTACGCGTACGCGTTGGCGGTCTCGCCCCACACCGTCAGGCCGAGGCGGTCGCACCAGTACAGGAACCGCGGGTCCTCGGCCTTCTGGTGCACGCGTGCCGAGTTGAAGCCGAGCTCCTTGATGAGCCGGACCTCCTCACGCAGCGCGTCGACGCTCGGCGCCGTGAGCAGCGACTGCGGCCAGAACCCCTGCTCGAGCACCGAGCGCAGGTAGTACGGCCGGTCGTTGAGCAGGAACCGGCCGTTCGCGACGGTGACGCTGCGCAGGCCGAGGTACGAGGCGACGGCGTCGGTCACGTGCCGGCCGACGTGGTGCGTCCAGCGGCTCACGTCCTCCTCGAGGTCCTCGACGTCGCCCGCCCCTGTGAGGCCGTCGTCGGCGACGCGCAGGACGACCTCGGCGTCGACGAGCGCCGGCCGCTCGGGCGACCAGAGGATCTCCTCGTACTGCTGGCCGTTGGCCTGCCGCGGCAGGTCGATGCGCATGCGCACGTCGCGGTCGAGCACGCGCACCTGCTGCTCGGCGAGCAGCTCGTCACCGAGGTGGAGACTCACGGCGAGCGTCGTGCATGCGCGCGGCGGCGCGCTGAGGCGAGCGGTGAGGAGCACCGAGCCGTCGGGGACGTCGGCCTCCCACGCGACGTCCTCGAGGTGCACGTCGGGCACGGCCTCGAGCCACACGGGCTGCCAGATGCCGGTCGTGCGGTCGTACCAGATGACGTGCGGCTCGTCCTTCCAGTGCTGCTTGCCGCGCGGCTGGGAGACGTCGTGCGGGTCGTCCTCGGCGCGGACGACGAGTGCGAGGCCGTCGGGTCCCACCAGGTCGTCCCAGCGACCGCGGGTGCGCGTCGTCGCCGCACCGGCGGGCGCGTCCGACCCGCCCGCGACCAGGTGCTGGTGCGCGAGGAGGACGGGTGTGACGTCGACGGTGAAGGGCGTCTGCCCACCCACGTGCCGCGCGGCGTGGTGCCCACCGAGCCAGACGTCGGCGGTGTGGTCGACCGCGCCGAGGTGCAGCAGGAGCCGGTGCCCCTGCACGTCGAAGCCGGCGGCGTCCAGGTCGGCGCCGGTGATCCGACGGCGGTACCAGACGACGCGGAACGGTCCCCGGTCGGCGATGCCGGACGCCTCCGACTCGGGGGCGAACGGCACCTGGATCGTGGCGTCGAACGGCGAGGTCTCGGGGCCCTCGGCCGTCCACCAGCCCGCGTCGAGGCCGGCGTCGTCACGGTCGATCCTGAACTCCCACGGCCCGCTCAGGTCGGCCCAGTGGCGCCGCAGCAGCTGGGGTCGCGGGTACGTCCCGTCCTGCTGAGTGGCCCGCAGCACGCCTGACGGCGGGCGACCCTCGACCGCCGCGGCGTGCGCGTCGTCGCGGTCGCGCGACGGCGTCGGCGGCGCGGTCGCGTCATCCTCGACCGAGGTGCGGTCGGTGTGCTCGGTCATGGTGGCCCTCCCGGTCCGGTGGTGCTCTCGCGTGCGACGAGCCGGTGACCCGCGACGGCGTGCAGGGGCGACGGCTCGGCCGCGCCGCGCAGGCTCATGAGCAGGTCGATCGCGGCCTCGGCGATCGCACGCTTGTCAGGTGCGACGGTGCTCAGGGCCGGCGTGCTGAAGCGGCCTTCCTCGATGTCGTCGATGCCGATGACGGCGACGTCGTCGGGCGCGGTCAGCCCGCGGTCGCGCAGTGCACGCAGTGCGCCGAGCGCGAGCAGGTCGTTGAAGCAGAAGACGGCGTCGGGCGGCTCGGCGAGGTCGAGCAGGCGGTGCATGGCCAAGGCGCCGTCGGCGCGGTGGAAGTCCGCGACGGGGGCGACGAGCTCGTCGCGCCACGGCAGACCCGCGTCGGCGAGGCCGGCCCGGTACCCGTCGAGGCGCAGCTCGGCGGTCTCGGCCGACGTGGCGTTGGGCCCGTCGGCGCGCTTGGCGCCAATCGCGGCGATGCGACGCCGCCCGATCTGCGCGAGGTGTGCCGTGGCCGTGCGTGCGGCGCGGCGGTTGTCGATCGCGACGTGCGGGAAGGGCGAGTCGATGCCGACGTGCTCGCCCAGAAGCACGATCGGCGTGCTGTCGAGGCGGTGGCGCAGGTCCTCGGCGGTCAGCGCCAGCGGGCTCATGACCAGGCCGTCCATGAGCGGCATGTCGAGGCCGTCGCTGATCGCGCGCTCGGACTCGGCGAGGCCGTCGGTCTGCGCGAGCAGGACCGTGAGGTGGCGGGCCTTCGCGGCGCGGACGAGCTCGGACGCGACCTCCGCGAAGTACGGCTGGGTCAGCTCGGGCAGCGCGACGGCGATCATGCCGCTCGCGCCACGGCGCAGGTGCCGCGCCGCGACGTTGGGTCGGTACTGCAGGTCGGCAAGCGCCTGCTGGACGCGCTCGCGCGTCGCGGGCTTGATGGTGCCCTTGCCGTTGACGACGTTCGAGACGGTCTTGATCGACACGCCCGCACGCTCGGCGACGTCCTGCAAGCGGATCCTGGCCACCACGTCTCCTCACACCATGCCGGGGTCGGTCGTCAGCACGGACCCGGTCGGCGTCCCCGAGCGGTCGCCGTCGACCGGGTGGTCGCCGGGTGTCCTGCGCTGCACCACCGGTTCCGATCCTCCCGCTTGTGACCGCCCGGGGGGCGGGGCCGTTCCGCCCCCCGGCTGCGGGTGAGCGGTGTGTCCCGGTCCGGTGCGACGTGCGCCGCGGTCCGTCTGGAGTAGCCGTTTCGCTACCTCTCCCCGGTGGCGACGTCGCCACCTGTGGGGTCACGCTAGCCAGAACGGATACCACGATACAAGGTTTACCACAGAGGCTGTACAAGGTTTACCAGATGCGGTAGACCATGGTGGTACAAGGTTTACCCCGGGAGGCGCCGACGCCCTCCGGGTGACCAGGTCGATCTGGAGGAGCTCGATGATGAGAACCACTGCGCGGCAGCGTGTCCGCACCCGCAGGACCCTGGCCACATGTGCTGTCACCGTCACCGCGGCGCTCGCGCTCGCGGCGTGTGGCGGCGGCACGACGCCCGAGGAGGTCGCCGGCGGCGGGGGGTCCGAGGGTGCTGGCGAGTTCACCGGTGAGTACGACGGCCCCGACGTCGAGCTCTCCTACTGGAACGGATTCACGGGCGGCGACGGTCCGTTCATGCAGGGCCTCGTCGACCAGTTCAACGAGGAGCACCCCAACATCAAGGTCGTGCCGAACACGATCCAGTGGGCCGACTTCTACCAGCGCGTCCCCGCGGCCGTGAACGCCGGGGAAGGTCCCGACGTCGGGGTCATGCACCTCGACCAGCTCGCGACCAACGCCGCACGCAGCGTCATCGTGCCGCTCGACGACGTCGCCGAGGCGCTCGAGCTCAGCGAGGACGACTTCAGCGAGGAGGTCTGGAGCGCCGGCATCTACGAGGACCAGCGCTACGGCATCCCGCTCGACGTCCACTCGCTCGCGATGTTCTACAACACCGAACACTTCGAGGCGGCGGGCATCACCGAGCCGCCGACGGACGAGGAGTCCTTCATGGCCGCCCTCGACGCGCTGCAGGCGGCCGGGTACCAGCAGCCGTTCTGGATGCCCGCGCGGTGGCCGGGTCACCTGATGTTCCTGTCGCTCCTCTGGCAGAACGGCGGCGAGCCGTACGCCGAGGACGGCTCGGAGGCGAGGTTCGGCTCCGAGGAGGGCGTCGAGGCGCTGCAGTGGATGCGCGGCATCGTCGACGCGGGCTACAGCCCGTCCGACGTCGCGCAGGACTCGCAGTACGTCGCGTTCAAGAACGGCGAGACGTCGATCACCTGGGACGGCATCTGGCAGATCAACGACCTCGAGGCGTCAGGCGTGCCGTACGCGCTGGCACCGATCCCCGCGATCTTCGACGAGCAGCTCATGTGGGCGAACTCGCACCAGTTCTTCATGACCAAGCAGGTGAGGGCGGACGAGAACAAGTACGAGGCCGCCCGCGTCTTCATCGCCTGGATGAGCGAGCAGTCGGCCGACTGGGCCGGTGCCGCCATGATCCCGGCGCGCGAGTCGATCCGTGAGGAAGCCGTCTCCGGCATGCCGCAGGAGCCGATCGCGAACCTGCTCGACAACGTCCGCTTCCTCCCGCCCGTGCCCGGCATCGGCACGGTCCAGAGCGAGACGCTCGAGCAGGCGGTGGCCAACGCGATCCTCGGGCAGGAGGAGCCGCAGGCCGCCCTCGAGTCGGCGCAGGGCCGTGCGACCGAACTGATGCAGGAGAACCTCGAGAGCTTCGGGGGCTGACATGAGCCAGACCCGCGTCGCGGCGCCCGGGGACACGGTCGACGTCGTTCGACGGGACCAGCGGGCGTCGCGACGCGGCGTCGCCAAGCACGGGAAGGTCACCCCATGGCTGTTCCTGCTGCCGTACCTCGTGCTCTTCATCAGCTTCGTCCTGCTGCCGATCGTCCTCGGGCTCTGGATCAGCCTGCACCGGTGGGACTACACCCTGCCGGGCAAACCGTTCGTCGGGCTCGAGAACTACCAGGACCTGTTCGACAGCGGCTCCGGGATCTACTCGATCTTCTGGAACTCGATGAGGGCGACGGGCATCTTCACCGTCGCGAGCGTCCCGCTGCTCCTGGTCCTGCCCCTGCTCGTCGCGCTCGCCATGAACCGGAAGTTCCCCGGGAGGAACCTGTTCCGCGCGGTGTACTTCGCGCCGTACGTGCTCGGCGTCGCCGTCGTGGGCGTCCTGTGGCGGTACCTGCTCGACGCCAACATCGGCCTCGTCAACCACTACCTCGGCGCGCTCGGCCTGCCGGATGACACCGCGTGGCTCACGTCGACGCCCGCGGTGTGGGTCGCGCTCGTGGGCGTCACGGTCTGGTGGACCATGGGCTACAACGCCGTGATCTACCTGGCCGCCCTCCAGGACATCCCGAAGGAGCTGTACGAGGCGGCGCGCGTGGACGGTGCCAACCGGTGGCAGCAGTTCGTCAACGTGACGTTCCCTGGCCTGCGCCCCGTGCTCGCGTTCATCACGATGATCACCATCATCGCGTCCGCGAACATGTTCGGGCAGTCCTACCTCATGACGCAGGGCGGGCCCGGCCGTGAGACGCGGACCGCGATCTACCAGATCGCGGAGACCGGTCTACGGAACTTCTCGATGGGCGACGCGGCGGCGATGAGCTACGTGCTCACCGCCTTCCTCATGGTCCTGAGCGTCCTGGTGTTCTGGCTGTTCCGCGAGAGGAGGTCCTGACGTGGCCACGACGTCGACCGACCGACCCGTTGACGTGACCACCGGGCCCGCCGAGGGCGGACCGCGCCGGCCGGTGCGCCGGGCGTCCGACGAGGGCGCGGGTGCCGCGCGCTCGTCATGGCGCACCGCGGTGCGCTACGCGCTCCTGATCCTGCTCGCGCTGCTGTTCATCGGCCCGCTCGTTTTCATGATCGTCACGTCGCTCAAGACACGTGCGGATGCGGCGGGCATACCGCCCGAGTGGATCCCGGACCCGTTCACGACGCAGGCGTACGAGTCGATCCTCTCGGCCAGCGGGACCCCGGTTCTGCGGTGGTTCGCGAACTCGCTGATCGCGGCGCTGTCCAACGCGGCGCTCGTCGTCGTGACGTCGGCGATGGCGGCGTATGCGCTCGCCCGCATGCGGTTTCGGGGTCGCGGCCTGGTCTTCGGGCTCGTCATCGCGACGCTGTTCGTGCCGCCCGTCATCCTCATCATCCCGAACTACCTGATCGTCGGTGAGCTGGGCTGGCTCAACACGCTCGCCGCGGTCATCGTCCCGACGGCCGCGTCGGCGTTCGGGGTGTTCTTCCTGCGGCAGTTCTTCCTGTCGATCCCGGAGGAGCTCGAGGAGGCTGCCCGGCTCGACGGCGCGAACCCGTGGATGATCTTCATGCGGCTCGTGCTGCCCCTGTCGCGGCCAGCGCTCGCGACCCTCGGTCTGCTGGCGCTCCTGACGAACTGGAACGACTTCCTCTGGCCCGTGTACGTGCTCTTCAGCCCCGAGCTGCAGACGCTGCCGGCCGGTCTGTCGACGCTCCAGTCCGCCAACGCGGTGCGGTACGACCTCCTCATGGCCGGCGCCGTCATCGCGTCCGTCCCGGTGCTGATCCTGTTCGTGTTCCTCCAGCGGTTCATCATCGAGGGTGTCTCGCGCTCGGGGCTCAAGGGATGAGGAGCCCTCTGTCTCACGGGCGCCGCCGTCGCGCCCGCACCGCCGTCGTCGTCGGACTCGCCACCGTTGCGCTCCTCGTGGCGGGGTGCGGCGACGGCGGTGCGTCGCCGGCGCCGGCGCCGCTCGCGTCCGAGGCGGACGGCCCGCACGCGGTCAACCCCGTGATCGACGACGACTTCCCCGACCCCGACGTCCTCGAGGTCGACGGCGTGTACTACGCGTACGCGACCAACGGGAACAACCGCAACGTGCGGGTCGCGCGGTCGACTGACCTCGTCGAGTGGGAGACGCTCGACGACGCGCTGCCGGAGCTGCCCTCGTGGGTCATCCCGGGCAAGACGTGGGCACCCGAGGTGACCGAGGTCGAGGCCGGCCGCTACGTGATGTTCTTCACGGCGACGAACTTCCGCCCGACGTACCAGTGCATCGGCGTCGCCGTCGCGAACTCGCCCGAGGGGCCGTTCGAGGTGGTCGGCGACCAGATGCTCGTGTGCCCCTCCGAGGAGGGCGGGGCGATCGACGCGAGCACGTTCCGCGCCGACGACGGCACGCTGCACCTGCTGTGGAAGAACGACGGCAACTGCTGCGGGTACGACACATGGCTGTACCGCGCGCCCCTGACCCCCGACGGGACGGCGCTCGCGGGCGAGCGCGTCCGCATGGTCAAGCAGGATCTCGCGTGGGAGGGCGACCTGGTCGAGGCGCCCACGCTCGTCGAGCGCGACGGGACCTTCACGCTCCTGTACTCCGCGAACAGCTACGGTGGCGCGGCGTACGCGATCGGGTACGCGCAGTCGTCGTCGCTCGACGGCCCGTGGGAGAAGCACCCGGACCCGCTCTTCGCGTCGGACATGTTCGACGGGCGGTACGAGGGGCCGGGCGGGCAGGACGTCGTCGTCGGGCCCGACGGCGAGGACGCGCTCGTCTTCCACTCCTGGTACGGGGGCACGACGTACCGCGCGATGAACGTCCTGCCGCTCGGCTGGGAGGACGGTCGGCCGGTCGGGGCGCCGGAGGGCTGAGGACCGGCGGAAGCGCCGTGCGTGGGCCGGGTGCGGCTCGCGGGGCGTCAGGCAGCCTGGTCGTACGTGTCGACGACCGACACGTCGAGCGTGAGCGTCTCGCCGCCAAGGTCACCGCCGCCACCGCGGGCGAGAGGCCGGGCCGACCGCCGGGCGCCTCCACGGCCCCGCCTGACGAGGCTCCACGTGGCGCACCGCAGACCCGAACGGTGACGGGCGCGAACCGCGCCTGAGCCCGGATCCGCCAAGGGGCTTTCGTGTCGGGCCGTGGGCGGGGTTTCGTGCGTGATGGGGGCGGGGGTATGAGGGATTCGCCGGTGTGCCCGGTGTTTCGACTTCGGGGTCGTTCCTGGGGCCGTTGTCGGCGGGGTGTCAGGTCGAGGGTGCCGGTGGTGGTCCGCAGGTCGCCTAGCGGGAGTTTCCGGGCTATCCCGGGCGTGAGTTGTAGACCGGCAGGTCAGGTGGGTGTGGGCCGTGTTGGGGTGTATTACCCATGTCAGCGTCGGGGGGCGTGGGTGGCGAGTCCGAACAGGT
>Ga0255334_1001386_pt1 | contig 11043 bp, 5 predicted proteins | sample EtOH5_35cm_T3_12_FD_202080 | JGI IMG/M metagenome (GOLD analysis project Ga0255334, IMG submission 202080) | Sandy soil microbial communities from University of British Columbia, Vancouver, Canada - EtOH5_35cm_T3_129 | ecosystem: Engineered > Artificial ecosystem > Sand microcosm > Unclassified ...
GTGATAAAAGGTCGTTGTGAAAGAGAAAGAGAGATGTGTCTCTTCTCCATGCGCAACATTCTATGCTTTTTCTCATAATCAGCACTCTCTCCTTTGGGGACAGCGACGTGTAGTGCCTCGCGCGTAATGGAGAGCACCCAGTGGGGGCGCGCAAAAGGGCCTTTGTGGGATAACGCGGGCGGGCGTCGGGCGTGCCCGTATACCCTCGCTCGGAGAGGGCAACCCGTTTTGGTCCCGAAATCTTCTTTATGGGGTGGTGCCGCGCATGCATTCGTGTCCAGGCCAGAAAACGGTCATACGCTTAGAACAACGACAACGTTCCCGCTGTTGGAGACTGCCCATTGCCCAGCGGTGGCGTCATACACGCGCGGCAGCAGTTTTGGTATGAAAGGAAAATGGCCATTTCTCCATCAACACAGGACAGGAAAAGGGGGTCAAAAAGTGCACGATTATATGATTGGCGCGCGTTCAGAAAACCAAAACGCGGGATGACTGCACAGACGGCAAAACAGGCCAGGGGTGGCGAGCATCTTGTGAGCGTGTTTCCATTGCCCGTGTGCGTAGCGACAGGGTTCGGGGATTGGTATGCGAGGTCGGGGCCGCAACGGATACGCGGAACAAAAGAGAGCACAGGGATTGGGCAATTGTCGCCCGGCACAGACCTATCACAGGAGACTGAGGGAACACAATCCAAATAGCGGACAAACTGCTCCTCCATAGTGTTGTTGGCAGGGAGATCACAAAGGAAAACGGAATGATGGACGACCTGCCAGCAGAGGTACTTGTAGCGATGAGGCAACATATGGACTGGGGAACGCAAAGGGTCGTGGCGTGTGTGAGCCATAGGTGGCGCGCGATAAGCGATGCCGAGAGGAGGAGCAAAAGGCCCAGACGATGCAGCGACGGTCAAAGGTGTAGAACGAGGCAAAGGTGCGCAATGACCTATGCCACGAGGGCGATCACGCAGAGACGATGGGCCGTTCTAGAGTGGATGATAGACGAGACGGGCCCCTTTGAGGGGCCAAACGATATCGACAAGCGCGCGTGCGAGGCGGCCGCAGCAGACGGCGATGCGAGGCGCCTCGTGCACATGGTCAATAGGCAAAAGTACCGAGCGGACTGGACGAGGGTGTTCAAGGTTGCGGGACAGTATAAGCAGCGGCGCATACTCGGATGGCTCGACAGAAAGGAAATCGGAAAGAGGAATTGGGACAAGATGAGCGCACTCAAAGGAGCCCTCAAGGGCAGACACAAGCGGACGATCGAGTGGGCAATCAAGAACATACGGTGGAAGTGGCTGCCGACAGAGGCGGCCAAGTATGGGCATCTGGATCTCTTGAAAAGGATGGTTGCGAGCGAAGGCAAGGACTCGGTCAAAGATCCATGGTGGGCAAGAGAGACAGCAAAGGGCGGCCACGTGGAGGTGATTCAGTGGCTGGAAGAGCAAGGGTGCCGATGGGATTCGAGCGTGTGCGTGGTGGCGGCCGGCAAGGGCCATCTGGAGGTGATCAAATGGGCGACGGTAAAGGATCGCAATCGAGTGGACAAGCGCAGGACACTATGCGCAGCGGCCGAGGGAGGCCACGTCGCTGTGCTCAAGTGGATGTGGGCAAACGGGTACCGTCAGACGGCCGGTGCCGGATGTGCGGGTGCGGCATCGCGCAACGGGCACGTAGACGCATTCAAATGGGCCATAGAGCACGGCGGCGCCAGTGATAGATGGCTATGCGACGGCATGGCCGCGTTGGCCGATATCGCTACGATAGAGTGGTGCCTTGGGAAAGGGATCCGCTGGTGCTTTGAGGATGTGCAAATTGCGCTCATCGTGCACGGACATGTACATGTGCTGGAATGGGAGGCGGCGGCGAGGGCGCGGTCGGTCCCTGGTGGCGCTTCCACGACGGCGCCCGGCCTTGCGAGCAAGAGACGCATGAGCCGGTACGAGCACGTGCAAGCGGCCGAGGGCAGCTGCGCCAAAACGCTTGAATGGGCACAATGTCTAGGCGTGCTCGACATCGCTTCGTATGGCGCCGATATGTTTGAAAGCGCCGTGGAGAGCGAGCGCGTTGACGTGCTCGCGTGGCTGCTTTCCAAAGGATGCACATGGGACGCGAGTCGATGTGCGGCGGCGGCGGCCAGAAAGGGCAGCAGGGACATGCTCATGTGGCTGGCAGAGCAAGGGTGCACCTATGACGAGCGCACGTGCGGCGAAGCCATCGTCGCCAGATGCTACCAGATGGTCGCGTGGCTGCGCGCTCAAGGCGCGCCCTGGAACGAGGGCGTGTGCGCGTGGCTCGCGGGGGGCAAGCGTCCCGCTGAAACACTAAAGTGGGCGCGATCGCAGGGCTGTCCATGGGACGCGAACACAACAGGCAGGGCCGCTGCATCAAGGGCGTGGGGCGCGCTCAAATGGGCGATCGAAATGGGCTGCCCGTGGGACGACAGGGTGGAGCGGGCACTGTGCCTGTCCGACCGCGGCCAAGGCAGCCGGCACGATGAGGCCGCCATTCTCGGCGCAATCGAGGATGAGATACGCCACCCGAGGGAGGAATAAAGATGCTGATATCCCCGTCCGACCGTATGGGTATGCGCATTGCTCCTTTCGGCGAGCGCTGTCGCGGTTGCAAACATGGAACCACATGAAACGAGCCTTTGTCGCCTGTGCCTATACACACGCACGCCAGGAAAGAGGCTCTATTTCCTTTTCTGGTAAACGACCGCCCAAACGGCAGGGGATCCTGGTCTTTTCCTTGCTGTCTCGGCCAAGAGGGGCCCCGCCAGGGACCGGTTGTCCACGATAATGTACCGGTTGACACCAAACGCTTTGATGTCATTGGGGTTTGGTACAAAGGTAGCAGGATGGGTCCCCTACGAGTCTCCCACATTGTGTAAAAGGAGGGGGGACGTGTAGGTAGGAGGCGCCCAAAAAGTCGTGGATCAGTCCCTTTTCGAAAACTGGCATGCTGCGATCATTTCATGGTGCCAACGCCGGACAAAGAAGGCATGCAAGCGCGCATGTGGTAATGCAAACGACGCCTATGGGGCAGAGCCAGCAACGCGGTGGGTGTATCCAAGGGAGTGCACACCGACCTCGATGGGCGTTGGCCCAGAGACAAAACGCGCGATTTATATGCACGAAAACGCTCATGCGTGTCCATCAGGTAAAGAGCCGTTCTTTGGTATCGGGATTGGACTGTATCTGTTTTGCCTCTCCCTTTGTGAACCCTAAAGGTCAGGTCAATCGTCGTCGATGCACGGTTGTAGAATAAAACGACAATCATCGGACATGTTGTTGTGCCTCTTTGCGCAGAGAATGTGCATCATGCAAATGCGCCAAGACACATTGGAGCGATGCCGACGGGATGGTCCCGCTCTCTGGGTCGCCGGGAATGGCGCAAACAGGGGTGCGGGATGGGTGCTCGGTGCGCTCACGGGCAGAGTTGGCCATCTTACCATAAATGCCCACGTACGTACTTGGGAAGCGCGCCACGATTGTTTGGTTCAAGTCCGGTATTATGGGGCAGTGATCGCCCTCGGCGGGCTGGCACTCGTTCTACGGAATCTGTACCGACGGCAACGCCCAGCGCGAGTAATGGTGGCTGACAAGGCTGATTCTTTCTCCCCCTTGCATGACGTTTACATTCTCTTGTGACGGGCACTTGGATTCCGTGTGTTGTCTGGTCCATCAGGCCGGCGATTTGTCCCTGCCCCCATTGGCGCTTTCTCCGTGTTTAGGTGGACCGCACCCGTGCGTGGAAACAGCAGGCTGCGTCGAGACGGGCACGTCGCAAAACAGGTTGAGTTCTGCCCCAGCGTTGGAAGGCGAGCATTGTTTTGACGGCGCGAGCCGACGCAACATTTTAGTCCTTAACCGCCTATTGGCTGGTTGGCCAATGACCGTCTATCGTCGGCGCGACATCTTTTGCGCGATTAATGGTGCACGGCAAAAAGACAAGGCTGTGTCGGTGAGGGTCAGCCTGCATTCAGCAAAACAGACGGACGAGTGATGGACACACTGCCTGCCGAAATCGTTTGGCAAATCGTGCACCATACAGACCCGACCACCAGGGCCGTCGTGGCGTGCGTTCGAGATGATTGGAAGGACGTGGCCAAGGCCGTCAACGACAGGCACCTGCAGGGTGAGGGAAAGATTAGAAGCTGCAGAACGCGCAACAAAAAGGACGGGACGGCAAGCGCGTGCTTGATGCCTCGCCGATGCGCCATTCGGTATGCTCAGCATGCATTGCGCCAGGGGCGACGGAAGGTGGCCGACTGGATGATTGGCCGAACGGGGCCCATGGAACGGGGAAACGATAGCGACCTAGTAGCCTGCAATGTGGCTGCGGCAGAGGGCGATCTCGTGCGCCTCGCCGATCTCGTAGCGACGAGAGGATACAGACTGGACCCGGACGAGGCCAGTCGCCAGGCCGCCCAAAATGGGCACCTAGATGTGCTCGAATGGATCGCCGATAGGCGCGACGCCTGGTCCATCCGCGCGTGTGACAGGGCCATCGAGGCCGGGTACCTCGCTCTGGGTGACCGGATCATGGACAAGCACAAGGCCATCTTTGTGTCGAGCGGGGACGCGCCCTGGACCGCGGCGCGCCACGGGCATCTTTGTGTTTTGCAAAAGCTAGCCAAATGGGTAGCCGCCAGTCTGAACGATACAAGGTGGGCCATCGAGGCGGCAAAGGGTGACCGAACCGACATACTCGAATGGCTCGGAAAGCGCCATCAGTGTTCACGCGTTTTGTGGTACAGAAAGGACCATGAGTGTTTGTATCGCGATGTGGCGCGCTGTGCGGCAATGGGGGGCCACTTGACCGCGTTCAATTGGGCCGTGAAGCACAACGGCGGGCCCACTACAACGGAACTGGGCATAGCCCTGAGGCATGGCCATTTGAATGTGGTCCAACGGATTTGGCCCGTTAGCGGGCATGTCGCAGAAGACGTCTGCGCACTTGCTGCCAAAGGCGGCCACCTCGATGTGATCGTGTGGCTCTGTGAGCATGGACGCTCCCCAAGCAAACGGATGGTGATCAAGGCGGCTTCTGGAGGTCACCTGCACATTCTCCAGTGGTGCGCAGAGAGGGGACTCTCGCCGTGCCCACGCGCCGTGTTTAACAAGGCCATCACTCGGGGCCATCTCCGCGTCGTCGAGTGGATTACGCGGTGGAGCGCCGACTTTAGGGACCACATTTACGGCATTTGTACTGCCATAGGTGTCGCACCAGATGGCGCCCTTGATTCCATGAGGCTCGATGCAAGCGCCCTGTTTGACGCTGTAAAGAGGGGCCATATCGACGTGCTCGAGTGGCTCGACGCACACGAGTTCGACTGCTCCACGCTCTACAATGGGGCGATGTGCGAGGTTGCCGCGCGCAACGGACATCTTTGCGCGCTCGATTGGTTATTGTCCAAAGGGTACAAATGGAACAAGCAACGGTGCTGCATTGCAGCAGCATTGTCGGGCGACGTAGACATGCTCAAGTGGCTTGCTGTCCAAGGCTGCGTATACGATGCACATGTGGTGGCGCATGCAGTTGCGTCAGAGTTCTATTCAATAGTGCCGTGGCTGCGCGCGCACGGGGCACCCTGGGATGCAGATGTGAGTGCTGAGGTGGCTCGCTTGGTCAATGCGAAAGCGTTGGAATGGACCCGTGCGCAAGGGTGTCCATGGGATGCACGCACATGCGCAATACTGGCCGGGAGCGGGTCGCTAGACATTCTGCAGTTGGCGCGCCGCCGTGGATGCCCGTGGGACGCCGACACGGCGACCGAGGCGGCTAGAGCGGGCAAGTGGGAGACACTCGCGTGGGCCGTCCAGATGGGCTGTCCCTGGGACATACGCACGCTCCAGGCCCTTGGACTGGGCAACAGCAAGCACCCCATAGGCATCAAACGCCTCGTTCACGAGGCCCGTACGAGGGCGCAACGGCAACACAGGCAATAGCACTTGTTTGGCACACACAACAATGTTTGTGCACATGTTTTCGTCAACAGCCATTGCATTTGTATCGACGGCAAAAGCAATATCGAGTAATAAAAGGGGCACACTGTCCTCCCCACAGAGAACGAGGCAGAGGGACCCCCAGGAACCACAACAGGCGGTGGAGCAACAGGTTCTGGTGCCACTCCTGGACACGTCGCACCCTTGCAGCCATACTCTCTAGCATGAACAAACGGCCGAGATTAAACGGGAGCCCTCCCCTGGGTACAGACGTCGCATCGATGGCTGCAGGAGGGACGCGAGAGTGGAACCCAGATCTGTATGCCGACAGAGTGGCCGCCATGTGCGCCAACGAAGCTGCAGGAACGGCGAGTCCAGCGGAACTGGCCGAGTTGCTGCGTCTGACGCGCGGCGACATCATCGCCGGTGCAAGGCGCCAACGCGCGTTTTCACCGTCCGGTTCCCTCGCAAGTCATGAGGAGAAAGAGGATGCATGCGATTCCCTGGCGAGTGCCTATCGTGGGCTGTGGCGCGCTCTCGCCGATGATCAGGATGCACTACGCGCACTTTGGGAGAGGTATGAGAATGCGGTGCCGCGCCAGTGGCCCCCTACTTTTGCCCAGGTACAACAAATGTACAACTATGTGGACACATCCTTGGACAGCTTGGAGGAACTCGATACCATCGACATGCGTGCGCTCGCTCAATCCAACGCTATCAGTCCAGAACTGGTGCGACTCTTGGGCAATGCAGTACGCCAACATTGGGTCCCATGGGCACATCTGACCTCGGAAAGCGGCCACGTGGATAAACATGCCGGTGATCATGCGCCGAGCGAGTGCGACCCCGACAACGAATACTTTGTGCTCCAAGGTGGCACCGCCGAGGAGGGCGTAAGTTATGTCATGCTCTTGGCCTACAATAAGGACGGTTCCATGAGCGACATCGATCACGTCGAAGCCATCACCGAGTATCGGCCCGAGATGGACATAAACGAGGGCCTGCAGGTCACGATTGCCAGGCAAAGCGATGGTCGCATCAAGTTTGATACCAACGCGTTCGACCTGTCTTTAGAGGCCGGCATCAAGACGCCTGGTGCAATCGATGAAAACGTCTTTACCGCGTTCCTGGCCGCTCTACCCATAAACGAAACAGTAGCGGGCACACTCCTGGATCCGGCCCCTATAGGTGTCGCCCAAATGCGCGCCGCCATGGCGCCTATAGATGACGTCCGTGAACTGCCGCAGCAAGTGCTCGACTATTTCGATGAATCATACGGCAGGGGAGCGCAACAGTTCTTTAGGAAGCCCGTGCGCGGTGCATGGATCGGCGAGTGCCAGCTGGTGGCTGCCGCGAAAATGTTTGAGGGCCAACTGATTGCTCGGGCCCATGATCGGGAGCGACCGCAGCCTCCTTCGCTGCTTCTGGCAAGCGCAGCTGCTTACGGACCGAATCCGCCACCGCCGGGAGTGCTCCCTTTTGGCATAGAACCCTCGCTCTTTCAAAAGGGTGCCGCCTACGCGTGGCGATCGACGTGCGCGGCACCGGTCGATCCGATTACGGGCCACCTTCCCAACAGGCAACGTTTGCTGAGGCTTGCGCAAGAGTCTGGTCTGCAGGTAACTGACATGGAGCGCGACATGCCCGAACTCTTGTGCGCGCGCCTGGGCAACATCTACTATGGCACTCGCGGAAACCCGATGACCAGGACGCTCGTGGAGCCTCCATAAAGGAACGCATCGAATCGGTGTCCAGCACGAGTCTCACCATTAATCGAGCGTTTTTCTATGCGCGCACCCAAGGTGGGGACAACGTTACTGTAAAGAGCACGGCCGTGCGGTTTGGGGCAGGTCAGCGCGACCAGTCGCAAAAGCCACACGGTTGGTTTGCACAAAACAGGGCCACATGGCGCAATAAGAGACCCGACAAAGTGCGCCCGGGACTGAAAGCCAGCGCCTGCAGAGTCCGACACAGTCGGATCGAGTTTGGCAATTTCAGAGAGCCAATAGCAAACGCCACGACAGGCGTAATACTAGCGTGGGAAGGGTTGGCCTTGAAAGGCCTGAAGAGGAGGACATCCTTCAAGACAAAACGTTTTCCACCGCAGCGCCATGGACACCTTGCCGCCCGAAATCGTATGGCGCATCCTAGAGCGCGCCGATGTGCTCACCCTGATCGTGTGCGGATGCGCCAACACCGACTGGCGTCATACCGTGCTCAAAGTGAGCGAAGCGCGACGTCGCCAAAAGCCGGCTAGTCGTGGGTGCCGCATCAGAAACGAAGACGGCAGCTTTTCGCAGTGCCTCACGCCTCGGCGCTGTGCGATCTTGTTTTCAAACAGGGCGCTGGCCCAAAGACGCTGGAACCTGTTTGAATGCATTGTGGAAAGGACACTGCCCATCGAGGGATCAAATACGATCGATGTACAAGCCTGCACGGTGGCAGCAGAGGACGGCGACATCAATCGCCTAAGCGTATTTATCAAAGAACGCGGTTATCGTGCACATCCAAGAGACGTGTCCAAAGCTGCGGGCCGGTACGGAAGGCTCGCGGTGATCGAGTGGCTCGAAAGAAACCGCCGTCCATGGCACGTGCAGTCGGCACTGTGCGGGGCCATCAAGGGAGCACACAATCATGTTATCGAATGGCTCATCAAGCATCAAGGCTGGAAGCGCTTGCCAACAGCGGCAGCAAAGTACGGCCGCAAGGACCTAATCGAGAGGATGGTTGCGAGCGAGGGCAAGGACGCGCTCGGCGACTCTATGTGGGCGACGGATGCTGCCAAAGGCGGGCACGTGGGCATACTTGCGTGGCTCGTAAAGAATGGATGTTGCTGGAACCAAAAGGGGTGCTGCAGGGCAGGCGCTGCAAGAGGCCATATTGCTGTGGTACATTGGATGATAGCCAACGCTCATTGTAGCAGTGTGCGCGCGTGTGAAGCGTTGATCGAAGCTTCCAGGCGAGGCCACCTGAATGTGATCCAAAGTCTCTGGACCGACGAGCACAAGTACAATAACGGTTACACATGCATGCGCATGGCCGCCGACGGAGGCCACGTTCATGTGCTCGAATGGCTAAAGGGGCAGGGATGCCTTGGAAGCGATCAGATGTGCACGTTTGCGGCAGAATCGGGGAAGATCGGCGCACTCGAATGGTGCCTCGCTCAGGGGTTCAAGTGGGACCTAGCCTACTCGATCGACCTGACTGTGTTTTTCGAACATACCGATGTGCTCGTCTGGGAGGAGGCGCGGCGAAGGGAGACCATGCCCAGAGAGCGGTGGCTCGGAAATGACCTTGCGGAAGTGGGTGCAATCAAGAAGCGCATCCGAGAGTTTACGCTCAAAATAGTAGCGCATATGGGCAACTTGGGAATACTGCAGTGGCTGCACAGGCATGGCATACTCGACGTGGACATGTACGGCTCTACGATGTGCACGCACGCCGTCAAGGGCGGTCACGTGGGCACGGTCGCGTGGTTGCGCTCGCTGGGATGTGAATGGAAACCCGGCAAGTGCGCATCCATTGCTGCCAAGGATGGCAATATCGACCTGTTGGCGTGGCTCGCACGGGACGGGTATGCCTTTGATGCAACCGTCGTGGCAAAGGCGATCGCCAAGGGGCACCACGGAACTGCCGAGTGGCTGCGCGCACATGGCGCTCCTTAATACGTATCGGTTGTGAATGACATGATGCGTTTGGTTTGGATATATACAGCACAGAACACTCTAACGATCGCGTTCCCTCGTTTCCATGTTTACACCATGAAATGCATGCTTGCGCGTGCCTGGTTACTGGGTGGTTGCGCAGTTGCTGCCGTTTACACCTCTTTTAGGGGGAAGCGCGCTCGACAAGCCCACAGAGAGGCTGGCAACAGGTATCGATCAGTGCTATTCAATGATTTGGATTGTCGCAAGAACTCTTGGAGTGAACACGCTACGCATTTTTCGATCAAGCGCTCATCGCCAAACAAACGTGTGCGAAAGAAAGACCGCAAGAGTCAAAGGTTCACTTCACACGCAACGGATAACATACTGGGAAGGACCGCAAAATCGCGCTTCTGGATTGGGGGGTTATAAAGTGAGGGCCGAGGGCAAAAGGGGACAACCGCAAGCCAAAGTGGGGACAGAATCTCTGGGGGCAAAGGACAAGAACCAGCAGTACGCAACAACAACAACGCACGATGGATAACTTGCCGCACGAGATGGTGTGGTATATTCTCAAACGCACCGATGCAATGACAAACATCGTGTGCGCGCGCGTAAACAGGGATTGGCACGCTATCGCACAACGACTGGGTGCACTGCGACGGCCCCACGGGGAGCGCCGGGCGTGTCGTATCGAGAACGGAGAGATGCGATGCTTTGCGCCCAGGAGGTGCGCGGTGTCATATGCCGAAAAGGCGGTAGCACACCGACGATGGAACGTATTCGAATGGATGATCGACCGCGCAGGCCCCATGGAAGGAATCAACGATGCAGACGAGACCGCATGCGTGGTGGCCGCCGCAGATGGAGACGTGGCGAGACTGGAAGCGTTCAGGCAGCGAGGCTATGGAGTGCACGCGGCAAGTGTCGCCAAGCAGGCGGGAAGGTACAGGCGACTCGGCGTGCTTGAGTGGCTCGAGAGCCACGAGCACCACAAAGAATGGAAGTCAGAGGCCATTGAGGGTGCGATCAAAGGCAATCACGACGACATAATTGAATGGACCATCGAAAGAAGAGGCACCGTAAAGATGCTGACAAAGGCGGCCAAGTACGGTCGCATAGATCTATTGGAAAAGGTCCCTATGGACAAAGACAGAGGTCATCCAGGTCCCAGTTATTGGGCACATGAGGCAGCGAGGAGTGGACAGATCGGCGTGCTGATATGGCTCGCGGCAAACGGGTACTCGTGGGACGCGGACGACGTGTGCACAGAGGGAGCCGCAATGGGGCACCTGGCCGTGATCGAGTGGGCGGCGGCACGAGGTCCTGGGTGTCTACGCGGCGCAAGCGCGCTCATGGGAGCAGCGCAAGGGAGACACATGCATGTGCTTGAATGGCTGTGGGCCAACGGGCATCATGATATCGACAGACTTGGGTGCGCGGCAGTCT
>Ga0255334_1001388_pt1 | contig 11030 bp, 10 predicted proteins | sample EtOH5_35cm_T3_12_FD_202080 | JGI IMG/M metagenome (GOLD analysis project Ga0255334, IMG submission 202080) | Sandy soil microbial communities from University of British Columbia, Vancouver, Canada - EtOH5_35cm_T3_129 | ecosystem: Engineered > Artificial ecosystem > Sand microcosm > Unclassified ...
AAAGAGTGGAGCTGAAGGGACTCGAACCCTCGACCCCCTGCATGCCATGCAGGTGCGCTACCAGCTGCGCCACAGCCCCGCGGCCCACCGAGACGGGCCCGCACCCCCTACGGGGCGCTCGGAGAGTCTAGGCGAGATCCACACCGGACCGCTAATCAGGGTCCCGGGTCCGCTCGTCCTCGTCGGTGGGGGCGTCGGGGCCGGCGTTCCAGTCGCGGGAGGCGTCCGTGGGGCCGAGGTTGAGGCCGTGCAGGCGCCACGGCGGGACCGCGTCGCCGTGCGACGGCCGCATCTCCACCCAGTGGGCGTTGTGGAGCCCGGCGACACCGCGCCAGGTGGGCGGCTGGCCCAGCAGGGCGCCGACGACCAGCGAGATCGCGGCGCCGTGCGAGACGACGACGAGCGTGCCCTCGCCCCGCAACGCGGCGGTGTGATCGGCGATCGCCGCGGACATGCGATCGGCCACCAGGGCGCGCGGCTCCACGCCGGCGGGGTCGCCACCGGTGCGCCACTCCTCGAACTCCTCCGGCCAGTGCGCCGTGATCTCCTCGCCGGTCAGGCCCTCCCACTCCCCGAAGCCGCGCTCCCGCAGCCGCGGGTCCTGCGTCACCGGCAGGCCGGTGGCGCGGGCGAGGGGCTCGGCGGTGGCTCGCGCGCGCGAGAGGTCGGAGGAGACGATCGTCGTCGGTTCGTACCGGGCGACGAGGCTCGCGGCGGCCGTGCGCGCCTGCCAGATCCCGACCTCGTCGAGCGGGATGTCGATCTGCCCCTGCAGCCGGAACGAGGCGTTCGCGGCCGTCCGCCCGTGCCGCCAGAGCAGCAGCCTGGTCATCGGTCGAGCTCGCCTCGGGCATCCGGGGGAAGCTCGATCATGGGGCAGTCCTTCCACAGCCGCTCGAGCGCGTAGTAGACGCGGTCCTCGGCGTGCTGGACGTGCACGACGACGTCGCCGAAGTCGATCAGCACCCAGCGGCCCTGAGTCTTGCCCTCGCGGCGGATCGGCTTCGCGCCGAGCTTGAACAGCGCCTCCTCGACGGCGTCGACGATCGCACCGACCTGCCGCTCGTTGGTGCCGGACGCGATGACGAACACGTCGGTGAGCACCAGCTGCGAGCTGACGTCGAGGGCGATGATCTCCTGCGCCTTGCGGTCACTGGCGGCCCGAGCAGCGGCAATGGTCAGCTCGACGGCGCGTTCGGTCGCGGTCACGCGGCTCCTAGGTGGTCGGGAAGGTCACAGTGGGGCGGGCGGTGCGTGCCCGACGAGGACGGCCGCTGACGCGTCCGGCTCGTCGACCGCACCGTCCCGGCCCTGGTTCCACAGGGCGACGATGAGGAAGCCCAGGACGAACGCGACGACGGCCAGCACGATCAGGTGCAGCCACGTGTACGGGTGCCGGCGCCGCGCGGGCGCGGCGGGTTCGTCGTCCTCGGTCGAGGCGGCCTCCACGGCGACCGAGCCCGTGGCGGGGAACGGCGAGCGCGGCTCCCCGCCGGCGGGCCATGACGGCTGCGCCGCCTCGGGCCGCGGCCCTGCCGCCCACGCGGGCGCGGCACCGGTGTGAGCTGTCGGCTCGTCGGGACGGCCGCTCGTCGGGCGCGGTACGGGAGAAACCGGCGACGCCGGGACTGCCGGGGCTGCCGACGACGGCGCGGCCGGGGCCGGAGCCGCGGCGCGTCCGAACGGCTGGAACACCGCGGTGTCGACCACCGAGGACGGCCCGGCGGCAGCCGCGTCAGGGCCGGACGCGGGCACGGGCGCCCACGAGGTGCGCCGCTCGGGGGCCTCCGGGACGGGCGTCGGAGCCTGGGGCGCTGCCGGCGCGACGGTCGGGCGCGCGGTGACGGACGAGCGGCGCGGCAGCACCGGCTCCTCGGCAGGGATCGGCAGCGGGGGCCCCGAGGGGGCGGCCGTCGCGGAGCCGCGGGCGGTCGCGGCGGCCTCGGTCACAGATCCGCGGGCGGTCGCGGCGGCCTCGGACGCGGAGCGCCGGACCGGGGGCTCGTCGCGGTGGGGCGCGGTGCTCGCCCACGTGGGCGTCGCGCCCGACGCCGGGGCGCCGTGGGCGACGGACGGCCACGCCGGGCTGCCCGCCGTGGGACCGGCCGAAGGGGCGGCCGGGGCCGGGGATGCCGGTGGGGACGGCCAGTTCGGGGCGGCCGGCCAGGCGGGGGCCGGGCGGGCTGGCGTCGAGCCGGACGCCGGCGACACGGCGGGCCGCTCACCTGTCGCCCCCTGTTCGCGCAGCGCGCGCCGGGAACCCGGCGAAGCCGGGGTGGCCTGCGTCGGCGAGCTCGGCACGGAGGTGGTCAGCCACTCCGGGGCGCGTGCCGGCTGGGGGCGCGCCGCCTCCTCGGCGGCGGCCCGTTCCATCTCGCGGCGGCGGCGCCGCTCCCCGGTCTCACTCATGGCTACCTCGATACAGCCCGTGCTTCCCGATGTACTGGACCACGCCGTCCGGGACGAGGTACCAGACCGGCTTCCCCACCCGGGCGCGGGCCCGGATGTCCGTGGAGGAGATCGCCATCGCGGGAACCTCCTGTGCGCTGACGCGCTCCCCCGGCAGACCGTCCACCCGCAGCACGTGCCCCGGCCGGGTCACCCCGACGAAGCGCGCCATGGCGAACAGCTGGTCGGCATCCTTCCACGTCAGTATCTGCGTCAGGGCGTCGGCCCCGGTGATGAAGTAGAGATCGGCGTCCGGCCGCTGCACCGTGAGGTCGCGGAGCGTGTCCACCGTGTACGTGAGGCCCTCGCGGTCGATGTCGACCCGGCTGACCGTGAACCGCGGGTTGGAGACCGTCGCGATCACCGTCATCAGGTACCGGTGCTCGGCCAGCGTCACGTTGCGGTCCTGCTTGAACCCCGGCCGGCCCGTCGGCACGAACAGCACCTCGTCGAGCCCGAACTCGGTGGCGACCTCGCTGGCAGCGATCAGGTGGCCGTGGTGGATGGGGTCGAACGTGCCGCCCATCACACCCAGACGAATACGGCTCATCGGTCGCTGGCGGGCCTCAGTGCTTCGAGCCCGCGTTGCGGAACGCGAAGGTGACCAGCAGGAGCGCGACGAGGCCGACGAACGCGCCGACGCCGAAGACCACCGGCGGGAACGGCAGCGACTCGTTCGCCGCCTCGGTGGCGGCGATCAGGGCAGCGTGCACGGCATCTCCTCCGATGTGGTCGGGTGTGCAGTCTCTCACGATCGAGGCGCTGGGTCAGGGCCTCACGTGCCCGTCCCCGTGCACAATCCACTTGGTGGTGGTCAGCTCCGCGAGGCCCATCGGGCCGCGGGCGTGCAGCTTCTGCGTCGAGATGCCGATCTCGGCGCCCAGGCCCAGCTGGCCGCCGTCCGTGAACCGCGTCGAGGCGTTCACCATCACCGCGGCGGAGTCCACCTCGGCGACGAACCTGTCGGCGGCCTCGAGCGAGCGCGTGACGATCGCCTCGGTGTGCCCGGAGCTCCACGTGCGGATGTGCTCCAGCGCGGCGTCGAGGTCGTCGACCACCCGCACCGCGATGTCCATCGACAGGTACTCCGTGGCCCAGTCCTCGTCGGTCGCCGGGACGGCTGCCGCACCCGCCGGGACGGCCGCGAGCGCCCGCTCGTCGCCGTGGACGGTGACCCCGGCCTCCGCCAGCGCCGCGAGGGCGGGCGGGAGGAACTCGTCGGCCACGTCGCGGTGCACCAGGAGCGTCTCCAGCGCGTTGCACACGCCCACCCGCTGCGTCTTGCCGTTGAGCAGGATCGGGATCGCCTTGCTGATGTCCGCCGACGCGTCCACGAACAGGTGGCAGTTGCCGACGCCGGTCTCGATCACGGGGACGCTCGCCTCGCGCACCACGGTCTGGATCAGGTCCGCGCCGCCGCGCGGCACCAGCACGTCGACGAGCCCGCGCGCGTGCATCAGCGCGACGGCGCCCTCGCGGCCCCACGGGTCGATCGACTGCACCAGGTCCGCCGGCAGGCCCTGCGCGGCCAGCGCCTCGCCGATCACGCGGACGATCACGCCGTTGGACCGCGCCGCCGCCGAGCCGCCGCGCAGGATCACCGCGTTGCCGCTCTTGAGCGCCAGCCCCGCCGCGTCCACGGTGACGTTGGGCCGAGCCTCGTAGATCATCCCGACGACGCCCATCGGCACCCGGACCTGCCGCAGCCGCAGGCCGTTGGGGAGCGTCTGGCCGCGCACCACCTCGCCCACCGGATCGGGCAGCGCCGCGAGGTCCCGTAGCGCGTCGGCGATGGCCTCGAGGCGCGTGGCCGTCAGCGTCAGGCGGTCGACGAGGCCCACGGCCATGCCGGTGTCGCGGCCCGCGGCGACGTCCTCGGCGTTGGCCGCGAGGATCTCGTCGGTCGCCTTGACGATGCTGTCCGCGATCGCCAGGAGCGCGGAGTCCTTCGTCGCGCGCGTCGCCGTCGCGAGCGCGCGGGACGCGACCTTCGCGCGGCCCGCCACCTCGCGCACGGCGTGCGCCGTCTGTCCGGTTTCCGTCATCGCACCAGGGTAGCTTTCGGCATGCGTCGCACCAGGACGAGGTCGTCGCGATGCACCAGCTCGCGGTCGTAACCGGGGCCCAGCTCCGTGCGCAGGTCCGCCGTCGACCTGCCCAGCAGGCCCGGCACCTCGTCGGACCCGTAGGCGACGAGGCCTCGCGCCACGGCCGTGCGGTCCGGCCCGACGAGCTCCACCGGGTCCCCCGACTCGAACGCGCCCTCCACCGCGGTGACCCCGGCAGGGAGCAGAGACATGCGCCGCTCGACGACCGCGCGCACAGCACCCTCGTCGAGCACCAGGCGCCCCCGCGTGCGCGCGGCGTGCGCCAGCCACAGCAGCCGGATCGACGAGCGGCGGCCGGTCGCGGCGAACCACGTGCCCACGTCCTCGCCCGCCAGCGCCGCCGCGGCCTGACCGGCCGAGGTCAGCACCACCGGGATGCCTGAGCCTGTCGCGATGGCGACCGACTCGAGCTTGCTGACCATCCCGCCCGTGCCGATCGCGCTGCCGCGCCCGGTCACCTCGACGCCGTCCAGCCCGGCGGGGTCGTCCACGCGCGCGATCCGGATGCTCCCCGGCCGCGACGGCGGGCCCGTGTACAGGCCGTCGACGTCCGTGAGCAGCACCAGCGCGTCCGCCTGGACCAGATGGCTCACGAGGGCGGCGAGCCGGTCGTTGTCGCCGAACCGGATCTCCTCGGTGGCCACCGCGTCGTTCTCGTTGATCACCGGGACCACGCCGAGGTCCAGGAGGCGGGCCAGCGCGCGGAAGGCGTTGCGGTAGTGGCCGCGGCGCACGGTGTCGTCGGCCGTGAGGAGCACCTGGGCCACGTGCAGGCCGTGCGCGTGGAATGCGGCCGTGTAGTGCGCGATCAGTCGGCCCTGCCCCACCGACGCTGCCGCCTGCTGGGTCGCCAGGTCGCGTGGCCTCGTCGCGAGGCCGAGCGGCGCCATGCCCGCGGCGATCGCGCCCGACGAGACGAGCACCACCTGCTGCCCGGCCTCGCGCCGCGCGGCGAGCACGTCCGCGAGCGCGCGCAGCCGGTCAGGGTCGAGGTGCCCCTCGGGGGTGGTCAGCGACGACGATCCGATCTTGACCACGATGCGCTGCGCTGACGGCAGCTGCTCGCGGCCGGCGAGGTGCGCGGCGCTCACACCCCCCATCCTCCCCCACCAGACGCCCCCCACCCCGCAGCGTCCGCACTCGTTGGGGCCAGAGCCACATCGACTGCGGACGCAAGGAGTCGTCAGCCGCAGCGTCCGCACTCGTTGGGGTCACAGCCACATCGACTGCGGACGCACGGCGGGGGCTGCCGTGGGCTCCACGTGCGCGGGCGTCGAAGGGTGGAGCGGGGCTACTCGTCGGGGGTGGACCAGTGGCCGGCTTCGCGCTCGGTCCACAGCTCGGCGCGGGCGGCGGCCTTGGCGTCCATCCGCTCCTTGAACTCGGAGCGCTTCTCGCCGCGGGTGGGCCGGTTGCCCTCGTCGAGCCGCGGGTCGGTACCGCGTGGGCCGCCGAGCAGCTCGGCACCCGTCAGCAGCGTGGGCTCCCAGTCGAACACCACCGAGTTCTCGTCGGGCCCGATCCGCACCTCGTCGCCCGCGACGGCGCCGGCCTTGAGCAGCGCCTCCTCGACGCCGAGCCGGGCGAGCCGGTCCGCGAGGTAGCCCACGGCCTCGTCGTTGGTGAAGTCCGTCTGCCGCACCCAGCGCTCCGGCTTGACGCCGCGCACGGCGAACCAGACGGGCCCGCCCTCCTCGCGCCGCGTGACGGTGAACCCGGCGTCGTCGACGGCGCGCGGGCGCAGCACCACGCGCGCCGGTTCGGCGGCCGGCGTCTCGGCGCGCGCCTTCTCGACGAGCGCGGCGAGGGCGAACGTCAGCGGCCGCAGACCCTCGTGGGTCGCGGCGGAGATCTCGAACACCGGCAGGCCCCGCTCGGCCAGCTGCTGGTCCACCAGGTCCGCGAGCTCCCGCGCGTCCGGCACGTCGATCTTGTTGAGCACGACGACCCGCGGCCGCTCCATCAGCGGGACGCGGCCACCCTCGATCCCCAGGTCACCGGCGTAGGCGCCGAGCTCGGCCTCGATGACGTCGAGGTCCGAGATCGGGTCGCGGCCCGGCTCGAGCGTGGCGCAGTCGAGCACGTGCACCACCACGGCGCAGCGCTCGATGTGCCGCAGGAACTCCAGGCCCAGACCCTTGCCCGTCGAGGCGCCCGGGATGAGCCCGGGCACGTCGGCGACGGTGTACCGAGACTGCGCCGCCTGCACCACGCCGAGGTTGGGCACCAGTGTGGTGAACGGGTAGTCGGCGATCTTCGGCCGCGCCGCGGACATCGCGGCGACGAGCGAGGACTTGCCCGCGCTCGGGAAGCCGACGAGCGCCACGTCCGCGAGCGACTTCACCTCGAGGACGACGTCGAGCGCATCTCCCGGCTCGCCCAGCAGCGCGAAGCCCGGCGCCTTGCGCCGCTGCGACGCGAGCGCCGCGTTGCCCAGGCCGCCGTGCCCGCCCGCGGCGACGACGAAGCGGGTCCCGGTGCCGACGAGGTCCGCCAGGACATCGCCCTGCGGACTCTTGACCACGGTGCCGTCCGGCACGCCGACGACGAGGTCGGGCGCGCTGGCGCCGCTGCGCATGCCGCCCTGGCCGGCCGTGCCCGACCGGGCCCTGCGGTGCGGCTGGTGCTGGAGGTCCAGCAGGGTGGTCACCTGCGGGTCGACCTCGAGGACCACCGACCCGCCGTTGCCGCCGTTGCCGCCGTCGGGGCCGGCCAGGGGCTTGAACTTCTCTCGGTGGATGGAGGCACAGCCGTGCCCGCCGTCCCCACCGACCGCGTGGATCACGGCCCGGTCGACGAAGGTCGCCACGGTGTCCCTCCTTGCCTGGTCGATCGTGACACGACGAAGGGGCGCACCGCGCGGTGCGCCCCTTCGTCGACGACTGGGTGCTGCGTCAGACCTCGGCGACGACGTCGACGACCTTGCGACCCCGGCGGGTGCCGAAGGCCACGGCGCCCGCGGTCAGCGCGAACAGGGTGTCGTCCCCGCCGCGGCCCACGTTGACGCCCGGGTGGAAGTGCGTGCCGTGCTGACGGACGAGGATCTCGCCCGCCTTGACGACCTGCCCGCCGAACCGCTTGACGCCGAGGCGCTGCGCGTTCGAGTCGCGACCGTTGCGCGAGGAGCTCGCGCCCTTCTTGTGTGCCATGTCGAAGCTCTCCTAGTCCTGGGCCCGCAGGCTCAGCCGATCGCGGTGACCTTGAGCCGCGTCAGGTCCTGACGGTGGCCCTGCCGGCGGCGGTAGCCGGTCTTGTTCTTGTACCGGAGGATCGCGATCTTGGGACCGCGCTCGTCGCGGACGACCTCCGCGCTGACGGTCACCGTGGCGAGGACCTTGGCGTCCGAGGTCACCTTCTCGCCGTCGACGAGCAGGAGGGCGGGCAGCGTGACGCTCTCGCCAGGCTGGGCCGCAAGGCGGTCGACCACGACGATGTCGCCTACGGCGACCTTCTCCTGGCGCCCGCCGGCCTTGACGATCGCGTACACCACGTTGCTGCTCATCTCTGCTCGAAGTCCGTCGTCCCGACCCGCGCTCGCGCGTGACGCAAACGATTCTGGGCTTTCCGGGGCATGCCGCAAATGGCGCACAGCGCCGACCGTCCAGAGTACGGACCGGCGGGGTCTCGGTCAAACCGTCTCGCGGGCATCGTGACGTGAGGCACTGCGACCGTCCTAAGGCTGCTGAACCGGCACCTCGCCCGGGTCGCCGGACTCGTCCACCGACCCGCCCGTCTCGCCGTCGGGCTCGTCGGCCGGCGCATCGAACAGCCCCGGGTCGACGGGCTCGAGCTCGAGCGCGAGCTCGGTCTCGGGCTCGTCGGGCGCTGCCTCCTCCGCCGCGACGGCATCCTCGGCGACGGCCACGCCTGCGGCGAGGTCCGCGAGCCCGGAGAGGTCCGCCGACGCCGCCGGGGGACGGTCGCCGACCGGCAGGCGCGCGGCGAGCTCGGCCAGCACGTCGAGCACGGGGACCGTGGGCTCGTCGTGCGACTCGGCCTCGACCATGCCCTCGGACGGAGCCTCCCAGTCGAAGGGAGCCTCCTTCTCGTGGGCGTGGGCCGCCGCCGCCGCGATGGTCGCGAGCGTCGCCTTGACCGCCTCGCGCGCCTCCGGCAGCACCGGGACCAGGGCCACCGGTGTCCCCGACGGCTCGGCCGCCCGCTTGCGCCGCGACCGCTTGCCGCCGTTCTCCGCCGGCGCCGGCTGGCCGCCGGCGTCCGGCCGGGGGTTCCGCTCGACGGGGGCGTTGTGGACGATGAAGCCGCGACCGTGGCAGTGCTCGCACGTCTCGCTGAACGCCTCGACGAGGCCCTGGCCCACGCGCTTGCGCGTCATCTGCACCAGGCCCAGCGAGGTGACCTCGGCCACCTGGTGCTTGGTGCGGTCGCGGCCCAGGCACTCGACGAGCCGGCGCAGGACGAGGTCGCGGTTGGACTCCAGGACCATGTCGATGAAGTCGATGACGATGATCCCGCCGATGTCGCGCAGCCTCAGCTGCCGCACGATCTCCTCGGCGGCCTCGAGGTTGTTGCGCGTCACCGTCTCCTCCAGCGTGCCGCCCGCGCCGGTGAACTTGCCGGTGTTGACGTCGACGACGGTCATCGCCTCGGTGCGGTCGATCACCAGGGAGCCACCGGACGGCAGCCACACCTTGCGGTCCATGCCCTTGGCGAGCTGCTCGTCGACGCGGTGCACCGTGAACACGTCGAGGTTCCCGGTCCACCTGGTCACGCGTGCGGCGAGGTCCGGCGCCAGCTCGGCGACGTACGACGAGATGGTCGACCACGCCTCGTCGCCCTGCACCACCAGCGTGGAGAAGTCGTCGTTGAAGATGTCGCGTACCACGCGGATCGCCATGTCCGGCTCGCCCTGGAGCAGCGCCGGCGCGTTGGCCTTGGCGGCCTTGGCCTCGATCGCCTCCCACTGCGCGGTCAGGCGCGCGATGTCCGCCTCGAGCTCCTCCTCGCTGGCGCCCTCGGCGGCCGTGCGGACGATGACGCCCGCCGACTCGGGGACGACGTCGCGGAGGATCTTCTTCAGGCGGTTGCGCTCGGTGTCCGGCAGCTTGCGGCTGATGCCGGTCATCCCGCCGCCGGGGACGAAGACGAGGTACCGGCCTGCCAGCGTCACCTGGCTGGTGAGCCGGGCGCCCTTGTGCCCGATCGGGTCCTTGGTCACCTGGACCAGCACCGGGTCGCCGGACTTGAGCGCCTGCTCGATCCGGCGGGGCTGGCCGCCCTCGAGGCCGGCGGCGTCCCAGTTGACCTCGCCGGCGTACAGCACGGCGTTGCGGCCCTTGCCGACGTCGACGAACGCGGCCTCCATGCTCGGCAGCACGTTCTGCACGCGGCCGAGGTAGACGTTGCCCACCATCGACGCCTGCGCCTGGTCGGAGACGTAGTGCTCGACGAGCACACCGTCCTCCAGCACGGCGATCTGCGTGCGGCCGTCGCGCTCCCGGACCACCATCGCGCGGTCCACCGACTCGCGGCGGGCGAGGAACTCCGCCTCGGAGATGATCTGGCGGCGGCGGCCCGCGTCGCGGCCCTCGCGGCGGCGCTGGCGCTTGGCCTCCAGGCGGGTGGAGCCGCGCAGCGCGGTCACCTCGTCGCGGCGGCGGGGCTCCTCGGCCTCGGGGCGGCCACCACGGCGGCGCCGGCGCCGGCGCCGGGACGTCGAGGTGCCCTCGGCGTCCTCGGGCTCCTCGTCGATGCCGGCCTCGGCCTCGGCGTCCTCGGGCTCGTCGTCGTCGGACGGCTCGTCGCCCGCCTCGGCCGGGCCGCCCGTGCCGCGGCCACGGCGGCCGCGGCCGCCCCGGCGCCGACGGCGGCGCGGGGTGCCGGCGGCACCCTCCTCGCCCTCGGCGGCCTCGTCGGGTTCCTCCGACTCGTCGGCGGGCTCCAGCGTCTCGGCGAGCTCCAGCGTCTCGGCGGTCTCGGCGGTCTCGACGGTCTCGTCGACCTGCTCGTCCGTCTGCTCGTCGGCCCGCTTGCCGCGGCCACGGCCGCGGCGCGCGCGGGACGGCGCCGGAGTCTCGTCCGCCGCGGGGGTCTCGGGCTCGACCGGCTCCGCCACCTGGGCCTCGGTCTCAGCCCTGCGGGCCGCCTGCGAGATCTCTTCGGGTGAGCCGGCGGTGGCGGTGGCGCGGCGGCGGCGCGGGCGGACCTGCGTCAGGTCGGGCGCCTGGAACAGCAGGGCGGTGGTGGCGAGGCGCGGTGCGAGGACCGGGGTCTCGGTGGTCTCCTCGACGACGACCTCCTCAGGCGTGGCCCCGGGCTCGTCGGCCGGGGTCTCCTCGACGGGCGGCTCGGGGGCCTTGCGGCTGCGCGTGGCGCGGCGGCGGACGGGCTTGGGCGCCGCGTCGGCGGGCTCGGGTGCCGACTCGGCGGCCGGCGCGGCGGGCTCGGGCCCGGCGACGGGTGCGGCGGGCTCGGGCCCGGCGACGGGTGCGGCGGGCTCGGGCCCGGCGACGG
>Ga0255334_1001389_pt1 | contig 11029 bp, 5 predicted proteins | sample EtOH5_35cm_T3_12_FD_202080 | JGI IMG/M metagenome (GOLD analysis project Ga0255334, IMG submission 202080) | Sandy soil microbial communities from University of British Columbia, Vancouver, Canada - EtOH5_35cm_T3_129 | ecosystem: Engineered > Artificial ecosystem > Sand microcosm > Unclassified ...
ACCATAGCAATGTCTGCGATGGCCCATTGGGGCATCCCTTTGGTGAGGATCGCCTCGCGCAAGGAGTCACCCACGCGCTCCGTGTCCACGGCGATGGGCCGCGTTTCGTCGAGCCACTCGAGCACGCGTCCAAAGGCGGCCCTCTCGGTGCACTGTCCGAGTTTGGTGATGTCCATCAGAGTGTTTAGCTGCATGTGCCATAGAGTGCGCGCGCCGCCAGGCGCCGTACCGTCCGCGAGCCACCGTGCGATGCATTTGCACGCATCGATGTGCCCGCGCGCCATGGCCACGCCGAGCAGGGACAATCCCGTCGGTCGCACGCCGCACGTGCGCATGAGACAGAGAAACAGATGGCGCCCCATGCGTGCGGCCATCTCCATTGTTGTACGTTCCGGCATTGCCCCATGCACATAGATGCGGTTCGAGGCAAAGATGCCCAAGAGGCCGCACGATGCGCGCTTTTCGCCGTCGCCCACGGCCGGCCACGGATCGCACCCGCCCGCACAACGGCTGCGCGACCTGCCTGCGACGCAAACGGCGACGCTCGTCGACTCGGGCAGGGCGCGCTCGTGCGATGGGACGCTCTCGTTCTCTGTTGATTCGATCCAAAAGTGTTTGATGGGAGAGGCAGCACACGCGGCCGCCAGCGCGCGCATGCACGCCAACGCGTTTGAGCGCACCGTCGCGTCCCAGTAAAAGGTCGTCCAGTGGCGCATGACTTTCTGTTCCGCGGCGTGTCCGATTCCGTGCCGCGTCTCGAGCATGCGCTCAAGGGTCGCGCCCAGCAGGACCAGAGCCGTACCCGCTCGATCGGCATCTATCGCTGCCAGGAGGCACGCACTCAGGCAGGGCCCAGATGCATGCTTGGCCATGCGCGCACACAGAGCCGCCGCACCTTTCGACCTACCACATGCGACCTGCTCCAAGAGTGCCCTGTGGCCTGATTTGGCACCCGCTCGACGCCTCGGTGCTGGCCTCTTGGCGCGGCTGCTGACCGTTCTGCCCATGTCCGTCAGATAGGGGGCGTGCTCCAAGGCCCACGTGACCCCACCGGGGTTTACAGAGAGCGCGACGGCGGCCATCACCTGTGCCGGCGTCGCCGACGCGCACAGTCGCTGAGCGCGCTCTACGAGGGCACGTAACGGATACGGCTGCGCGCGCCCCACCACCCATCCGGCTACCTGTGATGCGGCGACACATGTTCCCGATGCCCATGCGTGGTCTTTCCCCGCTACGGGCGCCTCATCGGCGAGGCGCGTCCTGTCGCGCGTACCGGGTTTGCTCACAACCGCGAGCCACCGGCGGCACACTGCGCGAGCGCTCGATCGGTAGGCACCACACAGGTGGCTGTTGAGTATCCTGTCCAACAGTTCTTCCGGCAGTCGGGACCACATCGGCATGGCCAACACGTGTGCGCGCACCGTGAGCCATTTCCCTTTGTTGGTGCATTCGTTGGTGGGGCAGGTCAAGAGGCCACGCCGCCGCTTTGATTGTCCTGTACCATTGTGCTCGCCCTGCTTTCGCTTTCGCTGCTTATCCGTGCTGCCGGGTGTCTCGTGCGCGCGCACCTGTGCCATATGTGTGTACGTATCATTATACAAAAGGCCGACTCTTGCCCGAGGACCGGCACCTTATAGATCAAGACGAGAGAGCGCCGAGGGCACTTGTTTTTCTTTTTTTTTTCCTCTTGTGCAGAGGTTTCCCGTCATTTCTGCAGACACGCTCTCCCCAGTGAATGGCCCAATGGCCTTTTTGCTGCTGTTGCTGCGGCACAGGCCAGAGCCGACGCGAGAGGAGCCAGAGCACGCACGCTGAATCTGCACAAGCCAAAAGCCCCAACGCCATGCAGACCCCAAGACGCGAATCGGTCGATATCCTACTAGACACCCCCCATGCGCCCTCTTTGTCGGGGTCCGGAGCCGGCCAGAGCCAAAGTGACGATGTCGACGAGGGCGGCTTTGAGTGGACGAGCATGTCGCTCCCGGACGGCACGCACATCGTCGTACCCTACCGTGACCATGCGCACATTCCCTCTGATGCGTGGGACCCTTGAACCTCTTGTCCAGCCAATCGTTTGTGTATCCTTTGCAGATGGCCCTGTTTTGTATTAGGGACAACAACATTGGTAATGGGGCAGCAACCAAACGGCGTTGAATGGGTTATCGACTTGGCATCGGTGTCCATCCCCCCCCCATACCGAGAAACAAACGACATCTGTTGTGCGACCGTATCCGAGTGGGTCTTGTCTGAGAATGACCAACGCCGAGACCCCATAGAGTTGATCGATTTCGTTGTGTGTATCGTGCAATGGCCTATCCTGTGTGGAATTGCTTGTGTAGCACTGTACCTTGCGTTGGAAAACAAAGGGGGAATCTGTATGACAAGCTGGAAGGTTGGTTGAACAAGTTTATATTTATCGGTGCGGGGCCCCAGCCGTTCTCTTGGGCAATCGTCTGTACCAAGCAATGAGGGAAAGACAGGACCAATTCGTGCAAAGGAGGGATGCTCAGGAATCAGGCAATGCCGGCAAGCAAGAGGTTCATGCTCGTATAGGATCGGTTCGCAAGGCAGCGTTCCTTGGCCATTGCAAAGCCCGGCGGGAGCAGGGGCTTTGCGTGCGCCACAAAGAGGCGCACGACATGCCCATGGTTACCATAGGCAGCAGCGCTAAAGGCCTCGCTCGTATAGGGCACGCCAGAGTCGAGCAGGAACTCGACCACAGGACGGTAGCCGTACCGGGCGGCAGCCTCCACCGCGTACGAGGTGGGCTTTTTGTCAAAGGCGGGGCTGTTGTAGAGAAAACGTATGATCCCCAGGTATCCGCGTGAGGCAGCCAGCGTGTAGGCTTTACTCGAAGAGGCCACCCGGTGCGCGGCACACAGGCGCCGCACCAGGTCGATCCTGCCGGCCGCAACGGCCTTGTCGATGGCGCGCGCTGTATAGTCGAGGTTCATGCGCTGGCGCACGCGCTCGGCCATGTCCCAGCAACCCACGCCGATGGCATCCTCGATGGCGCGCACCCAGCGGGCACGTTCAGCACGGCCGCCATAGGCAAAGGTCGGACCGTTCTTTCGATCGAATAGCGTCGTGCACGGAGCGCTGTCACTGTCCCCGTTGGCCAAGCAGGGACAGTCTTGTCCATAGATCGGCTCCTGTGACGATGCTTCCACATCCTCTTTCTGAAAGTGCGGGTCCTGGTCGAGCAGATAGTCCACGAGTTCGGTATGGCCACTGGCAATGGCGGCCAAGACGCTGTCACGGTCGCACGGGTGGTTCACCAGATGGCTGACAAAGAGGACCGTGCCGAGACGGCCCTGGGCGCACAGCTGCTCAAACCACGGAAACTGCATCGATACGTTGACCTCGCAGAGGATATACCGTATGGTGTCTTTGTCGTCATTACAAACCAGCCTACCCCACGCTTCCTCGCAGATCTTTAGACGCATCGTGTCGGTGCCATAGACCGCGCAGAGCCGGCGCGCGAGATCGTGCCGGCCCGACTCGACAAGCGCGCTCCATGTCTTGTCCGCGTCCATCACCATAAAGGCATCGATGAGGATGTCAATGTGCGCGGCCTTGCCCGCGGGGCCAATCATCGAGGAGCACTCTACGCGCATGTCCCCATCGCTCAGAATGTCGGCCGCGCCGATGGGCTTGCCTCTGTGGGCGGAGCCTCGCACATGTGGGTACTTGCGGCGGCACTTTTGAAGAAAACGATCCAAGTATGCCAGAGCGCAGTCGGGCGCGGCGCGCACCAAGGTATCACCGCTCCCACGGCGCGGTGGATTCCACCACTGTTCGGCGCGGGAAAAGAGCCACTCGATGGCAGCGCGGTCGGTATCGCGGCAGAGGGCGCTGAGCACCAACTCCCGGCACAGCATGGATTCGTTCATGTTGTTGTGCGTCAGATGGCCATACTGAACATAGCAGCAGACAGGCGCCATCGGCCGTTTGGTGGTCGGGTGAGAGGGCGCAAAGAGAGCCTCCATCATGGGCACCGTCATCATGCGCACGCGCTGCGTAGACATGTTTGGACGCGTAACGCTCCAGGGTCCAAGTGAGTCCCAAAAGGGCGTAATGTTGCACTCGAGGCCCTGTGCGGCGCGCTCAGCGCGTATCGCGCAGACCTGCTCCGTATCGCCGGCCAATGCCGCAAAAAAGAGCATCCATACAGAGTGATGAGGCCGCTTGGCCAGATCGACGACCCACCCTCGTGTGCTTTTACCCATTCGCTCCTTGTGGTGACGCAACAGGATGTCCAATATGGCCGTGTTCTTCCACGATTTCAGGCCACCGAGCAGGACAGTTTCAACATCACAGGGGATCAACGTGCGCGCCATATAGTAGTTTGCCATGTACATGCTGTCGATGCAACAGACGTTCGCCTGGTAGGGAGGATTTACGCGTGCCAAGAGGTAGTCGATCATGAGCCAGTGCCCACCGTCCAGCGCGTGCTTGATATGGTCTGCCTTTAACTCGATCACGCGACACTTGCGCAGCCACTCTATGAGGCCGACATCCCCACGGCGAATGACGGCGCTCACCTCTGTTTGCGTGTTCCTACCCAGCAGTCGTTTTAGCACCTCTAGGTCCCCGGTGAACATGGACGCCATCGTTTTGATTACCAGAGGCGAAAAGTCGGGCTTCTCCATGGCGAGGGCGATTACCGCGGGCACGTTATGTTCCGAGGTGGATCGCGTTTCCAGCAGATAGTGCGCGACATGCAGCTTGCCATTCTCTATGGCTTCCTCCAAAATGTCGGTGTGGTAGAGATGCGGCACAAGAGTCAAGAGGAAGCGCAGCGTCTGGAGGCTGCCGGCGCCTGCCGCCTGAACCAGACATTCTGTGCTGATGCCATAGAGGGTGCCGCGGGCGTGCGCGCGCTTAACCGCGTACAGGAAGCGATCCTCGCGGGTATCGTTCAGCCCGACCAGGTGCGATACGTGCGATGCGCGCCAAAAGAGGGCGCTTCGCTCTCGGCGAGTCCTGGGCAGGACGGCATCGTAAAAGATGTGCGATGCCAAGAGGCACATGGTATAGTCAATGTCATCATTGACATGGCCAAGCACGCCGGCGATCAACTCGCATGGCAGGGTGGCGATGTTGGTTGTCATCCTTGCTCTCTCTCTCTCTCTCTCTTTCTCCTCTCTCTCTCTCTCTTGTTGTGAATGCGTCTTGTGGCTGTCGCCCCTCTTGTTTGCGTGCGACGGATTTGGAAGGGTAAAGCGGGTGCAGGAAACAACCAATGGCATTGTCCAGTTTTCCGTATATGCCAAATAGAGCCGGTGGTGCCGAGGACCAGAGGCAGGCCCCGACGTTGCAACACACGCACTCTCTCCCCAAAAACCTCCTTGGCGATTGGATCGATGACAGCAACGGTTTGGCCTCGGGCCAGATGCGACCTTTTATTGGTAATCAAGGGATGACCACCATGATAGGGCCACATCTGGACGAATGGGATGCCTCTGGGGTGGTTATTGAAAAGAAAACACAACGAGGTCCTTTTGTTCTACATCACCGAAACGGTCCACTGCTCCCCCACTACAATGTCCCACCAGCGTGTCCAACCGCGCAACAACAATCCCCTTGGTGGGCAACGCCATCAAGATGAGCGCCTCTCTCGCACTTCTTCCTCTTACGCCACCGGTGGTGTAGGCGCTCGGTCGCCTGCATCGGAGCGCGCCGCCAGGAGCACCTTTCTCAGACAGCACATTTACGAGTCGCAGGTGAGCCAAGCCCGGCGGTGTCAGGTCCATGTGGTCATGGCCCTGGTCGCGTGCTTTTGCCTCTCTGCTGTTTTCATCCCGTGGCTATCCCCGTTTGCCTCGCATGATCCTACGACGACAACAATGACGACCTCTCCATCTCCTATGAAAATTGTTCTTGGCGGGCCTGGTTCGCAGACCAAGGTCGCCGGCGTGTACGGCACCGTATGGTCATCGCTGGTGCGCTCCGTCTCGCGAGACACGGTCGCTGAACCCGTCCGCATGCCCACCAGGGACGAATTGCGCGATGCCCTGTGGGCTGCGTCGGCCGAGTGCAACGCTGCCGACGTGAGGGACCTGCTCGCCTATGGGGCACCTCGCAGATGGACGAACGATCCTAGGGGTGCTCCCCTGCACGCTGCTGCCGGATCGCCAAAGCATGGGGAAGGCTGCTTTGAGGTTGTGTCTTTATTGCTGCGCGCCGGCATCGATCCCCTGGTGCGCGACGGTCGGGGGCGTACGTCTCTGGAGGTGGCCGCCGAGACCGACCGACTCTACCAACACCGTGATCGTATTCCCCTCGCGCTCTACCTAGAGTCTACCGTCAATGGCGAGCGTGCCCGTATCATGTCAAACGTCGCCGTGGCCGTATCCGCCATCGAGAACGCTCCGTCCTAGTCGTGCTCCTCTGACCTGCGCGCCTCTGTTACCCCTCACAATAGACTGCGCGCACATGTGTGTGTGCATGCGAAAACGCTATTGTTATGACGGAGAAAAAGAGTCTTTTGGCGGTTCAGTATCACCCTATGGGCTCGATGCATTGTGGACATTTACATGTATACGGGAGCGCGGCTGCCCACAGCGGGGACGTAAAAGGGCCCATCAAACGGATGGCCACGGCGCGTTGCCGACGGTGAGGAGGACGACGATGACGACGGCGACAGGCCATATGTGGTGTCCCATGGCGGCTGAACCACGACCATATGGGGTGGGTTGTCTGGGGCGCCGCCCGTAGGATCTGACGCGACCCCGTTTGCGAGGGCCTTTGGCTGCGCTCTCATATTGTTGTTGTTGTTGTAGTAGCTGTAGGCGGGGACATCGGCGGCGGCTGAAGGAGGATGCCTCATCGACGGCTGCTGGCGCACCGGGTCATCAGACGTTGTGGCGCCTCGTTCGGCCAATGGGTCACGGTACATTGTCGGAGACGCGGCGTAGGCTGGCATACGGGCGATGGACCCTTGTTGTTGTTGTTGGGTCGAGGCGCGCTCGATCAGGTCAGAGTGCGTGATCACAGTGTGACGATGCTGTCCGCCTTCCCCGTACGACTCCCGGTACGCACTCTCGTTGGCCTGCCTTCCGTCGATAGAGTAAAAGGGCGGATCAAAGGTGCACGACTGTTGGCGGTGGTGTTGCACACTGGGGGACGCGCGGTCATCGCACATCCCATTGCGCATGCCCTTTGCGGGCTGCATAGAAACCGACAGAGCATGACTCTTGCGTTGTGCAAACAGCGTGTCCGAGCCGTGTACCGCGGACTGACCGTACGCCTCAAAGAGCGATCCCGGTGCACCCTGCATGGATGGCGATCCGTTTTGGGTATTGCCATCAGTGTCGCGAGCAGCAAAGGCCGCGCGTGGGTCACGTTCGTGCCTCTCATCGCCGCGCTTGCCGACCGACGTTGCTCCCGCACCCGACGAGGACGGTGTCGTGTGCCGAGCGATCTCTAGACGCATGGCGTCCTGTTGTCGTGGTGCACCCGCGAGGTGCCCACGTTGGTGGTGGCCGCCGTTTGCCATGGAGTCGACGTGGCGCTTGACAGGTTCGCTCAGTTGCACGTCCTCTTCCATCTCCTCCGTGCATGTGGGATCAGCCCGTGGCGGCGTCAGTTCGGGCACGGCGGTGATGGCTGCGGTGGCAAGGGCGGTAGGAAGCGTCACCGTACCATCCTCCATGGGCACGACCCAATAGGAAAGGGCCATCGCGCCTGGGCATGTCAACGAAGGGGCCATAAACGCGATCGTGGTCTTGTCGTCGACGAGGGCGCTCGCGCGGGCCTGCGCCAACGCCGCGACGGCCATCTTTTGCGTCTGTGCAAGCGCGGCCCGATTGCTGTGCATCGCGTCAATGGTGGGCACGCTCTCTAGGGGGACGGTCGACTGACCCTTGTTTCTCGCTCCTCCGTGTGCGGTTACTGCGGTCTCGGCGGCGGCCGGCCTGTGCGTCAGGGACGCCGGCGACGACAGCGCCAGTTGTTGTCGACCCGATCGTTGGTCGGACAGACAGAGCCTTTCCATCGCGACCGTATCGACCGGCACCGCGGCAACGTTCCTGAAACTGCCATCGGTTTTGGCGCCTGTGTCGTTGCCTCTTGGCCACACAAAGCGGGACACGGACGGAATGTTCTCGTCGCCATGACAGGGCCCGCCTGTATCACGGCGCCAGTCATCGTCGTGGTGGCGATAGCGGGGACGGTATGCCAACGATCCTGCCGACAGGGACAGCGGCGACGACGACGACGACGGCGGGGTGGCGTCAACGGTTTGCACATCGCTCGCACCCGACATCAGCGCACCCATAGAGCGGACCATAGGGCGCCTGTCTCTGTTTTCCCTGGATTGGCGCTGTGTGTGCTGGCGCTGGTCCCGATCATGGGGGCCTGCGACGGCATAGTGCGCCATGACATCAAAAGTGCCGATGGCATCGCCCGCATCGACCATGTCCCACATGCGCTTCTTGAGCGATTCCTCATCGGCCGGCGCGGTAAAGGGATGTCCGCGCGGATCGTGCAGCTGCTTCCTCTTCTTGTTGGCCGCCGCCGCCGCCGCCGCCGCCATGACCTGTTTGTCATTGTCGTTGACCCCACCGGCACCGCCGCCGTCGACAAAGCCAGCAGCGCTGGAGCGGCTCCGACTGGAATTGGAGAACACCGCTGGATTCGTGCGCCTGCCCGGTTCAGATGGGTTATTGTTGCTGTTCTCATCCGTGTTTCCACCGTCGGCGCTGCCGTCGCCGGCCCGACTCGTAATGACGGCGCCATTCGGTTCAGCAGCAGCAGCAGCAGCAGCAGCGATGGCGACGGCAGAGAGTGACGGATCCTCACCCATTGTTGCTGCTGTCTCAGTTGTCGGCAAGGCTGCTGGTGCTGCTGCCGCCGTCGCAGTTGTGGTGGCTGTAAAGCGGTCGCGCACCTCGCGGGCCATTGGGGCGCTGCCGGGCGGCGGCGGGCCCATGGCCGTCAGCGACATGAGGGAGGGCTTCATGACCGGCACCGACGAGGCCATCTGGCGTTTTGTTTTACGCTCACCGCCGCTGCCGCTACAACTGCTGCTACTACTGCTGCTGCCGGCAAACGCCGTTCTTGAGATGTGCGGGGACATGCCTACGGTGGGTGCACACAGAAAGGATGATGCCGCAGCGGCGGGCAGCGTCGTAGACGTCATCGACCCCACCGTAAAGGACGATACGGCCGACTTGGTCGACTTTGTGCGCTGTTTGTGGGCCTCCCAGCGCTTTGCCCACATGTCGATATCATAGGGGTTCTCCTTCAGATAGGCGTCAGTATCGCGCGAGAGCGCGGCCAGAGGCCCGTGCATATAGTCCTTGCCCTTGGGCTTGATTGGGCCCTGTACGTCGGTGAGGTGCGCGCGCCTATTGTTGGGCAGCAACACCACCATCGCGTTAGAGGCAACTGCCTCGGCCAGCTTGTTGACGGCCTGCACGAGTTCGCCGGGGTAGGCCCCCTCGGTGATGGTCTGGGCCGTGAGATTGTGGCGCCGCACGAGCGCCATGGTCGCCGCGCTGTTTAGCATCCACAGGGCGAGCAGGCGCACATTCTCGTTTTCGGGCTTGTTGAACCACGCATCGATCTCGTCGAGCGACAAGAGGGTCCAGTCGTGCGCCTTGTACATTCTCGCCAGAAACTTGCCCACACGCGCCAGCGGCGTCACGGGTACCTGTTCCGACGATCCGGGCCTCACGCGCTCCAGCAGGCGTGCCGCGAGCCATGCCGTGATGCCGCGCTCGATCATGAGGACCGGTCCAAAACGCTTTTCGCGAGCGCACATGTCCGTGAGGCTCGCACACATGCCCATGCCCTGGGCCATGTCGATGGGCTCACCGCCCAACTTGAGGTGACGGTTGATGACATAGGCCGCCGCCGCTCGCCGTAAGGCTACCGTCGCCGGCTTGGCCGTTGAAGACTGATCGCGCGTGAGCATCATCTCTGCCATGGCTTCCTGTGGCGTCGCTGGCACGCGCACCCGCGCATAGCTGGTCGTCGCCGCCGTTGGCTCCATCACCATGATGGTCATCGGGTTGTCCTGCGCATGATGGGCACCCTGGTCAGAGGGCCCCATCGGCGGCAACGTATCCAACCCACCGTGGCCGGCCTTGCGGTCGTCATTGTTGGCGCTATTATTATTATTGTTGTTGTTGTGGGCCACGGCGGCATAGGCTTCCGTACCCCCTTTGGCTTGCGAAATTGCACCGCCGTCGGGGGCAGGCGCAGCGCGGCGGTCCTGGTGCCCAAACGGCGACGATGACGCTGCGTCATAGTGGGCGAGCATGGACGCGGCCGACGTCTGGCCGTCGCCACAGAGCATGTCGGGTTGACCGATGAGACCCAGCTGTTTCATAAAATCTGCGTCGTCGACGTCATTGAGCATGTCAAAGAACAGCCTGTCGTCCTCATCGCCGTTTGTCAGAACGAGTTCGTCGCCATGAGAAATGCCAAAGACGTCGTGCGCGTGGGTCATGCCATCGTGGTCCATGTTTGCGCCAGAGACCTGAAACAGCTTGTCGGAATCCATCGTTGCCTGCGTCCTTTTTGTCTGTGGACACACACACGCACACACACACGCGTGTGCCATACAACAGACAAACATGCGGGTGAGTCGCGCGTCTCTGCCTGCCCACAAGGTTCTTTCCGAGCATGCCATGATGTATACCCACGTAGAGCGCATGCACAAGAGTGTGAGCGTACACGATGAGAGGTTAATTTGGAAATTGAAGACAACAGCGGCAACGACGACGACGACGACGACGATAACGACGATGACAACAAGTGAAAGGAGGACGATGCCAAAGGACGGGGAGAACACAAAGTGATAATGGCTCACGCTCACGAGGAATTTCGTTTGGGAGGATGCAGTCGGATGGGTGCCACATGTCCTCTATCCTCAACGGTTTGACCTCGATCTTTGGGTCGGCTACGTACCGTTCGGGAAGCGTGCACCTTGATGAAATTTCGAGCGACGTGCGCACCGCCATGGTGACCGCGCCGATTAAGGTGGGATCACGCATAAACGGCACGCGTACCTCTTGCG
>Ga0255334_1001390_pt1 | contig 11028 bp, 7 predicted proteins | sample EtOH5_35cm_T3_12_FD_202080 | JGI IMG/M metagenome (GOLD analysis project Ga0255334, IMG submission 202080) | Sandy soil microbial communities from University of British Columbia, Vancouver, Canada - EtOH5_35cm_T3_129 | ecosystem: Engineered > Artificial ecosystem > Sand microcosm > Unclassified ...
TCCTGATCTCGGTGGCGGTGAACATCGCCTTCGGTGTGGTCCTGTTCCAGCTGGTCGGGGTCAAGGGCATCGCGGCGGCGACGGCCATCGCCTCGTGGATCAATGTCGGCCAGATGGCCTGGGCGCTCTCGGCCAAGAAGGAATATGGCCCCTCGTCGCAGACCTGGTCGCGCCTGGCGCGGATCCTGACCGCCAGCCTGGGCATGGGCCTGTTGCTGGCCGCCGCCGCGCATTATCGCGACCTGATCGAGGCGCCGTTGCGCGGCCTTGGCCTGACCGGCCACGCGATCGGCGCCAAGGAATTCGCCCTGGCCCTGACCTGCCTGGCCGGCGTGGCGGTCTATCCGCCGCTGCTGTTCCTGTTCGGCGGGGTCAAGCCGGCCGAACTGAAGGCGGTGCTGCGACGTGGCAAGGCTTGATCCATGCCCGCGAGGAGGCTAACCAGCGGGGCATGGCTCCGATCGGTCCCCTCGCGCCGCGATGGCGCGGCTCTTTCTGACTTCGATCATCGCGCGCTCCTCCCTGGGGCGCGAGAAGCGCGTTTCCGCGCCCGCCATCCGTCTCGAATTCGACAACAAGGCTTAAAGCCATGACCGACCAAGCTCCCGTCGACCCGGGCCCCATCGCCTATACGGGTCCCGCCCGCGTGCTCTCGGGCGTCCAGCCCTCCGGCGCCCTGCACCTGGGCAACTATCTCGGCGCGCTGGTGAAGTTCAGCCGCCTGCAACACGAGATCGACACCTTCATCTTCGTGGCTGACCTGCACGCCATCACCGTCTGGCAGGACCCGGCGGCCCTGGCCCAGCAGACCCGCGAGATCGCGGCCGCCTACATCGCCTCGGGCCTGGACCCGGACAAGGCGACGATATTCCCGCAATCGGCCGTGCGCGAGCACGCCGAGCTGGCCTGGATCTTCCAGTGCGTCGCCCGCCTCGGCTGGCTGGACCGCATGACCCAGTTCAAGGAGAAGAGCGGCAAGCACAAGGAGCGCAGCTCGGTGGGTCTCTACACCTATCCGGTGCTGCAGGCGGCCGACATCCTGATCTACAAGGCCACCCAAGTGCCGGTCGGCGAGGACCAGAAGCAGCACCTGGAGCTGACCCGCGACATCGCCCAGAAGTTCAATCACGACTACGGGGCGCCGGGCTTCTTCCCGCAGCCGGAGCCGCTGATCCAGGGTCCGGGCGCGCGGGTGATGAGCCTGCGCGACGGCGCGGCCAAGATGAGCAAGTCCGACCCGTCGGACTATTCGCGCATCAACCTGACCGACGACGCCGACACCATCGCCGCCAAGATCAGGAAGGCCCGCACCGATCCGGAACCGCTGCCGGAAACCCTGGAGGAGCTGACCGCCCGCGCCGAGGCCGACAATCTGGTCGGGATCTTCGCGGCGCTGGCCGGCCGGACCAAGGCCGAGGTGCTGGCCGAGTACGCCGGCAAGGGCTTCGGGACCTTCAAGCCGGCCCTGGCCGAGCTGGCGGTCGAGAAACTGGCCCCGGTCGGCGACAAGATGCGCGGCCTGCTCGGTGACCCAGCGGTGCTGGACGCCATCCTGGCCAAGGGCGCGGCCAAGGCCTCCGAGGCCGCCGCCCCGACCCTGGCCGAGGTCAAGAAGCTGGTCGGCTTCTGGGGGGCCTAGTTTTTGGGGGACTTGAGGTTGGCGGTGAAGCGGCGTCATCTCGCGCAATGACCGACGCCGCTTCATCCAACGCCTTGGGCAGCCGCCGCAAGTTCCTGGTCGTCGCCGACGACTCGCCGGAGTTCGCGGCGGCGCTGAAATACGCCTGCCGCCGCGCCCGCTCGACCGGCGGTCACGTGGCGCTGCTGAAGGTGATCTCTCCCGCCGAGTTCGAGCACTGGAGCGGCGTGCGCGAAGAGATCGAACGCCAGGAGCGCGAGGAGGCCGAGGCCCTGCTGCAGAGCCTCGCCGGTCAGGTGGTCGCCGCCACCGGCCTGCCGCCCGAGTTCATCATCAAGCACGCCGACGGCGTCCGCACGGCGCTGAAGCAGGTCATCGCCGCCGACCCGGCCATCAAGATCCTGATCCTGGCGACCTCCACGGCCGGCCGGGGCCCCGGCCCCCTGATCTCGGCCATCGCCAAGGAAGGCGTCGGCTTCGCGGGGCGCAAGCTGCCCGTCACCGTGGTGCCAGGCGACCTGACCGACGCGGAGATCGAAGCGCTGGCCTAGAGCCCGTCCCGTTGGGCGGCTCCATCTGAACGGGACAGACTCTAGCCCCGCGGCGTCACCCGCACCGGCGAGGCGTCCGGCGCGCCGTTGCCGCCGCGGCAGGCGGCGGGCTTGAACTTCAGGTCCAGGCAGACCCAGACCTCGGTCAGGCGGCCGTCCTTGACTCGGATATTGAGACCCTCGCGGGTCATGCCCCTGTTGCGCTTGAGGAAGGCGTCGCGGATCTGGCCGGCGGTCATGGTCTCGCCGACGGGCGCCAGGTCGGGAACGTTCAGGCCCTTGCGGACCTTCTGGGCCTTTTTGAAATAGGCCTCGGGGCTGTCCCAGTTGCACGTGCCGTGCGCCTGCCACTCGTGCTGCAGCAGCCAGGGCGAAGGGGTCATGCAGAGATTGGCCTTCACCGTCGCCGGGCTCATCGGCGGGCTGGGTTTGCAGTAGCGCGGGTGGACCTTGTCAGGCCCGTTCGGCCACAAGCCGTGCACCGTGAAGCCGAAGCGGTTGTTCTGGCACTGGATGACCTTGTCGGACTCCGCAATGCCGGCGCGGCAAGCCTCGGGCGACCAGAACAGCGCCAGCAGATAGGCGGCGATCGGCACGTTGGTGTGGATCTCGTCGGCCGGAGGCGCCTCGGCCGGGGCGGGGGTCACAACGGGCGGGACCGCGCAGGCCTTCAGGTCGGAAGCTTGGGCGCCGGCCGCAAGCGTCAGGACGGCGAAAGCGGTGGCGAGGGCGGTCTTCATCATGAACTCCGGAACAGCGGCGCGGATAGGGACCCGCGCCGGCGCCGACGTCAAGAAGCCCTTTGGCGACACCCCGGGGGGCGCGTCTCGATGGCCCGCGCGGCCAGGACGCCCGCATCTCGCCATATTCACCGCGATTGAGAACGATTATCATTGCGACTGCATCGCAGGATCGCTAAGAACGCCTCGCAATTTCAGGAGGGGCTCTCACGGCGAGCCCTCGGGGAATAGGGACGATCATGCGTAATCTGAACTCCGTCGGCGTTGTCAGCCGGCCTCGTCGCGCCCTGGGCGCCGCCGCCGTCGCCGGCTTGGCGGGTCTCGGCTGGGCCCACGCCGCCGCTGCTGGCGAGGCGACCGCCGCCATCGCGACCGCGCCGGCTGTCGCCGCGCCAGCGGCTGACGAAGACAGGACCGAGGTGTCGACCGTCAAGATCGACGCTCGCCGCGTCGCCGACCCCTCGTCGAGCAAGTTCACCGCGCCGCTGGTCGACACCCCCAAGTCGGTGACGGTCATCCCGTCGCGGATCATCGAGCAGACCGCCGCCACCTCGCTGCAGGACATCCTGCGCACCTCGCCGGGCATCACCTTCGGCGCGGGCGAAGGCGGCCAGCCGCTGGCCGACCGTCCGTTCATCCGCGGCTCCAGCTCGGCCAACAACATCTTCGTCGACGGCGTCCGCGACAGCGGCGGCCAGACGCGCGAGATCTTCAACCTCGAGCAGGTCGAGGTCGTCAAAGGTCCGGACAGCGCCTATAGCGGCCGCGGTTCGGGCGGCGGCAGCATCAACCTGTCGTCCAAGACCCCCAAGGCCGACACCTTCGCGCGCGGCTCGGTGGGCGTGGGCACGGACGCCTATGTCCGCGCCACCGCCGACCTGAACTACGCGATCAACGACAGCGTCGCGGTGCGCCTGAACGTGCTGGGCACACAAGGAAACACCCCGGGCCGCAAGGCCGTCGACTTCGACCGCTGGGGCGTCGCGCCCTCGCTGGCCATCGGCCTTAACGGCGACACCCAGATCACCGTCGCCTACTACCACCTCGACACCAACCAGACGCCTGACTATGGCATCCCGCTGATGACCAAGACGACCGAGCCGCGTACGGCCTCGGGCATCCTTAACGTCGACCGTCGCAGCTTCTACGGCATCAAGAGCCGCGACTTCCAGAAGACCAGGTCGGACATCGCCACCTTCGCCATCGACCACAAGATCGATGACGACCTGAACGTCCGGCAGGTGGTTCGCTACTCCAAGAGCGTGAACGACTATCTGGTCACCAACCCCGGCGACGGCGGCGCGGCCCAGTTCGTCCAGGGCCAGTGGTGGATGAAGCGGGGGACCAAGAGCCGCTGGAACCCGACCGAGACGGTCGCCGCGGTCACCGACCTGCACGGCAAGAAGGTCTTCGCCGGCCTGGAACACAGCTTCGATGTCGGCATCGAGTTGAGCCGCGAGGAAAACCGCAACGCCGCCTACCTGCCTTACGGTACGACGACCTCGGCCTGCCCGACCGGCTTCGTGATCGCCGCGACGGCCCTGACCAGCGTCGGCGGCGGGGACTGCACGCTCGTCTACAAGCCCAACGCCAACGACGTCTGGGTCGGCACGCTGAACAAGGGGCCGCTCACGCGCAACCTGACCAAGACGGCCGCGATCTACGGCTTCGACACCATCAAGCTCGGCGACAAGGTCCTGCTGAACCTGGGCCTGCGCCACGACAGCTACGAGAGCCGTGGCGTTGACGCGTCCTCGACCAGCGCCAACGGCGTCGTCACCTCCGTGACCTACACGCCGCGCGGCGGCTCGTGGGACTTCACCAACTACCAGGTCGGCCTGGTCTACAAGCCGACGACCAGTTCCAGCCTGTATGTCTCGTACGGCACCTCCTCGACGCCTCCGGGCATTTCGGGCGGCGACCAGAACAGCAACACCTCGACCGGCACGGGCAACCTGGCCACGGTGCAGCTGGAGCCGGAAGACAGCGAAAGCTTCGAACTGGGCGCCAAGGCCAATGTGTTCCACGACACGCTGGCCCTGTCGGCGGCGGCCTTCAAGACCACCCGCAAGAACGCCCAGATCCTGATCGACGCCAACACCTACGCCCAGGTCGGCGAGGTCGAGGTGAAGGGCTTCGAACTCGGCTTCTCGGGCAACGTCACCCCCAAGTGGCAGGTGTTCGGCGGCTATACCTACATGGACAGCGAGCTGGTCCGCGGCGCCTATACCAGCGTCAACCAGGGCGACCCGCTGGCCAATACGCCCAAGCATACCTTCTCGACCTTCACGACGTACAAGATCACCCGCCAGATCGCCCTGGGCGGCGGCGCCTACTACGTGTCGACCAGCTTCGGCGGCAACCAGGGCGGGGCCGGCGGCGGTACGAACCGCATCTATGCGCCGTCCTACACGCGCTACGACGCCTTCGCCTCGTGGAGCATCAACCCGAAGGTCGACCTGCAGCTGAACATCCAGAACTTGACGGATGAACGCTACATCGCCCGCACCAATGGCGTGCACCACGCCGATCCGGCGCCGGGCCGCCAGGCGATCCTGACCGTCAACGTGAAGTACTAGGTCTCCCCTGAACAGCGTGACGGCGTCACGGGCTCAGAGCCCCCCGGGAGGAAAGGTTTGAAACCTTGCCTCCGCGCCCCGTCCGGCCCCTCCATGGCCGGGCGGGGCGATTTGGTTTCGGTCTGATCCGGATCAAACAAGACGCGGCGCGGCGTGCTAGGAACGAGTCGCAACAAGGACGTCCCCATGATGCTGCAGATTCCCGAGGTGCTGACCAAGGCCCAGGTCGCCGAGTGCCGGGCGATCCTGGACGCGGGTCCGTGGGTGGACGGCAATCTGACCTCGGGCTTCCAGGCCGCGCGGGCCAAGACCAATGAGCAACTGCCGCAGGACTGCGAGGCCGCCCTCCGGGTCGGCGAGGCGATCCTCCAGGCGCTGGAGGCCAATCCGTTGTTCGTCTCGGCCGCCCTGCCGCAGTTCATCCTGCCGCCGATGTTCAACCGCTACGGCGAGGGCATGGGCTTCAGGGATCATGTCGACAACGCCATCCGTCGCGACCCGGTCAGCGGCCGGCGCCTGCGCACCGACCTGTCGGCCACCCTCTTCCTGGAGGAGCCGGAGAACTACGACGGCGGCGAGCTGGTCGTGAACGACCTCTATGGCGATCACGTCGTCAAGCTCTCGGCCGGGGACATGATCCTCTATCCCAGTTCCAGCCTGCACCATGTCACCGCGGTGACGCGCGGTAGGCGCACAGCCAGCTTCTTCTGGATCCAGAGCCTGGTCCGCGACGACGCCAAGCGCACGATGCTGCTGGAGATGGACGTCGCGATCCAGCGCCTGGCCCGCAAGGTCGAGGCCGACGACGAGGGCGTCCTGTCGCTTACCGGCGTCTATCACAACCTGTTGCGCCAATGGGCCGAGGTGTGAAAATCGATTGAAATAGCGTGTTCGCGGAACGCGGGTCCTTCTTGCGAACCATAAGTTTACGGTTGCGTCCCACGATCCGCCCAACTTGGCGGAGACCTGATGTCCCAGGGACGAGATAACGAAGGGGTCGCGGACGCGCCATCGCCGTTTGGCGAGGCCGAGGCCGCGCGCTGGCTGTTCGAGAACGCCAGCGATCTCTTCGCCGTGGTCTCGCCCGAGGGCCGCTTCGTCAGCGTCAACGGCGCTTGGACCGCGCTAACGGGCTGGACCCCCGAGGAGCTGATCGGCCAGCCCACTCTGAAGTTCGCCCATCCCGACAGCCAGGCCGAGCTGATCGAGAGCGGCTCTCGCCTGCGCGCGACCGGCGAGGCGATCAACGAACTGAAGATCCGCTGCAAGGACGGCCGTACGATCTGGGTGCAGGGCCGTTCGCGCCTGGGTCCGAACGGTGAGCTGATCGGACTGATGCACGACATCTCGGCCGAGGTGGCGGTCCGTGCCGGACTGGAGTCGGCGCGCCGCACGCATCAGATCCTCGCCGAGGAGGCCGGCGTCGGGATCTGGAGCTACGAGCCCGAGGGCGAGCGCATCGACTGGTCGCCCGACGTGCTGGCGCTGCTGGGCCTATCGCCGGCCGACGTGGCCACGGCGGATCTGTTTCTGGCCCGCCTGCCCGACAACCAGCGCGAGACGGTGCGCGAGGCCTTCGGCCACGCCACCCGCACCGGCGAAGGCGGCGCGATCGAGTTCCGCCTGCGCGGCGCCGACGGCCGTTGGGAGACCTTCCGCAGCACCTATCGGGCCGCCGACCGGCGTGGCGCGCTGTTCGCCTTGAAGGGCATCACCCAGAACATCACCGACGTGGCGCGCAGCCGCGACAAGGCCATCTGGAGCGAGCGCCGGGCCCGCCGCCTGGTCGAGGACGCTCCGTTCGCGGTCGCCGTCTACGACCTGGACATGCGCCTGCGGCTGGTCAGCCCACGCTTCCTGGAGATCTTCCGGTCGACCGAGGCCCAGGTCATCGGCAAGACCCTGACGGAGCTGACCAACAGCGGGCGCGGCCGCTTCGTGGCCGGGGTCGCCCGGGCCCTGTCCGGCGAGGTGGTCTCCCGACGCGAGGATCGCTTGTTCGACGCCGAGGGCGTGGAGCGCGCTTTCCGGTGGGAGGCCCGGCCTTGGCTGGACGCGGCCGGCGAGATCGTCGGCGTCATCACCTATATGGACGACATCACCGCCCTGACGGTGGCGCGGCGCGAGGCGCGGATCAACGCCCGCCGCCTGAAGGTCGCCCTGGGCGCGGCGCGGGCCGGCGTCTACGAGATCGACCATGAGGCCGAGAGCTTTTGGGGCTCGCCGGAGTTCCACCGCATCATGGGGCGCCGGGTCGTCTATGACGATGTTCGCGAGGCCATCTTGCCGATGGTCCACCCCGAGGATCGCGCCCACGTCTACAAGGCCGCCGCCGAGTGGTGGCGCGACGATCTCGGCGGAACCCAGGAATATGACGTGCGCGTGCTGTCGCCTGACGGCGAGACGCGCTGGGTGCGGATTTTCCACGACGTGCGCCGCGACGCCCGCGGCATCGCCCGCAAGGCGGTAGGCCTCGTCCTCGACATCGACGAGAAGAAGAAGGCCGAGCTGGCCCTGGTGGCCGCCGAGCGCGCCGCCCAGGCCGCCAACGAGGCCAAGGCCCAGTTCCTGGCCAATATGAGCCACGAGATTCGCACGCCGATGAACGGGGTGCTGGGGGTCATGCACGTGCTTCGCCGCGAGCTGCCGGCCGGTGACAGCGCCGACCTTTTGGCGGAGGCCCTGGCCGCTGGCCAAATGCTGTCGACCCTGCTGGACGACGTGATCGACATCTCGCGCATCGAGGCCGGACGCCTGGATCTGAACCGAGAGCCGGTTGATCCGCGCGAGCTGGCCCGGGGCGTGGCTCGTCTGCTGGCCGGCCAGGCCTCGCACAAGGGCTTGCGGCTGGAGCTCGATCTCGCCGACGACCTGGGCTGGATCGAGACCGACCCGACCCGCGTCCGCCAGGCCCTGTTCAACCTGATCGGCAACGCGGTGAAGTTCACCCTGAAGGGCTCGGTGACTGTCCGGGCCCGCAAGGCCATGACGGCGGAGGGCCAGCGCCTGGTCTTCGATGTGATCGACACTGGCATCGGCGTGCCGCTGGAGGCGCAAGGCAGCCTGTTCGAGCGCTTCCAGCAGGCCGACGCCAGCACGACCCGCCGCTTCGGCGGCTCGGGTCTCGGTCTGGCCATCACCCGCAAGCTGGCCCAGATGCTGGGCGGCGAGGTGTCGTTCCGCTCGACGCCGGGCGAGGGTTCGACCTTCACCCTGACCATCGCCGCCCCGCCGGCCGTCGCGCCCGCCGCCATCGAGGCGGCGGCCGACGACCTGCTGGCGGGCCTCAAGGTATTGGTGGTCGAGGACAACCCGACCAACCAATTGGTCGCTTGCCGGATCCTCGAGCAGTTGGGCGCCCGGGTCAGCGTCGCCGACGACGGCGCGGCGGGCGTCGAGGCCGCGCGTATCGGCGCCTTCGACCTGATCCTGATGGACGTCCAGATGCCGGGCATGGACGGCTTGGAAGCCGCCCGCCGCATCCGGGCCCTGCCGGGGGCCGCGGCGCGCGCGCCGATCATCGCCCTGACCGCCAATGTCATGGCCCACCAGCGGGCCTCTTACCGCGCCGCCGGCATGGACGGGGTCGCCGCCAAGCCGATCGCGCCCGCCGCTCTTGTCGCCGAGATCCTCCGCCTGTCCCAGGCCGGCGACGACAGCCGGGGCGCGGTCGCCTAACCTCCGTTTCCGAAGCTCTTTCCCCGCCCCCTTTTCCCTGGGCCCTGAACCACGCTAAGCAGGGTCAAAATACGGGGGAACAGAGATGGCCGAAGCCGATCAGGGACGCGCCTCGATGCGCACGGTGGTGGCGGCCTCGTCGGCCGGCACGGCCTTCGAATGGTACGACTTCTTCATCTTCGGCAGCCTGACCCAGGTCATTTCCAAGACCTTCTTCGCGGGCCTCAACGACACGGCCGGCTATATCGCGGCGCTGGCCCTGTTCGGCGTCGGCTTCGCTTTCCGGCCGCTGGGCGCCCTGGTGTTCGGCAAGATCGGCGATCAGGCCGGCCGCAAGGGCGCGTTCCTGGCCACCGTGCTGCTGATGGGCGGCGCGACCTTCGCCATCGCCTTCCTGCCGACCTATCAGCAGGCCGGCATCATCTCGCCGATCCTGCTGATCCTAATGCGTTGCGTGCAGGGCTTCGCCCTGGGCGGCGAATACGGCGGGGCGGCGATCTATGTCGCCGAGCACTCGCCGCCGAACCAGCGCGGCTGGTCGACCTCGTGGGTGCAGACCTCGGCCGCCTTCGGCCTGTTCGGGGCCTTGCTAGTGATCATGGGCGCGCGCGCGGCCGTCGGCGTGGAAGCCTTCGACGCCTGGGGCTGGCGAATCCCCTTCGCGGTCTCGATTGGCCTCCTGGGCGTGTCGGTCTGGATGCGCATGAAGCTGACCGAGAGCCCCGCCTTCGCCGCCATGAAGGAAGAAGGCCAGGCCTCCAAGGCGCCCTATGCCGAGGCGTTCGGCCAGTGGAAGAATCTGAAGCTCGTCATCCTGGCCTTCCTGTCGATGATGTGCGCGCAGGGGGCGGTCTGGTACACCAGCTTCTTCTACGTCCAGACCTTCATGGAGAAGTTCCTGAAGGTCGACGCCGCGACGATCAATGGCGTGATGATGACCGCCACGGCGATCAGCGCGGTGTTCTACGTCGTCTTCGGCTGGCTGTCGGACCGGATCGGCCGCAAGCCGGTGATGCTGGGCGGCATGACCCTGGCCCTGCTGTTCTATTTCCCCGGCTTCCACCTGCTGGAAAAGGCCGCCAACCCGGCCCTGGCCGAAGCTTCGGCGAAGTCCCCCGTCGTGGTCGTGGCCGATCCCAAGGACTGTTCGCTGCAGTTCGACCCGGTCGGCAAGACCGCCTTCGTCAGCTCGTGCGACATCATCAAGAGCGCTTTGGCCAATGCGGGCGTCTCCTACGCCAACCAGAAGGCCCCCGCCGGCTCCGTGGCGGTGATGAAGATCGGCGGCGCCGAGATCGCCTCCAGGAGCGCCAAGGGCCTGCCCAAGGCCGAGGTGAAGGCGGTGAAGACCGGTGTCGAAACCCGGATCAAGGCCGCCCTGACCGAGGCCGGTTATCCGGCCAAGGCCGATCCGGCGCGGATGAACAAGCCGCTGATGCTGGGCGTGCTGTTCGTCTTCGTGATCGGGGCGACGGCCCTGTTCGGCCCGCTGGCGGCCTGCCTGGTCGAGCTGTTCCCGACGCGGGTGCGTTACACGGCCCTGTCGCTGCCCTATCACATCGGCACGGGCTGGGTGGGCGGCTTCGTGCCGTTCTTCGCCTTCGCCATCGTCACGGCGGTCGGCAACATCTATGCCGGCCTCTGGTATCCGATCGCCTTCACCCTGATCAGCGTGCTGACCACGGCCTTCCTGCTGCCGGAGACGAGGGGACGGTCGCTGGACTAGGCCACAGACCCATAAACGGGATTCCCAAAAAGTGGCGGGGCTGATTCAAACCTTCTGAGACGGGAGGTTTGAATGGCGCGATTTGATCTTACGGATTTCGAGTGGGCGGTGATCG
>Ga0255334_1001391_pt1 | contig 11026 bp, 7 predicted proteins | sample EtOH5_35cm_T3_12_FD_202080 | JGI IMG/M metagenome (GOLD analysis project Ga0255334, IMG submission 202080) | Sandy soil microbial communities from University of British Columbia, Vancouver, Canada - EtOH5_35cm_T3_129 | ecosystem: Engineered > Artificial ecosystem > Sand microcosm > Unclassified ...
CATCATTCCCAGAAATCCAGAAGTCAGGAAGAAACCGACGGCATTATGCCCGTACCACCACTGAACCATCGCATCTACCGAGCCGGCGTAAACAGGGTAAGACTTAGTGAGCGATGCCGGAATAGCGGCACTGTTGACGATATGCAACACCGCCACAGTTAGGATGAACGCCCCGTAAAACCAATTAGCCACATAAATATGTTTAATCCGTCGCTGGACAATAGTGGCAAAAAATACCACCGCATAGGCGATCCAAACCAAGGCGATAAGGATGTCGATGGGCCATTCCAGTTCGGCATACTCCTTACCTTGAGTCATACCCATGGGCAGAGTGATTGCCGCAGCAATGATCACGGTCTGCCAGCCCCAAAAGGTAAAGGCAGCGAGCGAATCGGAGAATAACCGGACCTGGCAAGTTCGCTGAACCACATAGTACGAGGTCGCAAAAAGAGCGGAACCGCCAAATGCAAAGATCACCGCATTGGTGTGCAAAGGCCTCAATCGACCATAGCTTAACCACGGCAGATCGAAATTCAGTGATGGCCAGTAAAGCTGCGCCGCAATCCAGACGCCGACGAACATGCCGACGACCCCCCAAACCACCGTCATAAGGGCAAATTGGCGAACTACCGTATCGTTGAATGTTTCTACTTTTTGTTGCATGTGTTCTCTCGCAAGATATGGCTGAGACAAAGAATGCCGTTACAACACACTTATGCCTTGCGAGATTGTTATTAATATGCGGTAATTTGGAATTGATTCAGGTCAAGAGCCGGTCATTATTATTTGTTAGGCTCAGATAACTTCTAGAATTTACTTTGTTTTGTTAATAACGGCATTTGATTGTATAAAAACTTTGGAGTGAAGACATGAAAAGGAAAATACTGCTCGGATTTGGTTTGATGTTGCTGGTATTGATGCAGGGTTGTGCCGGCACCGGTGCGAAAGAACCGGAATCCACAGCGAGTGGTTATGCTGGGCCGCCAACGCGGCGCGTCGCGCTGCTCACCATTAACGAGCCGTCATTGTACGAGGTTCATATTCTTCATGACGACATCCCTAATCCCGGCGTGACCTTGCCCGGTCGTTTGGTGGGCGGCACCATGTCGCTTGTCTTACAGGGGGCTGATCGGACTAAGCACAATTACAAGCTCTCGGAAGCAATTAGCTATTGGAATTACAAGGTTTCTGAGGGCTTAACCAACGACATCAAGCGGGAAATGAAAGCGATAGGGTATGAAGTTGTCGTCGTACCGGTGACCCGTAATCGAGCTCGCTTTATCGACAAAATGCCCAATACACCCGTGCCTGTCGATGCCTATATCGACGCCTATGTTGATTTTGCCGGTTACACAGCAATTAAGCACGGCCAGCCCTACGTGCCTACATTGGATGTGCTGGTAAAAGTCATATCCACCAAAAATGGCTCGACCACTTATCAAGCGACACTGACCTACGGTGGCCCCATCCCCGTGGATAGCCCAACCAGTACGCCGGCTGACCCGGTCTTCAATGTCCGTAATTTTGAAGAGCTGTGCGGAACCGTAGGTTGCGAAGTCAGCCCGGCTGTTCAGGGCATGAAAGCGGGGACTCGTGCAGTCGCCAAGATGTTGGCCAGGAATATTAAATAATGGGTTATATCCGCAGTAAAGTTTGAACCCACAACCCCCGCCGAAAGCGGGGTTTTTTTGTGGGGTTGAGGAGCTTGCAATCCATAAAACCCTACCTTTCTTCTGATACATCATTCAAACCGTCTGAGTTGATGATAGAAATACTCATGGCATTAGTGAGGGGAAAACTGTGAGTGCAGTCAACGTCAACCAAGAGACAATCGGGCGCTACCTTCTGCGCAGACTTTATGAAGAAGGTGCTCAGCATATCTTTGGCATTCCCGGTGATTACATCCTGGGTTTGTACGGGGAAATTCTACAAAGTCCGATTCAGCACATAGGCACAACTCGAGAGGATACCGCCGCTTTTGCCGCCGACGGTTACGCGCGTTGTCGGGGCATGGGTGCGTTGGCAGTCACTTATGGCGTAGGTGCATTGAACACGGTAAACGCCGTGGCGGGCGCGCATGCCGAATCCTCGCCGGTGGTGGTCATCAGCGGCGCGCCAGGGGTATGGGAACAACGCGAAGACCCCTTACTTCATCATCGATTTGGGCCGTTTTCTTTCCAGCGAGAGATTTTTGATCGTATTACCTGCGCCACCGTCGTACTCGATGATCCGGTTACCGCTTTTCGTCAAATTGATCGTGCCCTGGCATCGGCCAAATACTATCGCAAACCGGTATATATTGAGTTGCCGCGCGATCAGACTAATGAAATCGGGTTTCCTGCGCCCCCCGTGGATCTGCGTGAATCGCTGACCGACCCCTCCGCGCTTGCCGAAGCCGTTGCAGAAACCATCCAATTGCTAACGCAGGCCAATTCGCCGGTAATCATTGCTGGCGTAGAGTTGCATCGCCATGGACTGCAAAACTCACTTTTGGAGCTTATCGAAAACAGCGGTTTGCCCGTCGCCACCACGCTGACTGGAAAGTCAGTAATCGGTGAACGGCACCCGGCTTATCTCGGTGTCTACGAAGGTGCGATGAGTACTCCTGCATTGCAGCAACGGGTGGAAAGCTCAGATTGTTTGTTGATGCTTGGAGTCACCCTCAACGACGTCGATACAGGTATCTACACCGCCAATCTTAATCCGCTGGTGATGATCAGAGCAGCTCAAGGCGAAGTCAATATTCGGCATCATCGTTATTTACGGGTTACGCTGGCGGAGTTTCTTGCGGCGCTGGCTCGGCAGGCCCCTCAGGCGTCCCATCACCCCACCAAGCCGGTGGATAGTCCGCACGCCGCCGATTTTCCCCGTGTCGATACACCGATGACCGTGGCCAGGCTGATTGGCCGTCTCAATGATGCGCTTACCCCGGAGATGATGATCATCAGCGACGTTGGTGATTGCCTATTCAGCGCGATTGAGTTGCGCGTGCATGAGCGCACGGAATTTTTGGCCAGTGCCTTTTATACCACCATGGGATTTGCCGTGCCGGCGGCTCTCGGCGCGCAAATCGCCCGCCCTGACAAGCGGGCTATTATCCTGGTGGGAGACGGTGCCTTCCAGATGACCGGTACCGAGCTTTCTACCCAGGCCCGGCTTGGGTTAGCGCCCATTGTCGTCGTGTTCAACAATGTCGGCTACAGTACCGAGCGTAACCTGCTTGATGGCCCATTCAACGACATTGCGTCATGGAATTTCCATCGCTTAGGCGAAGTTTTTGGGCCGATGCGTGGCTACGATATTCACAACGAAAGAGACTTCGAATCCGCTTGGAAGGACGCGCTGACCAACCGCCAAGGCCCCAGCATCTTGAACGTGCATCTGGCTCAAGATGATGCCTCACCCGCCATGCGCCGACTTACCGAGCACATGCGCCGCCGGATTGGCGTCAAAACGGATTGATTTCTCAGGTGGCGTTTATGGGCATGATGGCGTGAGGTGCCAGATGCCCATAATTTGGCGATTCTTTGGTGATATATACATGGGCAGAGTTGATTAAAATCAAGGTTTGAGTGAAGGAATCAGGATACCTTTACCGCTATCAATAGATAAGTTTTTGGGGTTGTCATAAAGCTGACTTAAGTCCCCAGAGTTAGCAGGGATAGTGGGTTCAGTATGGTTAATTTTGTCTTTGATCCGCATCTGTTGCCTCAATACGACGCTAGCGGTCCTCGATATACGTCGTATCCCACGGCGGCGCAATTCGACGAGAGATTCACTGCAGACGACTATCTGTCCCACCTTGCGGACAGCAACCATAATTTTATTCCGGCGCCGTTGTCCCTTTACGTCCATGTACCCTTTTGTCGTACTGTTTGTTTTTACTGTGCCTGTAATAAGGTAATCACGGCCAATTACGGACGGGCGGAGGCTTATTTATTATGTGTTTTGCGTGAGGCAAGGCTTGTGGCTCGTCAGTTTGATCCGGATCGTCGCGCCGTGCAGCTCCATTTGGGCGGCGGTACACCGACTTATTTTCGTGATCGAGAAATTGAGCGCCTGATCGACGGAGTGAGCGAGGTTTTTTCACTGTCGGCGACGGATGATCGGGAGTTTTCGGTGGAAGTGGATCCGAGAACTGTTGATTCACTACGTATCCGCCGTTTAGCGGCTTTAGGATTTAATCGGTTAAGTCTAGGAGTCCAGGATTTCAATCCGACCGTTCAGGCCGCTATCAACCGCAAGCAGTCGGTCGAAGAGACTGGGGAAATAATGAAAGCTGCTCGTCAAGCCGGATTCAAATCGATTAACTTCGATTTAATCTACGGATTGCCAGAACAAACCACAGCAAGCTTCCAACAGACCTTGGCTACGGTACTAATGATGCGGCCGGATCGCCTGGCGGTTTATAACTATGCTCATTTACCCCAGCTTTTCAAAACCCAACGACAGATCGACGCTGCCCGCATCCCGCCGCGCGATGTAAAGCTGAAAATATTGGAATCGGCAATTCGGCAAATTACTGCTGCCGGCTACGTGTACATCGGCTTGGATCATTTTGCCTTGCCAGAAGATGACTTGGCTGTGGCTTTGAAGGTTGGCGGCTTGCACCGCAACTTTCAAGGTTACTCTACCCGAGGTGATTGCGATTTAGTTGGTTTGGGGGCCAGTGCTATCAGCAAGATCGGAAACTGTTACGCTCAAAATATCAAAGACATTGATCTTTATGAACATAGTGTAGACAAGGGTGAGCTACCCATTGCCAAAGGGGTATCGCTGAGCAGGGACGACTTACTGCGGCGGGATGTCATTATGTCCATCATGTGCCACGGTAAGCTCGACTTCGAACCGGTCGAAAGCCGTCACAAGATAAATTTTCATGAATATTTTGTGCAGGAATTGGCGGCCCTCAGCGGCTTTGCCAAAGATGAGCTGATCACTATTCAACCCAGTTCCCTCCATGTCGAACCACGTGGCCGGCTATTGTTGCGTAACGTGGCCATGGTGTTTGATGCTTACCTGAACACCCCGCGTGCTGGCGACGGTAGGTACTCCAGGCTTATTTAGCAGCGCATTTCCCATTTATCGCCCTCTGTGTGGAACAGGTCAGGACTAATTTGTTCGACCCTATTGATTTGTATCAAGGCTTCACTCGTTTCAGCAGGCATATTTTCACCGTAACACGTGATGATTGAAAAACCATACAAACGGGAAGCGGCATGGAAATACGAGCTGATGATCGCGCTGTAAAAACGTTGGGCGCTGGGTCGCGGCGTGCTTGTTTGAGTTGCACTCTGAGTGCTATTTGTCTGCCTGTCGGGTTGACAGATGACGAGCTCGCCCGCCTAGATGCCTTAATGGTGCGACGCCCACCCTTACGCCGAGGTGAAATCTTGATCCGTTCAGGTGAGCCGTTTAGCTTAATGTTTGCCGTGCGCACAGGGGCTTTAAAGGGGTCTCAGGTAGATCGAGAGGGTAGGGAGCGAGTGCTGAATTTTTACTTGCCGGGTCAGATTATCGGCATGGAATCCATCTACCCTGGCATTTACCAGTGCGATGTGGTGGCGCTTGATACGGCATCGGTCTGCGAATTTTCTTATCCGGAGCTCAACCGGTTAGCCTCGGATCACCCCGAGTTACAGGAAAGGGTACTGAGATTGCTGAGTCAGGATTTGCATCACGCCTACCTGATGTTGACAAACGAACGTACGGCGGAAGAGCGATTGGCCGCGTTTTTATTGGAGATGGCCAATCGGCAGCAGGATCATGGCTGGTCGGCCCACTCGCTTGTATTGCCGATGAGTCGCCGTGACTTGGCCAGTTACCTTGGTCTGGCGACAGAAACTGTCAGCCGGTTATTCAGCCGCTTGCAGGCAGATGGATTGATCACTGCCGCACGCCGTCAGATCATCCTGCATGACTTAAATCGACTGGGCGAGCGAGCACGTATCAGCGACTATAAATTTTGCCAATAAATATAGTTTTGTGTTTGTTGGTATGCTGCGGATACCTTTGAGTGTTCGGTTTTTTTGTCGAATTTATTAATTTGCAGAAAAAATTCGGCTTTAATGATCTTGATCAACAAATTCGAAGTTAGTGTCTCTTTGTGATTGTCTCTCCCTGGGAAAGAGAATCTAATTTGCACAGGGGAAGTGTAATTCTTGAACTGTATGTAGGAGATCATTCAATGAACGCCATTGTTAAGCCTAATCAACTTGCGGTAGATCGAGGCTCGTTATCTGCGGGTTCGGCAGCTGCAGCGCCGAAGGTGCCTTGGGCCTTATCCTTTGGCGCCGTTATCCTTGGGCTCATCGGTTTTGGTGTGTACCGGTGGTATCAGGAGACTCACTCGTTCTCCGTAGGGTTGGATTATTTTGAAAATGACTTTCAAGTTTACTGGATGCGTTTGTTCTACGCTCAGATCATCATTATCCCGATTTTAGGCATGATAGGCGTACCGCTGATGTGGTTCACGCGTGATAAGGATATTAACAACCTGTCGCCACAGATTGAGTTGCGGCGTTACTACACCATGTTGTCACTGGTTGCCGTTGGTAGTGTGTTAGCCGTGGCGACTTTGGGGATTTATGTGGAAGCGGATGCAGCCTGGCATCAGGTAACCGTCCGCGATACTGATTTTACGCCGACTCATATTGGCTTGTTCTACTTTGCCATTCCGCTGGCGCTGGTAGGTTTAATGATAGGTTTTGTTTGGGTACACACACGGTTGCCTGATTTTTCTCATCGTATCTCCATACCCATGGCGATGATGGTAGCTGGACCTATTTTAATCATGCCGAATTTGGGTTTCAACGAATGGGGGCATACTTTCTTCTACATGGAAGAGCTGTTTGCTGCGCCGATTCATTGGGGATTCGTGGTGCTGGGCTGGTCTTTGTTCGCTATCGGTGGTTTTGTCACGCAATGCATTGATCGGATGCGCGGCCTGTTGGCTTTACCAGAAGCTCGGGCTGATCAGGGGCTCATTCGCTAAAATGTTAGTCGGAAGGGCATAAAACAACAAAAACCCCGCTGATTTGGCGGGGTTTTTTTATGGAAAAGTGGGCGCCGCGCCCCCAAGCGTATATTAGCAGGCGGTTGGTTAGCCCTTATCCGCCCAATAGTTAGGCGGTTCTTTGGTGATGTGTACATCGTGAACGTGGCTTTCGCGCACGCCGGCGGAAGAGACTCGAATAAATTCCGGCTTGACGCGTAACTCGTCAATCGTGGCGCAACCCGTGTAACCCATGGAGGCGCGTAATCCACCGAGCAGCTGATGCACCAAAGTCACCAGGCTGCCTTTGTAGGGCACCCGGCCTTCCACGCCTTCGGGCACCAATTTTTCTACGTCGCTGGCGGTGTCCTGAAAATAGCGGTCGCTAGAACCTTGCTGCATAGCGCCGATTGAGCCCATGCCACGGTAGGTTTTGTAAGAGCGTCCCTGATAAAGCTCGACCTCGCCGGGAGCTTCTTCGGTGCCGGCAAACAAGCCGCCCATCATCACGCAATGTGCGCCCGCAACAATCGCCTTAGCGATATCGCCAGAATAACGAATGCCACCGTCAGAAATCACGCAAACGCCTGTGCCCTTCAATGCCTTGGCTACGTTAGTCACCGCCGATATTTGCGGCACGCCGACGCCGGCGACGATGCGAGTGGTGCAGATAGAGCCCGGGCCTATGCCTACCTTAACGGCGTCGGCACCGGCTTCGTAGAGCGCCAGTGCGGCTGCGCCGGTGGCGATGTTACCGCCGATCACTTGCAGATCCGGGTAGTGCTGCTTGACCCACTTAACCTTTTCCAGCACGCCGCGTGAATGGCCGTGCGCGGTATCAACCACGACCACATCGACGCCCGCTTCTACTAGGGCGGCCACTCGGTCCGCCGTATCTGGGCTGGTGCCCAGAGCGGCGCCGACACGCAGGCTGCCGTTGCTGTCTTTGCAGGCGATGGGGTGTTCTTTAGCTTTGTGAATATCTTTAACCGTCATCATGCCGCGCAAATGAAATTCATCATCCACGAGCAGCACTTTTTCAATGCGGTATTGATGCAGCAGCCGCATGATTTCTTCCGTACTGGTACCTTCTTGCGCCGTTACTAGCCTTTGCTTGGGCGTCATAACGCTGGCGACGGGCTTATCCAGCTCGGTTTCAAAACGTAAGTCACGGCCCGTGACGATGCCCACCAATTGCGGGCCATCCACCACAGGGACGCCGGAGATGCCACGTGAACGGGTGATTTCGAGCACTCGGCGAATACTGGTATGAGGTGTTACGGTGATGGGATTGCGGATAACACCGCTTTCGAAGGTTTTGACACTCGCCACCTCGGCGGCTTGACGTTCGATACTCATATTCTTATGGATAATGCCGATGCCGCCTTCCTGGGCTAAGGCAATGGCCAGGCGGGCTTCAGTCACCGTGTCCATCGCGGCGCTAAGCAGCGGAACGTTTAGTTCGATAGCGCGGGTCAGTTGACTCTTGAGGCTGACTTGTCGAGGCAAAACCTCGGAGTAAGCCGGCAGCAGGAGTACGTCATCAAACGTAAGGGCTTCCTCGGGTGTCGACATAGACATAGTGTAAGGCTATCCAGTCAGTGTGCAGTCAGTGAGTTTAAAGTGTGGATTATAGTGACCCCCGCTGGCAACGGCAAACAAACGCTCGGCGCGCAAACTTAATCTAAATTTTTGACGATAATTTTTGGTGGCCGTGACCTTGCATTTTTTACAGCCTAGGAACCCAGCTTAGTATATATTCATTGGCATATCCTTAAGTAATTTTTAAAGCCCTAACTTATGGAGGTGCGCCGTGATGCCGTTGCGAAGACGTCGCCGAAGAAACATAAGCACTGTCTTGAGGCCCAGAATCAATCCGCTGATTATGGTCGCCGTCATCCTGCTATCGCCTGTGCTGATTACCGCTCCAGCCGCTCAAGCTCAAGGAAGCAATTCAACCATGACCGTTAACAAAATCGAAATTCCCAATGCCAAAGCCCCTGCCGATGGAGTATTAACCGGTGGCCAGCCCAGCAAGCAGGCATTAGAACAAGCCAAACAACAGGGGTATCGAACCATTGTCAATTTACGACCCGCTGGAGAGTTCTCAGACTGGGATGAGTCCGCCGTAGTCAAGCAACTCGGCATGGAATACGTTTCCATTCCCGTTGGTAGCGCCGCTGACCTAAAGGATACCAATATCCAGCGTCTGGATGCGGTCCTCAAAGACAAAAGTAAATATCCCATCATTGTCCATTGTGCCAGCGGCAATCGAGTAGGGGCGTTGTTTGCGCTGCGTGCCGCCAAAATTGAAGGCAAAGATGCAGAAACGGCTCTGCGTATCGGTCGCGAAGCCGGCATGACCGGATTAGAAGCAGAAGTTCGCAGTCGATTGCAGCCTTGAATAACGCTGGTTGATGGGTACTTCGGGTTTTCCTGCCGGGCAGCTAAGCGTTCGGGAAAAACCAAGAATTATTGGGGGTTAGCGTGGCATTGTTCTTAAATAGGTTCTCATTCGCCGGTAATTTCTGGCGCTCTGTTTTTCCTGGCAGTCGCCCTGGAATAGTGCTTGCCCTTTTTGTCCTGGGGGGTATTGCGTCCACCCCGGCCAGCGGCGCGCCTGATGGCTGTAATCAAAATGGCGGCTCGGCGATTTGTACCCTGCCTACACCTACTGAGTGGAAAAGAAGTCTTTGTGACGATGCCGGAGCATATGTTGGCAGGTATGCGGCATGGTGCTCGGTAATGGGAGGGGTCTGGAATGGGCTTTCCGCTGCGGAGCCATGCTCTGGTGCTGATACAGCAATCGATGAATCTGAGGTTTACCCCTATTCGGCCGCCTTTGAACGATCTATCCACAACGTAAAAACCTGCCCATTCAATGGTCAAGACTCGGGTTGGGGGCAGACCATTAGTTCATCCAGCTGCTGGAGCGGCAGTACAACCTTAACCAATGGCATTGAGACCCTTGGGTTTCGACAGATGCCATTTTCTGGCGAGACCATGCTCAGTACAGGTGTTTGCGGAAGTCCTTGGCAAGAGAAGGTTTATGCTCGACGCGACCGCAGCCTTGTCTGCCCACCGAACTATCAACGGTTGTCTGTCACCACATCTACGGGTACTACTCAATATTGCCAATTGCCCGCGGGTAGCCCGGACCCGGCCAAGAACAAGAGCTGTCCAGCCGCCGGCAAGGGCAACCCCTGCGACCCCAGTCTGGGCAATAAGTATCAGACCGAAGTTGATCTCTCTAATCCCGGCGTCGGGGTGCCAAACTTTGAAAGACATTTCAACAGCATCGACCAGCCCACCACGCCGCAGGTTACAACCTATGCACTGGGCAACTGGAGCCACACCTACGATCAGAAAATTAAACTAACTCAGAACAGTTTGTTGTCTACGGCAACGGCTTATCGCGAGGGCGGCAAGGCTTATCATTTTGGCATGGAGGGTGGTCAATGGGTGGGTAATACGGATGTCGCGGACACTTTAGTCGCTACCGCTACGGGCTGGACCTACACCCGCCCGACAGGTGTGGTTGAAGTTTACGACAACATCCCGGATGGTGCCGGAACAGGTGTCGGCAAGCTGCTTTCTGTAACCGATGCGCAGGGCCTCACTCAGAGCTTCAGTTACAACGAACTTGGGTTGTTAAGCCGAGTTACGGGCCCGCGCGGCCACGCCATACAGCTCACCTACGATGCCAACGAACGCATCAGCAAACTTATCGCCCCCAATTTATCGGAAATCACCTACCTTTACGACACCGCCAGGAACCTTTCCCGCGTCAACTACCCGGACGGTACGGCCAAGCTGTATCACTATGAGAACACCTCGTTTCCTCACCATCTCACCGGCATCTCGCAGGTGGATGCGGCAGGCACGGCCACCCGCTATGCCACCTATGCTTACGATGCCAGCGGCCGGGCCATCTCCACCGAACACGCCGGCGGTCAGGAGAAGTTCACCCTCCGCTACGACAGCGCCACTCAGACCACCGTCACCGATGCGGTGGGCAACCAAGAGGTGATG
>Ga0255334_1001392_pt1 | contig 11024 bp, 15 predicted proteins | sample EtOH5_35cm_T3_12_FD_202080 | JGI IMG/M metagenome (GOLD analysis project Ga0255334, IMG submission 202080) | Sandy soil microbial communities from University of British Columbia, Vancouver, Canada - EtOH5_35cm_T3_129 | ecosystem: Engineered > Artificial ecosystem > Sand microcosm > Unclassified ...
GTGCGATGGCGGTTGCCGACGACGATGGAGTCGATGGTGCGCTCCAGCTCGATGTGCCCGGTGCCCGCCGCCATGTGCTCACCTCGCCCCAGCCAGAGTCGGAGCATTCAGGCCAAGCAGCAGCACGAGGTCGTCATCGGTGAGCAGCGCCCGTAGGGGCTCGCCGACAAGGAGCCGGAACAGCACGCCGCGGCCGACGGCGGTGTGCGCCTGGTCGGGATCGGGGTTGCCGAGGATCGCACGGAGCAGCGCGTTCCAGCTCGTCGACGACAGATCGAGCACCGCCCGAGCGTGCGGGTCTCGTCGCAGTGACTCCGCTGCGCTCGCCCGCGACGGCGCTTCGCCGAGTCGAGTGCAGATGTGCTCGATGGCCGCGCGCGCCGTCTGCTCCGGCCAGTCGAGCAGCATCAGCAGCTTGATCGCGTTCTCGACCGCGCGGACGACGCCAGTCGCCTCGTCATTCGGTTCGTCCTCGGCCTCACCCGCAGGTGCGACCTGCAGCGCCTCGTGGTAGTCGGTGAGCGGGTTTTCCCGGTCGCTGAACCGCTCTGGATCGTGGAAGCCGCTGTACTGTGGCCTGCGCGCTTGATGCGTCGAGCAGAGTAAGCCGTTGCCCCGTTCCTCGGCGATCAGCGTGACCTGCACGGCGCGGGTGATGACTGCCCACGGATCTTCCGCGTTGCGCACGGCTGGGGTGCGCATCGCGTCGAACGCGGCGCTCGCCGCCTCCCACGGGTCGAGGCCGTGCTTTCGCGCGAGGCTCGCGTACCGACCCGCCGTGTACTCCATGAGCGCCGCAACATTCACGTCGCGCCGCCATGCGCCTTTCCCGTCGCCGTGCAGACGTTCCAGGAGCGCGCGCAGTCCCTCCGGGGTGCGGAAAGACGTTGGAGCGGCCGGGGCAGACATGGTGCGCTCACAGGTGCCGGAGCGGGTCGCGGCTGACAGAGGACTGGTGCGTGGGCGACTGCCCGAATGCGGAGAGCGGCGCAAGGCCCTGCGCACGCGCCCGGATACCGGGCCGGGTCACCGGAGTCGCCTGCGGCGAAATCTGCCGAGGCTCCTCGGCGCGGCGCGCCAGCTCTGAGCGCAGGTCGATGCCGCGCCCGATCATGCGGGCCGAGGCAGACGGGAGCAGCTCGGTCGGCCGCACCCACACCACCTGGCTACGGTCGTAATCGGCCCGCAGCCGACCATCCAGCGACGTGGCCGCAGACGATGCGCGCGCGGGGCGGGACGGGTCGTGGCGCGCCAACTCCGACGCTTCCGATACCTCGTCGCGGCGCTGCTCGGCGACACGTCGAGCCTCCGCAGCCTCGTGCGCACGTTTCGTGTCCGGTGTCTCGTCGTTCACAGCGTGCCTCCTTCCGGCGTGGCGGCGAGCGCGGGCGTCGCTAGCCAGCGGCCGACCGTGGACGGATGCACTCCGGTCGCACGGGCGATGGCCTTGTTCGTCATGCCGTCCTCCTTCAGTCGCAGGGCGAGTTCTCTAGGAGCAAGGTGCGCGGGCGGTTCCGGCGTCAAGTACTCGACCGCGTTCGACACCGACTCAGCGGGCTGCACCGACGGCTCCGCACGGAACCGTCGGGTGAGCACGACGGTCAAGTGCGTGATCGCCAGGAGCACGAGCGGCGGGACGGCGGCGACCGATCCTGCGAGGGCCGAGGGGACGTCGGCGTCGGCGGCGACGACCGCGTGGATCGCGTTGGCCGCGACCGAGACCGCGGCTCCGACCATGAGTAGCAGCCACGGATACCAGGCGGCGCGCTGCCCTCCCAGGGCTACGACGGACACCGTGGCGACGACGATGATGCCGTCCACGATGAGCGGCCACGCCCAAGCCTGGCTTTCATCGACGCCGGAGCGTCGCGCGAGGTCGGCGAGCGCCGTGAACGACAGCCAGAACGCGGCAGCGGCAATGAACACGGTCCCGGCCACCGCCGTCCACACGGCGAGCCGCCCGCGCGGGCGTTGCGCGATGCCGGGGATCACGAGAGCACCTGACCAGATGAAGGCCCAACTGCATGGTCGAGCACGGGACTGGCGGCAGGCGCGGAAGGTGCGCCCGTCGCTATGCGGTGTGCCGAGCGGATCGTTGTCTCGATCTCTGGTGCGGGCAAGCCCGCGCGCTCCGCGGCCGGCCTCAGCGCGGCGCGCACGCGGTCGGGCGGGATGCCTGCCTCGATGAGCCGACACGAGGCCCAGAACAGGCCGCGGTTGCGCTCGCCCTCGCCGCGCATCCCGACCCAGCGTGCGATCCGCTCCACGTCGATACCGTCCGTCCGCTCGACAGGGATGACGGGCATCGGGCGCGCGGGTCGCGGATCGAGGAACTGCCGCAGCGCGCTGGCGTCGACGGGAACCGCGTCGCCGCGCCCGAATCCGATGAGTGCGTACGCGCACGGCCCAGCGTCGGTGGGGATGATCGAGGGCGGCGCGACGACGTAGCCGCCTGCGCCGCGGAAGTCGATGCCCGCGCGCGCCGCCTGCCAGGACGGCTGCACCAGCTCGGGATCAGCCGGGTAGTAGGCGTGGACTCCGCCGGAGGGCGTGCGGACGAACGCGGCCCAGCGATCCGTCAGCCCTTCGCGGCGAGCCAGCTCGAAGGCCGCGAAGCCGCGGATCGCGCCGTGCACGTCGACATCCACGACCTCCAGCCCGGAGACGTGTCCGGTCGGCACGCCGATGTTGGCGCGCGGCCAGCGCGCCCACCAGCGGGCAACCTGGCGCAGCTCGGTGCTTGCCTCGTGGAATCCTCGTTTGGTCAGCGGCCGCTTGCCGCCAGCGACGCAGGGGAACACCGGAATGCCCACCTCCGCGTAGCGGCGTGCCGCCTCGCTCGGCGGGAGCCCGGTGACCGAAGCGAGCAGGGCAGCGGCATCCAGCGCCTCGTGCTCACGGCGCGAGGCTTCCGGAATCGTCATCTCGGCACACCTCCTGTCGCCTGGTCGTGAGCCGTGGGGCTCTTGTCGATCAGGTACGCCAGGGCCTCCGAGGGGTGGTGGGGGCCATATGGGCAGCGCGTCAGCATCGCCGACTCCGGGTCCACGGTGAGACGATGCGGCACCCGGGAGCACCACCGGCCAGTACCCGACCCCATGCCATGTCCTGGCGGCTGCGGGATGGCGTTGTGCTCATGGGATCGTCTCCTCTCGCTGACCGCGCCGCGCGTTGAGCATGCTCAAACTGTTCGGAGTCCCGTTCTAACATCGGATGCTAAGCATGCGCAACAGTTGATTTGTGCATGCTCAAACGGTAGGTTTGGGCATGCGCAACCACCCTTGGGTGGACTGCGCCCATGCCTTGGCCCTGGCGTAGGGAAGGGGGTCAGCGAGGATGACCGAAGACGAAAGTCAGGCTGCGGCTGACGACCTCGCCAAGCGCCTGCGCCTTCTGATGGATGTCGCCGTCGCTGAGTCTGGCTCCGAGCCGACCTACACGCAGATCGCGGACTACTTGAGACGACGTGGCATCAGCCTGTCGCGGTCACGATGGACGTACATGGTCAACGGCCACCGATACGTTCAAGACCCCTCCATCTTCGAGGGGCTCGCTGCCTTCTTCGATGTCGATGCTGCCTTTCTCTCGGGTGAGAGCGGCGCGGCTACTCCCGAGAAGGTCTCCGCTCAGCTCGACCTCGTGCGTTCGATGCGCGCGGCGAAGGTGAAGTCCTACGCCGCCCGCACTCTCGGCGACATCTCGCCGAGAGCACTTCAAGCCATCAGCACGTTTCTAGACGAGGAGTTGACGCGTACACCTGAGCCCTGACGGGCTTCGCGCGCCGCAGAGCCGAGATCAGTACATGCTCGGCCGAAAGGAGGCAACCGTGAACACCGAAGAGACCGTTTTGGCGGCCGTCGCCGAACTTCGGCTCGGCAGCAGGTTCACGCTTGAGCGCCTTCTCGAGGCCGTTCAAGAGAGGCGCCATCGCAGACTCCGCGTCGTAGAACTCGCCGACCTCGACACCCGCGACGGCATCTGTGCGCTCTGGTTGGTCACCGACACCGAAGACTTCGTGCTCCACGCACGCAGCGACTCCACGCTGCACCGCCAGCAGTTCGTCCTTCACGAGTTCGCACACATGATCCTCGGTCACACGGAGGGCGATGACTGCACGGCCGGGGATGTCTTGCTGCCCGACATCCCTCCCCACACGCGCGGACGCCTGCTCAAGCGGCAGGACATTGACAGTGAGACGGAGATCGCTGCCGAGTCCCTCGCTGATCGGCTGGCTGCGGGCATCCGAGGATCGGTGTTTGCCGAGTCGCGCTATTCGGAGATTTTCGGTTGATCCAGACGCTCGTCGCGACGCTCATGTGGGCGCTCGTGGCGAGCCTGCTCATCTTCCGCCGCAAACGGGCGGATCGGAGTATCACCTACGCCTCCGTCACGATCGCCGTCGCGATGACCCTGAACGTCGACGCCATCTACCTCGCCACCGATCCGCTTCTTGGTGGAACGAATGTCACGACCCTCGTTGCGGATGGGCTGCTGATGACCGGGATCTTCTTCCTCGGTCGAGGCGTCATGAAGGCCGACGAGTACCGACCCAGGTTCGTGCGGGCCGCCGTGGGCATCCCGGTGCTCGTCATCTCGCTTCTCGCGATCACTACGACGTTCGTGTTCATCGACCGAGGCACAACCACGACTCGATTCATGATCGACTTCGGCGCGCAACCCGCGGCAGCGACCTACTCGATCATCAACTTCAGCTACTTCTTCCTCGTCATCACGACGATGATGATCCTCGCCGCGCGGCAGTACCTGCGGAGCTCTGGCATCCAGCGACTCCCCGCAGGGCTGTTGAGCCTGGGATCGGCGCTCGGCGGGGCACTGTGCCTGGCAGTGCTGACGATGGACGTCGCACACGTCACCGGCCAACTCGCTCTCATGCGTGCCGTCCAACCAGCCTATGAACCGCTCTCCCTGCTCGCGTTCTTATTCCTATGCGCGGGCTTCGCCGTGCAACCAGCCGTCCGTCGCGCCCAGCACGACATGCGGCGGAAGCGCACCGACGGCCTCGCGACACAGTTGGAGCCTCTGTGGAAGCGGGCGTCCCTCGTGCGGCCTGGGCTGAGCCAAGCAGACCCGCTCGCTGCGGGCGCGGATGACCCGGAGAGCCGTCTACACCGAGAGATCGTTGAGATCCGTGACGCGATGATCGACCCGCGCGTCACCTTCGACATCAGCGCAGCTGAGCGCGCGCTACTGGAGAGCGCCGAGCGCCACCTCCTCGGACTCGACACGAGGACGACACGGACCACCGCTTCACCAGTGACCCGGGTCGACGACGGGGGCAGCTCGTGATCCGTCGGGTCGCACTAGGTACCGGACTCGTTGCGGCAGCCGCGCTGGGTGTCGGCTGGGTGATCGCGCGGCGGCTGACAGCCCCCAGCACGCGACGATACGACTTGACCGTCCGCAAGGTGGAGCACGACGGCGACGGCTGTCTCATCGTGCTCGACCGAACCCAGCAGACTACCGCCAAAGGCATTTACAACCTGTGGTTCGAGAACGGAGGTTGGGCGCAACTCTCCGCGGACGTGCTCGACCGTGGACCGACCCTGATCGCGCGACAGGTGACGAGCACTGCACCGGAACTCACTCTCAGGGCTGGCGATCGCTTCTCGTGGAGCGGAATCTACTACGCGACCCCCCACGACTCCGGCCTCCACGCACACGACATCACCATCGACACCCCCGCGGGGCCTGCCCCCGCCTGGCGCATCGACGGCGACAGCGCCCGATCGACGTGGGCGATCCACATACATGGCCTCGGCAGCGTCCGAGCCGGGACACTTCGCGGTGTGCTCGCCGCAACCGACCGCGGCTACACCTCGCTCGTCATCACCTACCGAGCCGACGGCGAAGGCCCGAGAGGCGGCAACGGCCGGTCAACCCTCGGCTTCACCGAGACCGACGACGCCGAGGCCGCCATCGAGTACGCGATGCGGCACGGAGCCCGACAGGTCGTGCTCTTCGGATGGTCGATGGGTGCCGCCATCGCGCTCCAGCTCGCTCACCACTCGCCGCATCGCCGCAGTGTCGCAGGTCTGGTGCTCGACGCACCCGTGCTCGACTGGGGCGAAGTCATGAAAGCGAACTGCACCCGCAGCGGACTCCCCGCAGCCGCGGGCAGCCTCGCGATCCCGTGGCTGACGATCCGCCCGCTGGCTCGCATGATCGGTCTGCCCGAGCGTATCCCGCTCCGATCCTTCGACTGGACGTCCCGTGCCGAGGAACTCACCACCCCCACGCTCATCCTCCACGGCATCCGCGACGACTCTGTACCGATACGGCTCTCACAAGCACTCCGAGATTCTCGGCCCGGCCTTGTTTCGCTAGAGGTCTTCGAAGCAGGACACACGCTCTCGTGGAACTCCGACCCCGACCGATGGCAGAGCGCGGTGATCGGCTGGCTCGCCGGGCACGTGCCGGGTCTGCATCAGTAACGGTGTCTCCGGCGATTTCATTAGTAGGTCTCCGCGGGCGGCCAGCGGTCGGTGAAGGTGATGGCGAATGCGTTGAGGGCTGGCTTCCACCCGCATCGTCCATCGGGCTCGTCCCGCACCGGTCGGGTCGAGTGATCTGGTCGGGAATGTCCTCGCGCCCGCACCGCGCGCCGGTACCGCGCGCTGAGGGATTCGATCGTGTTTGTGGAGCAGATCACCTTGCGGATCTCGAGGTCGTAGTCCAGGAACGGTGTCTACCCACGCAGCTACGCGACTACAGCCCGCGGCGGGCAGCGTCGAGGCGTTCCACTTCTGCCGGGGCGCAGTCCTTCACGGCGTCCCGGGTGACCAGGAGGAGGGATGAGGCGGTCGCGGTCTCATCGTCGATGGGAAACCGGCCGACCGGGTACCGTGCCGAGAACGCGATGATGAGGTCGACATCCGACTCGATGATGCCCAGGTTAGGCGCGGCTTCGAGGCATTGTGCGCCGATATCGTGGAGCGCGTTGTGGATCACCTGAACATCGGCGGTCGGAGCAGTGCTGGTGGGACCGTAGGCGGTGGCGCCGACCCACATGTCCTCGGACGTGGGTGCGGGGCTGGAGACCATGACTGCCAGGATCACGGCGAAAGCTATCGGCGGGACGGTGATCGCAACGATCAGCGGCCAGTGGGGGCATCTGTGCTGGGGCGCGGCGTTCCTCATATTGGCAGTACCGTCCCGCCGATGAGCGCCTGCAGTGAGTACAGGATGGTTGTCCAGACGCCAGTGACCATGAATACCCCGATCGCGATCATGGTCACCCCGCCGACAATGTTGATTGCCCGGATGTGGCGGCGCAGGAACGCTACCGTGGTTGTAGCCCAGCCCAGCCCGGCGGCGAGCAGGAGGAAGGGCAGGCCGAGGCCGACGCTGTAGACCGCGGTGAGGAGTGCGCCGCGGAGGGCGGTGCCGGTGCCGATGCTGAGGGCGGAGATCGCGGCGAGCGTCGGGCCGAGGCACGGGGTCCAGCCGAGGCCGAACACGATGCCCAGCAACGGGGCGCCGGCGAGTCCGGTCCGTGGAGTGATCGATAGTTTCGCGGTGCGTTGGAAGAGCCGGAACATGCCGATGAACACCAGGCCCATGATGATGACAACCACGCCGAGGATCCGGGTCAGGAGATCCTGCCAGCGGATGAGCCAGCTGCCGAGGGTACCGAAGGCGGCTCCATAGGCAACGAACACCAAAGCGAAGCCGAGGATGAACAGGCCGACGCCGATCACCGGGCGCCACCGTGAGGTGGTTCCCGATGAGCCGGTGACGTAGCCGAGATATCCGGGGACGAGGGGAAGCACACACGGCGTGACCTGCCCCCGGTTTCCCGGACACCTAGCATCTGGCTGAGAGGGCCAGGGATGGGAGTCCGAGATGGCGAAGAAGGATGCGTATCCGCGGGAGTTCAAGGAGCGTGCTGTTGCGCTCTATCGAGCGGGTGGTCGGAAGAAGGAAGAGCTCGCTCGCGAGTTGGGGATCTCGCCGACCTCGCTGCATAACTGGGTGAAGCAGGCTGCGATCGACGCGGGCGAGATCACCGGGGTGACCACCGACGATCGCGCTGAGCTGGCGCGGCTGCGGCGCGAGAACCGGCGACTCGAGCTCGAGGTGGAGATTCTGAAGCGGGCGGCGGCGTACTTTGCGAAGGAAAACGTCCTCCCAGAAGGGCTTTCCGACTGATCGCCGCCCTTCAGCAGGAGGATCCGGCTCGGTTCCGGGTCCGGGTGGTCTGTCGGATTCTGCGGGTATCGCCGTCGGGATACTACGAGTGGCGGGACCGGCCGCCGTCACAGCGTGAGGTCACGGATCGGGAGCTCCTCACCGTGATCGAGGCAGTTCATGCGGATGCTCGTGGCACCTAAGGCGCCCGGAGGGTGCACGCCGAGATGACCCTCGGCCGGCATCTGATCGTGTCCCGGAGACGGATCGAGCGGTTGATGCGCCGCGCGGGACTACAGGGCATTCACCGACGCCGCTGGCGCACCAGTGGTGGCCGAGCGCCGGCGGTGTTCGACGATCACGTCCAGCGGGTGTTCACCGCCGACCGTCCGGACAGGCTCTGGGTGACCGACATCACCCAGCACCGCACCGCCGAAGGATGGGTCTACTGCGCCGCTGTGATCGATGTCTACTCACGCCGCTGCGTGGGCTGGTCGATCGCCGACCACCTCCGCACCGAGCTGATCGTCGACGCGCTCGAGATGGCCCGCTGGCGCCGCAACCCGACCGGCACGATCGTCCACTCCGACCGCGGCGCCCAATACACGTCCTGGCTGTTCGGCTCCCGACTCCGCGAGGCCGGGCTGATGGGATCGATGGGGAAAGTCGCCTCCGCCTACGACAACGCCCTCATGGAATCCTTCTGGGGCTCCATGCAGATCGAACTCCTCGACCGCCGCCACTGGCCCAGCAGAGCCGAACTCGGGCAGGCGATCTTCGAATGGATCGAAGGGTTCTACAACCCGACGAGGCGCCACTCCGCACTCGGCTACCTCAGCCCCATCGACTACGAGAGGCTTTACCCCGCCGCACTCGACGCGGCATGATCAACAACCAGAAACCGTCCGGGAAACCGGGGGCAGGTCAATGATTCATGGCAAGAAGACAGATGAGGAGGGCGACAACGCCGAGCAGACCGATCGCCAGCCGACGCCAGACGCGGGGGTGTGCGGGCGTAGTCACGCTCGTCATCCACACCTCCCTGAACTCCAGTCGATCTACCGAAGTCTAGTAGAGCCTCACGACCAGGGTCAGCCCCGCCGGTACTGCAGATCCAATAGAATCCGACGACTATGGCACCGACAAAGGTTTCCGCGTGCCGAACATGACCACTGCTCTCGTCATCAACGCCGGCTCGTCGTCCATCAAGTGGAAGATCATCGACGGAAGCTCTGGCACCGAGGTCCGTGGCGGGATCGTGGAGCGCCTCGGCCAGTCGAGCGATGGCGGGCTCGATCACAAGGATGCAATACGCTCGATCGTCGCCGGGCTCGAGGACGAGAACTTGTCGGTCATCGGCCACCGTGTGGTGCATGGCGGCACCCGGTTCACGGAGGCGACCCTGGTCACTGAGGAGGTCGAGGAGCAGATCGCCGAGCTCTCCGCCCTCGCACCGCTGCACAACCCGGTCAACCTCGCCGGAATCCGTGCCACCCGCACCGCGTTTCCCTCCATCCCCCATGTCGCAGTCTTCGACACCGCCTTCCATCAGACCCTCGCCCCGGCCGCGTCCACCTACGCGCTTCCCGTGAAGCTCGCCGAGCGCCACCGCATCCGCCGGTATGGCTTCCACGGCATCTCCTACGAGTACGTCTCGGCGCGCGCCGCTGAGCTGCTGGGGCGCCCGCTCTCCGAGCTCCGACTGATCCTGTTCCACTTGGGCAACGGGGCCTCAGCGTGTGCGATGTCCGCCGGCCGCTCTGTGGAGACCTCGATGGGGATGACGCCGCTCGAGGGCCTCGTGATGGGCAGCCGTGCCGGCGACCTCGACCCTGGCGTGATCTTGCAGCTCGGTCGCGCCGGGCTCTCCTTGGAGGAACTGGATACGATCCTCACCCGTAAGAGCGGCCTGCTGGGGCTCGCCGGCACCGGGGACATGCGCGAGATTCAGTCCGCTGCGGCTGCGGGTGACGCCGAAGCCGCACTGGCGCTCGACGTCTACTATCACCGTCTGCGCCATTATCTCGGGGCGTACCTCGCCCAACTCGGGGGCGCCGACGCGATCGTCTTTACCGCCGGGGTCGGGGAGAACTCTCCTACGACACGCGCCGCGACGCTCGCCGGCCTCGAGGATCTCGGCATCCTGATCGACAGGGGGCTAAACCAGGCGACCGGGAACCGGGCGCGGGTGGTCTCCCGTGCCGACTCGCGTGTCGCGGTACTCGTCGTTCCCACCGACGAGGAACTCGAGATCGCGCGGCAATCCTTGGAAGTCGTCGGGCGCTAAACCGTCCAGGGAAGTGATGGCTTGACGAACAGGGTGGCGCACCTGCTCTCCAGACAGTCATCTACGCATTCGCAAGAACAACCAAACTTCGACCGCTGGCAATGCGCGCGAATCGCACGAGCGATCTCCTCCACAGGCGGCACCTCGGCTGGCGCAGCTACAGCCGATCCAGGATGTACGCGACTCGATCGGCCGGGCTGAGGACTGGCACTTTCACAACCGGGATCGGGAGGTCCTGGTATACCTCGGTGAGAAGGGCATGGATGCGCAGCTGCGCGTCGGCGTCCTCGGTACGGGCGTAGTCCGCGGCGAGGGGGAGCAGATCGAGGATGAAAGTCTTTCGATAGGAGACATGCCGGAGCGCGTCGAGTAGCTGCCCGTCGGGCTCGATGTCGAGGAATCTGTAGTACGCCAGCGAGTCTGGGATGGCGCGATCGAGGAAGATGGTCTCGTCGGGATCCAGGCTCGCTTCCTGCTCCAGCTGCATGGCAAGCACTCCGTGCTGGAACTCGAGTCGGCGCGCCCGTACTTCCTCGACGGTCTTCCCCTCGACACGTTTGAGATCCAGGTAGTGCCGGGCGTGTTCGAT
>Ga0255334_1001393_pt1 | contig 11020 bp, 14 predicted proteins | sample EtOH5_35cm_T3_12_FD_202080 | JGI IMG/M metagenome (GOLD analysis project Ga0255334, IMG submission 202080) | Sandy soil microbial communities from University of British Columbia, Vancouver, Canada - EtOH5_35cm_T3_129 | ecosystem: Engineered > Artificial ecosystem > Sand microcosm > Unclassified ...
AGCCCGAGTTGAAGAAGCTGATGGAAGTCACCCAGGCCGCCCTGGAACGCGCCATCGAGAAGATGCTCATCGGCAACACGGTGGGCGACGTGGGTGCGGCGGTGCAGGAGCTGGTGGAAGCCAACGGCTTCAGCGTGGTGCGGGAGTTTGTGGGGCACGGCATCGGCACCCACATGCACGAAGACCCGCAGGTGCCCAACTTCGGCCTGCACGGACGAGGCCCGCGCTTGCGCGAGGGCATGGTGCTGGCCATCGAGCCCATGGTGAACGCCGGCGCACCCGGCACCCGGGTGCTCGACGACCATTGGACCGCGGTCACCGAGGACGGCAGCCCCAGCGCTCACTTCGAGCACTCGGTAGCCGTGACCAAGGATGGCCCGCTGATCTTGACGCAGTGAGGGCAGCGCCCGAAGGAAGATTTTGGAGCTCGCAACTCGGTACTTGCGACTCGGTACTGAGGACCAGGAGTAGATGAGTAAAGAAGACGCGATTGAAGTGATGGCCACGGTGTTGGAGCCTCTGCCCAACGCCATGTTCCGCGTGGAACTGGAGAACAAGGGGATCGCCCTGGTCCACGTTTCCGGCAAGATGAGGAAGAACTTCATCCGCATCCTGCCGGGCGACAAGGTCGCGGTGGAGCTTTCTCCCTACGATCTCACCCGCGGCCGCATCGTCTATCGGTATAAGTAAGTGTTGCCTGAAGACCGAGAACGGAGAACCGGGGACTGAGCATGAAAGTCCGAGCGTCAGTAAAAAAGATTTGCGACAAGTGCAAGGTCATCCGCCGCCGCGGGGTGGTGCGGGTGATCTGCGAGAACCCCAAGCACAAGCAGCGGCAGGGGTAGAGGAGGACAGGTATGGCACGCATCGCCGGCGTCGATCTTCCGCGCAACAAGCACGTGGACATCGCGCTCACCTACATCTACGGCATCGGGCACCCACGGGCACGGCGCATCGTGGCCACCGCCAAGGTGAACCCCATGACCAAGGTCCAGGACCTGAACGAGGACGAGGTCAACCGCATCCGCCAGGTCATCGAGGGCGAGGGCGGGGTGGAGGGCGACCTGCGCAAGGACGTCTCCATGCACATCAAGCGGCTGATCGAGGTGGGTTCGTACCGCGGCTATCGCCACCGCCGCAACCTGCCCGTACGCGGCCAGCGCACCCACACCAACGCGCGTACCCGCAAGGGCCCGCGCAAGGGCACCGTGGCCAATAAGAAAAAGGCCGCCGCCAAGACCTAAGCAGGAGGAGAGGGAATCGAAAGCATGGCCAAGAAAGAAGCCGCAGCCACTGCCGCCCCGGCGGCTGCGCCGGAGAAAAAGGGCAAGAAGAAGCAGTTCAAGAAGAAGGAACGCAAGAACGTTCCTTACGGGCTGGTGCACATCCAGGCTTCGTTCAACAACACCATCGTGACCATCACCGATCACGACGGCCGGGTCATCGCCTGGAAAAGCTCGGGCTCGCTGGGATTCCGCGGCTCGCGCAAAGGGACTCCGTTCGCCGCGCAGCAGGCAGCCATGAACGCCGCCAACCTGGCGCGCGACCACGGACTGCGCTCCGTGGACGTGCGCGTCAGCGGGCCGGGCTCAGGGCGCGAGTCGGCCATTCGCGCGCTCGCCGCCGCCGGCATCGAGGTGCGCACCATCCGGGACGTCACCCCGCTGCCGCATAACGGTTGCCGGCCGCCGAAACGGCGGAGAGTTTAGAGAAGGTCGCTCGTTTCTCGTTATTTGGTTTCTGGAGAAACGAGACAGGAGAAACCAGAAACCAGGTTTGGGATCAGGAAGAAGGAGCTCCGCTCCGTAAACTGATCGACCCCGAAGTCAGGAAGAAGGAGAAGAATGGCACGCTATAAAGACGCAGTCTGCCGGCTCTGCCGGCGCGAGGGCATGAAGCTGTTCCTCAAGGGGCCCAAGTGCTTCACCGAGAAGTGCCCCATCGAGAAGCGCAACTTCGCCCCCGGGCAGCACGGCAAGGACCGGCGGCCCAAGGTCGCGGGCTACGGCCTGCAACTCCGCGAGAAGCAGAAGGCCAAGCGCGTCTACTTCACGCTGGAGAAGCAGTTCCGCAACTACTTTGAGAAGGCGGCCAGGGCCAAGGGCGTCACCGGCGAGCTGTTGTTGCAGCAGCTGGAGCGCCGCCTGGACAACGTGGTCTACCGGCTGGGATTCGGCATCTCCCGGCGGCAGGCACGGCAACTGGTCCGCCACGGCCACATTGCCGTCAACGGGAAGAAGGTGAACATCCCTTCCTACCAGGTCAACGTGAACGAAGAGATCACGGTGCGCGAGAACAGCCGCAAGCTGGTGGTCATCGAGGGCGCGCAGGAGTTCACCAGCCACCAGCCCGCTGTTTCCTGGCTGGAGGTGGACCGGACGAACTTCAAGGGACGGGTCGCCGCGCTGCCCAAGCGGGAGAACATCAACCTTCCGGTGAACGAGCAGCTCATCGTCTAGTTGTATTCGAAATAACGAGTTTGGAAGTCCTTACATAGGAGCGAACAGATGCTTTGGAAAGGTTTTCAGAAACCCAAGCGCCTCGCGGCAGAGACGGAGACGCTCACCGACAAGTTCGGACGCTTCTCCGCCCAGCCCTTTGAGCGCGGATTCGGCACCACCATCGGCAACGCCCTCCGGCGCGTGCTGCTCTCCTCCATCGAAGGCGCGGCCATCACCGCGGTGAAGATCGAGGGAGTGCTGCACGAGTTCCAGTCCATCCCTGGCGTGGTCGAGGACGCTACGGACATCATCCTCAACCTCAAGCAGGTGCCCTTCAAGCTCAACGGCGAAGGGCCCAAGGCCATCTACCTGCGCGCCGAGAAGCCGGGCGTGATCACCTCCGGCATGATCGAGGCCGACGCCGACGTCGAGATCCTGGACAAGGACGTCTATCTCGCCACCATCAGCGAGGGCGGCAAGCTGGACATGGAGATGCGCCTCAAGCGCGGCCGCGGTTACGTCTCCGCCGACAAGAACTTCGACGAGGACCTGGGCCTGGGCTTCATCCCCATCGACTCCGTGCACTCCCCGGTGCGCAAGTGCAATTACGTGGTGGACGCCGCCCGTCTGGGCCAGATCACCGACTACGACAAACTCACCCTCGAGGTCTGGACCAACGGCGCCATCACTCCGGGTGATGCCATCGGCCTGGGCGCCAAGCTCCTCAAAGACCACATGAACATCTTCATCAACTTCGAGGAAGAGCTGGAAACCGAGGCCGGCGGGGACGACCGCAAGCCCGAGATCCGCAACGAGAACCTGAATCGCTCGGTGGAGGAGTTGGAGCTCTCCGTGCGCAGCTACAACTGCCTGAAGAACGCCAACATCCAGACCATCGGAGAGCTGGTGCAGCGCAGCGAGGCCGAGATGCTCAAGACCAAGAACTTCGGCCGCAAGTCGCTGAACGAGATCAAGGAGATTCTCGCCAACATGGGCCTGAGCCTGGGCATGCGCATCGACGAGCAGGGCAACGCCGTCCCCGGCGCGCCCAGCGCCGTGACGCCCGGCTCTTCCGTTGGCGGCGGCGAGCAGTACTAGAACCTGGGCCGCGCACCAATAAGCTTCACGCAGGCACGGCAAGCGAGAGGGCACGACTTCAGTCGTGCCGTAACGGCAAACGGGGCTTGAGCCCCTGAAGTCCGAAGGGAACACGTCATGCGTCATCGAGTCGCAGGTTGGAAACTCGGAAGGAACACCAGTCACCGGCGCGCGCTGCTGCGCAACTTGGTGACCTCGCTCATCCTGGAGGAGCGCATCGAGACCACGGTGCCCAAGGCCAAGGCCATGCGCCCGCACGTGGAGCGCATGATCACCCTGGGCAAGCGCGGCGACCTGGCCTCGCGCCGCCAGGCCGCGGCCTATCTGATGACCGGCGAGGCGGTGAAGCGGCTGTTCGACGTCGTCTCCCCCCGCTTCGGCGACCGCGAGGGCGGTTACCTGCGCATCATCCACAGCGGCTGGCGGCAAGGCGACGGCGGCGAGAAGGCCTTCATCGAGCTGCTGGGCAGTGAGAAGGTCATCAGCGCCAAGCGCGAGAAGCAGGCCGAGCGCCGCGCCAAGAAGGCCGAAGAAACCCGCAAGGCCATGGAAGAAGCCGAGGCCGAAGCCGAGCAGCAGGCTGCCGCTGAAGGGGAAGACTCGAAAGAGAAGTAGCCTCAGCCCTCGCCGTGTCTCTGAAGTTGCAACCTGGTGCGCGCCTTCTGCATCTTCTAGGGGAACGCAACCCAGTACCTCTGCGTCCGAAGGTATAATCCCGCCTATGAAAAGCTCGCTGCTGCAGCGCATCTTCTCCCTGGTCCTGATGGCCAGCCTGCTGGCGTCCCAAGCCGCAGCCACCTGTGGGGGTGGCGGAGGCGGCGGCATGGGCGGCATGTCCCGCGGCAATTCCGCCGACATGCCCCAGTCCACCTATCCCGTGCCCTGGAAGATCGTTCAGCCTACCGACTCTCCGCTGAAGGAAGGGCTGGCGGTGTATTGGCTGCCCGCGTCGCAGAACGAATTGGATAACTCCAGCCTGCACTTCTCGCAGCTTCTGTCGAACTATGCCACGCAGTGCGTCGCCCTGGGCATCGTGGACCAGCGCACCACGCTGGGGCAGAAGCTCGCTGCCAACGACAAGTTGCCCATAGTGGTCCTGATTCAGGCCGACGGCACGCCTCTGGGCAAGGCGGAGAACAAGAACGGTTTCTTGCGAGTCGAGCAGGTGGAAAAGCTCCTGGACTCCGAGGTGAAGAAGCGCGACAGCGCGCTCAAGGAGATTCTGGAAGGCGCCAAGGCCAAGGCTCAGGCCGGCGACAACCCGGGCGCGATCGCGGAATATCGCTCGGTCCTGGAGCAGAAATGCCTCCTGCCCAAGCGAGCCAAGGAAGCCGCCAAAGAGCTGAAGAAGCTGGGCGTGACCGACGTGGCCCAGATCCCCGCCAGCGTGAACTTCGATCCTCAGGGGATGCGCCGCGTGGCGGACGCGATGCGCCAGGGCCTGGAGGCGGAGAACAACGCCGACTATCCGCAGGCGGAGCGCTTCTACCGGACCGCGCACCGCATGGACCCGGCGGATCCTGCGCCGCTGCGCTATCTGGGTGAACTCTATCGCCACCACACCGGCGACTGGCAGAAAGCGCGTCAGACCTTTGACGCCATCCTTGCCATGCCCGCCGACCCGCTCTCGCGCGCCGTCGCCCTGCACGGCTTGGGCAAGATGACCATCCACGAGGGCGAGTTCCTGAAGGGCCTGGAGCTGATGGAAGCGTCGGTGCGCGAGTTCCCGCTGGCCCTCGGCTACCGCAACCTGGCTGTGTACTGGAATAGCGAGGGCGACCGCGCCAAGGCCGATTTCTACACCCAGGCGGCGCTCCAGCTCGACCCCAAGGATCCCTACAACCTGGTGTTTGCCGCGGCCTTCCTGGCCGGCAACGGCCACCACGAAGAGGCGCTGAAGATCGCAAAGGAGAACGAGGCGCTGCTGCCGGCCAGCTACAACCTGGCTGCCATCTATGCCCAAGCCGGCGAGAAGGAGAAGGCCCTGGCGCTGCTCCAGCGGCACTTCTTCGAGTACGAGCGCTATCAGGCTGTCCGCAGCAAAGAGATGATGGAAGCGCGGGTGGATGCGGTGTTCGCCTCGCTGATGCAGGACCCGGCCTTCCTCGCGCTCACCAAGGACGCGGATGGCAGGCTGCCCATGCGCATGAGTCCCAACGCCAGGCCGGCTGGGGAATAGGACCGCCCGCGCGGTACGCCTACAACCCGAACCCGGCAGCGCACCCCACCTCAGGGTGCGCTTCTTCTTTCCCGGCGCAGGAGCTCCGTGGTCGAGAGCAGCATCCCGAGGCACGTCAGAGCCACGCTGCACCAGTACGCGACCGCGTAGTGAATCCCGGTTCCCGGGAAGCGGGGCGCGATCTCGCTCGCGACCTGGATGCGCAGCAGCAGCAAACAGAGCGCCGCGACTGCGCCGAGAGCGAGCGCGCTCCCACTTGCTGCACGGTTCTTCATCCAGAACAGTCCGGCGCCAAGCGCCAGCGCAGCCACCGCCATGCCGGCGGCGGGTAAGGCGGGGACGCGCCCGATCTCGAGCTTCGCGGCGCCGATCTGGAACGGGCGGTGGAAGGTGGTTCCGGTGACCAGCTCCTGGCCGCTGAAGTGGATGAGCGAGTCGCCCTGATCAACAACGTCGAAGAAGGTAAGCGCGAAGCAGAGCGCGGCCGCAAGGTAACCGAGGTGCGCAAGCCTTCTCATCGCGAGGCGCGGATTCTAGTCCCCGAGCGGGCGCCGGACAAGTAGCATGGAGTTCCGCAGCGCCATGGCCAGCAAACCGCAGCGCAACCTCTACGTCTTCGGCGCCACCTCGCTGCTGAACGACACGGCCAGCGAGATGGCCTATTGGATCCTGCCGGCGTTCCTGGCCAGCCTGGGGGCGGGGCCGGCGGCGCTGGGGCTGATTGAGGGCATCGCCGAGAGCACCGCTTCCTTCGCCAAATTTCTCTCCGGATATCTCGCCGACCGGCTGCCGCGGCGCAAGCCCATCGTCGTTGGGGGCTATGCCGTCGCCAATCTGGTGAAGCCGCTGTTGGCCGTAGCCACGGCGTGGTGGCAGGTGCTATTCATCCGCTTCGTCGACCGCACGGCGAAGGGGATGCGAGGCGCGCCGCGCGACGTGATGCTGGCGGAGTCCGTGCCGCTGGAGCGCGTGGGCGCGGCGTTTGGCCTGATGCAGGCCATGGACACGGCGGGCGCCATCGCCGGGCCGCTCCTGGCGCTGGCCCTCATCGGGCACTTCGGGTTCCGCGGCGTCTTCTGGGCGGCGGCGGTGCCGGGACTGGCCAGCGTCGCGGTCATGGCGCTGCTGGCCCGCGAGACGCCGCCGGAAGCGCGCCGCAGCGGAGCAGCAGAAGCGGCGTCCGCGGTCGCGCGCCCGCCCCTCTCCGGAAGCTTCTACTGGGTGATGAGCGCGGTGGCGCTGTTCTCGCTGGGCAACTCCAGCGACATGTTCCTGGTGCTGCGCGCGCAGGACGCCGGCATCGCCGTGGTCTACGCGCCGCTGCTGGGGCTGGTGTTCAACGTGGTGTACACGCTGGCCTCGTGGCCGGCGGGAAAGCTCAGCGACCGCGTCTCGCGCCCGGCCATGGCGGCGGCGGGATTCCTGGTCTTTGCCGCGGTGTACGTAGTGTTCGCGCTGGCGCCCTCGCGCGCCGCCCTCTGGGCCATGATGGGTTTCTACGGACTCTTCTACGCGTTGACCAATCCCGTGCTGCGGGCCATGATCGCGGCCACGGTCGCCCCGGAAGCCCGCGGGCGCGCCTTCGGCATCTTCTACTTCGTCTCCAGCGTGACCATGTTGTTCGCCAGCCTGCTGACCGGCGAACTGTGGAAGCACTACGGCGCGCGCGTCCCCTTTCTGCTCTCCGCGGGACTGGCGGCAGCGGCCGCGGGAATGCTGCTATTCGTGGGAGCGCCGCTCGCCAAGGCTGACGCGGAGCGGGCGGAGGCTCGGCCTCACGCCGGCGAGTGACTCTTTCGCCGCGCGAACCGGGCGATGGCCGCCTGCGCCAGCAGCGCTCCGAAGCTGTCCAGCAGCACATCCCAGGGATTTCCGGTGCGCGAGGGGAGGAGAGCCTGGTGAAACTCGTCGGCGAGCGCGACCAGCATGGTGACCAGCAGAGCCAGCAGCGCCCAGCTCAGTTGCCATCCGGAGCGCGGGCCGCGCCGCGCGCGGAACCAGAGTGCGCTGAGCGAGGCATACACCACCAGATGCGCGGCCTTGCGCACCAGGAAGTGGATGAAGTCGAAGCGCGACTGCGGGAGGGCTCCCAACAGCCATTCCAGAAACGGCCGCAGAATGCGGGAGGTTTCCTCTGCGGAGAAGTTGTTGGTAGAGAAAACAGCTATGAGCGCCGTCCAGACGACAGCGGGAAGCCAGAAGAGAAGAAAGGTTCGGGTTTGCGAGTTCAATAGATTGTCGAACCGCGGGATCGCCGAAGCGCCGGATTTGAAGGACTGCGGGATTCTAGAGCATGAGGCCCGATTTAAAAAATCCGGCGCTCCCGCACTTCGGCGATGGGGCCAGGGCGCGAGCGTGCGAGTCTATTCCAGCCGATAATTCGGGGCCTCGCGGGTGATGATGACGTCGTGCACGTGGCTCTCCCGCAAGCCGGCGCCCGAGATGCGCACGAAGCGCGCCTTCTGCTGCAGCTCGGGGATGGTGGCGCAGCCGCAGTAGCCCATGCCGGAGCGCAGGCCGCCTACCAGTTGCTGCACCATGGCGGCCAGTTGTCCCTTGTAAGGGACGCGGCCCTCGATGCCCTCGGGCACGAACTTCACCAGGCGGTTGGAGTCGCCCTCTTCCATCTCCTCGGTGATGGCGGCGGAGGAATCGCCGTCGGAACTTTGCGCGTAGCGCTCGGCCGAGCCCGCGCCCATGGCGGCCATGGAGCCCATGCCGCGGTAGGACTTGAAGGAGCGGCCCTGGTAGAGGATGGTCTCGCCCGGGCTCTCGTCGGTGCCGGCGAAGAGCGACCCGATCATGACCGAACTGGCGCCCGCGGCCAGCGCCTTGGTGATGTCGCCGGAAAACTTGATGCCGCCGTCGGCGATGACGGGAACGGCCGCGTCCTTGGCGGCGCGGTAGGCTTCGGCGATGGCGGTGACCTGGGGCACGCCGGCGCCGGTGACGATGCGGGTGGTGCAGATGGAGCCGGGACCGATGCCGACCTTGAGCGCGTCCACGCCCGCCTTGGTGAGCTCGCAGGCGCCGTCGAAGGTGCCCACGTTGCCGGCGATCAAGTCCACGTCCGGGAGCTTGGCCTTGATGGTCTTGATGGCTTCGAGCACGCGCGAGGAGTGGCCGTGGGCGCTGTCGATGGCCAGCACGTCCACCTTGTTCTTCACCATCTCCTGGGCGCGCTCCAGGAAGTCGCCGGTAGCGCCGATGGCGGCGGCCACGCGCAGGCGGCCGTGCTCGTCCTTGGCCGCGTTGGGATATTTCAGCTTCTTCTGGATGTCCTTGACGGTGATCAGGCCCTTGAGCACGTAGTTCTTGTCCACCACCAGGAGTTTTTCCACGCGGTGGGTGTGCAGGATCTTCTCCGCTTCCTCGAGCGTGGTGCCCACGGGGACGGTGATCAGGTTCTCGCGAGTCATGACCTTGCTGATGGGGATGTCGGTGCGGGTCTCGAAGCGCAGGTCGCGGTTGGTGAGGATGCCCACCAGCTTCTTGTTCTTGGTGATGGGGACGCCGGAGATCTTGTACTTGCGCATGACCTCGAGGGCGTCGGAGATCTTTTCGTCGGGCGACATGGTGACCGGGTCCACGATCATGCCGCTCTCCGAGCGCTTCACCTTGTCCACTTCCCCGGCCTGCTGCTCGATGGAGAAGTTGCGGTGGATGATGCCGATGCCGCCCTGCTGGGCCAGCGCGATGGCCAGGCGCGATTCAGTCACCGTGTCCATGGCCGCCGAGACCAGCGGGATGTTCAGCGTGATGTTGCGGGAGAGGCGGGTCGAGGTGTTGGCCGTCGCCGGCACCACGTCCGAGCGGGCGGGCAGCAGCAACACGTCGTCAAAGGTCAGGGCCTCTGGTACCGGGAAGTGGATCATGGTTTGGAGCTCGCGCCAGGTAGGGTAGCCATTCGGTATTTTAGCATTCAGCGGTCAATCTAGGCTTTCTCCCTTGTTCCGGTATCGGGTCACCGTGAATCTGCGCCTGGTTTGTGGGTCGACACGATCTCGTAATGCGCTGACTTGGCATCGTGGTGGGACAGGTACTTGCGGCGCTCCTCGGGGACCACAGAAGTCTCGTAATCCAGTCCAGCGAAGGCGCGAATCGCATCGATAGAATCCCAGAGCATGATGGTGATGAACCCAACCTCGTTTCCCTCGTCTCTCCTAAGCAGGTAGCTGCCCTTGTAGCCTTTTACTTCACTGATACCGGGCAGAAGTTCCGGTTTCAGCATCGCCTCATAGGCGTCGGCATCCTCAGACTTCGTGTATCCGTGCCAGACTCGCGCGATCACGTGACCTCCTGGAAAATCCCGAAGAAATCACTCTAGCAGGCCGCCGGTGGAAAAACGAAACTGACGCACTGCCCGACAAAGGAGTCAGTCCTTGTGGGCCGGGGAGGCGGGCTTCTTCTCGCACCACTGCGGGTCGTCCTCAGGCGCTTCCGGAGGTTCGGCGGCGTACTCGGCGGCCATTTCGTCAAGCTTCTGCATGAGGAGGGCGGCGAGGCTGGACTCGACAGTGGTGGGGAGTGCGTTTATGCAGGCCTGAGGGCCTCCGCCACCCTGTTCCTGAAGGCTTGCGCCACCTCATGGGCTGCTCTATTCCGCTTTTTGCCCTCGAAGCCCCATTTGTCTTTTGCCTTCGAGGGGCGTATATTTTCTAGTGTTACTGATGTGGCGAAACACACCAGTGGGCGAGAGCCCACTTTTTATTTGAACCGTCGTTGGTCAGTGGCTCTTGGTCGTTGGCGAGAAGCGTAGGACGTTGATGGCGTTGGACTTGGAAGGGATTCACCAGATCGCGGCGCGGGTGGCCGCCAGCTACGGCCTGGAGATTTGGGACGTGGAGCTGCGCGGCACCGGGGGCAAGTCCCGGATGCTGCGGGTCTACATTGACCGGCCCGGAGGTGGGTCGGGGCAGACGGACGGCAGTCCGGCAGTCGGGGGCGTGACGCACGAAGATTGCGCCAACGTCAGCCGGGAGCTGGGAACCATCCTCGACGTGGAGGATGCGGTGCCCGGCGGGACGTACCTGCTGGAGGTGTCGTCGCCGGGCCTGGACCGGAAGCTGGCGAAGGCGGCGGATTTTGAGCGCTTCGTGGGCAGCCGGGTGAAGTTGATGACGCGGGAGCCGATCGTTGTTCCGAGTGGCGGGGGTAACCGGCACTTTGAGGGCAGGCTGCTGAGCGCCGGCGGAGGGAGGCTGGTGCTGGGGATAGAAGGGCAAAGGGAAAAGGGCAAAGGGAAAAAGGGGAAGAAGCAGCGGGCGGCCGGCAGCCTGCCGGCGGCAGGAAAAGCGAACCA
>Ga0255334_1001394_pt1 | contig 11003 bp, 7 predicted proteins | sample EtOH5_35cm_T3_12_FD_202080 | JGI IMG/M metagenome (GOLD analysis project Ga0255334, IMG submission 202080) | Sandy soil microbial communities from University of British Columbia, Vancouver, Canada - EtOH5_35cm_T3_129 | ecosystem: Engineered > Artificial ecosystem > Sand microcosm > Unclassified ...
GGCGAGCGCGCTTCCGGGGGGACACAGGTAGGTGCGCGTCAGCATCAGAGGCCTCGTGCCGTCGGAGCGGCTCTCTTGCTGGTGCGCAAACTCGCAACAGTGAGGCACCTGCACCGTGAGCACCAGGCACTGCGCGTTCCATGCCGGCTGCTTTAAGAGCGCGCTCAGGTTGCAGAGTCTGGCGCGCGCCTCCTGGGCGTCGGCCTGCGCGGTCGCGTGCACGACGGCGCGATGAGCGGCATCGACGAGGCCCGCCGCACACGTACCCACCCAGCATTCGGGCATGCCCAGTTCGCTTCCGAGACATGCACCATGGAGGCGCCTCTCGGCAAACACCCTATGCAGCTGGATGGAGCGCAGTGTCGGGCCATCCACCACCATCGCAGCGGGCGCACGGCACGCGATGCCCGGCGCCCACATGGCCGTGCCGGGACCGTAGCACGAGTCTGGCCACGCGTTCCAGTCGTTCAGGGCAGACGCCACCGCATAGTGGTGCGTGTGGGACAGCGTGAGCAGGCGCGCGATGCCCGGCGCCACGTCATATGGCCACGGGCGGCCGAGACGCACGCAGGTTGCCGCGACAGTCAGTTCTTGACGATGCACCATCCCATAGATGTAGACCATCAGTTCCAGCGGGAGCATGCACCCTATTGGGTCCTCTCCCTCTTCCTGTTGGGCGCTGTCTGCGCTCTTGCCATCCGTGAGCGCATCGTCCAGAGCGCGATCATCCAAAAGAGGCCCGCCGATGTCTTGCGAGCGCCGTAAGCGACGACCGTGCAGGTGTCCAGCAGACGTACTCGACGACGACGACGACGACGACGACAACGGTGGTGCCCTTTTCTGGAGAAGAACACGACGCCCTCTGAGCGATTTGCGCGCCCTGATGGCATGCGTCCTGTCGACCGCTATGGGGGCATGCTCATTGTCATGGCCTTTCGAGACCACATATGGTGCGTAGTGATGTGCGTCCCCTTGCGTCTGATCCGCGCGACTCTGCTCTGATGCCACAAAACCAACGGCATCGTCCTTCTGGGCGCGCGGTTCGGTGATATCATCGGCAGGAAGACCATCGTATGATATGGCCAACAGAGGTCGCACGGCCGCACGGCACCATCTCTGTAGTGCTGTGAGCCACGTGTTTCTGCTCGATGTGCGTTCGTCTCGTCCGATGGGCCCGTCTTCGTCGCCGTTGTCATTGATGTCGTTTCTGTATGTCCCTGCCCGATTAGCACGCGCGGCTGAATTCGCGGCAGGCGTACCCTCGCCTCCATGGGACAAACTATGCTGGCCCGTATCATACGCATCCATGGCGATGCTCCTCTGGGGATCGCCATGCCCGATTCGATCGTGCGCGCATCAGGGCAGAGGTCGTTTTCCAAACGAGAGGCGGAAGCGTCAGTCCTTTCCCTAACGGGGCCGACATAATCGAAAAAGGAAAACAAGTGGGAAAATAACGTACCAAAAAAGGCAAATACCCAAACGCCAGCAACGGCAAAGATGGATGCTCCTAAATATAGACGCGTATCGTGTCGCGCCCCTTGATCGACGATCTCTCGCTCTCTCTGCGTGTCCGTCCGTGGGAGGACCAAGGAAAAGGCCTCGCGTCTGAAGCCGACCAATTCAGAGGGCGCTAGCGAGATCGTGCTCGACGCGCAATGACGCAAGTCACGCAAAAGGGCGCAGGAAGAAGGCGGCGCCGGCAATGATGTGCAAGCAGCAGAGGCGATGACTCTAGGGATCGCACACACAACACAGACGCACGTACGCACACACCACACACACACACACGAGTGCAGACGAAACCCTTGGCGCAGAACGTGCGAGCGGTCTATTTTTCCCACCTTGTCCGGCGGAAAGAGCGGGCACGCATGACCATGTCGGCACCTAGGGAAGGGACAAAGCCCGCAGCCGCGGTGGTGGTGGCGCAAGCAATCACCGTGCACGCAACAGGGACACTCACTGGCATAGGCGCGGCAGCAGCAGCAGCAGTGGCGCTTCACGTTTCCCGCGAGCCGCCGCATGTGGGAAACGATGGCATGGAGGACAGATGCTCGCAGCGAGAGGGGGAAGCTAAAGGGGAGCGGGGGCGCTATGCGCGGCAGCGACGCCGACAAAAGGCAAAATACCTCACGGGTTCACACCCCACGCCTGCACGATGGCAGGGTGGCAGTAGCAGCAGCGGTCGTGCAACGATCAGGGTCGCGCACCCCCGTGCGCGAGGAACGGCATCAAGGCACACAACGACAACGCGCATCCTGATTTCGCTCTATGAATCGACGGCGTCCTCTATCGCGTCCACGCTGAGCCCCCTCATTGCGGTACGCCACGCGCGTCCATCGTCGCCCACGGTCTCGAAACGGAACGCCGGCGTGCAGCCGCCGTACCCCCACGCGCCATCAAAGAACAAGCGCAAGAGGCACACAAGGCGCGCATTGGGATACACCCCGTTGCCGTCGACAACACCGCGACAAGAGTCTGTCCGGGTGGGCGTACGGACGCACGCATTGGGGATCCTGGCCCGATCCAAGAAACGGCGTCAGCTGACGGTGTGCTTCAAAATCTCTCTCGCACGTGCTGTTGTTGTTGTTGTCGCACGCCGCCACTCTGTCGATGGGCAATCGGTTTCCGCGATCAAGGGGCATCGGCTTCCGGCGGCGCACTCTGCCGTGGTGTTGGACGAAAACGTAAACGAATCGAGCGCATTTGGCCGCGATACGGACGGGCAACTGCTCCCACCCGGTTTCGAACCCACTTTTCCGCTGCGCGATCGGTGGAACGCCGCAGACCGTGGATTTCGCCCATCGTGCATCGATCAAACGCCCCAGTCTGAAGAGGCACGGCGGCTTGCGCCTTTGCACCTTTGCCCTCACGCCCATGACACCCACCGGACGCATTGCCAAAACGACTTGCGCTCACCCGCAAACATGCTGCCACCACACCGCCAGTCTGCCTGCTGCCGACGGCGCGCCTGGTGGGATCGTCTGTACGGTGCGTGCCAGCGGCTCTGGGGCACGCTATCCGAAACCGTCACATGCCTCGAGACCGATCACCATGTTGCATCGGGAGAGGCGACCACGAGGCGCCAACGCGGCCATGAATACCAGAGTCTACCAGATGAACCACAAGCCCGAGCCGCGACGCCCGAAAGACTGCTAGAATGGATCGCGAGCAAACCTCGACGTCTGTATGACGTGCGACATCCGCACTTGGCCTTTGAGGTGGACCTCGAGGAGGAGACGGTCGAGTGCTTTCTCGTCCGTTCGCGAAAGGCATCGAGCACGCGGACCCTCGCCGACAGACCCGAGCGACGCCGCGAGAGCGGTAACCCCGGGGAGGTGCGCCTGTGGCGCTCCATCACATGCTTTCTGGACCAAGAGCGCACCAGCGACGCACGCATCGTGCTGTGGGGCCTTTGCGTTCCGGGGCTCGACTCTTGGCGATTGATTCTCGAGCCCTCTGCGCAAGATGCGGTCACCGTCGTGATCGACATGTAGATGATGATTCTCACTCCCTGTTTTGCAGGGGTTCATCGGTCACTCTTGTGCCCATTGTGACCGCCCCTCACCTCCCCTATATGTACATTACCGGCCAAAAACATACGGTTGTCGAGAGGAGATAATGTCCCTTTTACGCGTGCACATGGCCCCAATCCTTTCCAACAACTCTTTGAACATTGCCACACATTGGGGAGGGGGGGGGGAATGACCAGCGCAACAACTCGGCCGACCTCGGCCGAGATAATCTGTTTCGGCTGAATTGTTATGCACATTTTGTTCCGTTCCCGTCGCAAGACTTGGTGCCGAGTGAACAATCCTAGGTCATTATCTCGCACATGCAGCGAAACAGGTCAATCTCCTACCTCCCCCTTCAATCAAGTCGCCGCGATGGTCGCTCTTGCGGACCACGGTTTGTACGGTCGCGGTGAAACGATCGAAAGTGGGATCGCAAAAGACGAACCATCGTCCGATGGGCACCGCGATCCCAGAAGAACGACCAGGGTTGGGACTTGTCGAGTTGGTCAAGATAAACTGTTTCGGGCAGTCTTCCAGCTTACCGTACGAACCCTGGCCCTTTCTCAACGCACGACGTAACGTTACACAACCAATCCCACATATGACCGACCGTCACACGCGGCGAAATCAATCAACTCTACAAGTCGCGGCCCTGGTCGTTATCCTGGGTGGCAGCGCCTATCGTGCTCTGACATCACTTGGGCGACACTGACTCTTTTCGAGTTTTCTACCAGTTGGGAATCGCCCTATCGAAAATCTGTGTGCCACAAGAGTTGATTCCGTGGCGAGTAACGTAGTCGGACCTGTGTGTCGCGTGGCTGTCGTGTCGCATGCCACGCCCTGTTCCTCCATGAGCGGTGCCGACCGAGCGGGAGCAATGTCGCTTTGTGCCCATGGATGCATTTGTCATTGGCGCATGGTACAAGGTGGGAAAACGCGCGTATTGTCCACGCATTGCGGTGACACTTGCCACCCTGGCGTTGGGCATGAACGGTTCGAAACAGATTCGTCAACGATGGCGACACGCACGCACACCTGTGCCCACCAAACGAACGGGGTATCGCGCGACTTGTGTATGTCTGCCCTGATGGTCACCCGCAACGTCATAACAGATTACGGGTACATCATCGAGCCAGACTCTTTTTCACATGGGCGCTGTCCTATGCACAAGGATCATTTCCCCTTTGGTCGTAGGGTTGTCTCCTGCTGCTTCGATCGCAGACCTGATTTGCGGCAACCCCCGTGTCCATTGTTGGCCGCCCACCGGTGACGGACGGGCCCATGTTCTATCTGCGAATGGAGTCGGAAACCCACGGCCTAAAGGATCAAAAGAGGGCCATCTTTGCAAGAACAATTGTAGATTGCGCATGCGCCCGGCTGCATCTTTGGGGAGGGGAGGTGCCCTTTCACATATACGGCACGTGTTTTGTGCGGTTTGCAAGAAAAGACCAACGGGACACAAAGAGCGCACCATTGGTCGGACGGTTGTGGCCAGTCCAATGACAAACCCTGGAACATACCATGCTCTCAGGGTCTCGCCACTCTCGGGCAAAGGCTGGCTCGCCCAGAGGGAGGGGGACATGGGTCCTTTTGTACCAGACACGTATATTTTCTACGTTAGGACGCAACCAAATGGCATCGAAAGACGGAAAGAGACCGACGGACGAACAGGTGGAACCCGATGGCCCCCTGCAAAAGCGTGCGCGCGTCGACGTCCAAGAGTCGAGCAACCTGGAAGAACTGCCCGTGGAGGTGATCCGCCATATCATGATGCACGTCACCTCGTGGACAGCATTTGATGCCTTCCGCCGGTCGTCGAGCCTCCTGCACAGTGTTCCCTCGCAGAGGGACATATGGGCGCGCAAGTACGCCCCCGTTACGCCGTTTGATATCACACTCACGGATGAGCCCGTCGAGGCGTACATGGTACTCACCAGGCGGTGGCGGTTCTTGGTGCGCGGCTTTAATGCGGGTGGCCTCGTCAACCTCGCCAGGGCGGGGCGCCTGGAGCCTTTCAAGTGGCTCGATCAGAGACTGCCCTTTCTTCTGGCGTGTCTTGTCAGCAGCATCGAAACGTGGGGCTTGCAGCCTGCGGGGGCCAGCCTTCCCGGTGCGCCTACCCCCGCGGACCGGGCGCGGTCCTCGTGCCGCCCCCCGGTCGGGACCGCTACCGTAAAGGCGCGCGTAGGAAAGAGGACGCTCACGCAGCTGGCGCGCCACGCAAACATCGATGCGTTCTATGATGCGTTTGCGCGCGAAACCCATGGCGCGTTTACGCACGCCGACACGCTCATGGACCGTTTGATCGGCTTGTGCGACAAACTGGTCAGGAATGCAATGCACCCGAATATTCCAGGCGCCGCAGCGGCTGCGACGGACTTTTGCCAGACCGCGCCAATCGGCCAGGCCGGCCCGCGCCAGGCGATCGCACCCGACGTGCTCATGCTTGCGCGCCGTTATGGTGTCCCCGTCGAGACCGTGGAGAGCGACCTGCTCCTGTATCAGGCCATGAGGCGACACCTGGCTGCATCCTACAGGCCGCCCAACAACGCTGCGTCGACCCCTGCGTGCGAGATGCTCAATCTACTCCATATCCCGTTCAGCGGCCAAGAGTACCACGTGTGCGCGTTTATCGCACGCCTCGAGGCCGTCAAGGCAGCCGCCAGCGCTGGGCATGTCGCCATCATGGCGCACCTGTTTTGCGCACACCCCAACATTGCGCCTACGATGGTGCGCATGGCCCTCGTGGCCGGAGTTTCAAACAATAGGCCACGGACCGTCCATGCCATCCACAGGATGCTGACGCCGCCCGAGCACAATGGATCCAACGCACAGCGCGCGCAACAGCAACAGTTGCACAACAGCGATCACGTGCCCGATGCCAAACAACACGCTGACCATTGTACCGCGCCCGCAGCGCAGGGCCCCGCTATTCGACATCAGCACCAACACGGCCAGGGGCAAGAACCTCTGCACAAGCACGCCTTTTGTCTGCCCGGCCAGATGGCAAACATTGCGCTCAAGCACGGTTCGACGCGCGTCCTCGACTATCTCGCCGACGCCCAGTGTCCTGGCGCTCTCGCCGTGGGTGCCGGCACGCTCGATCAAGTCGTGCGCTCTGGGCGTGTGGAAAACATCGAGTGGTTCGTCCGTCGTTACGCTGCCAACGGGAGCATGACATGCGATCTGCGCGATGCGTTCAAAGCGTGCAGGCGCAGGTCCAAGCAGTTTTGCGTGCCCCGCGGTGATGGCAACAGCGGCGCAGGCAACGCGACGACGCCGCGCGCCACCGATGCGGCCTCTGTGTGGCAACTTGCGCAATCCACCTACGCCTTTTTGCTGGAAAACGGCCGCGTCGATGTCGTCGAGTACCTCCACCGGATGGGCATCAAACGGTGCACCATCGATATGCTCAAGATGGCCGCTACATCGTCAAATGCCAACAGTCTACGGCTCATCCAGTGGGCCACCACCTGCGCGTGCCCTCCTCCTCGTCCTCCAACGGCGTCGTCCCATCTGGCCGCGCCGACCCATATTGCCGACACAGCGGTCGGCGTTGTCGGCGAAGCAGCGGCAGTAGCGACGGATCACCCGCGAGTGTCCCTGTCGGGGGGTGCATCGGACGGGGCCCCCGAGGAGCCGCCTGTGCCCGAATGGCGCGACGCCCAACTAGCCATCCATGCCTCTGCAGCAGGGCGCGTCCATGTGCTGCAATGGCTCCACGAGGTCCACCGCGGGTCCGTCACGATCGAAGCAGCGCGCGTGGCGGCGCGTAATTGCCACGCGTCCGTGTGCATCTATCTCCATCAGGCCGGTGTCGCGCCATTCCACAGGTACAACGTGATGTCGCACGTGGCCAAGTGCCGGTGGAACGCGATCCCGACCGAACAGATCGTGAGCACCATCAGGGCGCTCGCGGCAGCTGGCGCGCCCTACCATCCGAGTCTCATGCGCACGGTCATAGCAAACAAAAAGGCTGATGTGGCCAAAGCCGTCGTCGATGCGTATGGGTGCCAGATCGATTCAGAGCAGGCCATGTACTGGGCCGTCCAGGCTAACTCGAACGTGATTATCCGGTGGGTGCGCGATAACGTTCCCAATGCGCGTCTCTGTGTGGGGATTGCCATCATGCGCGCGCTCGGTCGTGACCAAAGGCGCATCGCGCTGCTTGGCCATTGTCGCTGCGCTTCCTGCGCGTAGCATTTTCCCCCTAAAAAGAGCAACCTCTCTTCCGTCCTCTTCCCTCTTTCCCTCCCTCCCCCTGTGGGTCCCCATTCTGTGTCTATGGTCAAAGAGTGCACCCCCAAAGGGACATGCTCCTTCCGCCCTCCTCCCCTCCCCGCGTGCTGTATCGCGCTTTACCTATAGTGAACGAGAGAATGGAGGGCAGTCATTCAGCCGGATCCCGCCCGCAGCATTTGGTGACCAAGGTCTTTGCGTCCCAAACGAACGAGAATGGCGAAACGTATGTATTAAAGGTATCTACAGAAGGGACCCAAAAGTGGTTCGCACGGAAAACAAGACTACACGGGCCCGGTGGCTACGAAGGTGGCGGTGCGGGGCGAGCAGGACGGCCTCGTCCCGACGGCACCTTGGCCAGAGTGACTACGCGCGTGACCGTCGTCGTGCGCTCGCGGTGGTCGGCCACGTGGTCCATGAGGGCCTTGGCCAAGAGGTCGCGAAAGCCGTCGTCGTTGTTTGGATCGAGCAGATCGCTGAGCACGTCGGCCTGGCAAGGAACGTCGGGGTCGATACTATAGTCCCGAAGGGCCGTGCGCGCCGCATCGACCGCGAGGGGCCTATAGCGCAAATCGCTCAACGGCGTGCGACTCTTTGTGCTCGATGTGCGCAGTCGGAAGCATCCCGCAACGGTGGGAAGCTGAATGGGTACGCCACGTTTGCCCACGCCGGCCTCGTCCAGGTAGCGTGCGACATTGTCGCGCATAGGCTGCAACTGTGTGTGCGCCGCATGACGAGCCATCGTCTCTTGCTGGCGCGCCGTGGGTGCCTTTCCGCCTTTGGGCTCGGCGGGAGGTTCGCCGGCATCGGTCGTGAGCGCGCGCAGGCGGGTCATGAGCGGCGCCATCGTTTCGCGCAACGCCTTGGCCTGGCTCTCGATCTCGTGCACGCGCGCTGCCCACGCCGCGGCGTCAGCGGATGCATTGCCCCACACGAGGCCGTCATCGTCCCTAGGGTCGACGCTGGCCGGTATCTTTGACCGTTTCAGCGGACTCTGGCTCTGCCGGGCGGCTGCAGAAAAGGCGCGCGCTGCGGTTCTCTTTTTGCCCACTTGTCGCTTCACGCCGTCGTCGTCCCCGACAGGGTCAGAGGCGTCCGCATCTGTCGCGGCATCTGTGACGTTTCCATTGCCGGTATCGCCACTATTGTCATCGCCATCGTCCCGGATGGGCAGACTGGACATGTCCTTGGATTTGGGCACGACGGTAAGCCGAAAATGATCCTGCGCAGCGATGCGCTGGGCCTCGCGTGTGGCCACCAAGAGCATTTCGCCCATCACCTCTGCCAGGGTGGGCGACAGCGATGCCCCCTCGGGTTCCACAGTGCCACTCTTGGCCAAGTCGTCAGACGGTGTACCTTTAGCAGCAGCACCGTGATCGTCGTCATCGGGCGGTGGGCTGCGACGTCGGGCGCGCCTGGTACCCGCGGACGCGGCGGCGCGCGCCGCACGTTCGGCCTTGCGTTTTGCCGTTGCGCGCGCGGCTTCCTGCTTCTTGTGGGCCTTGTCGTGTCGCTCGTTGATGCGCTCAACGCACAACTGGGCCAGCTGCACTGATGCGCACTGAAAGATGGCCGCATTGAGGACGTTTTGCTGCATCGACGATGACGGACCGCATGGGTCCAGTCGTATCACCAAATCGTTATCGGGGGTGCCGTCGATATCGACGCGCGCGCGTTGCCACCCTGATGTGCGCATGTACTCAGTCAGCTTGGCGTTGAGAGCCTTGCGTTCCTTGGCGAGTGCGTCTGCGGCGTTCTTGTGCGGCTGCACCTGGCTGTACAGGCGTGCCCACTGGATGCAAAACAAGAGCACACTCCGTGACGCAACATCGGGCTGGCTCGTTGTCCGGGTTTGGGCCGTGGGTTCGGGGCCAGGCACGGCAGCGTCATGCTCTTCGAGCGCCCGTAGATCGGAATCGTCGATGCAGAGAATGCTCTCATTCTCATCGAGAGGTTCGACTTGGCCGTACTCAAACACCCCAGCGTAGTCGTGGTCGCCGTCAGCCGCCGCAGCGTCATACTCGTCTTGAGGCTCCATGTCTGTCCGCTCGTCTGTCTCTTGCAAATGTGCCCACACAGGTCGGATCCTCGCTTTTTTGATTGGGAACAAGAGGGAAAAACGCTCTCGCTCTGTCGGTGCTAAAAACCGTGCGGCACAGAGGACGAGCCATCCTATTTTTACACGTCGCTCGCGCCTTGCCTCCCATTCTGCTCGTTCAGCAAAAAGAATGGCCGTGCCTGGACCATGTTGCTCCGGTTGGATCAAAGGCAAACCACAACCGTCGATTCCGAATCGGTACGCCCTCTGATCGTGTTCTGTATCGGATGCCCGCGCACAGTGACGACGCCATGGTGACCCTCTTGTGTGTGTATACAACCGCCGATTGGTGTGACATATGCGCTCAATCAACTGGGTGCCCGAAAGAAAACATACGGCACATTGTGGGACGATGGTGCGCACCTTTGGCAACGTGGAAACTTTGCGCCGTAGGGTCCGGTAGTCTGGCAGACATGTGCGCGGTCGGATCGTGTTTGATGGTGGACATTTTGCCGTAAGTGTTTGGAAAAGGCAGCTTCCATGCAACTACCATGTGGGTGAGAGAACGCCACAGAGCGCGCCTATCCTATACCAAATGTGTCTGCCCTTTCGGTTACCACAAACGCACTTTTGGTGGATGTTAACCGTACCTGTTGCTTAGGTTGGGTGCGCGTCCCGCCCATTCTATGCTCTACAAGTTGCGCACGCCGGCACGGTTGCAGGTCGGTCTGGCACGATATAGGCGAAAACGTTTCGGTAGACCTGCCGCAAGATCAAGAGAGGTACCTAGATTCTCCAACGCACTGGCAGACTCGAATTTGCTCCGAGTGCGCAGACCCATTGTCTTGAATTCTCGTACATACGGGTTGCTTTGGCAAAACGGTGGCAGGGTCCCGACGTGCCCGTCCACTGGTAGTCTGCCGACTCCCTAATGCAAATGCGTAATGTCCAACGGTAGAAACTGGCAAGGTCCTTGGTCGCGTCCACCAAGGGCGGCCGCATGGGAGAGACACTGTCCCGACCTCGATATGGCAATGGGGGTATCGTCCTATGGCATGGTGGGGCAGAATGAATGAGCGCCAATGGGATAGAGAGCCCATGGGCGCAGAACACTGCGGCTCCCAGGCAACTGCGGACCCCCACATGGCGCCATATCGCGTGCAAAGAGATGGCAACTCATATCGTATTGGGGCGTGCTTGCCCCTCCCCCCCCC
>Ga0255334_1001396_pt1 | contig 10961 bp, 12 predicted proteins | sample EtOH5_35cm_T3_12_FD_202080 | JGI IMG/M metagenome (GOLD analysis project Ga0255334, IMG submission 202080) | Sandy soil microbial communities from University of British Columbia, Vancouver, Canada - EtOH5_35cm_T3_129 | ecosystem: Engineered > Artificial ecosystem > Sand microcosm > Unclassified ...
CACCCAGGCGGAGAGGGATTCCCAGGGGACGAAGAGCGGTTCGGTGGCGTTTTCGGGCATGAAGCAGACTTCGCGGCGTTGGCGATTGAAGCGGGTGGGGATAATGGTGAGGCGTTTTTTGTGGTTGTAGAGCCAGACGGTGAGGCCGATGAGTAGGGTGCAAAAGCTAGTCTGTAAGGCTAGTGGGTAGGACGCGTGGTAGATCCCTACTATCGAATCCGAAATATCTTCCCAGCCATATCCCATTATGAGTCCAAGGAAACCGCCTATGAGCGGGAATAGGAAGGCAACCATAAAGGCGCCACTGAATGGTCCTCCTAATATGACCTGCCATGAAAATATCTGAGGCGAACCCAGCCCGAAGTCCATGTACACCTCGTTGAGTTCCCCGATGTGCGACCCCTGCGGCGGCAGCGGTGTCGGCAATGGCAGGGGCGCGAGATAGGTAATTCGCCCACTCGGAAACGGCTCGACGTCACCGGCGTTGCGGGATTGCTGGGGAACCGGGTCAGGCATGGGGGCATCACTCTTGGTGGGCATGGTCAGCCATCTCCAGCAAATACGTATCAACCTGCAACAGGGGGGGATGCTCGATGACGGATTGACGGGGCAACGAAGGGAAGCGGCCCTGTCCATAGCTGTCACCGCTCATGCTCGACGTTTGTCCGTTGGATTTGCGCGCTGCACCTCGGCAAAGATCTCGGTGATCGGTCGGCGTGGCTGACGTTTGTGCAAGGCGCGAACCTGGGCGCTCATCCGCACGAGTTCTTCGCTGGGTTTCGCCCATTGTTCTTTCGGCAGCGGTTCGGACCATTGGCACATGACGTCGGGCATGGCCTGCGGGCCGATTTTCTGCAGGCGGCGGACTTCCCATTCGACCAGGTGGTTGGGAATCGTCCACAAGGTCATGACGTGGTACAGGTACCAGAAAAAACCTGAGAACCGGTTGCGCTGTCCGTCGCGGATTTGCTGGTGCAGGCGTGCGCGAGCGTTGTGGAAGGTGTGCAGGCCTTCGCGGGGCGGGTCGTCGGGGCCTTGCAGGTCTTGCAGGTCCTGGATGGATTTGAGGTCGTGGATTTCGTGTTCCATATAGCCGCGGATCGCTTCCCAGTGGCTGATGGCCAAGGAGAGGCCGAAGCAGGGGAATTCGACGCTGGTCAGGGTCTCGCCGTGCTGGAAGCCGATGCCCATGCCGTATTGGCGATGGATGCCGTATTGGGTGGCGCCTTGGGCTTCGATGACCCAGGCCGAGAGGGACTCCCAGGGTACAAAGAGCGGTTCGGTGGCGCCTTCGGGCATGAAGCAGACTTCGCGGCGTTGGCGGTTGAAGCGGGTGGGGACGATGCTGAGGCGCTTTTTGTGGTTGTGGTGCCAGACAGCCAGGCCGATGAGTAGCATGAGAAAACCGCCCTGTACGGCTAGCGGGTAGGCCACACTGAAAACTCCCTTTATGGCATGAGTAATATCGTCCCAGCCCATCCCGAACACAAAGAACATGAAGCCGACAAACAAAGGCACTAAGGCTGCAGCAGAGAATGCAACACTGAATGGTCCACCTAATATGGCTTGCCATGAAAATATCTGCGGTGATCCCAACCCGAAGTCCATGTACACCTCATTGAGTTCCCCGATGTGAGGACCGTGCGGCGGCATGGGTGTCGGCAGAGGCAACGGCGCGAGATAAGTGATCCTGCCGCTGGGAAACGGCTCGACATCACCGGCGTTTCGGGATTGCGCGGGAACCGGGTCGGGCATCGGAACGTTACTCTTGATGGGCATGGTCAGCCATCTCCAGCAAATGGGTTTCAACCAGCAACAGCGGCGGATGCTCGCTGACAGATTGAATCGGCAGTACCGGGAAACGCCCCACACTGCGAGGGTTGATCCGAATGACTTGGGTCCGTGGCTTCCAGATCCCGTTGGCGCTCAGAGTCTCGACACAGACCGCCAGCTCCAGCGTTTCAGACGCTGGGGTAAACTCGGCGTCAGGATTTGCTGGATACCGCAGGCACAGCACCAGCCGATCGGGTTCCGCTTGCACGAGGCGCAGGCTGGCCGCCACCTCATCGCTGATGACCTCCTTGCGTTCTTGCGGCACACCACGGCTGTGCAGGGGCACGGAAAGACGGCGGGCACCGATCCCCAGACGGTGTATTGGTTTTCCATTCAGCGGTGGCTGAAAGTCACTGAGCTTGCGCCTTGGCAGGACCAGATGAATGTCGCTGGGCTTGGCTTTCAGCAGCAAATTTTTCAGCCATGAGTCGTGTTCGTTCGGGCCCAGTTGCGCATACGGGGCGTTGAGCAAGTAGTCCAGATAGCGCCGATATTCATCCAGGGCATGGTCGCCACGCTTGTCGGAATCCAGGCTCCATGGCGTGGTTTTCAGCCATTTGTCATGAGCGCTGAGGTTGTAGCGGTTGTACAACCAGGTTCCACCCAGTTCCAATATTGTGAACAGGGCACCGGCCAGATTGAAGCGGAAGAACACCGTAGACAGTCGAGTGCCCGCAGCGGCCCAAGCAGTCGTTCGGACTGCGGCATCCTGTGCTGTCAGTACTTTTAAGGTGGCGTGAACCGTGTGACTCAACCCATAGGCATTAACCGATGTCATGCCGCCTGCGCCTATTGTGGCTATCGCGGCACTACTCTGTTCGGCGCGATCTCCGGTACGTATCGCCTGCTGCAATTTCTGCTGTTGGGCATTGAAGCTGGACAGTGAGGCAACAAGACCAAAACCGTACGTAAAAAGGCCTAAGCCAACATGCATCTTCCCCATCTGCACACGCACATTTTGCAAGGCATGACGCTGAAGTCCCGCGACGAGATCTGTGCTCTGCGCCTTTAGAGCGGTATCCGCCAGACTCTGTGCCGCAGCGAATCCTGCAGCCCCGGTAGCCATCGCAGAATTGAAAACGGGCATCCAGACTCGCTTGTTTTTAGATTGCTTGGTGAGCTCTTTGATGACCGAAACCAAATTCACCCCCTGCACCAAAAACACCAACAACCCCATTCCCTCACTTCGAATCAATTCCCCATTCGGCACGCCTTGAACCCCCAGGCGAATATCCTTCAGCAAACTCCGCACCTCCATCTGCTGCGCCGGTGGAAACACCACCGTCACTCCCGCCCGAGCCTGTGTCGCGCCATGCAACCGCACCGACTGATCCGGCAGTTCCGCAATCGGGCTCAACGCGCTGGCCAATCGTCCTTCCAGCAACGTCAACTGCCGACGTACGCGCAGGATCTCGTCCTGCAGCTCCACCGCCCGTGGCGTCTTGTGCCCCTGGCGATTCTTGTTGTGGGTGATCTGGTTGCGTTCGCGGGTCAGTACTTGCAGATAGTCGCGCTCCCTGAGCAGTTCCTTGAGCTGGGTTTGCAGCGCCGCGTGTTCCGCCGGGCTGGCGACGGTGAAGGTCACGCCGGTGGTTCTTGCGGCGTCGAGGATCCGTCCCGATAGCGCCTTGGGCAGTTTGCGGAACAGCTCGTCGAGGTCGGGGATTTTCTCGCCCGTCAGATCGAACCCCTCCAGCACCTGGCTCAAGCCCTGGTTCAGCGCGGGGCTGAGGCTGTGCCGGGCTGCGTCAGCGACAGTGCGGGTGTGTTCCGGCAAGTCGTCGAGCGCCGGCAGGTGCGGTCGTTCGATCTTGTTCAGCTCGGCCAGCCAGAGCGGCAGGTTGTTGAACCACCCCATCACGGCATTGAACACGTTGGTGTATTACGCGGCCTTTTCCGATTGCAGGCGCAGCGGCAAGGTATGGAACAGCGGTCGGGTCAGTTCCGGGTGTTCCTCCAGATAACCGAGCAGGATGGCGCTGGCGTGGTCGCTGCGGCAGATGTCCTTGAGGCAGGCGTATTCGGCGGTGAAGGCCTGATGCAGCTGCTGTTGATCCTGAGCGTCGTAATACCAGGCCGAACGATGGAAGTGACCGGCCGCCACCAGCCCCGTGCGGTCGGCGGTGAGACGATCGAGCATCCGGTTCCAGCGGCTGAGGTCGTCGCGATGCCGATCCAGCGCCGCGTCCATGGCCGGGCGGTCGATCAAGTCATTGATCCCGCGTTTACCGCTGAGCAATGAGCCGTCGAGCCCCTCACTGACACGTCGATGGTGGTCCTGGCCGAGGTGAATCAGCGTGTGCAGGTGACGGTCGACGAAAGCGTCGGGCGCGCCGGCGAAATGTTCGCGCGTGTAAAAGCGCCGATCGGCGGCTGCAATGGCGCGCTCTTCGGCCGTGAAGTCCGGCGTGAGGCTGTCGAACCGGTTCAGCTCACGAGCGCCATCGACGGCTTGATTGCGCAATGACTCCAGTTCCGGCGGTGCCGGTACGTCCAGCGGTTCAACGTTGCCACCCTTGTTCAGGTAGTCGAGCAAGGCCTGGCGAGTGCGTTCGCGATCCGGCTCCGGCAGCTGTTCCATATCGTCGAACAGTGCCTTGATCTTCGGGTGGGTGTCGGCCTTGCCCAGGGCACTGATGTCTTCGGCACTGAGCTGGCTCAGGGATTCGATGTAACAGGCCAACAGGTAATCGCGTTCGTTGTTATCGGCATTGATCCAGTCGTTGACCCAACCGACGACAGTGTCCTGGTACTCGGCCAGGTCGCGCAGCACACCGAGGTCGTCATTCACCACGAGGAACAGCGTGTCGTCCTGATAAGGTCCGCGCACCTGGCCCAGAAACTCGCCGATGTGCGCCTCGCGAAAGCGCCGTGGCTGCTCCCACAAATAGGGTTCACGCTCGTGCTCGGGGGCATCGCTGACCTGCACTGTCGGCAGCGTCACGGCGTCGGTTTGCGCCTGCAGGGTCGACACGGTCGCAAGTTCCGCCAGCCACTGTCTGCCTTGGTCGACCGTGAGCAAGTGCTCACCGCCGGTTTCGCAATCCACCGGACCCAGATCGACGACTTGCATGAAGTGCTCGCGCTCCTCGCGGCTGTCGAGCACTTGCGCGCATTTGGTCGCCGTCCATTGCACTTCGGCAAAGTTCACATACAGGGTGCTACGCCTTGAAAAGATCAGCGCCGGACGTTCCTCAATGGGCGTGCGCTGATCGCTGTCGACCGTTTTTCCCTTGTGCAGCAGGGCGCTGATCAAGCCGCTGCGCACCTGATATTCGTGGAGTTCACCGGTCACGCTGTCGATCACATACAACCAGCCATCGCGCAGCATACGAATACCCAACGGACGGGCCGTCAGGGCGTAGGGTAATTTCAGTTCAGAGCCGGGATCGAGGGGCTTTTCCACCAGGCCATAGCGCAGGGGTAGCAACTGCACTTGGGTTTTGCGCAGAGGGCAGGCACCGGGGGAACCGATGGCGGTTTTCGAGGCGGCCGCCGCCGCAAGGTTGGCAGGGTGGGTCATGGGTGACCCGTCGAAGCCATTGGCGTGAAAGTGCTGAACATCCACAGGTCCTTGTGTCTATTTCAAGACACGGGACTTTGCGTGGATCAACCGATTGGTTAATGTCAGGCGATTCGATAATTGGCGTAGGACGGGTCCGTGAAGTCGTAATCTGCGGTCAGGTGCCGACTGCCTTCGTCACAAGACGCATGGTTGTAAGAGCGGTCTGTAGGGATGGGGCCTGGGGGGCGCTGTATCGCGGGCGCAAAGCGTAGGAAGGGACAAACCCCAACACTGAACAGCATCAATGCCAGCAGCCCGAACGTCAGGAACTGCTGGCGCATACTCGGTGACTTGACGATCAAGCAACAACCGAAGCCACTGGCCATTGTTGATGCGGAATCGGTAACTTGCGCGAGTCGCCTCGCCCCATCGGAAAGTACATAAACCCGCTTCGCGCCAACCGGTCTGCGTCATACAGATTGCGTCCATCGAATATCACCGGCGCTTTCAATCGTTGCTGGATCAGATTGAAATCCGGCGCCTTGAACTGCTGCCATTCGGTGCAGATGATCAACGCATCGGCGCCGGCCAGCACCGATTCCGGGGTGCCCATGAGCATCAGCTTCGCTTCGTCGGGATACAAATGCTGGGTTTCCTGCATCGCCTCCGGGTCGAACGCCCGCACGCTGGCACCGGCGGCCCACAGCGATTCCAGGAGTACCCGACTCGGCGCGTCGCGCATGTCGTCGGTGTTGGGCTTGAACGCCAGGCCCCACACAGCAAACGTCTTGCCACGCAAATCGCCTTTGTAGAACGCGTTGATGCGCTCGAACAACTTGTGTTTCTGCCGCTGGTTGATGGCTTCCACCGCTTGCAGCAGGTCGCTGGAGCAATGCGCTTCCTCGGCGCTGTGGATCAGGGCGCGCATGTCCTTGGGGAAACACGAGCCGCCATAACCGCAGCCGGGGTAGATGAAGTGGTAGCCGATGCGCGAATCGGCGCCGATGCCCAGGCGTACCGATTCGATGTCGGCGCCGAGGTGTTCGGCCAGTTCGGCGATCTGGTTGATGAAGCTGATCTTGGTCGCCAGCATGCAGTTGGCGGCGTACTTGGTCAGCTCGGCGCTGCGCAGGTCCATGAACATGATCCGGTCATGGTTGCGGTTGAACGGTGCGTAGAGGTCGCGCATGACATCGCGCACGTCATCGTTTTCGCAACCGATGATGATACGGTCCGGGCGCCGACAATCGGCGACGGCCGAACCTTCTTTCAAGAACTCCGGATTGGAGACGATATCGAACTGCAGCAACCGGCCGACCTTGATCAGGCACTTGTCGATGTGCGTGCGCAAGGTATCGCCGGTGCCCACGGGAACGGTGGATTTCTCCACCAGAATCACCGGCTGCTCGCGGTGGCGGGCCACCGCTTCACCCACCGACAGCACGTGGCGCAAGTCCGCCGAACCGTCGTCCCGGGATGGAGTGCCCACCGCGATGAACAATACCTGGCCGTGTTGCACCGCGAATTTTTCATCAGTGGTGAACTGCAACCGCTTGGCCTCCAGGCTTTCGCGCACCAGGCTGGCCAGCCCCGGCTCGAAAATGCTCACGTGGCCTTGCTGCAGCAACTCGACTTTTTTCTCGTCGATGTCCATGCAAACCACGTCGTGGCCGACTTCAGCCAGGACAGCGGCCTGCACCAGGCCGACGTAACCGCTACCAAATACACTGATTTTCATAGGTCACTCCTGAGTGTGGACGCGTGAGCAGGTCGAGCGTTGATGGTGATGACGCCCAGAATGACCAGGGCCACCCCGAGGCTTTTGGAAAGGCTGAAGTCTTCGTTGAACACTGGCAGGACGGCGGCCAGCAGGTACACCAGCGCGTAGCTGATGCTCAGCAGCGAGTAAGCCCGGCCCAGCGGCACATCGCGCAGGGCCACGAGCCAGCTGAGCATCGACAGGGCGTAAGCGAGGATGGCGGTCAGCACCACGGCGACGGCGCTCGGGTCGAGGCTGGCGGTCAGCAAGTACTCCGGTGAAGGCAGGCGCGTCATGCTCCAGCGCATGCCCAACTGCGCGGCACTGCCGAGCAGCACGCTGCCCAGGGCGAAGGCGATGCCCCGACGCAGGCTCATGCGTTCAACCCCAGCAAAATCACGCCGCCGATCACCAGCGCAACGCCCAACCAGTGGCGGCGGTCGATGGTTTCGTGGAAGACAAAGCGAGCGATCAGGGTGATCAGCACAAAATTGAGGCTCAACATCGGATAGGCGACGCCGACTTCAAGTCGCTGCAACACCAGCAGCCACACCAGCAAACCCCCGCCCAGCGAGGCAAGGGCCAGCCACAGCCATGGCGAGCGCAATTTTTCGCCCCAGCCCGACGTCTTGCCGCGCCAGTTCTCCACGGCGTACTTCTGGGCGATCTGGCCCAGGCAGGTCAGCAGGCAGGCCGCCAATACCAGCAACAGGCTCATGACGCACCCTGAGGGAATATCAAAATCACATGGTTGCCTTGTTCATAGCGTTTGCCATCCTTGGGCAAGTGGTCGATTTCACGCAGCTCGTCTTCACCCTTGACCCGCATCAGCACGCCTGCCGAGCCACGCTGACGGGCGTCGTGCATCCACTGTTGCACGCGATCAGGGTCGACGCGTTGCGACGCGCCGTCAGGATAAGCGAGGCCATATTTCAGTTCGCCTATCGTGTTGTATAACGCCACGTCCGCGACAGCGTGATGACTTCATCGCCGGGATCGATGCCCACGGTCAGTAGTGTGACGTGTATGGCGCCGGTCGCTGAGGAACGTGCCACGGCATGACGGCAGTCCACATAGTTGGCGAAGTGTTCTTCCAATTGCTGTTTTTTCGGTCCGGCAGTGATCCCGCCGGAGCGCAGTACTTGCTCTAAGGCAGCCATTTCTTCATCGCCGATACTGGGGCGGGAGAAGGGGGAGAAAAGCCTGGCTCATAGTTAGGCGCGCTTTTGTGAAAGGAACATGAAAAGCCGGTCGGCGAATCGTTTATCTGAAGGCTATTAAGCCAGCGCTCAGACTCCTGCCATTCATCGCGTTGTTTAGTAGAAAGGTCCTACAGAAGTGGCCCGCTGTATATGAAGGATGTTTCAATCCTTAGTTGTTTTAATGATCTGTTTCCACTCAAGGCCGTTTTGTTTTGATTGACTTACCTGTTGCTGATTCAACTGCTGCAAAGAGCCCGATGGCCGTGTATCTGGCGCGACTGGCGCCGTCCAGCCAACTGACCATGCGTTATGTGTTGCAGGATGCCGCCGACCGTCTGGGCTTCGAAGACATGAACGTAGAGGAAATTCCCTGGCACGAGCTTCAGCCCGAGGATGTGATCGCGCTGGTCGCGGCACTGCGTGAGGATGGCTACGCGCCGAATACGTCGTCGCTGTACGTCAACGCTGTGCGCGGGGTTATGAATGAAGCGTGGCGCATGAGCCTGATCAGCCAGGAACACTTGCTGAAAATGCGCTCGGTCAAGGGGATTGCCGGTACGCGGCTGTCCCAGGGGCGCAACCTGCGACGCTCGCTGATTCAGGAAATGATGGCGGTCTGTGCTGCGGACCCGCGGCCACAGGGCCTTCGAGACGCGGCGATCATCGGGATTCTGTATGGCTCGGGCATGCGTAAATCGGAATCGGTGAACCTGGACCTCGATCAGGTGGACTTCACCGAGCGCAGCCTGCGGGTGACCGCCAAAGGCAACAAGCAACTGATCAAGTACGCACCGGCCTGGGCATTCGCCAAACTGGATGCCTGGCTGGAGCTGCGTCGCTCGCAGCTCAAGGATGGCGAAGTGGATGATCCGTTCCTGTTCAATCGCATTCGGCGCGGCAGCCACATCACCCGTGAGCGCATCACCAAGCACGCGATCTATTACATCGCCCGCCAGCGCGGTGCGCAGGTCGGGGTGAAGATCATGCCCCACGATTTTCGCCGCTCGTTCATTACCCGGGTGATCGAGGAGCATGACTTGTCGATCGCGCAGAAACTCGCCCATCACAGCAATATCCAGACAACCGCCAATTACGACGTGCGGGATGACAACGAGCGGCGACGGGCCGTGGATCGTTTCGACCTTTAAGCTTCGCTCAACACATGGGCGTGACCGATGGTCGAGACGTGCACCGCACTGCCGGTGGGGGGCGCGTACAGGCCCGAACTGCGCACCATGAGTGTGCGACCGGGCTGCTCGGCGGATGGCAGCGACTCCAATTCCACGGTCAAGGTGCAGGTATTGCCGCTGAAATCCCGCTCGGTTACCACCGCGCGACACCCAGTGGCCTCCACCGCGCTCGGCACGATGCCGACCACTTGCAACTGCTCGGGCCGCAGCATGATTTGCGCGCAACGGTTGTTGCGATGGTTGTTGACCGGGATCCGCCCCAGATCACAATGCGCCCAGCCAGCCTCGATCCTGGCGGGCATGACCACCGCATCGCCGAGAAACAGCGCGGTTTGTTCGTCACCGGGGTAGCGGTAGAGGTCCAGTGGATGACCTGACTGCACCAGTTGGCCATCGCGCATGACCGCCAGTTGATCGGCAAACGACAGCGCCTCACTCTGGTCATGGGTTACCAGGATGGTGGTGACCCCGGCGTCTGCCAGCAACCGCGCGACCAGTTTGCGCATGGCCGCTCGCAAGCCGGTGTCGAGCGCAGAAAACGGCTCATCAAGCAACATCAGGCGCGGCTGTTGCGCCAGTGCCCGCGCCAGAGCCACACGTTGTTGCTGGCCGCCGGAAAGCTCGTGGGGCCAACGATTGGCCATGCTGGAATCCAGTGCCACGCTGTCCATCAGCTCAGCGATACGCTCCTGTTTTTGCGCACCCTTGGTCGACAGGCCGAAACCGATGTTGGCGGCCACGGTCATGTGCGGGAACAAGGCGCCGTCCTGCGGGACATAACCTATCTGGCGTTGGTGCGCCGGGACTTCGTGGGTGTCGTCCACCAACGTCTGGCCGTTGAGTGTCAGGCGACCCCAGTCCGGAAACTCGAAACCGGCGATCATGCGCAACAAGGTGGTTTTGCCCGAACCGGAAGGCCCGACGATCACCGTGCGGCTGCCCGTTGGCACCGACAGGCTGATGTTTTCCAGGGCGCGTTGCGAGCCATAGGATTTGCAGATCGAATGCAGTTCAAGAGCGTTCATCGGCCAGCCGTTTTTTTGGATTGGTGATAGAGGAGCCCGGTCAACGGAAGTGACAGCAGGATCATCAGCAAGGCATAAGGCGCGGCAGCGGCGTAGTCGATCTCGCTGGTCAACGCCCAGAACCCGGTCGCCAGCGTGCGCGTGCCGTTTGGCGCGAGCAGCAAGGTGGCGGTCAATTCATTGGTGATCGCCAGAAACACCAGCGCGGCACCCGCGGCTGCACCGGGCGCGGCGAGGCGCAGGGTAATCAGCCAGAGTGCGCGGCCGGGCGAGCGACCGAGACTGCGCGCGATGTTCTCCAGCTCCACCGGCGCCTGGGCGATACCCGCCCGCAAGCTGACCAGCGCACGGGGTAAAAACATCAGCAGATACGCCAGCAGCACGGTGATCGTGGTCTGATAAATCGGCCGTGCGAAATGTACCGTGACGGTCACCAAGGCCAGGGCG
>Ga0255334_1001397_pt1 | contig 10951 bp, 10 predicted proteins | sample EtOH5_35cm_T3_12_FD_202080 | JGI IMG/M metagenome (GOLD analysis project Ga0255334, IMG submission 202080) | Sandy soil microbial communities from University of British Columbia, Vancouver, Canada - EtOH5_35cm_T3_129 | ecosystem: Engineered > Artificial ecosystem > Sand microcosm > Unclassified ...
CAGGGAGCCGACTGACCGCCATCCTTGCCATCCGCCACACACCAACTCCGCAACGCTGGCAGAACCTCGCGAATCGCGCCTATAGCGAATTTCAGATTCAGGACACTAGGCGCGGGCCATGTCCGAAGATGCTGGGCCGCTGGCGGGGTTGCGGATCGTCGATGTCACCTCGGTCTTCCTAGGGCCTTTCGCCACCCAGATCCTCGGCGACCTGGGTGCGGAGGTGATCAAGGTCGAACCGCTGGAGGGCGAGTTGACCCGCGCCGCCACGCCCCTGCGCAACCCCGGCATGGGCGCGGTCTTCATGGGGCTGAACCGCAACAAGCGCAGCCTGTCGCTGGACCTGAAATCAGCCCAGGGGCGCGAGATTCTGCTGCGGCTCTGCGGCACCGCCGACATGTTCCTCCACAACATGCGCGCCGCCGCGATCGAGCGGCTGGGCCTGGGCTATGAGGCGGTGCGCGCGGTGCGGCCCGACATCGTCTATTGCCTGGCCTGCGGATTCTCCGAAGCAGGGCCCTATGCCGGGCGGCCGGCCTATGATGATGTGATCCAGGCCGCATCCGGCATGGTCGCGCTGCAAGGCCGCTCGACCGGCGAGCCCGCCTATATCGCGACCGCCATGGCCGACAAGGTCGCGGGGCTGACCGTGGTCTATGCGCTGCTGGCCGCGATCCTGCACCGCAACCGCACCGGCCGCGGCCAGTTCATCGAGGTGCCGATGTTCGAAACGAATGTCGCCTTCCTGGCTGTGGAGCATCTGTCGGGCGCGAGCTTTGACCCCCCCATCGGGGGCGCCGGTTACCAGCGGCTGTTGACCCCCCATCGCCGGCCGCACCGGACCACCGACGGCATGATCGGGGTGATCCCCTACACCGACCGCCACTGGCAGGCGCTGTTCCTGCTGGCCGGGCAGCCGGAGCTTGTGGCTGACGCCCGTTTCGCCTCGATTGAGGCGCGCAGCCGCCACTTCCCAGCCCTCTACGCCTGGTTGGCAGAGACCATGGCGACGCGCAGCACCGCCGAGTGGCTGGACCTGCTGGCGCGGGCCGAAATTCCGGCGACCCCGGTGCTGTCCCCGGACGACTGGCTGACCGACCCGCATCTCCGGCAGGTCGGGCTGTTCGAAACCCGGCACCACCCGACCGAAGGCGAGATCCGCGTGGTCCGCAACCCGGTCACCTTTTCCGACAGCCCTGCCAGCCTGCGCCGCCCCACTCCTGTCTGCGGCCAGGACAGCGAGGCCGTCCTGCGCGAACTCGGCTATACCGCGCAGGAGATCACCGTGCTTGTCGAAAACAAGATCGTCCGCAAGGGCGACGTGGAAGGATGTCCGGATGTTTCCCATCGACCTCTTGACCAAGGCCGCCCGCGCGACGCCTGAGGCCATCGCCGTCGTCTGCGGCGACCGCCGCCTGACCTACGCCGCGCTGCTGCGGGACACCATGGCGCTCGCCGCCGGGCTGCAATCGCTGAGCAACGAAGCCCAGCCGCGGATCGGCGTGCTTTCCCCGAACACCTTCGAGATGTTCGTCACCCTGCTCGCCATCCATGCCGGAGGCTGTGTGCTGGTGCCGCTCAATCCGCGCAGTTCGCGCATGGAGATCGACCAGCAGATCGCGATGGTGAAGCCGGACATGCTGGTCGTCGATCCGGATTGCGCCGATCTGTTCACGCCGACCGAGGCGCCCGTCGTCTTCACCCGCGGCCAGGCCCCTGCCCTCACCTTCGAGACGCTGCTGACCGAACACGATGGCCAAGCACCGCGCTTCGCCCCGGTCGATCCGGGCGCGGTCAGCGCCATCAAGTTCACCGGCGGCTCCTCCGGCCGGCCCAAGGCGGTGGTGCAATCCTTCCGCACCACCGCGACCACGGCGGTGGCCATCGCATCGGGTTTCGACCTGCGCGAAGACGACGTCTATCTGATCGCCGCACCGATGACGCATGGCGCGGGGTCCTTCATCCTTCCGATCCTCGCGCGGGGCGGCAGCTGCGTGATCATCGAAGGCGCCAATCCCGCAAAGCTGGTGGCCGGGTTGGAAGCACATGCGGCGACCATGAGCTGGATGCCGCCGACCCTGCTCTACATGCTGATGGATGTTCCGGGGGTGGCGCAGCGCCGCTACGCGCTGCGGCATCTGATCTGGAGCGGCGCGCCCGCCACGCCTGCGAAGTTGAAGCAGGCGCAGGCCATCTTCGGCAATGTCCTCGAATCCGCCTATGGCCAGGCGGAGGTCGCCAGCGTCGCGACCCTGATCCGCGCACATGAGATCATCGACGAAAGCTACCTCGCCTCGGTCGGCCGGCCGAGCATGCTGGCGCAGGTCGAGATCATGTCGCCGGACGGCGCCATCCCGCCGCCGGGCGCGTTGGGGGAAATCGTGGTACGTTCCGACCTGCGCATGATCGGCTACCTCGGCATGCCGGAGCTGACAGCACAGACCATCGTCGATGGCTGGGTCCATACCGGCGATGTCGGGTTTCTGGACGCGCGCGGCTACCTGTTCATCAAGGACCGGCTACGCGATGTGATCATCTCGGGCGGCTTCAATGTCTATCCCTCGGATGTGGAAGCGGCGCTGACCCGGCATCCCGCGATCCGCGAGGCCGTGGTCTTCGGCCTGCCCGACGAGAAATGAGGCGAGCGGGTCGAGGCGGCGGTCGAGCTCCGCCCCGGCGTCGCCGCCGATCCCGAGGAGATGCAACGCTTCGCCCGCCAGCAGCTGGGTGCGGTGAAGGCCCCCAAGCACATCCATGTGGTCGCGGATCTGCCGCGCAGCCCGGTCGGCAAGGTGCTGCGGCGGGATGTGAAGACGGCCTTCCTGCCAAGCGCAACGGCGCCGAGCACCGCGGAAACCCATTGACCCCCTGCCTCTGCTCATCGATGGTTAGCTATGGTACGCTAGATAACAATAATGGAGGAAACCATGATCAAGCGCAGGAGCCTCGTCATAGCTTCCGGGGCGGTGCTGGCCGCCACTGCGGGTTGGTCTGGTCACGCCCAGGCCCAGGACAGCTGGCCCAGCAAGCCCATGCGTTTTGTCTCCGCCGGCGCGCCGGGCGGCGGCAGCGACATCTTCGTGCGATTGATCGAGGCAAGGCTGCGCGAACAGCTCGGCCAGCCGCTATGGATCGACAACCGGCCCGGCGCCGGCGGCATGCTGGGTGCGGAGAACGTCGTGCGCTCGGCGCCGGACGGCTACAACTTCTTCATCAGCAATGCCGCGACCAATGGCGTCGGCCCCTCGCTGTACCGCCGCCTCGCCTTCGACCCGGTGAAGGATCTGGCCGGCGTCAGCCGGATGAGCCTTTTGGGCAATGTCCTCATCGTGAAACGTGACCGCGGGATCGCTACGGTTGCCGAGTTGGTCGCCTTCATGCGCGCCAATCCGCGAGAGGCGACCTTCAGCTCGGCCGGTGTCGGCACCTCCTCGCATCTGTCCGGCGTGATGTTCGCCCAGCGCACCGGCACCGAACCGGTCCATGTCCCCTATCGCGGCACGGCGCCCAGCATGTCGGCGGTGCTGAGCGGCGAGACCCTGTTTGCCATCGACAACGCCCCGGTCTCGGCCGAGCACGTCAAGGCCGGCACGCTGCATGCGCTGGCGGTGACGACGCGCCGGCGCATCCCCCTGCTGCCGGAAGTGCCGACGATGGAGGAAGCGGGGCTCGATGGCTTCGAGGTGGTGTCCTGGTACGGCATCTCGGCCCCCCTCGCGACGCCGAAGCCGATCCTCGAGAAGCTGAGCGCCGCGATCCGCGTGGCGCTGTCCGATCCGGCGGTGGCCGAGCGCTTCGCGGCCATGGGCGCCGAGCCCGCGCCGCTGACGCCCGAGGAATACGACGCCTTCATCCGCGCCGAGGCCGCCAAATGGGCGCCGCTTGTCGCGGCCTCCGGCGCAAAGGTCGAGTGAGCATCATGTCATTGACATCAGGACGGGTCGAACGATGAAGCCATTGCAGGGCATGCGTGTGCTCGATTTCTCGAAGGTGCTGGCGGGGCCGCTCTGCACCCAGAGCCTCGGCGACCTCGGCGCCGATGTCATCAAGGTGGAGCCGCCCGGCCTCGGCGACGAAACGCGGGGCTGGCCGCCGTTTCACGGCGCTTCCTTCGGTGCGGTTTTTTTGAGCGTGAACCGGAACAAGCGCAGCATCTCGCTCGACCTCAAGACCGAACGGGGCCAGGCGATCGCGCGGCAGCTTGCCGCCACCGCGGATGTGGTGGTCGAGAGCTATGCGACCGGCATCAGCCAGCGCCTGGGCGTGGACTACGACACGCTGCGCCAGGGGAACGAACGCCTGGTCTATTGCAGCATCTCGGGCTTTGGCCGCACCGGGCCGCTGAAGGGTGGGCTCGGCTACGACGTGATCCTGCAGGCCTTCAGCGGCATCATGGGCATGACCGGCGAGCGCGGCGGCGGCCCGGTCCGCAGCCCGTTCTCGCCGATCGACCAGACCACCGGCATCCACGCCTATGCCGGCATCCTGGCAGCGCTGCTGGAGCGCAACCGCACCGGCCAGGGCAGCTACCTGGAGGTATCGCTGTTCGAAACCGCGGTGGCGCTGCTCGGCTACACGCTGCAGACCTATTGGGAAAAGGGCACGCTGCCCGACAAGGTCGGGTCCGGCCATGAATCCCTGTGTCCCTATCAGGCCTTTCGCGCCGCCGATGGCGATCTGCTGATCGGCATCGCCAATGACAATCTGTGGCGCCGTTTCTGTCGCGCGGTCGGCAGGGAGGCGCTGATCGAGGACCCGCGCTTCCGTAGCAACGCCGATCGCGTGCGAAACTTCGATGCGACCGTGGGGCTGGTGCAGGACATCGTCGCGACGCGGGCGCGCGCCGATTGGGCAGCTCTGTTCCAGGAGATCGGGGTGCCCTGCGCCGCCGTGAACACCATCCGCGACCTGCTCGACCATCCGCAGACGGCGGCGCGCGGCGTCATCCTCGACTACCGGCATCCGGATCTCGGCGCGCTCAAGGGCGTCGTGCAGCCGATCCAGTTCAATGGCGAGACGCGTGGGCTGGTGTCGCCGCCACCCGGCCTCGGCCAGCACACCGCCGAGATCCTGGCCGAGCTTGGCCTGGCGCCTGGCGACGTCGCCTCGTTGCAGGAGGCCGGGGTGATCGCCGGCGTCGCCCCGATGCCGGCCAGACGCGCCGCGACCCAGGGCTGACGAAGAACCATCAAGGGAGAAGCACCGATGCAACGCCGTTCCATGCTGGGCCTGTTTGCCTGCGCCGCGATGATCCGGCCGGCCTTCGCCGAGGAGTTTCCAAGCCGGCCGATCCGCTTGGTCGCGCCATTTCCGGCCGGCAGCGCCACCGACGGGATTTCGCGCATCCTTGCCACCGACATGACGGCCACGCTGGGCCAGCCGGTGCTGGTGGACAATCGGCCGGGTGCCGATGGGATCGTGGCCGCGCAATATGTGAAGCAGGCACCGGCCGACGGCTATACCGTGATGATGGGGACCAATTCATCGCATGCGGCGAATGTCAGCCTCTACCGCTCGCTGCCCTATGACCCGGTCGCGGATTTCGCGCCGATCACCCGCATCGTCGCCTTCCCGCTGGTGCTGGTGGTGCCGCGCAATTCGCCGATCACCAGCGTCGCGGACCTCATCGCCCAGGCCAAGGCGGAGCCGGGCAAGCTCAGCTACGGCAGCGGCAACACCTCCACCCGCGGAGCCACCGGGCTGTTCTGCCTCAAGGCCGGGATCGACGCGGTCGATATCCCCTATCGCGGAAATCCGCAGGCGATCACCGACCTCATCGCCGAGCGGCTCGACTTCATGATGCCGGATTCGGCGACGGCGCTCGGCCAGCTTCGCGGCGGCGCCGTGCGTGCGCTGGCGGTCAGCATGGCGACCCGCGTGGATTTCCTGCCCGATGTCCCGACGTTGACCGAGACCGGAATCGGCGAATACGAGTTTGTCGGCTGGGTCACGGCTTTCGCGCCGGCGCAGACCCCGCCGGCGATCATCGCGCGGCTCAACACCGCGCTGGTCGCGGCGATCGGGTCGCCGACGGCGCGCGGCTTCTTCGAGCAGACCGGCAGCGTCGCCTCGCCCGGCACCCCGGAGCAGGCGGCCGCCTTCGTCCGCGGCGAAATCGCGCAATGGGCGGATGTCGTCCGCCGCACCGGCATGGCGACACAATAGGCCCGGCGGGCGCGGGCCATGTCTCCTACTCGGCGCGCAGCCCGGCGATGCGCGCCAACGCACCGGTGGCCTCGAACTCCTCGGCGATCCGCGTCCGCATGGCATCCGGCCCGCGCGTCACCGGGCCGTTCCCCAGGCTGCGCAGCAGCGCCACCGTCGCCGGCTCGTCGAAAGTTTCGGCGACCGCATCGTTCAGGGCCGTGATGATGGCTGCGGGCGTGCCGGCCGGGGCCGAAAGACCCCACCAGGACGCGACCGAGCGCAGGTCCACGCCCTGCTCGGCCAAGGTCGGCACCTCCGGCATCGCCTCGATGCGGTTGGCCGCCAGCACCCCGAGCAGGCGCAGCCGCCCCGCCTCGATCTGCGGCAGCGCCGGCGCCGAGGTCGTCGCCATCATGTCGACCCGGCCCGCGATCACATCGGTCAGCGCAGCGGTCGGGCCGCTATACGGCACATGGATGAACTCGGTCCCGGTGCGGCGCATGAAATCCACCAGCATCAGATGGCCCACCGAACCGACCCCCCAGCTTGCGCCCGAAAGTTCGCCCGGATGCTGCTTTGCATGCGCGATCAGCGCCTGCAGATTCGGCCAGCGCGGATTCACCACGAATAGCAGCGTCGCCTCGGTCAACTGGGTGATATGCGAGAAGTCGCGCAAGGGATCATAGCCGAGATTGGCCTGCACATGCGGCACCAGGGTGAAGGTCGCGCCCGTCCCCAACAGCAATGTCGTCCCGTCCGGCTTCGCGCGGGCCACGTAGCGCGCCGCCAGCGTGGTCGAGGCGCCCGGGCGGTGATCCATCACGAAGCTGCCGCCGAGCCGCCGGCTCAGCCCCTCGGTCAGGATACGGCCGGAGACGTCGGAGGCACCGCCGGGCGCATAGGGAATCGCGATGGCGACGGTCTTGCCCGCCGCATAGGCGGCATCGGCCCATGCATCGCGGCCGGTTGCCGCGACGGCCGTGGCGGCGGCGGCGCTCAGAACCCCACGTCGGGTATGGACTAGTCTGGTCATGAACGTCTCCCTCGTGTCCGCGCGGTTTTTCCGCGTCGGTTCAGTGGTGGGCGCTACGCAACTCCCGCCGCAGCAGCTTGCCGGTGGCGCTACGCGGCAGCTTGTCGAGCACATGCAGCTCCTTCGGCCGCTTGATCCGCCCCAGCCGGTCCAGGCACCAGACATCGATCCGTGCCCGCAGCTGCGCCGGGTCGGCGCCCTCGTCGCGCGCCACCACGAAGGCGACGGGGCGTTCGCCGAAATCCGGATCGGCCACGCCGATGACGGCGCATTCCGCGACCTCGGGCAGTTCGAGAATCGCCGCTTCCAGCTCCTGCGGGTAGATGTTGACGCCGCCCGAGATGATCATGTCGTCCTGCCGATCGGTCATGAAGAGGTAGCCCTCCTCATCCACGCGGCCGATGTCGCCGAAGGTCTGGTAGCCTTGCGGGCTGTTGCGTGCCGCCGTCTTTTCCGGCGCGTTGAAATACTGGAAGGGCGGGATGCCGGAAAAATAGATCCGGCCGGTCTGCCCGGGCGGCAGTTCCGACCAGTCCTCGCCGAGGATATGCAGCACACCCTTCCGGCAGCGGCCGACGGAACCCGGTTTGCGCAACCATTCTTCGGAGGTGATGGTGCAGAGGCCGACGCTTTCGCTGCCCGCGTAATACTCCTGCAGGATCGGCCCCCACCATGCGATCATCGCGCGCTTCAGCGGCACCGGACAAGGCGCGGCCGAATGCAGCGCCAGCCGATGTGCAGGGGCGTGGAAGGCAGCGCGTCGCGCCTCGGGCAGCGCCAGCAGGCGATTGAACATGGTGGGCACCCATTGCGAATGGGTGATGCGCTCGCTTTCGAGCAGGTCGAGCGCGCGGGCGGCGTCGAACTTCTCCATGACGACCGCGGTGGCGCCCACGGCGGTGAAGGCCAGGCTGAAGCGCAAGGGCGCGGCGTGATACAGCGGCGCGGTCGAGAGGTAGCGCGCATCCGAGGTGATGTCGAAGACCGCCAGCAGGTCGCGCGCGAAGGGCGGCACGCCGGACCCATCTTCGGGCAGCGGCCGCCACACGCCTTTCGGCGCCCCGGTGGTGCCGGAGGTGTAGAGCATCAGCGCGCCGGGGCTTTCATCCGCGAGGGGCTCGGCGGGGCTTTCAGCCATCAGGGCCTCGATACGGGTGCAGCCCTCGATGTCCCGGGCGAAGGCGAGACAGTTCGGCCCGTCGCGCAGCAGCGGCGGCAGCGCCGCGGCGACCGGCAGCCGGCCGTCGATCACCACCACGCGCGCCTCGCAGTCGCGCATCACATAGGCCGCATCCTTGGCCGTTGCGGTATAGGGAACCGGGGTGATGTAGAGCCCGGCCCTATACCCCGCCCAGACCAGAGAAAAAACGAAGGCATCATTGCTGATGGCCAGGGCGATATGGTCACCGCGCCGCAGGCCGAGTCTCCGGAAGGCTTGCGCCAGCAGATTGGCGTCGCGCTCCATAGCGCCATAGCTCGTCGGCTCGCCATTGACCGTGGCTGCGATGCGGGCGGGTTCCCGCGCCGCCCATTCGCGAAGTCCAACCTGCATGGGAAAGCCTCTTCATGGGATCTGTTGCGGGGTATAGCGGCGGCTGGGGTCAGACCGGATCCCAGGCGAATACATCCGGGGACCGGTCCAGCGCATACATCGAGGCGCGGAAGGCCGGCAGCGCGCGCTGCAGGCATTTGGCCGGCGTCCAGCCATCATCCGACTGCACGGTGCGGATCGGGCGCGGCTGGCTGAACAGGATGATCTCGTTCATGCGCACGCCAAAAATCTGGCCGCTGACGTCCTTGGCCTCATCGGTCATCAGGCTGACGGCGAAGGGCGCGATCTTGTTGGGCGTCATGCGCTTGACGATTTCCAGCCGCTGGCGGTTGTAGTCAGTATCGGCAGGGATCGTGTCCACCATGCGGGTGAAGGCGAAGGGCGCGATGCAGTTGGACCGCACGCCGAAGCGTTCCATATCGAGCGCGATGCATTTCGACATGCCCGCGACACCGAGCTTCGCGGCGCCATAATTCACCTGGCCGATATTGCCGATCAGCCCGCTGGTCGAGGTCATGTGCACGAAGGCGCCGCTGCCCTGCGCCTTGAAATGCGGTGCCGCGGCGCGAGCGACGTAGAAGCAGCCGGAGAGATCGACCTTCTCGACAATGTCCCAATCCGATTGCGACATGCGATGGAAGATGCCGTCGCGCAGGATGCCGGCATTGTTCACCACGGCATCGATGCGGCCATAGGCATCCAGCGCGTCCTGGATGATGCCATGCGCGCTGTCCCAGTCGGCGACGCTGTGGAAGCTCGCGACGGCATCGCCGCCGGAAGCGCGGATCTCGGCGGCGATCTCCTCGGCGGGGCCGCGATTGGCGCCGTCGCCATGCGGGTCGCCGCCGAGGTCGTTCACCACCACTTTCGCCCCTTCCTGCGCCGCCAGCCTCGCGATGCCGGACCCGATGGCGCCGCCGGCGCCGGTGACGATGACAACCTTGCCGGCCAGCAATTTCGAATCGTTCATGCGGATGTCCTTGTTTCCGGGCAGCGCTTTCGGGCATGGCGAAGACGCGGCAGACTGCCGCCGGGGCTGACCGGGGGATGCTCGGACGGGACGCATGAATTGCGCATCCGTTTACAACTCCCTTCGCGGGCCGCCGGGCGGCTCTCGTTGCGCCGGGGGCACGGGCCAACCGGACAGCCCAGCGTAGCACGGCGCGGCATCAAGCGTATAGTGTGCATACACACGACCTATGGGAGAGGCCGAATGGATTTGCGATCGACGCCTGGGGCGGCGGCACAGGAGGACGCCGGCGGGGCCGCAAACGGCACCTTCGTGACCTGGAGCATCGAGGCCGGCGTCGCCACCATCGCCTTCGCCGATCCGCCCCGGCGCAATGCGCTGAGCAATGCGATGCTGGAGGAATTGCTCGATGCCTTCGCTGCGGCCAAGGCGGCGGCGGCACGGGCGGTGATCCTGCGCTCCCGGATCCCGGGAAAGGTCTGGTCGGCGGGCTTCGACATCGCCGAAATCGCCGCCGGCACCGACCCGTTGCAGGACGGCGGGCTGCTGGACCGCCTGTTCCGCGCAGTCTCGGAAAGCCCCGCCCCGGTGATCGGCCTGGTCGATGGCTCGGTCTGGGGTGGTGGTGCGGATCTGGCGCTGCGCTGCGACCTGCTGGTCGGCACGCCGGGCTGCAGCTTCGCCTTCACACCGGCGAAGCTCGGCCTGCCCTATGTCGCCGATGGGCTGTTGAACGTGCTGCTGCGCGCCGGTCTCGGCACCGCGCTGGAGATGTTCGCGACTGGGCTGCCGATCGACGCGGAACGGGCGCTGCGTCTCGGGCTGCTGAACCACCTCGTCCCGGCCGCCGAGGCCGAGGCCTGTGTCCTGGGCCTCGGCCAGGGCATCGCGGCCAATGCGCCCCTCGCCGTCGCCGCCGCCAAGGCGCAGCTGCACCAACTGGCCGCCGCGATCCTTGCCACGATCCCGCGGGCGCAGACCGCGGCGCTTCGGGCGCCGGCCCTGGCCAGCGAGGATTTTCGCGAAGGGCTTGAGGCGTTTCGTGAACGGCGCAGCCCCCGATTCACCGGCCGCTGAGGCTAGCAAGACCCCGGTCGCCAAGCGTCGCCGCCGGGGAGCGGCTCGAACAGGGTGGCGCTGGCCCGATCCAGCGCCTCAGCCATCCTCCTCCAGGGATTCGCCGGATCCTTCCAGCATGTCCCGCAGGTTGGATTTCATCTGGTGCATGACCGCCTCGGCGATCTTGACC
>Ga0255334_1001398_pt1 | contig 10934 bp, 8 predicted proteins | sample EtOH5_35cm_T3_12_FD_202080 | JGI IMG/M metagenome (GOLD analysis project Ga0255334, IMG submission 202080) | Sandy soil microbial communities from University of British Columbia, Vancouver, Canada - EtOH5_35cm_T3_129 | ecosystem: Engineered > Artificial ecosystem > Sand microcosm > Unclassified ...
GGACGCTTACAGCATTGATGAGCTGAAAACCCTCGACGTGATTCTGACCTGCCAGGGTGGCGACTACACCAGCGAAGTGTTCCCGAAGCTGCGCGAAGCCGGCTGGCAGGGTTACTGGATCGACGCCGCTTCCAGCCTGCGCATGCAGGATGACGCGGTGATCGTGCTGGACCCGGTGAACCGCAAGGTCATCGACCAGCAGCTCGACGCGGGCACCAAGAACTACATCGGCGGCAACTGCACCGTCAGCCTGATGCTGATGGGCCTGGGTGGCCTGTTCGAAGCCGGCCTGGTGGAGTGGATGAGCGCCATGACCTATCAGGCGGCCTCCGGTGGCGGCGCGCAGCACATGCGTGAACTGATCAAGCAAATGGGTGTGACCCACGCCGCTGTCGCCGATCAACTGGCCGACCCGGCCAGCGCGATCCTCGACATCGATCGTCGTGTCGCCGAAGCCATGCGCAGCGACGCGTACCCGACCGAGAACTTCGGCGTACCGCTGGCCGGCAGCCTGATCCCGTGGATCGACAAGGAACTGCCGAACGGACAGAGCCGCGAAGAGTGGAAGGCCCAGGCCGAGACCAACAAGATCCTGGGTCGCTTCAAGAGCCCGATCCCGGTCGATGGTATCTGCGTGCGTATCGGCGCCATGCGCTGCCACAGCCAGGCGCTGACCATCAAACTGAACAAAGACGTGCCGATCGCTGATATCGAAGGGCTGATCAGCCAGCACAACCCTTGGGTCAAACTGGTGCCGAACAGCCGCGAAATCAGCATGCAGGAGCTGAGCCCTACAAAGGTCACCGGTACCCTGAACGTGCCGGTTGGCCGTCTGCGCAAGCTGAACATGGGCACGCAGTACGTTGGCGCGTTCACCGTTGGCGACCAACTGTTGTGGGGCGCGGCCGAACCGCTGCGTCGCATGCTGCGGATCCTGCTTGAGCGTTGATCGGTTGAAGTCATAAAAGAACCCGTGCCTTGAAAGAGGTACGGGTTTTTTTGTTCCCGCCGATCGTTCCCGCGCTCTGCGTGGGAATGCATCCCGTGACGCTCCGCGTCACTGCCTCAACGACGGACGCAGAGCGTCCATGGCGGCATTCCCACGCAGAGCGTGGGAACGATCGGGGTGGGCGTGAATTGCCTGCATGCCAACCACCCGGTAAAGTGCCGCTCCCCCCGTTTCGCCAGAGGTAGAACCATGAGCCAGTCCTTTGATATTGCCGTGATCGGCGCCACCGGTACTGTCGGCGAAACGCTCGTGCAGATTCTCGAAGAGCGCGACTTCCCGGTCGGCAATCTGCACCTGCTCGCCAGCAGCGAATCGGCCGGGCATTCAGTGCCGTTTCGCGGCAAGAACGTACGGGTGCGGGAAGTCGATGAGTTCGACTTCAGTAAAGTCCAGCTGGTGTTCTTCGCTGCCGGCCCGGCGGTAACCCTGAGTTTCGCTTCGCGTGCCACCGCCGCCGGTTGCTCGCTGATCGACCTGTCCGGCGCCTTGCCGGCTGATCAGGCGCCACAGGTAGTGCCTGAAGCCAACGCGCAGGTGCTGGCCGGTTTGAAAAAGCCGTTCCAGGTCAGCAGTCCAAGCCCTTCGGCCACTACACTGGCGGTTGTGCTGGCACCGTTGCTCGGCTTGCTCGATCTGCAACGCATCAATTTGACCGCCAGCCTGGCCGTCTCCGCCCAAGGCCGCGAAGCCGTCACCGAGCTGGCACGGCAAACGGCCGAGCTGCTCAATGTGCGTCCGCTGGAGCCAACCTTCTTCGATCGGCAGATGGCCTTCAACCTGCTGGCGCAAGTGGGCAAGCCTGATGATCAAGGTCATACGCTGCTGGAAAAACGCCTGGTGCGCGAGCTGCGTCAGGTCATGGCGCTGCCTTTATTAAAGATTTCCGTGACTTGCATTCAAGCCCCGGTGTTTTTTGGCGATAGCTTTAACGTGACCTTGCAGTCAGCGAGCGACATCGACCTGGCAAAAGTCAACGCCGCCCTGGAAGACGCGCCCGGTATCGAGTTGGTGGAAGCCGGCGATTACCCGACGCCGGTAGGCGATGCGGTAGGGCAGGACGTGGTCTACGTTGGTCGGGTTCGCCACGGGATCGACGACCTGTCGGAACTTAATTTGTGGCTGACGTCAGATAACGTACGCAAAGGCGCCGCGCTCAATGCTGTGCAGGTGGCTGAATTGTTGATAAAAGACCTGCTGTAAAAGATACTTGGCAACAATTTGTCGTATGAATCCAGCCGGGCGCTATGCTTGGCCGGACTGCTGAAGGCGGGCTCCCTCCGGGGCTTTGCGTGGCATGAATGAAATGATCGCGCGCGACGACTCTTCGCCGCCGCACGCAATGCCTTACGGCAGCGACTATCAATACCTTCTCGCTGGCCGAGGAATGTTCAAACAAAGGATGAGGCTATGGTTCAAGTTCGCAAACTGGTGTTAGCAATAGCGGCCGCCTCGGCGCTGTCCTCCGGTATGGCGCATGCCCTCGGGCTCGGGGAATTGACCCTGAAGTCGACGCTGAACCAGCCCCTGGTGGCAGAAATCGAGTTGCTCGACGTCAAGGACCTCTCCGCTGCCGAAGTGGTGCCGAGCCTGGCTTCGCCTGAAGATTTCGCCAAGGCCGGTGTCGACCGCCAGGCGTTTCTCAATGACCTGACCTTTACCCCGGTGCTCAACGCCAGCGGCAAAAGCATCCTGCGTGTGACGTCCAGCAAACCACTCTCCGAACCCATGGTGAAATTCCTGGTGCAGGTGATGTGGCCCAACGGTCGCCTGCTGCGCGATTACAGCGTGCTGCTCGATCCGTCCAAATTCTCGCCGCAAACCGCTGAAGCGGCTGCGCAGCCTGCACCGACGCAAACCGTCACCGCACCGGTGACCGGTGGCACCAAAGCAACCCAATACACCACCGCGCCGCGCGATACCCTGTGGGAAATCGCCGAGAAGACGCGCAATGGCGGCTCGGTCCAGCAAACCATGCTGGCCATCCAGGCGTTGAATCCGGATGCCTTTATCGACGGCAACATCAACCGGTTGAAAGCCGGTCAGGTGCTGCGTCTGCCGGATCAGGCGCAGAGCACGAATCTGCCGCAACCGAAGGCAATTGCCGAAGTCTCCGCGCAGAACACCGCGTGGCGTCAGGGTCGTCGCTACGTGGCGAAGCCCGGGACCGGACAGCAGCAGCTCGATGCCACCAAACGTGCTCGCGGTGAAGGCCCTTCGTCGCAAACGGCGACAGACAAGCTGAGCCTGGTCTCTGCCGAGTCCGGCAAGGCCGGTGGCAAAGGCGCAGCGGGCGATGCCAAGAATTTGAGCAACAAGCTGGCCGTGACCCAGGAAAGCCTCGACACGACCCGTCGTGACAACGCCGAACTGAAAAGCCGCATGACCGATCTGCAAAGTCAGCTGGACAAGCTGCAACGCCTGATCGAGCTGAAGAACAATCAACTGGCCAAGTTGCAGGCTGAAGGCGCGGCGGGGGCGCCGGCACCCGGTGCGACCGCTCCGGCAATGTCAGCCGAACTGGCGGCCAATTCTGATGCAACGCCTGCACCTGCGCCTGAAGCGGCTGCTCCCGAGGCCACTACGCCTCCGGCCGAGCAGCCTGCCGAGCCGACGCCGGCAGCCTCCGACGATCAGCAATTCAAAGAACTACTGACCAATCCGTGGCTGCTGGGCTTGGCAGGTGGCGGTGCCGTGGTGGCATTGTTCCTGCTGTTGTTGCTGGCACGTCGCCGCAAAGCCCAGCAAGAAGCCGAGAAGCATGTGCGCATGGCCCGTGATTTGGCCGAGGAGCAGGCGTTCTCAGCTGAGCTCGACCTGCCAAAAGGCATCTTCGATGATTTGGAAGTGCCGCCGCCGAGCGTGAAGCTCGCTACCGCGCCAACCCCAACGCCACCGCCTGCACCAGCCAAGGCTCCCGCGCCGGCTCCGGTGATTGCTCCGGTTGTGGTAACGCCGCCGATCGCTGCGCCATTGGTTTCGCCTGCTGGCGAGCGCAATGACGATGTGTTGAGCAAGGCGCAGTCGCACATCACTGCCGGTCGTCTGAATCAGGCGGCTGCCTTGCTGGAAGACGGGATCAAGCAAGAGCCGCAACGCAGTGACTTGCGCCTCAAGCTGATGGAAGTCTACGGTCAGCAAGGCGATCGCGATGCATTCGTTGCCCAGGAACGCCAGCTGGTGGCCAACGGGGACAACTTTGCTCAGGTCGAAAAACTCAAGAGCCGCTTCCCGGCCATGGTCATTGCGGCAGCCGGAGGTATCGCAGCCGCTGCAATCGCTGCCGAACTGGACGCGCAATACGTCAAGGATCTGCTGCTGGACGAGCCTGAGGCGCCGGCACCGGCTGTGCCTGATGACTTCGACACTGCGTTCGATTTAAGCCTGGATGATCTGGAAACTGCCTCGGCGGCAGGGGTTGCACCAGAGCCAGAGCCAGAGCCAGAGCCAGAGCCAGAACCAGAACTCGATGATCTCGACAGTGCTTTCGATTTGAGCCTGGATGATCTGGAAACTGCCTCGCCGGCAGTGGTTGCACCCGAGCCAGCACCGGAACCAGCATCAGAAAAACCTGAACCTGAACCTGAACCTGAACCTGAACCTGAACCTGAACCTGGGCTCGATGATCTCGACAGTGCCTTCGATTTGAGCCTGGATGATCTGGAAGCGGCCTCTCCGGCAGTGGTTGCACCAGAACCAGAACCAAAAGCAGAGCCAGTGTCTGTGGCTGAGCTGGACGCGTTCCCGCTGGACGACGACCTGAGCTTCGAGTCGGTGTTGCAGCAGCAGACCGACATCAAGGAAAACCTCGATGACCTGTCGGACTTCGACCTGGATATGGATCTCGGTGGGGATGCCTCGCCAGCGACCCTGGCCGAAGACGACTTCCTGTTGAGCCTGGATGACGGCGTCAAGGACCTTGATATACCTGTCGCTGAAGCGCCGGCTGTTCCTGCGGCTGCGCTGGACGATCTGGAGCTGCCAGCCGATTTCGACCTGTCGCTGGCTGACGAAATGGACGCGCCAGACGCTCCGGACGCGTTTGCCGCCGAACTGGAAGACGTCAACGCCGAACTGGATCGTCTGTCCCAGAGCCTTGGCGAGCCGAGCTTTACGGCGGAAGATGCGATGGCCTCCGCCGCTGACGAGCCGGAATTCGATTTCCTTTCCGGCACCGACGAAGTCGCGACCAAACTCGATCTGGCCCAGGCCTACATCGACATGGGCGACGCCGACGGCGCCCGGGACATCCTCAATGAAGTGGTGACCGAGGGTGATTCAGGTCAGAAGACCGAAGCCAAGGAAATGCTTTCGCGTCTGGCTTGATTGATCGGTAAGGCGTAAACAAAACGGCAGCCCATTGAGGCTGCCGTTTTGTTTCAGTCCACGACAGCTCGTTCCCACGCTCTGCGTGGGAATGCCGCCAGGGACGCTCCGCGTTCCGCTTCTGAATGTGACGCAGAGCGTCACGGGATGCATTCCCACGCAGAGCGTGGGAACGATCAACCCCGACACGTAAGGCCACAAAAAACATACGCCTCTGGCGTCCCTGCCTGACAGCCTTATAATGCCCGCCTTTGCGTATATCAGCAGGCTGTCACTCCTTGGCAAATATAGATAATCCGGCCGCCGAACTGGCGGCCGAGGGCTTTTTTCGGATCGCGTTGGGCGTTGAATACAAGGGCTCGCGCTATCGCGGCTGGCAGCGCCAGGCCTCCGGCGTACTCACCGTGCAGGAGACGCTCGAAAAGGCCTTGTCCAAAGTCGCCGACTCACCGGTGTCACTGCTCTGCGCCGGGCGTACGGATGCCGGCGTGCATGCGTGCGGCCAGGTGGTGCATTTCGATACTCAGGTCGAGCGTTCGATGAAAGCCTGGGTCATGGGCGCCAATATCAATTTGCCTCACGACGTCAGTGTCAGCTGGGCCAAGGTCATGCCGGCGCATTTTCATGCGCGGTTCAAGGCCATTGCCCGGCGCTATCGCTACGTGATCTACAACGATCAGATCCGCCCGGCGCACCTGAACGAAGAAATCACCTGGAATCACCGTCCGCTGGACGTCGAGCGCATGGCCGAGGCGGCGCAGTACCTGGTCGGCACCCACGATTTCAGCGCTTTCCGTGCCGGCCAGTGCCAGGCCAAATCGCCGATCAAGGAACTGCATCACCTGCGCGTCACGCGCCACGGCAAGATGATCGTGCTGGACATCCGCGCCAGCGCCTTCCTGCACCACATGGTGCGCAACATTGCTGGCGTGCTGATGACTATCGGTGCCGGCGAGCGCCCGGTGGAGTGGATGAAAGAAGTGCTGGAGAGCCGCATTCGCCGTTCCGGTGGGGTGACGGCGCACCCGTACGGCCTGTACCTGGTGCAGGTCGAGTACCGCGACGAGTTCCAATTGCCCGAGCGTTACATCGGGCCGCACTTCCTGACCGGTTTCTCGGAACTTGACGGCTGACGCCTTCGAACGCTTTTGTTACCATCCGGGACTTTCTCGGATTTACCTTGGGGTTCTATCGACATGTCGGCCGTTCGCAGCAAGATTTGTGGGATTACCCGCATAGAAGATGCGTTGGCGGCGGTTGAGGCCGGGGCTGATGCGATCGGATTTGTGTTCTACGCCAAAAGCCCTCGGGCCGTGACGTTTCAGCAGGCGCGCTCGATCATCGAGGCGTTGCCGCCGTTCGTGACCACCGTAGGGTTGTTCGTCAACGCCAGCCGCTGCGAGTTGGGGGAAATCCTCGACGCCGTGCCGCTGGACCTGTTGCAGTTCCATGGCGACGAAACCGCGGCCGAGTGCGAAGGCTGGCACCGTCCGTACATCAAGGCGCTACGGGTCAAGGCCGGTGACGACATCGCGGCCGCATGCGATGCGTTTCCAGGCGCCAGCGGTATCCTGCTCGACGCCTACGTTGAAGGCGTACCCGGCGGAACCGGTGAAGCGTTTGACTGGTCTCTGATACCGCAAGGCTTGAGCAAGCCGATCATCCTGGCGGGCGGCTTGACGCCGGACAACGTCGCCGAGGCGATTGCAAGGGTTCGGCCTTATGCCGTGGACGTCAGCGGCGGGGTGGAGGCGAGCAAGGGCATCAAGGATCACGCAAAGATTCAGGCATTCATCAAAGCGGTACGCGGAAGCTGATGTGACGGCTGGCACACTGCCGCCGTCCACAGGCATGGCTGAGGGTTTTTGGGGTGTACGCAGGTCACGCTTCACTGACCCGGCAACCCATCGATCATCGCCACACACATGAATTTAGCTCAAGGGCATACGCGGGGCTGCGAACCAGAGTGTTCGGGCCGCCGGTACTGGAGAAAGAAAGCATGAGCAACTGGTTAGTAGACAAACTGATCCCTTCGATCATGCGTTCCGAGGTCAAGAAGAGCTCGGTGCCTGAAGGTCTTTGGCACAAATGCCCGTCTTGCGAGGCTGTGCTGTATCGTCCGGAGCTGGAAAAGACCCTGGACGTTTGCCCCAAGTGCAACCACCACATGCGTATCGGCGCACGCGCCCGCATTGATATCTTCCTTGACGCTGAAGGCCGTGCCGAACTGGGCGCGGACCTGGAGCCGGTTGACCGTCTGAAGTTCCGCGACGGCAAGAAGTACAAGGATCGCCTGAGCGCTGCGCAGAAGCAGACCGGCGAAAAAGACGCCCTGATATCCATGAGCGGCACCTTGCTGGGTATGCCGGTGGTGGTGGCAGCCTTCGAATTCTCCTTCATGGGTGGTTCGATGGGCGCCATCGTTGGTGAGCGTTTTGTTCGCGCTGCCAACTACGCGCTGGAAAACCGTTGCCCAATGATCTGCTTCGCCGCTTCCGGCGGTGCGCGGATGCAGGAAGCCCTGATTTCTCTGATGCAAATGGCCAAGACCTCTGCGGTGCTGGCGCGTCTGCGTGAAGAAGGCATTCCGTTCATCTCCGTGCTGACCGACCCGGTCTACGGTGGTGTTTCCGCCAGTCTGGCGATGCTCGGCGACGTGATTGTCGGTGAGCCGAAAGCCCTGATCGGCTTCGCCGGTCCGCGCGTGATCGAGCAGACCGTGCGTGAAAAACTGCCGGAAGGCTTCCAGCGCAGCGAATTCCTGCTGGAACACGGTGCGATCGACATGATCATCCACCGCCAGGAACTGCGTCCGCGTCTGGGCAATCTGCTGGCACAAATGATGGGCCTGCCGACGCCGAAATTCGTCGCCGCGCCAATCGAGCCAATCGTGGTTCCACCGGTACCCGCCAACCTATGATCGAACGTACCCTTGGCGAGTGGCTCGCCTACCTTGAGCAGTTGCACCCTTCAGCCATCGACATGGGCCTGGAGCGCTCGCAACAGGTAGCGTCCCGCATGGGACTGGGCAAGCCGGCGCCTCGGGTGATTACGGTCACCGGCACCAACGGCAAAGGTTCTACCTGCGCATTCGTGGCTTCGTTGCTGCGGGCGCAGGGCCTGAGCGTCGGTGTCTACAATTCTCCGCACCTGCTGCGTTACAACGAGCGGGTGCAGGTCAATGGCGTCGAAGCCACTGACGCCGAGCTGTGCAAAGCCTTTGCTGCGGTCGAGGCGGGGCGTGGCGACACATCCCTGACGTATTTCGAAATGGGCACCCTCGCGGCGTTCTGGCTGTTTCAACACGCCAGTCTCGATGCAGTGGTGCTGGAAGTCGGGCTGGGCGGGCGTCTGGACACGGTCAATGTGGTCGATGCCGACATGGCGCTGGTCACCAGCATCGGTGTCGATCACGCGGACTATCTGGGTGATACCCGTGAATCCGTAGCGTTCGAAAAGGCCGGCATCTTCCGCCAGGGCGCGCCTGCGCTGTGTGGCGACCTGAATCCTCCACAGCCTCTGCTGGATAAAGCGCGCGAGCTCAATTGCCCGTTTTTCCTGCGTGGGCGCGATTTCGACCTCGGCATCACCGATCACAACTGGCAATGGCGCGGTCTTGACGCTCAAGGGCGTGTGGTTGAGCTGCATGATCTGCCGTTGCTCGATCTGCCGATGGAAAACGCCGCGCTGGCGTTGCAGGCTTACCTGTTGCTCGGGTTGCCTTGGGTGGATGCCCACATTATTGCTGCGCTGAAAGCCACACGGGTGGTCGGTCGCCTCGATCGCCGTCAGTTTGACTGGCAGGGCAAGCGCCTGAACCTGTTACTGGACGTGGGGCATAACCCCCATGCGGCAGAGTATCTGGCTCGCCGTCTGGCCAGCCGTCCACCGGCCGGCAAGCGTCTGGCAGTGTTCGGACTGTTGGCAGACAAGGATCTGGATGGTGTTGTCGGTGAATTGAATGCTAGTGTCCAGCATTGGGGCGTCGCGCCGCTGGATTCACCGCGAGCACGCCCGGTTGCCGATTTGCACGCGGCGTTGCGCAACCTTGGCGCCTCGGTAACATCCTATGACAGCGTGGCCGCCGCCCTGGAAGGGCAGTGCGCGCTGGCGACGAGCGACGACGAGATTCTGTTGTTCGGATCATTTTATTGTGTCGCCGAGGCCCTCGAATGGCTGGCCCGGCGCTCCACGGAGGAAGCGGCAAATGGCATTGCTGGATAAGGCATACAAACAGCGCATGGTCGGCGCCCTGGTTCTGGTAGCGCTGGCGGTGATTTTCCTGCCGATGCTGTTTTCCCGTCAGGATGAACAGCGTCAAGTGACGGTTGACGCCCCGGCTGCGCCGCAAGCGCCTGCGGTGCCGCCAGTTCAGGTCGATCCGGTGGTGGTGCCTGAGCCGCAAGCGCTGCCTCAGGAACCTGTGCCGAGTGATGATGAAATCGCTCAGCAAGAAGCACCGTCGACAGCGATTGCCCCGAGTGCGCCGGTGGCGCCTGCGCCTGCCGCCAAACCGGTCGCGCCAGCACCTGCGCCGGTCAACAAGCCAACGGTTGCACCTGGCCAGCCCATCACGGCTGCACCGGGCAAGCCGGACACGACCCAAAGCCGCGTCGATGCCAATGGCCTGTCGGTCAGTTGGTCGGTGCAACTGGCCAGCCTGTCGAGCCGTGCAAGTGCAGAAAGCCTGCAGAAATCCCTGCGCAGCCAAGGCTACAACGCCTACATTCGTACTGCCGACGGCAAGAATCGGGTGTTTGTCGGGCCGCTGATCGAGCGGGCAGAAGCCGATCGTCTGCGTGACTTATTGAGCCGTCAGCAGAACCTCAAGGGTTTTGTGGTGCGTTTCCAGCCTGAGCGTGGCTAAAACTATCGACCTGATTTGAAATGCACTGACAATCGCAGCTTACCGACAGCCATGCGCTCTGCTAAAATGCGCCGCCTTATCCGTCTGTAGGCTGCACTGTGCCATTTACCTGGGTTGACTGGGCGATCGTTGCAATCGTCGCCATCTCCGCATTGATCAGTCTGAGCCGCGGCTTTGTCAAAGAAGCACTGTCGCTGGTGACCTGGATCATCGCAGGAGTCGTCGCCTGGATGTTCGGTGGTTCATTGTCCGAGTACCTCGCCGGATACATCCAAACGCCGTCGGCCCGTGTGATCACGGGCTGTGCCATCATGTTTATCGCCACGTTAATCGTAGGCGCGATGATCAATTATCTTATCGGCGAATTGGTTCGCGTCACCGGGCTGTCCGGGACCGATCGATTCCTCGGCATGGCCTTCGGCGCCGCGCGTGGCGTGTTGCTGGTGGTCGTGGCGGTCGGGCTGTTGAGCCTGGGGCCGGTACAGCAGGACGGGTGGTGGAAAGAGTCACAGCTCGTGCCAAAATTTCTATTGGTTGCAGACTGGTCCAAAAACCTGATTCTGGGGTGGAGCAGTCAGTGGCTTGCCAGCGGTATCAGCGTACCCGCTGAGATACCGTTCAAGGAGCACCTCTTGCCGATGGCCAAAACGCCTCAGTGAGTTGTGTTCAGTTCAGATCCATTAAGTAGGGGTTGCGTCGCATGTGTGGCATCGTCGGTATCGTCGGTAAGTCGAA